>Ga0194122_10001775_pt1 | contig 25291 bp, 26 predicted proteins | sample TA2MahCa10mmetaG_FD_155487 | JGI IMG/M metagenome (GOLD analysis project Ga0194122, IMG submission 155487) | Freshwater microbial communities from Lake Tanganyika, Tanzania - TA2015021 Mahale Deep Cast 10m | ecosystem: Environmental > Aquatic > Freshwater > Lake | place: Tanzania: Lake... | reverse complement strand
GATCTACTGGCGGCCGATGGGACGCAACCTGGAGAGCTGGTGGATGGGGAGTGCCTGCGGATGGACATGCGAGATCTGCTGGATCAACTGCCGGACCTGCAGGGCCGTGTGCTGAAGATGCGCTACGCCATCCCTTGCCGCGATGTGCCTGAGCCCGACGAGCCGATGAGCCTCACGGGTATCGGTCGTGTGCTTGGCATCAGTCGCGACCGGGTGCGGAACTTGGAGCGCGATGGCCTCGCCGGTCTGCGCCGCCTGAGTCAGAACGTTCAGGCCTACGTGGCGGTGTAGGGCCTACCCTCAGCGCCATTGCCGGCAAGAGAGATTTGACTTCCACTCGCGCGCTGCTGCTCGGGATCACAAGTCACCTCAGTGGTCGCCGCAAGCGTCAGCTTTGTCTACTTGCTTTGGTCACCCTTGCAGCTGCGCTGGCAGAGCTGCTATCGCTGGGCTCCGTGCTCCCGTTCTTGGCGGTGCTGACTGAGCCAGGGCGACTTTGGGAAGCTCCATTTATTCAGCGTCTTTCATCCTTGATGGGCTGGGCTTCTCCAGCTGATTTGCTGATCCCCACGGCTGTGCTGTTTGCCGTTGCTGCCGTGCTTGCTGCTGGCGTGCGCTTGTTGAACCTCTGGTTCGGAGGCCGTTTGGCAGCGGCCATTGGCTCAGACCTGAGTTGTGAGGCCTATCGCCGCACACTGTTCCAGCCTTACGCGGTGCATGTACAGCGCAATAGCAGCTCAGTTATTAATTCGGTCACTACCCAAATTGCAAGGACTATCGCGGCGATCAATGCTGTTCTAATGACAGCCACCTCGGTACTCGTTGCTGCAGTGTTGTTGCTCGGTCTGTTCTTAATTGATTGGGCGGTTGCGCTTAGCGCTGCTGCGTTGTTTGGTGGTGTGTATGTCTTAATTGCTCTGGTTTCGAAGCGCGAATTGCTTCGAAATAGTGAAGCAAGGACGAGCGCTGGCCGGGAAGCTGTCAGAGCCCTACAAGAAGGTCTTGGGGCGATTCGTGATGTGCTGCTTGATGGCACCCAGAACACCTATCTCACGATTTATCGCCGTTCGGATCGTCCAATCCGTCAGCTTGATGCCCGCAACAACTTCATCTCACTGTTTCCGCGTTATGCCCTTGAAGCTTTGGGCCTCCTAGGGATTGCGGTCCTGTCAACTTTGCTCGTGATCCAGAGGGGCAGTGGTGCTGCTGCAGTGCCTTTGCTGGGTTCGTTTGCTTTGGGAGCGCAACGCTTTCTTCCTGCGCTTCAACAGTCCTACAGCGGTTGGTCCACGTTGAAGAGCTACAACGCCGATTTGGCTGGGGTTCTCGGAATGTTGGAGCAGCCTGTGCCCTCACTGCTTAAGGCTTCAAGGCCTACGGCTTTCGCGCGGGGACTTCAATTTTCTAAGGTTCGATTTCGTTATCATCCAGAAGCCCCAGATGTGCTTCGGGGGTTGAGCTTTGTGATCCCCCAGGGACAGCGGGTGGGGATTATTGGGAGTACCGGTAGTGGTAAGAGCACTACTGCCGATTTGTTAATGGGACTCCTTGATCCGACCGAGGGAGAAATTCTTGTGGATGGTTTGTCAATTCACGACTCTGGGCATCCTGAGCGCCTGCTTGGTTGGCGTGCTGCCATTGCTCACGTGCCCCAAAGCATCTATCTCGCTGATAGTTCGATAGCTGAAAATATCGCATTTGGTGTGCTGCCAGGCAGCATCGATTATTCCCTTGTGCGCTTGGCAGCGGAACAGGCACAGATCGCTGCATTTATTGAGGCTTCGCCTGAGGGGTATGAAAGTTTTGTGGGTGAGCGGGGTATCCGTTTGAGTGGTGGCCAGCGTCAGCGCCTTGGCATAGCAAGGGCTCTGTACAAGCAGGCTTCAGTTCTCATCCTCGATGAGGCCACCAGTGCGCTTGACACTGCCACTGAGCTCTCGGTGATGGAGGCGATTAACAATCTCAGCCGCAATCTCACGGTGGTGATGATTGCCCACCGCTTGAGCACGGTCTCCCAATGTGATCGTGTGATTCGGCTTGAGCACGGTCGGGTGGTGGCCGATGGACCTCCCTCTGCGGTCTTGGCTCAGGCGTGAGGGTTACCAATCTCTTCGAGAATTTGAACGTTGTCGTCCTGAGGCAGCGATTAAGAGAATGGTGGCAGCTCCACGGCCGTCATCAGATTCCCTGGAAGTGTCTGCCGTCTGGCGAGCCTGTCAGCTGCGGCGCGGGTCTGGATCCCTATCCGATCTGGGTGGCGGAGGTGATGCTGCAGCAGACCCAGCTGCAGGTGGTGTTGCCCTACTGGCAGCGCTGGATGGGGGCCTTCCCGTCGCGGGCGGCCTTGGCGGCTGCCACGGAACAGGAGGTGTTGCTGCTCTGGCAGGGCCTTGGTTACTACTCGAGAGCCCGGCGTTTGCACCAAGGAGCCCGTGCTCTGCAGCAAACTCAGCCCGCGGGCGGTTGGCCTCGTGACCTCGACGGCTGGTTGGCGCTGCCAGGGATCGGTCGCAGCACCGCAGGCAGCATCCTCTCTTCGGCGTTTGACCTGCCTTTCCCGATTCTTGATGGCAACGTCAAACGGGTGTTGTCTCGTTTGATCGCCAGCCCCAAGCCTCCGGCGCGCAACCAGGCGGAGCTTTGGCATCTGAGTGAAAGCCTGTTGGATCCCAAGCATCCGCGGATCTTCAATCAGGCCTTGATGGATCTGGGAGCCACGGTCTGCACGCCGAAAACCCCCAGTTGCGCTCGCTGCCCTTGGTCTGGCCACTGCGCTGCCTACGCTGCCGGCGATCCTGCTGCCTATCCCGTGAAGGATGCTCCCCGTGAACTGCCCTTTCAGGTGATCGGGGTTGGGGTGGTGCTTAACGACGCCGGTGAGGTGTTGATTGATCAGCGCCTCAATGAAGGCCTGCTCGGTGGCCTGTGGGAGTTTCCCGGTGGCAAACAGGAACCGGGAGAAGCGATCGAAGACACGATCGCTCGGGAACTGCATGAAGAATTGGCCATTGAGGTGTCGGTGGGTGAGGAGCTGATCAGCCTCGAGCACGCCTACAGCCACAAGCGTTTGCGTTTTGTAGTGCATCTCTGCCGTTGGATTTCCGGAGAGCCCCAACCCCTGGCCTCCCAGCAGGTGTGCTGGGTGAAGCCCGAGCAGCTGGGGGAGTTTCCTTTCCCTGCCGCCAACGCCCGGATCATTGCCGCTCTGCTGGAGCACCTCCACCCTGAGGAGAGAGTTGCCGCGGCCTGAAGACCGCTCCAGCCATGGCCGCGGTGATCTGTCTGGGGGAAGCGCTGGTGGATCGGCTGGGCCCGTTGGGGGGTGACCCCGCCAGCGCTCCGTTGGATCAGTGCGATGACCGTCTCGGCGGTGCCCCCGCCAACGTGGCCTGCGCCCTGGCTCGTTTGGGCACCCCCTCGGCGTTTGTGGGGCGTCTGGGCCCCGATGGCATTGCCGAGTCGTTGGTGCAGTTGATGCAGCAGCGGGGCGTGGATCTCCGCGGTCTGCAGCGCGATCCAGGGCGACCCAGCCGGGTGGTGTTGGTGCGGCGCCATGCCGATGGGGAGAGGGTCTTTCAGGGTTTTGCTGGCGATCAGGGCCAGGGTTTTGCCGACCAGGCCCTGGATACCGAGGCGCTCGAGCGGGCCTGGCCCGCGCTCTCTGTTGGAGCCCGATGGTTGCTGGTGGGCACGATTCCCTTGGCCACGCCCCCATCGGCGCGCGCCCTGCGATGGGCTGTGGACGCCGCTCTCGCCTCCGGCATCCAGGTGGCCCTGGATGTGAACTGGCGCCCCACCTTCTGGGATGAGCGCTCGGACCCTGCCGCTGGCCCTGACCCTCGGGCCCTCGACGCAATGGCTCCGCTCCTCACTGCGGCATCCCTGCTGAAGCTGGCCAAAGAAGAAGCGCTGTGGCTGTTTGGCAGCGCCGATCCCAGCGCCATCTCCGCCGCTCTGCCCCAGACCCCCGATGTGGTGGTCACCGATGGTGGCAACCCGGTGCAGTGGTGTTTCGGCGGGGTGTCTGGGGTGCTGGAGGCCTTGGCCCCTCCCCAGGTGGTGGACACCACGGGTGCGGGCGATGCCTTCAGTGCGGGTTTGCTGCATCAGCTGGTGCAAGCGGAAACGGCCCCGCAAGCGCCCACAGCCCAGGAGATGCTGCGCTTTGCCGCCACCTGCGGTGCCCTGGTTTGCGGTGGTGCGGGGGCGATTGATCCGCAGCCGGATGCAGCGGCGGTTGAGCAGTTTCTGGCTCGGCTCTAGAGCGTGAGTGTGGCCAGGCGCCCGGCCTCCGGGGCGTTGGCCTCCACCAGCTCGAGCTGCAGCTGCCAGGCCCCCTCCGGCACGAAGCTCAAGCGGCCCGGCCACTCCACAGCCATCAGTGCCCCGAGGGCTAATGCCTCCTCTTCCTCTTGGGTGAACAGGTCATCCGCGGCTGCGGGTGTTTCGAGCCGGTACAGATCGAGGTGCACCAGAGCGGCTTTGGCGCCGCTGTAGTGCTGCGCCAAGGCGAAGGTGGGGCTGGTGATCGCTTCATCGATGCCAAGAGCCACTGCGATTCCTTGCACCAGGCAGGTTTTGCCCGCACCCAGGTCGCCGGAGAGCAGCAGGATCGGCTTCTGCCCCGCTTGTTCAAGCCAGTGCAGAGCCAAGCGCTGGCCGAACTGCTGGGTGGCCGTCGCATCGTTCAGCAGCACGGTCTGTGGATCCATCCCGGTAGATTGCTGTAACGCGAGCCCGAAGCCTCGGCGTCTCTGCAGATATTCCACACCCCTCACCTTCCCCGCCGGGACTTCCCTCGGAGGGTGAGCTGATTTCAACCCAACCCCTAAGAACAACCTCATGGTGGCAACACCCACGTCTGCCCTGCAGACCACCAGCACCTACGTGATCGCTGACCTCGGTCTGGCTGATTTCGGCCGTAAGGAAATCGAGATCGCCGAAACCGAGATGCCGGGCCTGGTGGCTCTGCGTGCGAAGTACGGCGCTGAGCAGCCCCTCAAGGGTGCCCGCATCGCGGGTTCCCTGCACATGACGATTCAGACCGCTGTTCTGATCGAAACCCTGGTGGCTCTGGGCGCTGAGGTGCGCTGGGCCAGCTGCAACATCTTCTCCACCCAGGATCACGCCGCTGCTGCGATCGCGGCTGCTGGCATTCCTGTGTTCGCCTACAAGGGCGAGACCCTCGATGAGTATTGGGCCTTCACCCATCGCATCCTCGAGTGGGGCGATGGCGGCACCCCCAACATGATCCTCGACGACGGTGGCGATGCCACCGGTCTGGTGATCCTGGGCACCAAGGCCGAGAGCGATCCTTCCGTTCTCGATAACCCCTCTAATGAAGAGGAGACCGCCCTCTTCAACAGCATTCGCCAGAAGCTCGCCGCCCAACCCGGCTTCTACTCCCGTATCAAGGCCCAGATCCAGGGCGTGACCGAGGAAACCACCACGGGTGTGGCCCGTCTCTATCAACTGCAGAAGAGCGGCGAACTTCCCTTCCCCGCCATCAACGTCAACGATTCGGTCACCAAGAGCAAGTTCGACAACCTCTACGGCTGTCGCGAATCGCTGGTCGACAGCATCAAGCGCGCCACCGATGTGATGGTGGCTGGCAAGGTGGCCTTGGTGCTCGGCTACGGAGATGTGGGCAAGGGTTCTGCCCAGTCGCTGCGCGGCCTTGGCGCCACCGTGATGATCGCTGAGATCGATCCGATCTGCGCTCTGCAGGCGGCGATGGAGGGCTACCGCGTCGTGCGTCTTGACGACGTGGTGCGCGATGTCGACATCTTCGTAACCGCCACCGGTAATTTCCAGGTGATCCGTCATGAGCACCTGATCCAGATGAAGGATCAGGCGATCGTGTGCAACATCGGTCACTTCGATAACGAGATCGATGTGGCGTCGCTGAAGCAATACGCCTGGGACAACATCAAGCCCCAGGTGGACCACATCACCCTGCCCAGCGGCAACAAAATCCTGCTGCTGGCTGAAGGCCGCTTGGTGAACCTGGGCTGCGCCACCGGTCACCCCAGCTTCGTGATGAGCAACTCCTTCACCAACCAGGTGCTGGCTCAGATCGAACTCTTCACCAAAGGCGAGCAGTACGCCAAAGAGGTGTATGTGCTGCCCAAGCACCTCGATGAAATGGTGGCCCGCCTCCACCTCGAGAAAATCGGAGCCAAGCTCACCGAGCTCACCGCCGACCAGGCCGCTTACATCAACGTGCCCGTGGAAGGCCCCTACAAACTCGAGCACTACCGCTACTGAGGTAGCCCCTTCAACGCAGAAGCCCGGCCATCGGCCGGGCTTTTTTCATGGCTTCAGGCCGGAGCTGGGCTCCGTTCAGAAGGGCACTTCCTCGTCGCTGGGGGCTCCCCCACCAAAGCCACCGGCTTCACCATCACGCTTGGAGCCCAGCAGCTCGAGGCGATCGACGCGGATCACAGGCTTGCTGCGCTCTTCACCGCTGCTGCGGTCGGTCCATCGGTCGAGCTTGAAGCTGCCGATGATGCCGAGCAGCGAACCCTTGCGGACATAGTCAGCGGCCACCTGGGCTTGCTTGCCCCAGATCTCGAGGTTGAACCAGTCGGGTTCATCGTTGCTGCTGCGGCGGTTCACCGCCATCGTGAGGTTGGCCACCATGCTTCCCGATTCGAAGTAGCGAACCTCGGGATCGCGGCCAGCCCGGCCGACGAGGGTGATGGAATTGACGCCCATGGCGTTCTCCTGTTGTTGCGTTGGATCAATGATGCAGTCCCCTGGCGGGGTGCTTCGAGAAGAGAGTTCCACCCTTTCGCCCGGATGATCCAAAGCTGCGGCAGCTCCGCCGCTTGCCATGGGCGAGATCCCAGAAGCTACCTATGCTTTGAGCGATCGCTGGAACGTCTGTGTTCTTCAAACGTTTCCAGCGTTCCCGCGCGATCGGCATCGATCTCGGAACCGCCAACACCCTGATTTACGTCTCCGGAAAGGGGATTGTGTTGCAGGAGCCATCGGTTGTCGCCATCGATCTCGAGCGGGGCATCCCCCTGGCGGTGGGTGATGAAGCCAAGTTGATGCTGGGCCGAACCCCAGGAAACATCCGAGCTGTGCGCCCCCTGCGCGATGGGGTGATCGCTGACTTCGATGCCGCCGAGCAGATGATCAAGACCTTCATTCAGAAGGGCAATGAAGGTCGCGGTGTTCTCGCTCCTCGCCTGGTGATCGGCATCCCCAGCGGCGTGACCGGGGTGGAGCGCCGTGCGGTGAGGGAGGCGGGCCTGGCTGGTGCTCGCACGGTGCACTTGATCGAGGAGCCCGTTGCCGCTGCGATCGGAGCTGGACTGCCGGTGACTGAACCGGTGGGCACAATGATCGTTGACATCGGTGGCGGCACCACCGAGGTGGCCGTGCTCTCGTTGGGCGGCACGGTGATCAGCGAGTCGGTGCGGGTTGCGGGCGATGAGCTCAGCGATGCCATCAGCACCTATCTCAAGAAGGTGCACAACCTCGTGGTGGGGGAACGCACCGCTGAAGAGATCAAGATCCGGCTTGGCTCAGCGTTCCCCGACGACAGCTTTGATGACAGCGCGATGGATGTGCGTGGCTTGCACCTCCTCTCCGGCCTGCCGCGCACGATCACGGTGCGTGCGGGTGATCTGCGCGAAGCGATGACGGAACCGCTCAATGTGATTGTCGAGGCGGTGAAGCGAACCCTGGAGCGCACGCCTCCTGAATTAGCCGCCGACATCGTTGATCGCGGCATCGTGCTGGCTGGGGGCGGCGCACTTCTGCGTGGAATCAGTGAACTGATCAGCCACGAAACCGGAATCCTGGTGCATATTGCCGACGACCCGCTGTTGTGTGTGGTCAACGGTTGCGGCCAGGTGCTCGAGGACTACAAGCGCCTCGAGCGTGTCCTGGACACGCCGGACTTCACTCGCCTCGCTGCCTGAGACAACCATGGCTGGACGCCTCCTCCGCGTCCCACTGATGCAGAAGATCCTCGGGGCCTGGCCCTGGTGGTTGCTTCTTCTCGCTCTGTTTGGCGTCCGCCTCAGCAAGGGGGCGGGTGTGATGGATGCCTACGCCCTGCTGTCGCGTCCGTTCTGGCCCGGGCCGGCGCAGTCGCAGTGGCTGCAGTCGGCGCAGCGCCTCGACGAGCACACCCGCCTGCAACTTCTGGAGCAGGACAATGCTCGGCTCCGGGGTCTGGTTGAGCTCGACAAGACTCGCGGGACGGCCATTTCAGCCCCAGTGATCTCGCGCCTCACCTCCGGCTGGTGGCAGCAGCTGGAGCTGGGCAAGGGCAGCCTGCAGGGGGTCCGCGATGGTGCCGCCGTGATCGCCCCTGGGGGGCTGATCGGTTTGGTCAGCAGCGTGACCCCCACCACAGCCCGCGTGGCCTTGCTCACCAACAGTTCGAGCCGCTTGGGTGTTTGGATTCCGCGGGTCAAGCGCCATGGCCTGCTGGTGGGCCTGGACACGCCTAGGCCTCGCTTGGAGTTTCTCGATAAGGACACCGGGGTGCGGCCGGGAGATGTGGTCACCACCTCCCCAGCGAGCACCCTGGTGCCTCCCAACCTCACCGTTGGGGTGGTGCAAAGCGTTGATGAGGATCTGGTGCCGGCCCCGGATGCCAGCGTTCAGCTCAGTGCACCGATTGATGCGGTGGATTGGGTGCAGGTGGTGGCGCGCTAGCGATGGCTGCTCTGCATCGCCAGCGCTGGTGCATCGCCACGGCCTTGCTGGTGCCGCTGCTCACGCTTGCTGCCCCATGGTTCTTGGCCATTGATGGCGTGGGCCCCGCCTGGGCTGTGCTGTGGCTGCTCCCCTGGGCGCTGGAGGAGGGGCCGCTATCGGGGGCGTTTGCGGGCCTGGCCCTTGGCCTGCTGATGGATGGTTTGCACATCGGTGCGGTCACGGAGGCTCCGGCCCTGTTGCTGCTGGGCTGGTGGTGGGGCCGGATCGGACGTAGAGGTCTGCCGATCAGCCGCACCTTCAATCTCGCGCTGCTGGCTGTGATCGGTAGTGCCGCCCTTGGGGCTTCGGTGCTGTTGCAGGAGAGAGTGGCGGGCACCTTGCCCCCTGCGTCATCTGGATGGCAGATCCTGTTGACCCAGGCACTGATCACGGGCCTTCTCGCCCCGCTGATCAGCTCCTTACTGCTGCTGCGTTGGCGTCAGATCACCTGATGAAACGGCTGAAATCGATCCTGGCGGCGGCGCTGGTCGGCATGAGTGTGATGGGCTGCAGCCCTGATCAGGGCGCCAGCTCCAGGCCTCGCCAGATTCAGTTTTGGACGCTGGATCTCTCCCCCAAATTCAACGACTACCTCAACGGAGTGATTTCCGATTGGGAACGCCAGAACCCCGGTTACGACGTGGTCTGGACCGATGTGCCCTGGGGGTCGGTGGAGCGCAAGCTCCTGGCGGCGGTGTTTGCCCGCACGGCTCCGGATGTGGTCAACCTCAACCCCCTGTTTGCGGCCAATCTCGCCAGCAAGGGAGGCCTGCAGCCCCTGGAGCCGTTGTTGCCGGATGGCGCCGCAGACAACTACTTGCCTCTGATTTGGCAGGCGGGGCGCAGTGCAGGCCCCGATGGGACTGATGCTCAGTTCGCCATTCCCTGGTATCTGACGGCGCGGATCACCCTGGCGAATGGTGATCTGCTGCGCCGGGCCGGTTATCAGGCGCCACCGCGCACCTGGTCTGAGGTGCCGGCCTATGCGGAGGCGGTGAAACGGCGCACCGGTCGCTACGCCCTGTTTGTCACAGCCGTGCCGGATGACTCCGCTGAGCTGTTGGAGTCGCTGGTGCAGATGGGGGTCACCCTGCTGGATGCGCGTCAGAGAGCGGCCTTCAACACGCCCGCTGGTCGCCAGGCCTTTGCCTTCTGGACCGATCTCTATCGCCGCGGTCTGCTGCCGCGGGAGGTGGTGAGCCAGGGCTACCGGCGTGCCATCGAGTTGTTCCAGAGCGGTGAGTTGGCTCAGGTGGGCAGTGGAGCCGAATTTCTGCGCAGCATCCAGACGAATGCCCCGCAGGTCGCCGCCGTGACCCGGCCCTACCCACCTCTGACGGGCCCAAGCGGTGAGGCGAATGTGGCGGTGATGACCCTGGCGATTCCCCGCCAGAGCCGCGTTGCTGCCCCGGCGACACGGTTTGCTCTGTACCTCACCAATGGGGCCAACCAGGCTCGTTTTGCCGAGCAGGCGCGCGTGCTGCCCTCCTCCCAGGGAGCCTTGCTGCAGGTGGAGGACCGCTTGCAGGGGGAGCGGCCCTCCAGCTCGGGGGATCAGCTGGTGCGGCAGGCCCGTCTGTTGTCAGCCCAGACTTTGACCTCGGCGCGGGTGCTGGTGCCCGCCAGCCCTGGGGTCAAGCGTCTGCAGGCCATCGTTTACACCCAGCTGCAGCGAGCGATGCTGGGGCAGATCAGCAGTGATCAAGCCTTGCTTGAGGCGGAGCGTCAGTGGAACGCCTACGCCCAGGGCCGCTGGCCGGACCCAAGTACTCCAGACCGGTAGAAATGCTTAAGAGTGTCCTCCCGTAACCCTGGTTCCGCCCAAATGGCTATCGGTGGCCGGTGTCTGAGAGGTATCGTTGCGCTTCTTCATCGTCTGTAGCGAGCATGCCCCTCGACGAGCACCACCAGCTGGGTGATGCCTCAGGGGAAGGCTTCGTTTCAGACAGTTCTTCCGAGCACCGTGCCACCTTGCTGGTGGTGGACGACGAGCCGGCGGTGCGCCGGGTGCTGGTGATGCGTCTGCAGCTGGCCGGCTATCGGGTGGTGTGCGCGGAAGACGGCGAAGAAGCCCTCTCTCTCTTCCACAAAGAGCAGCCCGATCTGGTGGTGCTCGATGTGATGCTTCCCAAGCTCGACGGTTTTGCGGTTTGCCGGCGTCTGCGCGCTGAGTCGTGCGTGCCGATCATTTTCCTGTCGGCCCTCGATGCCATCGCTGAGCGGGTCGCTGGTCTCGATTTGGGGGCCGATGACTATCTGCCCAAGCCCTTCAGCCCCAAAGAGCTCGAAGCTCGGATCGCCACCATCCTCCGCCGGGTGGGCCGTGGCTCGGCCGGTAACGAGCCTCGCGATGTGCCCGCTGGCCAGGGGGTGCTCCGGGTGGGCGATCTGGTGGTCGACACCAACCGTCGTCAGGTGACCCGCGATGGAGAGCGCATCGGCCTGACCTACACCGAGTTCAGCCTGCTGGAGCTGCTCTTCCGCGAGCCCGGCCGTGTGGTGCCCCGGGCCGAAATCCTCGAGCAGCTCTGGGGTTATCCCCCGCGCCGTGCGGCCGACCTGCGCGTGGTCGACGTTTACGTGGCCCGTTTGCGCGGCAAGCTTGAGCCCGATCCCCGCAACCCAGAATTGATCCTCACGGTGCGCGGCACCGGCTACGCCTCCCAACGCATGGGCGAGACCGGCGCAATCCCCGCCGCCAGCTGATCCTGCAGGATGGCCGAACGCTGATTGCTTTCGGTCCTTTGTCTGAGCTGCGCGAGACCCGCCTCGAGAAAGGTAAAGCCCTGGCGGAGCTGGGTCAGGGGCCCTACGCACTCCGGTTCGAACCCAGCCACCGCACCGCTGAGCTGCAGCAGGCCCATGTCGATCTGGCCAATGGGGAAGAGCGCGACGTGGCTGTGGCCGTGGCCGGCCGGGTGATGACCCGCCGCGTGATGGGCAAGCTCGCCTTCTTCACTCTCGCGGATGAAACCGGCCCAATCCAGCTGTTCATCGAGAAAGCCACCCTGGCCGCCTCGATGCCCGATGACCCTGAAGCCTTTGCCCACATCACCTCCCTGGTCGACGCCGGGGATCTGATCGGGGTGCAGGGCACGCTGCGCCGCACCGACCGCGGCGAGCTCTCGGTCAAGGTGAAGGGTTGGCAGATGCTCAGCAAGAGCCTGCAGCCTCTGCCTGACAAGTGGCATGGCCTGGCGGATGTGGAAAAGCGCTACCGGCAGCGCTATCTCGATCTGATCGTTTCCCCGGATACGCGGGAAACCTTTCGCCGGCGCGCGGTGGCGGTGAGCTCGATCCGCCGTTGGCTGGATGAGCGGGGTTTTCTGGAGATCGAAACCCCGGTGCTCCAAAGCGTGCCCGGCGGCGCCGATGCCCGCCCCTTTGAAACCCACCACAACGCCCTCGATCTGCCGCTCACCCTGCGGATCGCCACCGAGCTGCACTTGAAGCGGCTGGTGGTGGGGGGCTTTGAGCGGGTCTACGAGTTGGGTCGGATCTTCCGCAACGAGGGCATCAGCACCCGGCATAACCCCGAGTTCACCTCGATTGAGGTGTATCAGGCCTATGCCGACTACAACGACATGATGGATCTCACGGAGCAGCTGATTGCTCACGTGTGCCAGCAGGTCTGCGGGAGCACCTTGATCAGCTATCAGGGCACCGAGATCGATCTCACGCCCCCCTGGCGCCGAGTGACCATGCACGAACTGGTGCAGGACGCCACTGGCCTGGATTTCACAGCCTTCGGCTCGCGCGCTGAGGCGGCTGCCGCGATGGAAGCCAAGGGGCTCGATGTGCCAGCCCTGGCGGATTCGGTGGGCCGCTTACTGGTGGAGGCCTTCGAGCAGACGGTGGAAACCGATCTGATCCAGCCCACCTTTGTGATCGATTACCCGGTGGAGAATTCCCCCCTGGCTCGGGCCCACCGCAGCAAACCCGGTCTGGTGGAGCGCTTCGAGCTGTTCATCGTGGGCCGCGAAACCGCCAATGCCTTCAGTGAGCTGATCGATCCGGTGGATCAGCGCCAGCGGCTGGAGGCCCAGATGGCCCGCAAGGCCGCGGGCGATGAGGAAGCCCAGCAGGTGGATGAAGACTTCATCCAGGCCCTGGAGGTGGGCATGCCCCCCACCGGAGGCCTGGGCATCGGCATCGATCGGCTGGTGATGCTGCTCACCGACAGCCCTTCGATTCGCGATGTGATCGCCTTCCCCTTGCTGCGACCGGAAACCCGACCGGAGACAGCCGCAGGCACAATGGGATAATCGAACCTAGTAGGCAATCACCCCCAGACGGGGGCCCGTGATTCGATGAGTGGCGAACGCGTTGGTTTCCGCTTCAAGCACGCCGATGCGGTGGTGAAGCGCAACCCCCAGGGCCGTTCGCGCCGGGGCTGGGTGATGGAGCCGGTGGAGCAAACCACCAGCCGCGGCACCAAGATGCCGGCCTATCGGATTCGCTGGCGCGATAGCGAGCGCCCCGAGATCGTGCTCCAACACATGCTGATTGCCGATCCCGACCCCACTCCTCCGCCCGAAGGCGTGAGCCTCGTGCCCCCGGCTCCCAAGAAGTGATGGATCTGGCCCCGCACCCCGGGGCCTTTTTCATGCCCAGCCCCGCACCCGGTAGAGGGCAAGCCCCAGATGCTCCTTCAGGGCCACGCTGCTCAGGTAGAGGTCTTCAGCGTTGGGGATGAGGTCTTCCAGCACGGAGGCCGGCGTGGGGTTGCCGAAGCGTTCCCTGGCGGGCAGCAGGTAGTCGCAGGCCACCGGAATCACCGTGAGACCGCTGCTGCGCTCAAAGCTGGCCAACGCGCGCTGCATGTGAAAGGCACTGGTGACCAGCAGCACCCGCTTCCAGCCCTGTTGCTTCGCCAGACGGCCGATGTCGCGGGCTTCCTCGGCGGTGGTTTTGGAGTTGGCGTTGGTGTGAATCTGCCGGGCGGAGATGCCGAGCTCCTCGGCCAGAACCTTGGCCGATAAGGCCTCTGGCGGGGCAGGATCGCCTGCGGTGAAGCTGATCTGTGCGCCGCTGGTGATCAGAGCCGCCGCCTTTCCTTGGCGCAGCAGACGCACGCCGGTGAGCAGGCGATCGCCACCCTCGGAGACCTCTACGTTGCGGCGCGGTGCCAGGGCCGGCCTCAGACCTCCCCCCAGCACTACCACCGCATCCGCCTGCGGGATCTCGGCCGGTGTGAGTGCCGCCGCCGGCTGCTCCAGGCCCCAGATCAGTTGGCGGCTGGTGATCGGCATCGCAAACAGCCAGAGCAGAGTGATCCCAGAGGCGCTCAGGCCGCGGCTCAGGCGGGGCCGTTTTCCGCTGCCCAGACCTGCCAGTTGCAGCAGAAGGCCGAGCCCGAGCGGATACACCAAGAGCGGAAGCAGTTTGGAGAGCAGAAATCCCATCAGTGCCCCCGCTGCCGGCGCCGCAGTTCGTTGAGCGCTTGTTCGGTCTCAAACCGTGCCCAGGCAGCGTCGAGGTTGTCGGGTTGCGGTTTGGGGGCGCTGCTTTGGGGCTGTGTTGTCGCCTCTTGCAGCTCTCGGCCAATCGCTTCCAGCCGCTCCCAGTGGCTTCGACCCTGATCCATCAGTTGCTCGACATGGGCCTGGGCACGCTGAGCCAGTTCCGTGGCTCCGGCTGCTTGTGCCCGCTCGGTTCGCTCGCGCCACTGTTTGATCTCAGTGGCCAGCTCCAGCAGTTGCCGTCGGTATTGGGCGGCGTCGTTGAGCAATTCGGCGCGGAGCTTTTCGCTCTGCTCCGGATGCGAGCGGAGAAAGGCTTCCAGTTGCTGCTCGAGTTTCTGCTCGAGCTGATCCCACCACGACCAGGAGCTCACGCGGGAGGCTGCTCCGGGGCGCGGGTGATCAGAGGGGCTTCGATCTCCTCCTGCAGTGGGGTGATGGCCGCTTCACGGGAGCGCAGCAGCAGCTGGGTCAACCGGGCAATTCCGCCTTCGCCGAGGTTTTCGCTTGCCAGTCGCTCAAAGGCCGTGCCGTAGAGCTCCTCGAGCTGGGCAATCAGGCTCTCCCGCAGTTCCCGCACAGCCCGGCGCTGCTCTTCCCTCGACATGCGGATCCTCCAGAGGTGGATCAGTCTGCCTGCTTCAGCAGATGAAGGGAGAGGTCTCCGGCGGCATCACTCCAGCGCGCCTCCGGCCGCCAGCCCGCTTCCGCCGCCAGGGCCAGGAAACTCTCCGGGCTGTACTTGTGACTGGTTTCGGTGATCAGGGCTTCTCCGTTCTGGAACGACCAGGACAGGCCGCAGAGGGAGACCGTCTGCTCCTGGGTGCTGACCAGGGCCATTTCGATGTGGCTGGCCTCCGGCAGCCAACGGGCCCGGTAGCGGAACTGATCGACCTGGAAGTTGGCACCGAGATCTCGGTTCAGGCGGTGCAAGAGGTTGAGGGCAAAGCGCTCCGAGATCCCTGCGGCATCGTTGTAGGCAGCCTCGAGCCGCTCCACGGCCTTGGGTTGATCGATGCCGATCAGCAGCTTGGCGCTGCTTCCAAGGAGCTGACGGAACTGTTGGAGCAGGGCTCTGGCCTCCGCCCTCGGGAAGTTCCCAATTGAGCTCCCTGGGAAAAAGCCCAACCGGCGTTGTTCATCCAGCAGGGCATGGGGCGGTAGCTGCTGCAGCTGGCTGTAGTCACAGCAAACCCCGAGCATGGGCACCTGGGGATGGCGGTTGTGCAACCTCTGGCAGGCCTCCCCCAGGTGCTCGGCGCTGATGTCAAGAGCCACGTAAGCAGGGCGCTCCATCGCCTCCAGCAGGGGGCTGACCTTGCGGGCACTGCCGGCTCCGAATTCCACCAGGGTGCCGGCCCCCAGGGCTGCCGCCATCGCTGGGGCCTGGGCCTGCAGCAGAGCGGCTTCGGTGCGCGTCAGGGTGTATTCGGGCTGCTCACAGATCTGGTCAAACAGCCGTGACCCTTCGGTGTCGTAGAGGAACCAGGCCGGCAGTTGCTTGGGGCTCTGAGCCATCCCCTCGATGACCTGTTGCCGCATGTCTGTGGCGGCGGGATGCAGATCGAGCAGTTCCAGCTGCGCCCTCAATGTGCTGGTCATGGCTGCACCCCTCGGGCCAGGCGCAGACCACTGGCCATCCAGCGACTGTGGGGGGGATAGAAGTTGCGGTAGGTCACGCGCGCATGCCCGTGCGGGGTGAGGAAGCAGCTGCCCCGGAGCACAAACTGCGAGCTCATGAATTTGCCGTTGTATTCCCCAATGGCGCCGGCCGCGGCGACAAAGCCGGGGTAGGGGCGATAGGGGCTGCCGGTCCACTGCCAGAGGCATCCGAATGCTTGCTGCAGGCTCCCACTGGCGGCGGCGACTTCCCATTCCGCCTCCTCCGGTAGACGTGCCCCTGCCCAGCGGGCATAGGCATCGGCTTCAAACCAGCTCAAATGGCGCACGGGGGCCTGCGGATTCCGCGGCTGCCGGCCCGAGAGGGTGAACTCCTCATCGCCGCGCCAGTAGCGCGGGGCGCTCCAGTGGCGCTGTTGCACCAGACCCCAGCCCTCGCTCATCCAGAGGTCGGGGCGTTGGTAACCGCCGTCGCTGATGAACTGCTCGTAGCCGGCATTGGTCACCAGAGCCTCGGCGATGGCGAAGGGCTCCAGCCAGATCCGGTGCCGCGGTGCTTCGTTGTCGAAGTGGAACCCCGCTTCGGGGTCATGGCCGATCTCCACCAGTCCGCCGGGGAAGCTGAGCCAGCGGGGCGGTTCGGTTGAGGTCTGGGCCTCATCGGTCGGTTCCGGTTGTCCGCTGGGGTAGGCCGCTGGCTCCAGGCTGTTGCGACTCAAGCCATCCAGAAGATCCATCAGCAGCAGCTCCTGGTGCTGCTGTTCGTGATGAAGCCCCAGCTCGATCAGCGCTTCCGGCAGTTGTTCGAGGTGTTCTTCCAGCGCCTGGGTCACCCGCTGGCGCCAGCGCAACACCTCCTGAATCGAGGGCCGGCTCAGCAAGCCCCGCTGGGGGCGGGGATGCCGTTCACCAACGGCTTCGTAATAGCTGTTGAACAGGTAGCGCCAGCGTTCATCCGCCGGGGTGTAACCGGGAACGGAGCGCAGCAGGAACTCTTCGAAAAACCAGGTGGTGTGAGCGAGATGCCACTTGGCCGGACTGGCGTCGGCCATGCCCTGCAGGCAGAGGTCCTCGGGCTCGAGGCCTTCAATCAGGGCTTCGCTGTGGCTGCGAATCTGCCGCAGCCGCGTGGACAGCATGGGCTCTCAAGTTCTGCCGAGACCCTAGAAGCCAGGAGCCAAGCCGTCAGGGGCCGCTTCTACGATCCCCCTATTGCAGATCGCGTGGATCGAGCGCATGGGCGCCAGCACTCCGGGGATCACGTCCGGCTTCGTGGGTGCGGTGGGCAACACCCCGCTGATTCGCCTTCAGGCCCTCAGCGAACTCACGGGTTGCGAGATCCTCGGCAAGGCTGAATTCATGAACCCTGGTGGTTCTGTCAAAGACAGAGCTGCCCTGGGCATCCTGCTGGAAGCGGAGGAGCAGGGTCTGCTCAAGCCCGGCGGCACGGTGGTGGAGGGAACCGCTGGCAACACAGGGATCGGCCTCACGCACCTCTGCAACGCCCGCGGCTACCGCGCCGTGATCGTGATTCCCGATACGCAATCCGCCGAGAAGATCGGCTTGCTGCGCAGCCTGGGCGCCGAGGTGCGCACGGTGCCTGCGGTGCCTTACAGGGATCCCAACAACTACGTGCGGCTCTCCGGACGCATCGCCGAGGAAACCCCCGGCGCCGTGTGGGCCAATCAGTTCGACAACCTGGCCAATCGCCGCGCCCACTACCGGAGCACCGGCCCGGAGATCTGGCAGCAAACCGGCGGCCAGGTGGATGCCTGGGTGGCCGCCACCGGCACCGGCGGGACCTATGCCGGTGTGGCCCTGTATCTCAAAGAGCAGAACCCGGCCGTGCGCTGCGTGCTCGCCGATCCCCACGGCAGCTCCCTCTACAGCTGGGCCACCAGCGGTGAATTGGCCAGCGAGGGCAACTCAATCACCGAGGGCATCGGTAACAGTCGGGTGACGGCCAATCTGGAGGGTGCTCCCGTGGATGATGCGGTTCGCATCCACGATCAACAGGCCCTCGAGACCATCTACGACCTGCTCTGGCAGGAGGGTTTGTTCCTGGGCGGTTCGGTGGGGATCAACGTGGCGGCCGCAGTAGAAACGGCCCGCCGGCTCGGCCCTGGGCACACGATCGTCACCGTGCTCTGCGACAGCGGCGATCGCTATCGGTCACGTCTTTATGACGGTGAGTGGCTGAAGGGCAAGGGTCTGCAGCAACCTGTGCGCGCGGCTTGATGCCACGGCGTTGGAACGCGAACTGATCACAGCTGATCTGGACGCCCCTGAGCTGATCGGAGGGCGGTATCGGCTTGAGCGTGACCTGAGTGCCGAGTCCCGCGGCAGTCTCTGGCGGGCCAGCGATCAGGCTGCCGATGCTGCAGCGGTGGCTCTGCGGCAGATCAACGACGATCCGGAGCCGTGGTTGTTGCGCTGGAGTCGCCTGCAAGGGGTGCTGCATCCGCAGGTGCCCCGCTGCGCTGAGGCCATCAGGGTGGATGGCGCGCTCTGGTTGCCCCGCGCGTGGGTGGAGGGTGAGCCCTACGCGGAGCTCGATCTCGCCGCTGTGGTGCAGCTGCTCAAACAGCTGCTGCCGGTGCTCTCCCTCCTGCACGATCAGGGCCTGAGCGGCGGAGCCCTCAGCTCCGAGCAGCTGCTGCGGCGATCCAGCGATGGCTTGCCCGTGTTACTGGATCTGGGCGGTGAGCCCATGGGGAGCCCGCAACAGGATTTGTCGCGCTTGGCGGCGCTGGCGTTGGCGCTGGTGGCCCCTGCGGATGCCGAGGCCTTGCAGGCTCTTGAGCCCTACCAGCGCCTGCAGAGTCCCGATCCCGAGCTGCAGTTCGCCTCGGCCTCTGCGGCGTTGCAGGCCCTGCAGCAGCTGGATCTGTCTCCTCCTCGACCGGTCCAGCGCCGCCGCAAGCAACGCCAGGAGCAGGACGTGGAAGGCCGCATCGGCCCTGTGGTGGTGGCGCTGGTGGTGGCTGCTCTGCTCAGCACTGGCCTGGGATGGCTCCTGCTCAGTCGCGGCAAGGTGGCCGCACCAACAGAGGCCCCCAGCCTGTCGCTGCCATCTCGCTTGCCGTCTGCCGAGGTGGATCAGCGTGAGCAGCTGCTGAATCGCCTGAGGGCGCTGCAGATTGATCGCCGCTGGTTCCTCAAGCTCGTCGACGCCAGCCTGTTGGATCGGGGTGGACGCCTGCCGGGCGATGGCCAGGATGACGCCCCTCTGCGCAGGGCCTGGAACGACATTGCCGAAGACTGGTTGAGTCGGGTCGAGCAATTGCCGCTGGATCTGCGCACCCGCCTCGGCCGCTTGACCAACGGCGACTGGCGGCGGTTTCAGGATGCCGTGGTGCAGCGCGGTTTGAGCGCCAAGGTGGTGGAGCAGCTGGTGAGCGGCAGTGCGGCCGCACTGCTCAGCGATCGGTTTGGCCCCGAGATGCCACCGGAGCCGTTTCGGCAGCTCTGGTATGCGGCCGCCGAGCAGGCTCTGAGCAGCGTGAAGATCGAATGGTTGCAGCCCAAACCAGGGAGGCCCCTCACGGTGTCCGCCTCAGTGCCAGCCAGTGGTGCGCAGGTGTTCCCGATCAAGGTGCCTCAGGGCAGCCGCTTGGTGCTGGGGGTGAACGGCTCCCCGTTGCTTCAGATGAGCGTCTTTGACGCCCAGGGTCAGGTTCTCGAAGATCGCGGTCCGTTGCGGGTGGTCAGCCTCGGTGAGGTCACCCATTCGCCCATTCAGGTGTTGGTCACCAACGAGGGCCTTTCCACCGCACTGTTGACCCTGTCGCTGCGGGCTGATCCCTAAATCCGTGCGATGGCCGCCTTGGCGTCCTTGATGTCCTGCTTGCGGCGCTCCTCCTGCCGTTTGTCGTGCAGCTTGCGGCCCTTGCCCAGGCCAATGGTCGCTTTGATCCACGACCCCTTCAGGTGCAGGTTCAAGGGCACGAGGGTCAGGCCCTTTTGATCCAGGGCGATCCGCAGCTTGTCGATCTCCCTGCGGTGGGCCAGCAGTTTGCGGGTGCGCAGCGGTTCGTGGTTGAAGTAGGCCCCGGCGTGGCTGTGGGGTGAGATGTGCACGTTGTGGAGCTGCAGTTCACCCTGTCGGATCAGGCAGAAGCCATCGCGCAGGTTCACTTGGCCTGCCCGGATCGATTTCACCTCGGTGCCCGTCAGCTCGATGCCGCACTCGAGCGTTTCCAGGATTTCGTATTGATGGCGCGCGAAGCGGTTGTCCGCCAACAGCTTGTTGGCGGCATCCCGTAGGGCCTTGGCGCTTTTTTTGCCTCCGCCCTTGGCCATGGCCCTGTGAACTCGATCCACCGACCCTAGAGATCAATCCGCTGGCCGTCGGCAGCGCGACCCCGATACCCTCGGGCGATGGCCATCGTCTCCTCGGGCTCCAGCGCTCCTCGTGGACCACGCCCCACGCCGGCGCCGAGGTTGCTGGATGCCGCTGTTCAGGAGAACGAGCAGGAGCAGGAGAGACCCCTGCAGCGGGAGGATTCGCTGCGGCCCCGCAAGCTGGCGGATTACATCGGGCAGAGCGAGCTCAAGCAGGTGCTGGGGATCGCTATTGAGGCGACCCGCACCCGTGAGGAGGCCCTCGATCACGTGTTGCTCTACGGCCCTCCGGGTCTGGGCAAAACCACCATGGCCCTGGTGTTGGCCGAGGAGCTGGGGGTCCGCTGCCGCATCACCAGTGCACCCGCCCTGGAGCGGCCCCGCGACATTGTCGGTCTGCTGGTGAATCTGCAGCCCCGTGAGCTGCTGTTCATCGATGAGATCCATCGCCTCACCCGGGTGGCGGAGGAGTTGCTCTACCCGGCGATGGAAGACTTCCGCCTGGATCTCACCGTGGGCAAGGGCACCACGGCCCGCACCCGCACCCTGCCGCTGGCTCCCTTCACGCTGGTGGGGGCCACCACCCGGGCGGGTTCCCTGAGCTCACCGCTGCGCGATCGCTTCGGTTTGATCCAGCGCCTGGAGTTTTACGGACTGGAGGATCTCCAGGCGATCGTGCAGCGGGCTGCGGGGTTGCTGGCTCTGGAGCTGGAGCCCGAGGCTGCCCTGGAGGTGGCCCGCCGCTGCCGGGGCACCCCGCGCATCGCCAATCGCCTGTTGCGCCGGGTGCGTGATGTGGCGGCCGTTGGCGGCCACGGCCGGGTTGGAGCGGCTCTGGTGCAGCAGGCCTTGAGCCTGCACCGGGTGGATGGCCGCGGCCTGGATGCCAGCGATCGCCGCCTGCTCGAGCTGTTGCACAACGGTTACGGAGGCGGCCCCGTGGGCCTCGACACCCTGGCGGCGGGTCTCGGCGAAGATCCGGTGACCCTGGAGTCGGTGGTGGAGCCGTTCCTGTTGCAGCAGGGATTGCTGCAGCGCACGCCCCGGGGTCGGGTGATTACCGCGGCCGGTGTCGCCCACTTGCGCGAGCACGCGGCATGAGTGCTCTGCTGGCTCTGCTGCTGGCGGTTCAACTGAGCCTGCCGCAGCTCTTTGATCAGGCCCTCTCCGCCAGCCGCGAGGGGGATTTTTCCGCGGCACTGCCCCTGTGGAACCAGGTGCTGGAGCTGGCCCCCGAGGATGCGGCTGCCTGGAGCAATCGGGGCAATGTGCAGTTGGCCCTGGGTGATCCCCAGGCCGCCATCGCCGATCAGACCCGGGCGATGGAGCTGGATCCCAGCAATGCCGATCCCCATCTCAATCGGGGCACCGCTGAGGAGGCCCTCAAGCAATGGGATGCGGCAGAGGCGGACTACCGCTGGATCCTGGAGCGTTCGCCCGACGCTTCGGCTCTCTACAACCTGGGCAATGTGCAGGGCTCCAAGGGGGATTGGCCAGCCGCCCGCGCCAGTTTTGAACAGGCGTCTGAGGCGCGACCCGGGTTTGCCATGGCCCGCTCCAGTGCCGCCTTGGCGGCCTTTCAGCTGGGGGATCTCGATCAGGCGGAAACCGAGCTGCGGCGCATCATTCGCCGCTATCCCCTGTTTGCCGATGCCCGCGCTGCTCTGACGGCCCTGCTCTGGCGCCGGGGCGCCTCCGGAGAAGCCGAGAGCCACTGGGCGTCAGCTGCGGGCTTGGATCCCCGCTACCGGCAGACAGAATGGTTGCTGGAGATTCGGCGCTGGCCGCCGCTTCCCACCCAGGCCCTGTCTGACTTTCTGGCCTTGAGCAGTTGATGGCTGTCTTGCTCTCCAGTGAACAGATCCAGGTGCTGGTGGCGTCCCAGCTGCAGGAACTGGTGGCCATCCGTCGCCATCTCCATGCCCACCCGGAGCTCAGCGGGAACGAGCATCAAACGGCGGCCCTGGTGGCTGGGGAGCTTCGCAAGCTCGGCTGGCGGGTGCAGGAGGGCGTGGGCCGAACGGGGGTGCTGGCGGAGCTGGGCCCTGGGGCAGGGCCGGTGGTGGCTTTGCGGGTCGACATGGATGCCCTGCCAGTGGAGGAGCGCACCGGATTGCCCTACGCCTCTGTCCATCAAGGCCTGATGCATGCCTGCGGCCACGACATCCACACCTCTGTGGGCCTTGGTGTTGCACGGGTGTTGGCGCCCCTGGCACAGCAGCTGGCGGGCACGGTGCGTTTGCTGTTCCAGCCGGCGGAGGAAACGGCCCAGGGAGCGGCCTGGATGCGGGCCGATGGGGCAATGGAGGGCGTTGATGCCTTGTTTGGGGTGCATGTGTTCCCGAGCCTGCCGGTCGGCAGCATCGGCGTGCGCAGCGGCAGCCTCACCGCCGCGGCGGGGGAGCTGGAGGTGGAGGTGTTGGGGGAAGGGGGCCACGGGGCGCGCCCCCACCAGAGCACCGATGCGATCTGGATTGCCGCGCGGGTGGTCAGTGGCCTGCAGGAGGCGATCAGTCGCCGTCTCGATGCGTTGCACCCCGTGGTGGTGAGCTTCGGGCGCATCGAAGGGGGCAAGGCCTTCAATGTGATCGCCGACCACGTGCGCCTGCTGGGCACGGTGCGCTGCCTCGATCTGGAGCTCCACGCCCAGCTCCCCGCTTGGATCGAGGAAACGGTGCAGGCGATCTGCAAGGGCTACGGCGGAGAAGCCCGGGTGCGCTACCGCTGCATCTCTCCTCCGGTGCACAACGACCCCGCCCTCACCCAGCTGCTGGCGGATGCGGCCACGGAGCTCCTGGGCCGTGATCAGGTGCTGTGGCTGGAGCAGCCCTCCCTGGGTGCGGAGGACTTTGCCGAACTGCAGCAGGGCACCCCGGCGACGATGTTTCGCCTTGGGGTGGCCGGCCCCAAGGGCTGCACGCCGCTGCACAGCAACAGCTTTGATGCGGATGAGGGGGCGTTGGCCGTTGGTGTTCAGGTGTTGAGCGCCAGCCTGTTGCAGTGGTTGGCCAGGCAAGACGGGCGATGAAACGCTTCCATCGCGATCTGCTGGCCTGCTCCACCCTGTTGCTGATGCTGCTGGGGTTGGCGGGGGTGCTGTTGCGTCAGGGCCCCGATCGGATGCAGGCCCTGCCGGCCCTTCTGATTGGTTTGGCGCTCTTGCTGCAGAGCACCTGGAGCTGGCGGCGGCGGCGGCGAGCCATTCTGCGGGCGTTGCGTGATCCCGGTGAGCGCAGCGCTGCTTCAGAGTGCCCTGATGAACCTCGATGAGTTGCGTGAGGCCATCGCCTCAGGGGATCCAGGCCGGGCCCGTCCGGCGTTAGCCCGCTTGGTGGATGTGCCGGCCGATCAGGCTGAACCACTGTTGCTGTTGGGTCTGCAGCAGAGCGATCTGCTGATGCGTCAGCTCAGTTGTTCGGGGCTGGGCCACAAGCCCACGCCCGCCGGTTGGGAGCCCCTGGTGCAGGCGCTGCAGCACGATGAGGAGGTGGGTGTGCGGGCGGAGGCGGCCAACGCCCTGGTGAGCCACGGTCTGGAGCGGGCCTGGCCCCTGCTGCTGGAGGCCTTTCGCAGCGACCACGAGTGGTTGCTGCGCTGCAGCGTGCTGTCCGCTGTGGCGGAGCACCCTGAGATCAGTGGGGCTCAGCTGTTGGAGCTCTCCCAGTTGGCGATTGCCGATCCCGATGGCACCGTCAGGGTCGGCGGAGCAGAGATCCTGTCGCGGGTGGTCAGGGAGGCTCAACCCGGCTCTGAGCTGGCCCAGGCGTCTCGCTCAGCCTTGTTGGCGCTGCAGCAGGACAGTGATCACCGCGTGGTGGCAGCGGCCCTCAACGGTCTGCAGGGCTGAGTTTGTCGTTTCAGCCTTGCTAGGTTTCGCAAGTCACTAGGGGTGCCTCCCATGCGGGGGCTGAGATCACACCCTCCGAACCTGATCCGGGTCATGCCGGCGCAGGGAAGTGAGAAGAGACGCTCAGGTTGCGCCCCCGCCCAACGCCATAGCGGTTATGCGTAGCGCCTGGATCGAACAGCGCAAAGGTCAAGCCAACGTGTCCCAGATGCACTACGCCCGCCAGGGTGTGGTGACTGAGGAAATGGCCTATGTCGCCAAGCGGGAGAACCTGCCCGAATCCCTGGTGATGGAAGAGGTGGCCCGTGGCCGCATGATCATCCCGGCCAACATCAATCACCCCAACCTGGAGCCGATGGCCATCGGCATCGCCTCCAAGTGCAAGGTGAACGCCAACATCGGTGCTTCACCGAATGCTTCTGATGCCGCGGAAGAGGTGAAGAAGCTGCAGCTGGCCGTGAAATACGGCGCCGACACCGTGATGGATCTCTCCACCGGTGGCGTGAACCTCGACGAGGTGCGCACGGCGATCATCAATGCTTCCCCCGTGCCGATCGGCACCGTGCCCGTGTATCAAGCCCTCGAGAGCGTGCACGGCTCGATTGAGCGCCTTTCGGAAGATGACTTCCTGCACATCATCGAGAAGCACTGCCAGCAGGGCGTCGATTACCAGACCATCCACGCCGGTCTGTTGATTGAGCACCTGCCCAAAGTGAAGGGCCGCCTCACCGGAATCGTGAGCCGCGGCGGCGGGATCCTGGCCCAGTGGATGCTCTATCACCACAAACAGAACCCGCTCTACACGCGCTTCGACGACATCTGCGAAATCTTCAAGCGCTACGACTGCACCTTCTCCCTGGGGGATTCCCTGCGTCCGGGTTGTCAGCACGATGCTTCTGATGCAGCCCAGCTGGCCGAGCTGAAGACCCTCGGTGAACTCACCCGCCGCGCCTGGAAGCACGATGTGCAGGTGATGGTGGAAGGTCCGGGTCACGTGCCCATGGATCAGATCGAATTCAACGTGAAAAAGCAGATGGAGGAGTGCAATGAGGCGCCCTTCTATGTGCTCGGTCCGCTCGTGACCGACATTGCACCCGGTTACGACCACATCACCTCAGCCATCGGTGCGGCGATGGCCGGCTGGCATGGCACCGCGATGCTCTGCTACGTCACCCCCAAGGAGCACCTGGGTCTGCCCAATGCCGAAGACGTGCGTGAAGGTCTGATCGCCTACAAGATCGCTGCTCACGCCGCTGATATCGCCCGTCACCGTCCTGGTGCCCGCGATCGTGACGAT
>Ga0194122_10001769_pt1 | contig 25321 bp, 36 predicted proteins | sample TA2MahCa10mmetaG_FD_155487 | JGI IMG/M metagenome (GOLD analysis project Ga0194122, IMG submission 155487) | Freshwater microbial communities from Lake Tanganyika, Tanzania - TA2015021 Mahale Deep Cast 10m | ecosystem: Environmental > Aquatic > Freshwater > Lake | place: Tanzania: Lake... | reverse complement strand
TTGGCGGTCGCAGACCGTCCCGCCCTGGCCTTGTTCGGCTCGGACGATGCTCCCAAGGGCCTGATCGTTCCTGACCACAAGCTCGTGGCCGGGCACTGCGTCGTGTACCCGAAGCGGTTCATCGAGCGGGTGCCTCCGGCGGAGCGGGTGCCCTCCCACTACGGGACCGTCGTGGCTCGGCTCACCAAGCACACGGAGCCCACCAAGCCGTTCATCCGGCGTGAGGGACGGTTCCAGGTGCGTCCTCGGACTCCGGACGGGGCGCTCGTCACCGACGGCCACACGGCCTACTACACGGCGGCGATGGAGATCCGGGAGAAGTTCGCTGCGTTCTCCCGTGCGACGCTCGCCGAGGTCGATCCCGAGCTTCGTCCGATGCTGACGCTGGTGACCATCGCGGACGCTCCCATCCATGCTCGGGCCGTGGGCGTGTGGGGAGACGACTCTCACGCCATGGACGTGGATCGCTACACCGAGAACGAGCATGGGTTCGACGTGGTGGCTCGGTTCCGCCAGTTCGCCGTCATCGGAGCGCAGCGGAACGAGGTGGACACGTTCGAGATGTACTCGGAGACGGGGGAGTTCCCGCTTCAGGTGCCGAAGGACGTGGAGATGGGGATGCTGCTGAAGATCGACCGCGAAGTGGTCGCGGCAGGAGCCAACACTCCCGATCGAGTGTCCACGCTCCTTTCTCGCTTCACGAAGACGTGGTTGGGTTCTACTTCAGCGTAGGGTTGAGGTTCTTCGGAGGTCGGCCAGGTCGAAGTTTGGGCAGAAGCTCGGACAACACCGCCTCCTCAAACACCATTTTGTCCCAATGGTGCTCCCCATGGCAGTTAGCACACAAAAGCACGCACTTATCCAGTTCGGATTTGATTTTCTCGAGCGGCAGAGCACGAAGTTTGTTCCACTCGGGGTCTTTTTGAGTCGGATCTCGGTGATGAAAATGCAGCGAGCCCGCACACTTGGAATAGCCACACTCCTCGCATTTCCCGCCTTTATAGGCGAGAGCCTCCATCTTGCGATGTCGGTAACGATAGGCACTTCGTTTGGCGTGGCACTCCCGACACAACGAACTGGTGTGCCCGTCCCCTCTACGAAGGAACTTCTCGATCGAAGTCTCCCCACAGTGGCGACAAGCTCTGTTGAGTCGCCCTGGTTTCGGACCCCTTCGCTCAATCTTCACACCCATGTCCCGCATACAGCGGGACACGGTGGTTTGGAAGACCCCAACTTGCTGGACTATCTCGCGAAGAAGTAGTCCCTGCTGAACGAGAGTGCGTACTTGTTCCTGAAAGTGTGGAGCGTCCCGGAGTGACTTTGACATAGTTCATCATATCGGTGTACGATGAAGAAGTCAACAGGAGTGCCAGTGTTGGAGATCGAGCGGAAATTTCTCGTGCGCGAAGTCCCTGCCGACAAGGATTGGCCTGTCGAATTTGTCGATTTCCATCTGGTTCAGGTGTACCTGACCCCCAAGGACAAGAGGGTCACCTCGGAGCGCGTTCGGGTCACCATCCCGACCAACCAGTTCGGCCCCGCGTGGACGCACACGACGAAGGTGCGTGTGGCGGCGGGCATCCACGAGGAGGAGGAACGCAGCCTCTCGAAGTCCGCCTTCACGCGGATGTTGAGGCGAGCGGACCCAGCGATGAAGCCGGTGCAGAAGATGCGCCGCAAGTTCTACTGGCCCGAGACGGGGCGGCTGTTCGAGTTGGACATCTTCGCGGAGTCCTACGCCCCGCTGGTGCTCCTCGAGGTCGAACTGCCCTCGATGGACACCCCCGTGGAACTGCCGACCTTCCTGACCATCGAGCGCGAGGTCACGGAGGAGAAGGGGTTCTCGAACGCCGCCTTGGCTCGCATGGGGGCCTACAAGCCATGATCGTGATCACCGTCGCTCGGAAGCCGATGTCCGAGGGGACGGTGGCAGCGAACGTTCTGGCTGTGGGGACAGGTGCCCTCAACATCGACGCGACTCGTGTCGGCACCTACAAGAACACGACACCCTCGGGCATGGACCGCTACAACGCGCGGCTTCAAGAGCAGGGGTATCGGCCAGGTGCCTACGCCCAAGGGACACCGGAGCCTCCCAGTGCGGTGGGCCGGTGGCCCGCGAACCTCATCCTGGGCTGTCCTGTGGCCTCTCTCGACACGGGTGAACAAGACGACAGCGGTAGAGTCTCCCGCTTCTTCAAACAGGTGGGAGGCAACTCGTGATCGTCATCACCGTCGCCCGCAAGCCTCTGACGGGTTCCGTCGCTGCCAACGTCCTCGAACACGGGGCCGGAGCGTTGAACATCAACGCCTCCCGCATCTCGACGAAGGACAACCTCAACGGAGGGGCCTACTCCGCCGAGGGTAGTGAGCGGCATGACGGGGCCGAGAACTGGCGGATGAAACGAGGGGAGCAGGGGGGATTGGCGGGCAAGGAGTTCCAGCAGCCGTCTGGGCGGTGGCCGTCGAACCTCATCCTGAACCATCTCGAAGGGTGCAAGTTCCTCGGTGTCGCTCGGATCAAGGGCGTCGATGGGGACGACGCCTCCGCCCCCTACATCCCCAACATGAAGAACGCCGTGTTCGGAGTGGGGATGGGCGGAGGGAAGCGCCCCAAGCACAGCGACGAGAACGGGATGGAGGCGGTGGAGGACTGGGACTGTGCTCCGGGCTGTCCCGTCCGAGGGCTCGACCTCCAGTCTGGGGTGTCCGCGTCGAGCGTGCGTCAGGGGGGTGAGGGTGAGCCCCTGGACCCCTCCCAAGAGGGGTGGAGGTTCCTGCGGATCTCCGGCGGGTTCAAGGATGAAGGCGGGGCTTCTCGCTTCTTCAAGCAAGTGGGCGGGCGGCGGCGATGATCGTCATCACGGTGGCCCGGAAGCCGCTGTCTGAAGGAACGGTGGCGGCAAACACCCTGTCCTTGGGGACAGGTGCCCTCAACATCGACGCCACCCGTGTCGCTGGTGGTGTGCCCTCGGTCACGGGGCAAGGCTTCCGGACTGGGAAGTACGGCGGGCAGATTGGGCAGGGGGAGACCACGTTGTCTGGGGTTCCCTGGGCTCCCGCAACTGGAGGACGATGGCCCGCGAACCTCATCCTCGAGCATCTCGCGGGCTGCACATGCGTCGGCACGAAGCGGGTGTGGGCGAACCAGTCTCGGGCTGTCGGTTCGGGTGTGGGGCACGAGAACACCCCCAACAAGGGCATCTTTCAAGCTGGGCTGGGTGGAAAGGTGAAGGCTGCCACGGCGGATGCGGACGGGATGGAGACGGTGGCGGACTGGAGGTGTGTCGACGGTTGCCCTGTAGCGGAGATCGACCGGGAGGCGCGATTCTTCAAGCAGGTTGGAGGGCGGCATGAAGGCGGGACCTGAGTTCGACGCCCTGATCCACGAGAAGCACTTCAGCTTGTGCGCCCACGATTGGGCGAAGGTCTCGCGTGTCGTTCTGGGGGGACGACACGTTGTCCCCCAGTGCTCAAAGTGCGATGCACTCGAGGTGATGGTCGTTCATGTCGAAACGCCCAAGTACTCGACGGACATCACGGCCGCGTGGACCGTGGTGGAGAACGAGAGACAGCGAGGGGGCTACATCTCCGTCGCTCCGTTGCCCAACGGGAAGTGGCGGGCGAATCGCTCCAAGGCGTTGAACCCGCGTGGGGACGGGACGGCCGACGACTACGACGACACGTACCCGGACCACCAGGCCGAAGCCGACACCGCCCCCATGGCGATCTGTATGGCCATCGCCCCTTTCTTCCTCGACGAAGCAGACATGGCCGAGTACCTCGTGGAGTGCTGGGTGTGCGGCGGGACGAAGGCACGGGGACACGAGCCCGGCTGTTCGGTGGCGAAGCTACCCCCGGAGATACAGCGAGCGTTCACGAGGCAAGCATGACCGAAGCCGAGCGTGTGGTTCGACTCCTGGCTCGGCGGATGCACGCTGCGGGCTTCCGGGAGCCCGTCCTGGGTGTGGACAACGAGCAGCAGTACCTCATGCTCGACACCGTCAGTCGTTCGGGTCTGAAGGTGTTCATCTGCGTGTGGATACACCCCGACGGCCGGATTCGGGACGCCCTGACGTTCGTGTTCGAGGACAGGTCCGCGTCCCTCATGGGGAAGCATCTCAACAACTGGCGTCGCTCCGAGGGGGATTTCACCGTCCAGCAGCTTGTGGACAGCCTGTGGGCGGCGTTCTGGGTGCATGAGGAGGAGAACAGGACGCTCAACCGGCTTCAGTGGATGCACATCTCGAAGCTGCCCGACCTCGACGAAGTGGAGCACACAGGCCCGCCCCTTCTCGGGGCCGTGGACGAGGACAAGCCGCGTCGTAAGCGGAAGAAGGACCGGCTGATCCCTGACGAGCACACGACGGTATTCGACCTTTTTCGGGAGTGACTCGGTAGAGCTTCTCTCGCCTCATGGGGCGTGGAGGACTCATGGAGTCGATCAACGGCGCGGACACTGGGTGGGTTCTCATCTCGACGGCGATGGTGGTGCTGATGACCTCCGCCCTCGGGCTGTTCTACGGGGGCCTGGTACGGGCCAAGAACGCCCTCAACACACTGCTTCACAGCTTGTTCTTGCTCGGGGCCATCTCCCTCCAGTGGGTGCTGTTCGGCTACTCTCTGGCGTTCGCACCCGATCTCGGCTTCGGGCTCATCGGCGGCTGGAACTACTTCGGGTTGACAGGTGTGGGGGCGGAGCCCAACGCGACCTACGCGGCGACCATCCCACACACGGCGTTCATGGCGTTCCAGATGGCGTTCGCCATCATCACCCCCGCCCTCATCTCGGGGGCGTTCGCCGAGCGCAAGAAGTTCTCGGCGTTCGTGCTGTTCAGCCTCTTGTGGGCGACGTTCGTGTACGACCCGGTAGCGCACTGGGTCTGGGCATCGGGCGGTTGGATGCGGGAACTGGGGGCGCTGGACTTCGCGGGAGGCACTGTCGTCCACATCACGAGCGGCGTGTCGGCTCTCGTGTGCGCTCGAGTTCTGGGACGACGGAGCAACATGGACCGGGCTGAGCCTCACAACGCGGTGCTCACGTTGGTGGGGGCGGCTCTCCTCTGGTTCGGCTGGTTCGGCTTCAACGCGGGCTCGGCTCTGGGGGCCAACGCTCTGGCGGCTCATGCGGCGGTGACCACGCACATCTCTGCGGCAGCGGGAGCGGTGGCGTGGGTCTCGGCCCACTGGCTCCGCACGAAGAAGGTGAGCGTCCTCGGGGTCGGACTGGGCGGGGTCGCGGGCCTGGTCGCCATCACCCCGGCGGCGGGGTTCGTCTCCCCGATGAGCGCGCTGTTGTTGGGTCTGGTGGCGGGTGTGGCGTGCTCGGTGGCTGTGGAGAAACTCAAAGGCGTCGTGGACGACACGCTGGACGTGTTCGGGGTTCACGGGGTTGGCGGTCTGATCGGGGCTCTGGGGACAGGCGTTCTGGCTACGACGGCGGTGAACCCTGCTGGGGCTGACGCGAGCCTCCATCTCCTCGGGGTGCAGGCTGTCGCGGCGGGTGGAGTCGCCCTGTACTCGGCGGTGATGACCTATGGCCTCCTGAAGATCATCGGCCTCGTGGCTGACTTGCGAGTGTCGGCCACGGTCGAGGAGGAGGGGCTCGACGCCGTCCAACACGGGGAAGCGGCCTACCGTTTCTGAACGTGTCTGGTTCAGCCCAAGCCGCATCTCGCGTAAAGTGAGCGGAGGCAGTAGTCATGGCTGGGCAGACCTACACGAAGATGCAGCCGGGGGACCGGTGCATCATCAGCGTGAATGACGTGAACTCCCCCACCGGATGGTGGTGGGGCATCGTCGATACCATCGAGTGGCACGACGACTTGGGTGGCTGGGGCGAGGTCAAGGCCCACATCACGGGACTGTTCCGGGTCGAGGGTTCGCACTTCGAGGAGCCGAACTACGGCACCTCCAACACGAAGCCGTCCGTGAACTACACCGTCTACCCGGCGAACCGGGAGACGCAGGGGCTCGCCCAGTTGATCGTTCACCAAGAGAACGACTCCGCTCGGAGGATCCGCGATCTCTCGACCCGTCTCGATGAGTTGCGCTCGCTCTTTCGGTCGATGGGTGGGAAGGTGGCTGCGTGAACACCATCGCGGTCTACGGCGGGGCCTTCAACCCGCCTCACGTCGGCCATGCGATGGTGGCCTCCTGGATCAAGCTCACGGGCCAGGCGGATGAGGTGTGGTTCGTCCCGTCGGCGAGCCACCCGTTCGGCAAGGACATGACCCCGTTCGAGCAGCGGCTCGAGTGGTGCAAGGCCCTGGCTCGGGAGTTGGGGCCGTGGGCTGTCGTCACGGCGGCGGAGTCCGCACTCCCCCAGCCGAACTACACCATCAACCTCCTCCGCTACCTCCAGACGACCCTCCCCGACGACCGCTTCCGGTTCGTGATGGGTGTGGACAACCTGTTGAAGCGGGACAAGTGGTTCGGCTTCGACGACATCGAGCGGGAGTTCGCCCCCATCTACGTCGACCGTGGCGGCATCGAGCACACCCTCACCCTGGCCTCCCCGAAGTTCCCCGACGTGTCCTCCTCCGAGGTTCGTCGGAGGCTGCTGGCCGGGGAGTCCGTCGCGGAACTGGTTCCCGCCTGTGTTCTCCGTCAGATGAGCGGGTAGTTGCCGGAGAAGCAGGCGCTACAGAACCCGGGTCGAGCCACCGAGCCCAACGGCAAGTAGGCGAGCGAGTCGGCATCCATCCAGACTCGAGACTCCTCGAGGGTCATGCGGTGGGCCAGGAGTTCGTCGTAGGTGCGCGTGGCGACCCCGTAGCGGCATGGGCTGACCACGGGCGGGGCTCCGACCCGGAGATGGACTTCAGACGCTCCAGCGTTCCGCAGGAGCCGCAGGATCTTCTTCGAGGTCGTCCCTCGCACCACCGAGTCGTCCACCACGACGACGCGCTTCCCGGTCACCACGGCTTTCACGGGGGAGAGCTTGAGCCGCACACCCAGGTCGCGTTTGGCCTGCTCGGAGGCGAGGAACGTCCGGCCTCCGTAGTGCGAGCGGATGAGGCCGTGGCCGAAGGGGATGCCCGAACCCGCCGCGTAGCCGAGGGCGGCGGGGTTCCCCGAGTCTGGGACGGAGATGACGATGTCCGCCGGGACGGGGGCGACATCGGCGAGTTCCTTGCCCCACTGGAAGCGAGCTTGGTAGACGGACTCCCCGAACATCGTGGAGTCCGGGCGGGCGAAGTAGATGTGCTCGAACACACAGGCGTGCGTTTCAGCAGCGGGGAACGGCTTCCTCGACACCATGCCTGTCGGGCTCACCGACACGACCTCACCAGGTTCGATCTCCCGGACCACCTTCCCTCCGAGGAAGTCGATGGCACACGACTCCGAGGCGAAGACGGTGGCCCCGTCCACCTCTCCCAGAACGAGGGGGCGGAACCCGTGGGGGTCTCGGGCGGCGATGATCGTGTCTCGGCTGAGTATCAGCAGCGAGTAGGCTCCCCGCACCGCCAAGAGGGCGTCCGCGACCCGTTCGATGAGGGTTGGGGCCGAGCTTTTGGCGATGAGGTGGAGGATGACCTCGGTGTCGGAGGTGGTGGAGAAGATGGCCCCTCGCATCTCTAGGTCGTCGCGGAGAAGCGAGGCTCCCACCAGGTCCCCGTTGTGGACGATGGCGATGGGTTCACCCCGACAGGTGGCATACAGGGGTTGGGCGTTGTTCTCTGCGGTGCCTCCGACGGTGGGGTATCGACAGTGCCCCACGGCGAGCGTGCCCTTGAGGGGCTCGAGGACAGACGGGACCAGCACGTCTTTGACCAAACCGGAGCCCTTGCGGTATCGGAGGGTGGCCCCATCAGAAGCCGCGACTCCTGCTGCCTCCTGCCCGCGATGCTGCAGGGCGTGGAGACCGAGTGCGGTCATTTGGGCGGCGGTAGAAGTGTCGAACACGCCTACGATTCCGCACACAGGCACCTCCTCATCGAGCCCTCCAGGGGATGCACAAGACCTTCAGGTGGAGTAGTAGGGGTGCCACCTCATCTGATCCTACCGCTCCGACGGCTAACGTCCGATCTGTGCTTGTAGGTCATGTGCGCGAACGTGAACGACCCGGTCCGCCATCCCGGAAACGGCCAGAAGCCCAGAATAGAGTCTCCGGCGGCCTTGTGCGTCAAGCAGTGAGCTGCCTCGTGAGCCGCGTTTTGCGGGATCCACAGGGGCAACGCCGTGAGGCCGACCAGCCAGGGTGTTACACCTACGGGATGGTGACGCCGAACCGGTAGACGAAGGGAGTCTTGAGGTCCCAGTTGCCCGAGTCCGCGATCTTGAGGATGGCGGTCACGCGGTCCGCCGACTTCACAACCAGCGGGTTCGAGTTGGCCTTCAGCCAGGTGAACCGGGCGTTGAGGAAGGCCCGAACCCACGCTTGCTCGCCACCACCCGTGGCCGGGGGGCGCTCGGCGAAGTTCTTGCGGAGGGCGTCGATGCGACCAGGTCCCGAGTGGATGCAGGTGTCGTAGAGGGCGAGGTAGGCGAGGGGGGTGCCGAGCTTCATCGCCTGGCCTCGCTGTTCGGCCGGGACCCAGTAGTTCTCGTCGAACACCTCGTCCTGTGCCCGTTGCATCAAAGGATCCTTGCCAGCCTCGGCGAGGAGGGCCATCAGGGACTTGACCGGGCCGGACGGGTTCTTCGGGTCCACCTTGGTGGAGAAGTTCGTGTCCAAGTCCTTGAGGTACGGGCGGAACTGATCCGCCATCGGACCACCGAGGTCGAGGTACCGAAGCACGATGGCATCGAGCGAGTTGCTCCGGTCGGTGCTCTGGTGCTTCCCGTAGGAGATGCCGGCTCCGTCAGCCAGCACCGTCACCGTCGAGTAGGCGGTGGCAGAGGGCAACTTCCCGGTCTCGTTGATCGAGAGCACGGAGTCGATGACACGCTTCTGGTTGGGAGTAACAACGCCCATTAGGAACCTCCCTTTTGAAGCAGTGGAAGCAGGTGGGGTCGGAGAGCCGGGTTGGTGCGGGCGAGGCGGATGACCCTCTTCCGCAACGCGGCTTCACGCGGCTTGTGCTGGAAGTGCTCGAACACGTCCGACAGGTCGGAGTTGGCCCGCGTGATCTTGGACTCCACCCAGTCGGGGAGTTCGACCCCCTCCGTGATGTGGTCCATGAGCATCCGGGCATGGTCATGCAGGGCCTGGATGGCCTTGACGCTCATGTAGTTGCCGTCCGCGTCAGCGGTCTTCTTCTCGTCTGCCTTTTCCATCTGGGCCATGATCTTCTCCACCCATTGTTGGCCAGGATCACCGCCCCAAAGAAGCCACGCGACATGCCCCTTGTCGTTCCAGGGTTCGCCCTTGTTCTCGGCGGCCACACCCTTGTTCTTCTCGTGTCGCGAGAAGAACCCGTGCATTTGACGGATCGTCTCTGGGGAGATGGTGTCGCGATTCTTCAGGTTTACAGCCCGCTGCACCCCAGAGCCGATCCCCTCCTTGGAGGCTTGCTCTGGAGTCAGGCCGCCACGATTCGAGGGGGACGCTTCCCGGCGGTACTCGAGCCCTTTGGCGGCAGCTTCAGCCACAGATTTGGGTGGCTTGAAGTCGATGTGCTCGTACTTTTTGGGCGTTGCCACGTCAGCCTCCAATCGCCACGGCGGTGACGGTCACACAGCCGAGGATGATGCCTCCGGCGATGGCCCACGCCACGTTCCGCTGTTGACGGACATCCTTCAGCCGCGTCTCCGCGGTGACGGCCCGCACTTCGAGGGTGCGAACCTGGTCGTTGAGTTGGGTGACCCCCGCCGCGTCCGTCGAGAACTGGCCCTCACAGGCGGCCAAGGCCCTGTCGCTCACGTCAATCCAACGGAGCGTGGTGGCCTGGCTCTCCGCGAGGGCGGGCTCACAGATGGCCAGCTTCTTGACCGAGGCGAGGGCTCGGTCGAAATAGGGCTCTGGGAGGAGGAAGCTGAACTCGGACACGGTCAAGGGCCTCGAGTTCGGCACGGTAATGGTCGTGCCAGCGGGGATCTGGACCACCCCATCAGGGTTCGGAGCAGCCTGGTCCCCCGCAAAGGCGGGGGACCAGGCCAGAAAAAGAAGTGGCATCATCGCGCTCATCCCAGCCTCAGAGTTGGGTGTTGGGGACTCAGGGCCATCTCAACTCCCTTGCCACCTGACGGGCATAGCCATCCCACCGGGTCAGCCTCCGAGCAGCTTCTCCGCCTCCCGCTCCTTCTCGTCTCGGGAGGATGCAGCAACCTCGGCATCGACCACCGCCATCTTCTCAGCGGTGTTCGATGCCTGGTTCTTGACCTCGGCGGCGAGGGCCTCCCCCTCTTTGCGAGCCTCGGTGACCTTCTTGGATGCCTCCTCCCGCCTGGTCGCGGCGGTGGCTGCGGCCGTTGCGGCTACCACACTGGCTGCCGTTGTCACAACGGTCGGGTCGCCACCCCGGAAATGCACGGAGATCGCCACGACGATGAGGACCACGACGAGGATCACGGCTCCGATGATCAAGTAGGTCTTGGTCTTTGAGCCCATGGGACCCTCCTTTACTGGCCCTCGTGGATAGGACGAACACCGGGTTCAGGCGGGGGGCGTGAAATCTAGGTCGGAGCAGACTACATGACGGGCTCGGGCAGGCGTTACCCCGAAGCCGAGTCCGCCCGGAAGGTATTAGCGGAGGAGCAGGCCGTGTGAGTTCGGATTTCGGTCCAGGAGATGCCAAGTGAACGCGAAAGTACAGGCCATCGTCGCCCGGCTCAAGGCAGGCGAGAAGGTCATCAACAAGGAAGGGGGCAACTCCATGACCCCCCGCATCGCCAGCAAGCAGCCCGTGACCATCGAGGCTGTCGATGCCAGTAAGCTCGAGCGCGGCGACATCGTGTACGTCAAGGTCCGGGGCAACGTGTACTGCCACCTCGTGACGGCTCTCCGAGAGGGCGAAGTCCAGATCGGGAACAACCACGGGCATGTCAACGGCTGGACCAAGCTGGAGAACGTCTACGGCATCATCACCGAGATCGACGGGGTGCCGGTGGGCGGGGTCCGGGTAAAGGTTCGCGGAGGTGCCGTATGAGTGAACCCGCGAAGCCCCGGACGTTCACCGACGAGGAGTGGGAGGCGGCCCGGAAGGCGGGACAGAAGGACTACATGATGTTCCCCCCGGCGGGGCACCCAAGCTGGGGTGCCCCGGGGGACTGGGAGCCCTACTCGAACCCGCCGAAGCGGCGGGTTCCGAGCCCGTCATGATCTGCCCGTTGTGTGAGCGAGACGGGGGCAGGGCTCGAGGGAAGGTTCAGATGGTCAGCCCTTCGGCGTAGTGGGTACGGAGGCTGTGTTTCTGATGCCCAATCCCGACGTTCAGATGCAGGCAATGCTCGGCATGATGCTCGGCCCCGAGGGGATCGAGGTCGGCCAGCGGATGGAGAGCACCCGCGTCACCCAGGACGCGCAGACGGGGGAGAAGTGGTATCTCCCTCGGGAGATGCAGGGTTCCACGAGGGCGGAGTTCCTCACCTTGGGCTTCGTGTTCCCCGAGGAGACGGAGGACGACAAGAGCGACACCGTCCTCGCACCCGTGGTCGCCCCCCGAGGGTGGCGATTGTCCCGGACGGACGGGTACTGGTCGGACATCCTCGACGAACGGGGCCGCAAGCGCGGGTTGTTCGGCTACAAGGGGGCCTTCTACGACCGCTGGTCGCAGAGCTACCTGCTCACCCGCTACAAGCTCTCACGAGAGTACTCACACCACCTCGACAAGAAGGACATGCCGCCCGAGATCGCGGCTCTCCAGGTGGAGCAGCGTTTCGAGAAGCCTCGTCCAGAGCGCAAGCCGCGTCAGGACGTCTACAAACGTAAGGGTTGGTGGCGTGTCGATCAGAACGGCTTCCGGGTATTCGAGGAGGAGGGCTACCCGGTGTACGAGAGGTGGGAGCCAGAGCCGCCCGTCGAGTACGAGATGAAGGTGGTCAACACGTTCGAGCCGTTCAAGAACCCGGACCACAAGAAGCTCCCATATCTGCGGTACTACGTGGAAGACACCGTGACCGGGAAGCGGATGTGGGTGGGCAAGTGGCTCACGGCCCAGCAGGTCACCAAGCTCGATTGGAGGGGGGAGAAGCACCCCAACTGGACCGGCGAAACCTGGCTCAACAAGCACTTCCCGAACCACGCGGACGTGACGGCCTACTGGTAGGGGGAGACTTGGCCGACATCATCTACTACAGCAACCGCGCCGGGAAGGTGGTCGTTTCCCTCGATGGTGGGGAGACGGTGCTCCTGCCCACGGGACGCGAAGTGCCGTGGGACGCGGGATGGGTGGAGTCCGACGAGGATTTGCGGGAGCGTCTGACCTCCGAACAAGAGCAGCGTGTTGCCAAGGTCGTGGCGGTCGAACAGGCCGAGGACGACCAGAGGGAGGCGCTCGAGGAGATCGCAGACGACCTTGAGGCCGGTCGGTGGCAACGGTCCCTGCCGTGCCCGCTGTGTGGTCGAACGGGGTGTGCTCGGATGGAGAAGCACCACCTCCAAACGCGGCGGAAGGACAAGGAGGACACGGAGTGGATGTGCTCCGAGTGCCACAAGCAAATCCACGCCCTGTTCTCGAACACCGAGCTTCGCAACGAGGCGTTGGGGCTCGACACCGTGGAGGGGCTGATGGCGCACGAACGGATGGCCAAGGCCGTCCGGTTCATCGCGAAGCAGCCCCCCAGTCAGCGCGTTACGACCAGGCAGTCAAACCACGCACGTCGGCGGTAGGTGCCCATGCCGAGTCTGATCGTTCTGGCGGCAGCCCGAGGGTCCACGTTGCTCCGACCCACCATCCTTCGGGCCTATCCGCCCGTGATGGCCCGGTACGCGATGAGCGGGGAGTGGTTCCGCGACGGCTTCTCGTGGGACGACATGTCCGAGGTCGTCGAGCTTGGGCTGCCCGTCTGGTGGGACAACGCGCTCGTCGAGGAGGGTTGGGACCGCCTCCGGCGACGGCTCAACCCGGACCTGCCCTCGAGCCCGACGCTGGACGAAGTGCTCGCCGCCTCTGCGTTGGCGGTGGAGCGGGGGTTGGCAACGCGAGTCGACACCCAGAACTGAGAAGCCCGGCCCTCTGGCGGGGGCCGGGCTTCTTGTTCCCGAGCGGACGCCGCAGAGCGGATCAGCCGCCGAGGGTCGCCTTCAGGTTCTTGCCGGGGGAGAACTTGGGGGCCTTCTTGGCGGCCACCTGGATCTTCTCGCCGGTCTTGGGGTTGGTGGCCACGCGGGCCTTGCGCTCGGTCGCCTTGAAGGTGCCGAAGCCCTGGAGGCTGACTTCGCCGCCGCCCTTGAGGGTGGAGGCGATGAGGCCCGTCTCGCCGTCGAAGATCGACGCCACGATGTTGCCCGCCTGGACCTTGGAAAGACCCTGGCTCGTCGCCAGCGCCTCGACCATCTCGCTCTTGTTCATGATGTCTCCACAGAAGGGGGTTCTCGACCTTCGTGATCGAGCCCACCAACACTACCCGCTTCGACGTTTTTCCAACCCCCCTTGCGCGATCACACGAGGTCGAGTAGAAGTGGGGTGAGGGCTACGACCGACAACACCTCCAACACCGCTGTTCTGACTTCCTGGCTGGCTCCCCGTGATCGTGGGCCACCGTAGTCCAAGTTCATAGCGGGGAGGGTGTTAGTTCCCAGCCTGGTTCATACCCACGGCCTACGTTGGTGCGATTCCAACCCCCGCAACCATCCTGTCGCAGCGTAGAGCAACCCGGTAGCTCGCCGTGCTCATAACTCGGAGGTTGGTGGTTCAAATCCACCCGCTGCAACCATACACGGCGAACAACCCACTTCTTCACGGGAGTGGGTTGTTCAGTTTCTGGTGATCAAACTCCCAGTGGTGGGTCGGGCACAATCCTGTGAGATTCTTAATGTTGTTGATCTCAGAGATCAGGGTAGTGTCAGGAAAATCCGCCACATCGCGTCGATGACAAACCTCGACGTGCTTCGTGTACCCACATGGTCCCGATGCTTCCAACGCCTCACAAGACGGATGGGGGTTCACACGGAAGAACACGGCCCGTGCCATCTTCTGAATGGCACTCCGAGCTGATTGATAGCCCGAACGAGAAGCAAACAACTCGCCTTTGGTGCGTGTCCCTACTGAAACTGTTCCAGGACCTGAACAGCTTGAGCAACGCCACCTGCCTCCTCGCGTTCGTGTAGTGATGGTTGTTCCACACTTCTGGCAGGAAGGCAGCGGCTTCGACACCTGTGCATTGACCTGTTTCCGCTGTGCCCCATGATGTTCCGATCCGCACTTCCGAGTGCAGAAGCGAAGCCCGGATTTACTCGGCTTGTTGCTTGATGCCGGTCGTTTGAACACCGTTCCGCAATGGTCACACGTCATGGAGATGGCTGGGACCCGTTGAGCCAGCCCCACGCACTTAGGCGAGCAGTAGAATTTGGTCTGCTCTCGCCAGAGAGATACTTTGTGGGTGTTCTCCGAACACTCGTAATCAAGGCCACATTGGGCGCATGTCAATTGAACCACGGGCGCTCCTACGAACACCCATCGTGGTTTACAGGCACAACACCGAGCCCTGTTACTAAAGCCCGGAATCCGAACCCCGCTACGGCCCCCGGCCCAACACCCGATCTCGGAACTCCACGAGGTCGCTCTTGGGTACAGCAACCCCCCCATAGACCCCGTGGAGCACGAGCCACTCAACGACTTCGGAGACGCTCCTCCCCGAGTCGCGGGCCATCTTGTCGAGATGGGCCCACGTCTCGACCGAGAGGGACACGGTCGTCCGTTTGTGGGACTCATGCTTCGATGGGCGGCTCACTCGAGCAACTCGGTCACCCGCTTCTCGGCTTCCGCCACCTGGTCGAGGAACCCGGCGGGCGCGAGGAGGTTGGGGGAGATGTCGTTGCCCACCGTGACCGCATCGATCTTCCGGTGCTCGGACACGAGGAGGTAGGTGTCGTCCTCTTGGAGAAGCGACTCGTCCCACACCGCCCCGTCAGCCCACACGCGGATGAGCCGATCGTTCACGCGACGGTAGACCCCGTACTGTGAAGGAGTCGGGAACTTGAACCCCGCGAGCGGTGTTCCGGGCGGATTGACGGGAACCTCGGGGAGCTTCGGGAATGGGGCCAACGTCCCCTTCTCGTCCACGGGAGCCAGCACGGGGATGGCCTCGTGACACTCAGGCCACCGGAAGTGCGTCCAGCCGGGGAGATGCCTCGGCTGGTAGGCCCCCTCGCGGGACTTCCGCACCCGTTCGAGCCGCTCGGAGGGCGTCTCCCCCTCCTGAAGTGATGGGAACACGAGCGGGTCGGTGACCCCATGAGCACTCACCCGAGGAAGCACCTCCTCGGGTGCGTTGGGCACCGTTCCCCACAGGGCTTCGGGCACGGGTTCTTCATCGAGGTCAGCCAGAGTGCCCCCGAAGTCGCTCTCCCCGAAGACAGCCTGACGGCCCTCCTGGGTGGAGAGCTTCTCCACGAGTTCGGCCCGTGTCATCTGGAACGGAGTGGCGTCCCGATCGGTGATGGCCGCCATGCCGGATGCACGAACGCAGAGGTACTCATCCGTGGTGACGTCGATGAACCCGACCCGGCGGGTCGGCACGTCGTCACAGGACCACGTCTTGTGACCGAGCCCCACACGTTCGAGAAACGTCCGAAGGAACACGGGCCACGAGGCCACCTCTACATCGGCCAGGTGAACCCGAGGCTTGTGGAGCCGGATCTCCTTGACCCACGGACCCGGTTCGACCCCAGCCTCGACGAGGATGGCTTCGATGTACTCGGGGTCGAGAGGACGCTCGGGGACCTGTGCGATGACGTGACTTTCGACATCCTTCTCCGCGATGAGCTTCTCGAGCCCACCGAAGGTCACGGGCGGGTCTTCGGGTGGGTGGGCCGAGCGAAGGGTCTCGGTAGCACCCTCGACGTTGAGGTTCCCAAGATCCGGCTGCACCACATCACGGAGCCAGAGCCTCCCTTCCTTCCACTCAGCGATCCCCTTCTTCTGGAGGAGCCGAGCCTGGCCCGGGTGACACCGACCCACTTCGACGGGCTCCCCATCGATGAGAGAGACCATCTTCACGCTGTTGTTGGGCATGACATACCTTCCTCTCCCCACATAGGGGGGAGATGTTCATTGTTCGGTTGCGACGTTTGCAAGGCGGGTGTCGCTTCCGGCGAACGGAAGGTAAGTCACGATGGGTAGCCCGTGACGGCCTCTCTCCCCGTGACGGGAGAGGTAGCCCTGCACGAGCAGCCTACCACGCGGCCTTCTACTTGGCACTCTTGATGGCCAGCAACACTGCCTGGCGGAGAGTGCGGCCCTTCACGGTGACACCCCCGAGGGTGATCGAGCGTCGGTCTGAACCGAGGGTGATCTCGCCCTTCAGGGCGAGAAGCTCTGACCACTCATCCTCGCTGGGCTGCTTGCGTTGTCCGGCAGGAGCGATGTCGTGTTCCGTGCGGAAATGGCAGATGCGAGGGGCAGAGAGTTTGTATTCGCGAGCCAGAACAGCGTCTGTGACTGTGCCCAGACGGTCGAACAGGCCGGGGTATCGCTTTTCCATCTCAGCGCGTGTCATACGCTTTCCTACGCACCGGGGTGCTCTGAACGTGTGGCCGTCGCGTAGTCTTTCGCAAAGCGAGGTGTCTGTGGGATCGGACGAGATCAACAAGAGCAAGCAGGCGCGTGAGGATACGCTCAACGCGCTCCTTCAGTCGAACTCGATCCCAGGCTTCGAGCACATTGCCATCAACGGGATGGCAGAGATTCAGGCACTGTGGGACCGGGCCGCCGAGATGGGTCCGGACGACCTGTTCATCTTCCAGGTCGAGCGCGAGGTGATCGAACGCGGCCCGGAGATGGCTGTCGGGTCTGCATGGGTTCTGACCAACATGCCCGCCAACATCCACGGTCGGGTGATGCTGTCCTTCCAAGGGTGGGCTGACGATCCGAGGGAGTTGTTCGAGATCCCCGAGGTGGTGGAGTACTGTCGGGCGCTCTTGCTCGGCTCGCCCAAGACTCCGTCGAAGCAGCACGCGAAGGCCGTGCTCCAAGTGCTGGTGGATGAGGCCGTGCTGGCACAGCACGTTGGGGAGAAGGGACATGATGCGGCGGGGCAGTATTGGCTCGTGGCCGTGGCTTTCCACGAGGAGGTCATGTCCCGCACCAAGAAGTCTACGACGGGGATCTACCGCGACGTGAAGATGAACGCGAAGATCCACCAGTGGTTGCTCGGCAACGGGCCAGCACCAACCGCGTAGAGCTTGGCGAGGTACATCATGGATGAACTGCGAACTCTGACGATCCGGCGATCCGATCACGACATCACCGTGGAGCTACGGGAAGCCGACCCCGGACGGTGGGTCCTGACTCAGGCGCTCGACGAGGACGGGAACACGGTCACGCTGACTCGGTTGGAGTGGGCGGAGGTGCTCCAGCGCGCCCTCGACGGCCAGGACGAGACGGGGCGGTAGGCTCCGCCTCCCCGTGGGCTTCGGCCGTGTTCTCGAGAAGCTCGGAGAGGTCGGCGATGCGCTCGCAGATGGAGACGAGCTTCACCACCGCGTCTGCGTCCTCCTCCTTGAGCTTCTTCTTCACGAGAGCCACGTAGAGCGACGCGATCTCGTCTGCGTCCTTGCGGAAGTCCGATGCCACGACACACCTCGGCTGGTCGGGGGCACTCTACCGACGGGCTCGACCCCCCGATGTTGTCACGGAATGTCTCAACCGTGTTCCACCGCGCACGAAGCGGTCCCTTCACCAGCAGTACCCTGTGGAGGTGGTGGATGTGGACGCCCTGTTCTGACGACACGCACGACTGGAAGTACATCGAGGACTGGACCGGTCGCTACCGCTGCGCGCACCCGAAGTGTGCGGTGCTCGGCTACAAGCCCGCTGCGGTGCTTCCGCCCTTGGTGGGTGGGCGACGGGTCGCCATCGTCGCGTACCGGTGCCCGAAGTGCCACGGCCCCACGACGAAGTTCCGCTACAAGCGGATCGGCGAATACCGGGGGCGGAACGAGACCTCGCGACACCTTCTCAGGAAACTCGGGTTCACGCCGAGGGACAACGGCCAGTGGGTTCTCACCAGCCGTCCTCGGGCGTGAGGTCGAGTTCATCACCGGTGAGGACGCAGCGGATCCGGAGGCTCGTGATCACGCCGCCGGAGTGTGCAACGTACTCGAAGCACTCGCCGGGCCCTCCGAAAGGCCACTTTGGAACGAGGCTTCCGTTCTTGTCGCGGGTCGCCTTTCCGGACGCGGCCTGCGCCTCGGCGATCTTGTGTGCCTGCTCCGTCATCCACGCCCGAACTTCGGGGTACTGCCGCACCTCGGAGATCATGCTGTGGACGAGCGGGATGTACGCGCCGGACTTGGACATGGTGGAGACCCTCTGACCCCCACCGTACCGACGTTCCCCGGTCACAGATCGCGGTTGGGGTTCCAGTCTTCGGGCACTGGCGGGAGGGCGGGCTCAGCCGGGCGCTTGAACCAACGATCCGTCCATTCCACGTCTTCGCTGGTCGAGGTTCCCTGACCGCGCTCGATCGCGAAGGGCTCCCACCCGTCCTCCCGGAGCACCGCGAGCAGTTCCGCGTGCGGCTCCTGGGGCCCGGTGAAGCGGAAGTACCGCCTCCACAGGTTGTTCGGGTCGCTGCCTTCCTCGTCGTTCGGCATGTACTCGAACAGGATGCTGTCGATGTCGTCGCCGAGCCGCGTGAACCTGAACGCTACCATGTCCCACTTCATGAACACCTCTGGTGATCGGGGTGACCGTACCGACGACCCGATCAGTCCTTGATGCTGAGCTTGATCAGGTCGTGGGCGGCGTTCAACGCCTCGTCAAACACAGAAAGGTCGTGTCTTCACGCCAGAACACCGAGCCAAGCTCGTCCTTGCACGCAATCAGCGTCAACCGTTGTCGGACGAAACACGTCAAAAGTTGAGCGAGGTTCAAAAGGCGAGACATGCCCGAGAAGCTGCGGAGGGGAGGCCGGAGAGGCCCCCAATCTCGGCCACAACACGCCGCAAACTCAGTGCTGCACAGAAAGCCCGGCGTTTGCGGGAACGCGGTCTTTAAGCCCAGCTTTTCATCAGCGTATAGCTGAACGTGTCGATGCCCGTCTCGGTCACCTGCTTGCGAGCGAGTTCCATCATCTCGCGGAACCCGTCGGTGCGGGCATGGACTTGGCAGCCCGCCGACCAGGCGGACACCTCGGTCTTGTTGGCGGTGACGTTGTAGGGGTCGCTCGTCGAGGCGTGGAGGTTGATCCCGCTCGATGCCGTCTCCTTGATCGTGGCCGGGTCGTAGTCGAGGATGTTGTCGAGGTCGTTGTCCCGGTAGATGCGGACCTTGCCGTTCCGCTGGCACAGGGCCTCGTACTTCCCGCCGTGGAGGTCGATCTTGTACACGTCGAGGTACTGGCCCTCGGCGAGGATGGCGACGCCACCATCCCCGTACCACTTCGACTTATCCATCAAGTAGTAGGTGCCGGGGTCGGTCGTGATGGGCCAGTAGTGGACGCGCCACATGCCCTTGACCGTGTAGGCGCAGCCCATGATGTCGTCGAAGGAGTTGGCCTTCGCGTTCGGGCTGCGGATGCCGAACAGAAACAGGTGGTAGTCGCCCTTCCAGGGGATCTTGAAGCCCAGTTCCTTGGCCCGCTGGAGTTCGCGGGGGAGGGGCTCGGGTGGGGGGACTTCCTGAGTTGGCGAAGCCAGAAGGGCTGTCCAGGTGCCGGGACCGACGACTCCATCGGCACCGAGCTTGTTGGCGCGCTGGAACTGCATGACCAGAGCTTCGGTGCCCGAGCCGAAGTCTCCGTCAGCGACGGTGGGGTAGCCGTGGGCGTTCAGGCGTTCCTGGCAGAGCTTGACATCGCTGCCCTTGCTCCCTTTGCGGATGGTCTGCGGGGTTGACATGGATGAGCCTCCGCCTCCCAAGTCCTAAAGGCTCCTCATTGAGAAAATCTTCGCGAGGGCTCGCTTCGCGACCTGTATGCCGAGGGTGGTCGCATCGAAGTCGAAGCCCTTGAAGAGGGTGGCAACGAGTAAGGGGGTTCAGATGGAGGAGTCCCCCGCGTAGAGAGTCGCGGGGGTTCCTCATGGACTTCAATCTTCGAGACCGCACCGTCCTCCTCGTCGTGGGTGGAAGCCGTGCCTACGGCATCCACCTTCCGACATCTGACGTGGACGTGAATGGTGTGGGCATCGCCACGGCGGCCTACTACCACGGCTTCATGCAGAAGTGGGAGCAGGCCGAGGGTTCTCACATGGCCGTCTTCGCCGACACCCTCACGCCCGAGGAGACGAAGGCGATGGAGGGCACGAAGCTCGAGGGCACCGTCTACGACATCCGGAAGTTCGTGTCCCTCGCGGCCGACGCGAACCCGAACATCCTCGACGTGTTGTTCTGTAGAGACGCGGAGGTCCGCGTCACCAGCAAGCTCGGCGACAAGCTCCGGGAGAACCGGGACCTGTTCCTCTCCGCGAAGGCCAAGCACACCTTCTCCGGGTACGCGGCGAGCCAGTTGAAGCGCATCAAGGGACATCGGGCGTGGCTTCTCAACCCGCCCGACCACCAGCCGACCCGGGCCGAGTTCGACCTCCCCGAGAACACGCTGATCCCGGCCGACCAGTTGATGGCGGCCCAGGCGGCGGTCCAGAAGCAGTTGGACTCCTGGGAGTTCGACTTCTCCGGCATGGCCGACGCCGAGATCATCCACGTCACCGAGCAGGTGAAGGCGTACATGACCGACGTGCTCGCCTTCATGGGCTACCCGAACCCCGAGGATGCGAAGTGGCTCGCGGCGGCCCGCAAGGTCGGCCTCGACGCCAACCTCATCTATGTGATGCAGAAGGAGCGTGAGTACGAGGCCGCCGCCCGCTACTGGAAGCAGTTCCAGGACTGGAAGAAGAACCGGAACGAGGCTCGTGCCGAGTTGGAGGCCAAGTACGGCTACGACACGAAGCACGCGGGCCACCTCGTGCGGCTCTTGAAGATGGGCCGCGAAATCCTGGAGACCGGCAAGGTCCACGTCTGGCGTGGGGCTGGGGGGCCTGGGGACGCCGAGGAGATCCGGGCCATCCGCAACGGGGCGTGGGAGTACGACCGGCTCATCGAGTGGGCCGAGGCCGAGGACAACGCCTTGGAGCAACTGTACCGGGAGCGGAAGTACGTCGTGGCCAAGCAGCCCGACCGGAACGCCCTCAACAAGCTGTGCATCGAGTTGGTCGAGACGGCGTTGTCCGAGGGGGTGCTCCGGTGAGCCGTCGGGACACCATCCTTGGGACAGTGGACGACCTGGTGTCGGACTTCCTCTACTACGACCGCAAGGAGGACGAGGAGCTTCCGCGTGGGGCCATCGACGACGCAGTGAAGGCGGGCGAAGTCACCGTCGACGAAATCGTCGAGCACTTCCGCAAGAGTCTCGTCGAGGGTCTCAAGCCCTAGACCCCGCAGGGGGGCTCACTGGTCTCTTTCCGCGTAGAGAGTGCCATGCAGCCTGTCACTGTTGAACGTCACGTCATCGCTTCTGGGGCTCTCGCGTCTGCCATGTTCGGCATGTCGGAGGGCAACGAGGCCCACGTTTTCGAGGTCGTGTTGCCCTACGACCTCGAAACGCGCGAGGTCGAGGTATCGCGCGCCGATCGCGACAACATGGACTATCCCGGTGACGGCGCGCGATGATGACGATAAGTATCTGAGCATGAACACGCCGAGCCTCGACCCCAAGTTCGCCAAGAACCGCGTCACCCTGGGTGACTGCCGTGAGTTGGCTGCACGGCTGCCTGACGGCAGCGTGGACGTGATCGTAACCTCCCCGCCGTACTGGGGGCAGCGTCTATCGCTGGGCGTCGGGGTCGAGGACGACCCGGGTGACTATGTGCGGGTGATGGCCGACCTGTTCGCGTCGTTCCTCCCGAAGTTGAAGGAGGACGGGATCGTCTGGATCAACTTGGGCGATGCCTACAACACACCCGTCAACTGGCGCCTCGACGATCGCAAGTACAGCACGCTTGGCGCAGACAAGACCGGCCTCGATCCTGAAAACTCTGCCTACACCAAGCCACGAGCCAAGCGCAAAGCGTTCATCGACCGTGAAGTGCCTTGGCTTCAGTACGGAAACCTTCTGGCGTTGCCGTACCGCCTGACGCTCGCGATGTGCGATGCAGGCTATCTCTTCCGCGGCGAGGTGGTCTGGAAGAAGTTGAACCCGATGCCAGAGGGCCGGTGTAGGCGTCCACATCGCGGTCACGAAGGGATCTACCTGTTCGCCCGAAGCGAGCGGCACGCGTTCCGGACGGCACCGCCGGTGAAGAGTGTTTGGGAGTTCCCGAACGAGAAGGTAGACGGCAAGGCGCACTTCAGCCGCTTTCCGACCGAGCTTCCAAGGCGTTGCATCGACGCTCTAGGTCGAGCCGGAGAGGAAGTGCTCGTGCTCGACCCGTTCGCTGGCTCCGGAACGACGGGCCTAGCTGCGGTAGAGTTGGCTTGCTCCTTCATCGGTTTCGAGATCGACGAGGAGCAGGTTCTGGCCGCGAACGAGCGACTCGCAGAGCGTGAAGCTGCTCCGAAGCTCCCCTTCAGAGACAGAGGTGGTAGCGACTAACTCCGTTGAGTTCGCCGCCACGCCGTTGCGAAGCTGGCGACGAACGCCACGAACTGATCGTCGGGGTTCTTGAAGTCGCAGACGATTACCCTCGCACCCGACGCAGTTCGTCGTGGAGAAGGCTCAGTGCGGGAGTTGTACGCGAAGCAAGCCGAAAAATAGCCATCGTCTTCGATGTCCTTTCGCTTCGCACTCCTCGGATCGTTGCCGGTTCCGCCATGAACGACGCCAAGTTCACCGCGGTTTGTGGGACGCGCAGTCGTGTGGGGCCGAACTGCGCCACATCACCGTTCTACCCTTGTGGGTTCGAGGCTCCCGGACGTTCCGGATTTGGTGGCGGTGGATGGTGATCAAACGGGCCATGTGGGAGTCTGTTCCCGTGTCCGCGAGGCTGCTCTGGGACATGATCATGACGGCCGCGAAACTCCAAACGGAGCGACCGTGACTCCTAGCCGAGCCGACGGGCGGCTGACCGGATGACCTGCTCCAAGAGCCACGGGTAGGTCTTCCCGCCCATCTCCGCCATCAAGGCCATCTTCCCGTCCCAGCACCAACCGGGGTTCGGGTTGACCTCGAGGAGCTTGGGCTGCCCGTCGCTGTCACAACGCCAGTCGAATCGGGCGTAGTCCCGGCAACCGAGGGCGGCGAACAAGGTCTTGCTGAACTGGATGAGCCGCTCGTTGAGGGGGTGCGAGGTGGATTCGCGGTACTTCAGCCGCTCCCACCAGGGCGAGCCCGCGATCCACTTCGACTCGTAGCCGAGGATGGGCACCACATCGGCCCCGAGGTCCGAGTAGTCCACCGACAGCACGGGGAGGGCCTCCAGGCTGTCTCCGTTCCCGAGGAGCCCCACGGTGTACTCGGCCCCGGACAGGTACTCCTGAATGAGGACGGGGCCGTAGCACCGACGGGCCTCTACGGCGGCTTCGAGGGCCGACCGGTCGTGGACGAGGGAGGTGGCGTCGATGCCGACGCTCGAGTCCCCGAAGGAGGGCTTCACGAAGGCCGGGAAGCGGCTCCAGGGAGGCACCGGCTGGCCGGGGAGTACGGACATCTCCTCGGGCACAGGGACGCCCACAGCCGCCGCCAGCGTCCGTGAGATGGCCTTGTCGTAGCACAGGACCAGGCACGAAGCGGGAGCCCCCGTGTAGGGGATGCCCAGGGCGTCCAGGATGGCGGGGACCAGGGCTTCGCTGCGGGGGTCGTTGCGGTAGCCCTCGTCGCACAGGTTGAGCACCACGTCGCCCTTGTGCCTGGCGGCGAAGGTCTCGGGGGTGTGGTCGTCCACGAACGAGAACCGGTAGCCCTGCAACGTGGTCAACGCCGCCTTCATCCGGGCCACCGTGTCGAGGTCCGTGGCGTCGAAGGCTCCCGAGGGCTTCACGCGGTCGGGGAGGCGGGGGTCGCCTTGGAGCACAGTGACCTGGGCGACGCGGGTGCCGACCACGGTGAATCGGTGCGCCATCATCCCGGGGTCGTACCCCGAGGTGCCCAGCGACCCGACGACTCGCACGTCCTCGAACCCGACCTGACGGAGCAGTTCGCAGATCCGCTCCCGGGAGTACAGCCGCTCGGCGTAGGTGCGGTCCGCCTCGATGCCCTTGTGGGTGTCGATGACCATCTCGCGAGACACCAGGCGGTCGCCCGACAGCTTGCGCTCCCGAGCCACCATCTTGTTGTCGCCGATCCACTCCCACGAGGCGGGGCTGAAGTTCTGCCGGAGCCAGTCCCCGTCGGCCACGTCGAGGTAGAGGGTGCCTCCGGGCTCAATCAACCGGTGGGCTGCACGAAGCACGTCGAGGTCGGCGTTCTCGTCCTCGAGGTAGCCGAACGAGTTGCCCATCATCGTGACGAGCTTGAACTGGCCGAGATCCTTGGGGTGTGCCCGCCGCACGTCGTTCACGAAGAACCGCCCCCGTCCCCCAGCACGGTCCTTGGCGACTCCGATGAGGAACTCCGAGCCATCGACACCGGTGACGGTGTAGCCCCGGTCGAGAAGCGCGATGCAGTGCCGACCCTGACCGCAGCACAGGTCAAGAATGGTGTCCGGAGGTGCTACGTCTACGGATGCAAGAAGCGCATCAACCTCGGCAGAGGTGATCTCGGGCGCTTCCACGGCGTCTGCGTCGGTCACCAAGTAGGTGGCGTCGAAGATGGTTTTCCACCAGTCCGAACGGAGTTTTGACTCGATGTCAGCAGAACGTTCCCCGAGGCCATTGTCCATCGACAGCACACTCCATGTTGGTGCGGACAATACCGAGCCCCGGATAGGCTGAGGACCGAGAAGACCACGTAGGTCGCGGAACGATTTAGCCTCTACGCATGGACGGGTTCCCCACAGGCACAGTAGCCGTACACGTAGGGACCACAGGCGGGCTTGCCCTCGCCGTAAGGGCCTTCGAGCTTCACAATGCGGGCCGTGAAGCGGGTGGGCGGGGCGAGGAACTGCACCATCCCATCCTTGGGGCCGCTGATGTCGCCGTTCGCGACCCAGATGTCCTTGTCCTGGTAGCCGATGACCTTGCCCTCGGCGTCATGGCGGCACCGACGAGACCGGTAGCGGTACGAGATGGCTCGCTGGCCCTCGCAGGCATCGTCCTCGCAAGGGCAGATGATGTAGCCGGGCCGGGGCTGCCGCTCGACCAGCGAGTGATCATGCGGCTCGACCGCGACACAGACGGCTTTCCCGTGGCGGGTCTGAATCCACGCCCCGGGAACGATGCGTTCGTCGAACACGGTGTCTCCT
>Ga0194122_10001765_pt1 | contig 25344 bp, 12 predicted proteins | sample TA2MahCa10mmetaG_FD_155487 | JGI IMG/M metagenome (GOLD analysis project Ga0194122, IMG submission 155487) | Freshwater microbial communities from Lake Tanganyika, Tanzania - TA2015021 Mahale Deep Cast 10m | ecosystem: Environmental > Aquatic > Freshwater > Lake | place: Tanzania: Lake... | reverse complement strand
CGGCGGCGGGCCGTATGGTTATAAGCCCCCCCCCTTAATTAAATTCAATAGGATCCCCTAAGCTATAAAGTGTTACCCAAGCGAGAGTACTTTAACACTTAAGGTCAAAATTTTTTTCGCAAAATTTTTTTATGCCACAAGGTTGATATATAATCTAAAAATAAAAATAAAATAACGTAAAGGAATGAAAAAGAATTCTGATAATGTTCGCCCCATTCAAATCGATCCGATTACTGGAGAATATTTTCTTACGATTCCAGAATGGATGATTAATGATTTGTCCTGGTACGAAGATACTGAGATTCGTTTATCATTGGATGGGGACGATATTGTTCTTCAGGAAAAAGATTAAATGAAAAAGATAATAACCTATAGAATATACGCAAAAAATAGATGTTTATTTGATAGTATTCAGGAAGAAGAGTTTGAAATAACGTGGAGAACCTTGAATAATCTGGTAACTCTTTTAGATACGGATTACAAGAAAGAAGATCTATTCTATGAGAAAACAGAAGATTGACAGTAGCATAGATACTATGTTATGATACTGAAGTAATCTATTCAAATTATGGCTAAAGGATTTACAGTAAAAGCAAAAAGCCCCGTAGCATCTCAGACATCTGCACAAGAATGGGACTACGACCTTGCCAAAGAAATGGTAAGAGGTAAATCAGTTGTCTTCTGTCTACCTGGTAGAACTGTTTCGTACAGCTACCTCAAGAACTTTGTACAACTGTGTTTTGATATTGTGCAGGCAGGTGCAAGTATTCAAATTTCTCAAGATTATAGTTCCATGGTGAACTTTGCACGGTGCAAGTGTTTAGGTGCAAATGTTCTTCGTGGTCCTGATCAAAAACCCTGGGACGGACAACTGCCATATGATTGGCAACTTTGGATTGATAGTGATATTATCTTTGATTCAAACAAGTTTTGGCAACTTATTCTAATGAATAAAGATATTGCATCAGGATGGTACATGACCGAAGATGGTCACACTACATCTGTTGCACACTGGATGGAAGAAGATGATTTTCGTAATAATGGTGGAGTGATGAATCACGAAACCGCAGAAACGATTCAAAAAAGACGTAAACCATTTACTGTTGATTATGCAGGATTTGGATGGCTTTTGATCAAGAACGGAGTTTTTGAACATCCAGAGATGAAGTATCCCTGGTTTGCACCCAAGATGCAGATTTTTGAATCTGGTGAGGTGCAGGACATGTGTGGAGAAGATGTATCATTCTGTTTAGATGCAAAGGAAGCAGGTTTTGAAATCTGGTGCGATCCACGTATCAGAGTTGGTCACGAAAAAACAAGAGTTATTTGAAATGACTAACCAACGTTATAATATTCTTTGTAGAGGGAGAAAAATATACTCTTCTCTCACAGAAGAAGAATATTTCAATATCATGGAGGATCTTGCGGTAGACTTCTATCAGAAAGGTTCTCCAAAACCTGAAGATCTTGACACTGAAATTTTATTGGAGAATAATCAATGGCAGCAAAAGCAAAAGGTGGACTAAACAAACATAGTTCTTATATCGCCGGACCCCCCAAAAAATCTCGTCAAGGAACGGGAAACGGTACGAAGTATGCAGCGTCTTCTCGTAATGGGGCTCCAAAAAAATATAGGGGACAAGGTAAAGGATGAGTCAACTTCTTGTAAATCTTCCAGCACAAAAAGTATGGGTGCGTAAAGAGTACCTACGTGATTTACAAGATGGGCATGGAGAATTTGTAGAGGGCATCTGGGTGTCGGCAAAGTCGATTCCTGGACGTGCTTTTTATTTTGAAACTTATTTGCCCGAATATGGAGCAATGTACGATAAATTGCCGATTTCTGCCTTTATCTCGTCTCCAAATACACCAGACCCCGATTTAGATCTTCCTAATCTTCAATTTTGGAATTGTATGGACTATGGTGTTCGTTGTATTGTTAAGCAACATATCTCTACAATGGACTTTGAAATGTATAGTCGCAACTTTGGAACTTTAAAAGGTCAATATTTATTCACTCTAGACAACTTTCATGCGGATCCAGACACAATTGACTCAAATGTAAGTGAAATTCCTCAAGAACATAAGTCACATAACTGCATTATGCTTGAGAATGGTCAGTTTTGTCTCTATCCAAACAATCGATTGAGAGTTTATGACCTCTCAATCACTCCAGAACATCCAAAAACACCAGATTTTAAGGTTTCAACTCATATTTTTCAGGTTGAAAATGGTCTACAGTGGGGTAGACTGGGTGATACTGATGAATATTTTTGGAAAACCTCTCAGGAAAAGGAAAATAAATAAATTTTTACAATAATCGAATTGAAACATCATTCAATGGGCAAACATTTGCTCTTAGAAGTGTATAATATTGCCTCAGAGGCAATTAATGATGTAGAATCACTTCAAAATGCCATGGTCAAAGGCATTCAACGTGCAAAAATGGAGATTTTGAACACATTTTTGCATCATTTTGATCCACAGGGATGTACAATCGTGATTGCACTTGCAGAAAGTCACGTTTCTTGCCATACTTGGCCTGAAAATGGATGTTTAGCGGTGGATGTGTATACCTGCGGTGATGGAGATCCACGTTTGATTGCCTTGGAAATCTTAAAATACCTCAATTCGGACTCATATTCGATACGTGAAGTAGACCGTTAAATAGAAATAGGGAGATAGCAACCTCCTTTATAAAAGTTCTGTTTTATTCATTAAAACAGGAGCTAAAATGTCCAATTTACCAGTCGATAGAGACCCCAACTACATGAGAGAAATGTGGGGAACCACGAAGTTAGTAAGTGACTATGAAAAATTACCTCAAAAAAGAGTAATTCAAGAGATTATGCATGATACTGCACCAAAACATGATTTTCCAAAACAAGTTGAACTACATGAAAAGATTCGCAATGATGACGATTATGACGATTGGAACTATGGGACTGAACCATCTTATGGAAAATCTTGGTAATACACTATAAATAGTGCAAGAAAATCCATTTTTTGATGGCAATTACCAAAAAATCACAAAATTTTAAGGATATTAGCTTATCTTTCATTCCTCATCCGGTAACAAAAGATTTGCCAGTATTAATCAATGAACGTGCGATTATCAGATCCGTAAGAAATCTAGTTGAAACCATTCCAACAGAAAGATTTTTTAACTCTCTTATTGGATCTGACATTCGTAGAAAACTATTTGATTTTGTCGATTTTGCCGCGGCCGATATTATACAGGATCAAATTAAAACAACTATTGAAAATTTTGAACCAAGAGTTGAGGATGTTCTTGTTCAGGTTGAACCACAACCAGATAACAATACCTTTGAAGTAAGTGTCTTTTTTGATATTGTTGGATTAGAGATTCCAACACAACAGTTTACTTTCCTATTACAGGCAACGAGATAAAATGCCTTTTACACAGTTTACCAATCTTGATTACGATCAGATTAAAACTTCAATCAAAGATTATCTCCGTGCAAACTCAAATTTTACGGACTTTGATTTTGAGGGTTCCAACTTTTCGGTTTTAATCGATACACTTGCATATAACACCTATATTACAGCATTCAACTCAAATCTGATTGTCAATGAATCATTTTTGGATTCTGCAGCACTTAGAGAAAATGTTGTATCTCTCGCAAGAAATATTGGTTATGTACCACGTTCCAGATCGGCAGCACAGGCAGAGATTCGTTTCAATGTGCAGACTACGAGTACAAATCCATTATTAACTCTTGAGGCAGGACTAGTTTGTGTCGGAGCATCTGATAATAGTTCTTATGTATTCTCAATATCAGAAAATATTACGAGACCAATCATAAATGGCACCGCCACATTTGGGTCAACAACAGATCCGATTCGTGTTTATCAAGGTTCACTCTTAACCAAACAATGGACTGTTGATACATCTGTAACTCAAAGATTTATCTTAGAAAATCCAAACATTGATACCTCAACACTTGTCGTTTATATTAAAGGGATCAATGATACTGGATTAGGACGTGAATATTTTAAAGTTGATAATATTTTAAATCTTAAAAAAGATTCAGAAATATATTTAATTCAAGAAGTTCAGGACGAAAAATATGAAATTCTTTTTGGTGATGGGATTTTTGGTAGAAGAATAACATCTGGAACAGTTATTACTGCAAAATATATTGTAACTGATGGTGAAAGTGGAAATGGACCCTCTGCATTTGACTTTCAAGGTTCATTTGTCGATGGTTCAAATGTAAGAGTTATACCATCAACAAGTGTTTCGGTAGTAACTATTAATTCGGCAAGAAATGGCGGCGAGATTGAAGATATTTCATCTATCAAGTATTTTGCCCCTCGCCTTTATTCGGCACAGTACAGAGCGGTTACGCCTAGGGATTATGAAGCAATTATACACGAGATCTATCCAAATACAGAATCAGTTTCTGTTATTGGTGGGGAAGAACTAAACCCACCACAATTTGGAAAAGTTCTTATTAGTATTAAACCAAAAAATGGATCTTTTGTTTCTGATTTTGATAAGGGTGTAATTAAAAATAAACTAAGAGAATATTCTATTGTAGGAATAAATCAAGAAATATCAGACCTTCAGGTTCTGTATGTCGAACTTGATTCGACTGTTTATTATAATAGTCCACAAGTTTCAAATGTTAACGATTTGAAAACATCTATTATAAATTCTCTTTATGAATATTCAAGATCTGTTGATATTAATAAGTTTGGTGGTAGATTTAAATATAGTAAAATCGTTCAGTTAATTGATAGAGTTTCTGATTCAATCACTTCAAATATAACAAAAGTTATTATTCGAAGAGATCTTCCAGCATCAATTAATCAATATGCACAATATGAACTATGTTTTGGTAATCGTTTTCATTTTAAAAGTGAAGGATATAATATAAAAAGCACTGGATTTACAATATTTGGTAGTGATGATATTGTTTATATGACTGATATTCCAAACACTGATCCATCAACTAAACAACTTGATGGGAGCAATAAGGGAATATTAAGTGTGATTAAAAAAACATCAACTAATGATGTGCGTGTTGTTCTTAAATCTATTGGAACAGTTGATTATGAAACAGGTGAAATTATTTTAAATTCAATAAATATCACTTCAACTGTATTGCCTAATAATATTATAGAGATTCAAGCATACCCAGAATCAAATGACATTATTGGACTTAAAGATTTATATATTAGTTTTGATATTTCTAAGAGTAAAATAAATATGATAAGAGATGTTATTACTTCAGGAGAAGATATTTCTGGAGTCATATTTACTAGAGATTATTATACTTCAAGTTATTCTAATGGAAAGTTAGAGAGGAAATAAAATGGCAGTTTTTGAAAAAAGAGTTCAGATTAATCAGATTATTGAAAATAATCTCCCAGAGTTTATAAGATCTGAATTTCCAAACGCGGTTGAGTTTTTAAAACAATATTACATATCTCAAGAATATCAAGGCGGATCAATAGATATTGCTGAAAATTTAGATCAATATTTGAAGTTAGATAATCTAACTTCTGAAGTAATGATTGGAAGTACAACTCTTACGAGTTCTATTTCTTCAACCAACACATCTATTACAGTTGCTTCAACAAAAGGATTTCCTCAAGAGTATGGACTTATAAAAATTGATGATGAGATTATTACATATACGGGAATTTTAGGAAATACTTTTACTGGATGTATTAGAGGATTTAGTGGAATTACTGGGTATAGTGGAGTTGCAACTATAACAAATCAAAAATCTTTGATTTTTTCAACTTCAAAAAGTGCGGAGCATACTTCAGGAAGCGTAGTTCAAAATTTAAGTTCACTATTTTTAAAGGAATTTTACAAAAAGTTAAAGTTTTATCTAACACCTGGACTAGAAAATACTGATTTTTACTCTGGATTAAATGTAAATAACTTTATTAAAAGTGCAAGAAGTTTTTATCAATCAAAAGGAGTCGCAGAGTCTTTTAGAATCTTATTCAATGTTTTATATGGCGAAAATGTACAAGTTTTTGATCTTGAGCAAAAACTGCTAAAATCATCTGCATCAGAATTTATTAGAAGAGAAGTTATAGTTGCAGAAAAAATATCTGGTGGAGATCCAAGTTTATTAGTTGGTAAAACAATTTATAAATCAACTGACATAAACACCAATGCCTCAGTATCTGAAGTTGAAACAATATATAGGGATGGAAAAATATACTATAAAATTTCTTTATTTGTTGGTTTTGATGATCGTGATTTAATAAGTGGTATTTTTACTGTTCCAGGAAAAACCAAAGTTTTAGAGTCTATTCCTGTAGGATCCTCTATTATTTCAGTAGATTCCACTGTAGGATTCGGTCAAACTGGAACACTCATTTCTGGAAATAATCAAAGAATAGTTTATAGATCAAAAACTGTAAATCAATTTTTAGACTGTTCTAATGTTCTTCATCAGATTAATCAAACCGATTCTATAAGATCGGATGATTTTATTTACGGATATGTTGGTAAAAATAACTCTACAAAAATCGAGTTTAGAATAACTGGTGTTGTTTCTGATTTTAAACCAACTTCTGATATCTATCTAATAAATGAAGGTGAAAAGATTTCCGTAAAAAATATTGGAGATCCAATTAAAAATCCAAGTACAAATAAAACGCATAAACAAATATTCGGCAACTCATGGATTTATAATACAAGTTCTAGATACTTTGTATCTAGAATATTTGGATCCACTTTTAAACTTTCTAGTCAGATTGATAAGTCAAGTCTTGCTATAGGTGATACTGTTGAGATATTAGTAAGAGGTAGTGTAAACACTATTTTAAATGAAGCCATTGTTTCTAATATTAATAAAATAACTAATGAAGTTATTTTAAATATTTCTGGATCTTTTATACCCAATCCTAGTTTAGAATATGATATTAGAAGAAAACTTTTGAAAGGAAGTTCATTAAATACTCCACTAAAATATGGTAATGGTAAGATTTTATCTAACGTTCTGAATGTATATTCCGAATCAGATAGATTTGGATATGTAGCATCTAACTCTATACCAAATTATCAAATCAGATTATCAATCAATCAAGCATCTATTCCAAATGGATCTGATTTATATTTGCCTGATGATGGATTTAATAATCAAACTGGTAGATATTCAATTATTGCCTTTCCATCAACTGTTCCCTTTATTGATGGAGATCAAGTAATTTATGAACCAAGTTCTACGCCAATACCAGGTTTAATTGCTGGTGCAAAATATTATATATCTTTTGTTGGACCAAATAGAATAAGATTGTATGAATCGAAAGGTGAACTTCAGTTACTTAATGTATCATATATTGAGTTTAATCGTGCACCATTATCTGGTCCTCATAATTTTACATTAGAATCTCATAGAGAAAAGCAGATTTCACCAAAAAACATATTAAGAAAGTTTCCGATCAATAAAAAATTGATTGAAAATCCACAAAAAAAGAATGAAGATAAAAGAGAAACAGGTTCAATAGGTTTACTTATTAATGGTGTTGAAATCGTTAGCCCAGACTCAAGGGATATGATTCTTTATGGGCCATTAAAAAAGTTTGAAGTTATAAATTCTGGAAAAAATTATGATGTTATTAATCCACCAAAAATTGAAATATCATCCCCAATAGGAGCAGCAACAACTGCCCTGGTTCAACCAGTTATTAGTGGCATAGTTACTGCAGTTTATATTGATCCCCAAGATTTTGATATTGAGAAAGTTATATCACTTTCAATATCTGGTGGAAATGGGTCTGGATGTATTTTAAAACCAGTAATGGGTGATAGGTTTAGAGAACTAGAGTTTGATAGTAGAGATTTATTCTTTGGTGGAGGATTAGATTCAACAGACGAAACGATAACTTTTATTTCTGAGCACAATTTAAAAAATGGTGAACCTATAATTTATAATCAAAATGGAAATACTCCGATTGGTATTTCAACTTTTAAACAGTCTAATGTTCAAATCGACACTTTTGTAAGTGGAGCAGTATATTATGTAAAAGTTATAAATCCAAGAACTATCCAAGTTTATAAAAACGAATCTAATTTTAATGCTGGTATTAACACTATTGGTATTGCTACTGCTAGTGGAGTTTCTGGAGGCATTCATAAATTTAGAACATTATCTAAAAATACTATAAAATCAATCAAAGTTTTAAATCCTGGACAAGGATATGAAAACAGAAAACTGATGGTAAAACCATCTGGTATTTCAACTTATTATAATACGATTAACTTTGAAAATCATGGATTTAAAAATGGAGATCTTATAGAATATAATACAACAGGATCTGTTATCTCTGGATTGTCAACAACAAATCAATATTATATTTTAAAAATAAATGATAATTCTTTTAAACTAGTAAATGCAGGTGTAAATACAGACTTTCCAAATCAACAAGATTATATTAGATCAAAAAATGTCAGTTTAAACTCAACTGGATCTGGATATCAAATCTTTAAATATCCAGATATTAAAGTTTCTATAAATGTTTCTTATGGAAGCACAGTTACTGGAGTATTTAATATCACTCCAGTTGTATCTGGAAAAATTATAAGTGCATATCTATATGAACCTGGAACTGGATATGGATCAAGTCTAGTAAATCTAGAGAAAAAACCAGTAATATCATTAAAAAATGGAAAAAATGCTCAAGTAAAACCCATTATAGTTAATGGTGGAATTATTGCCACCCAAGTTTTAAGTGGTGGAACGGAATATACTTCAACTCCAGACTTACAAATCGTTGGAAGTGGATCTGGTGCTATTTTACGCCCAGTTATTGTCAATGAAAGGTTGACTAATATTATTGTTATCAATCCAGGAATAGGATATAGTGCTTCAAATACTTCAATATACGTTAATCCAAGAGGAACTGGTGCAAAATTTGATGTCAGAGTTCGTAGTTTAACTATAAATGAGCAGTTTAGATTTGAAAGTGAATATTTTTTTGATCAAGAAGATGGATTAACATATAATATTATTGGATATAATCAAAATCTAGCAACAAATTATTTTTCAGATAATGGATCTTCACACTCTCCAATTATTGGATGGGCATATGATGGAAATCCAATATATGGTCCTTATGGTTATTCTGATCCAAATAATCCTTCTTCGCCTGTAAAACTACTAAAACCAGGATATAATTTAGTAACTTCAAATGTAGAAGATAGACCACCATTATTACCTGATGGATTTTTCATAGAAGATTATAAGTATAATGATTCTGGTGATTTAGATTATTCGAATGGAAGGTATTGTAAAACTCCAGATTTTATAAATGGAACTTATGCTTATTTTGTTGGAGTTCAAACTAGTTCTATAACAAATCAACTAATTCCATCATATCCATATTTTATTGGAAATACTTTTAAATCAAAGGTTATATCAGAAAATAAAACATTAAATCAAAAAAACTTTGATCTTAATAAATCAGGACTTGCTAGAAATACTTTCCCATATAAGACTCAAGATAAGTTTGCTAATAATGATTTTATTTTAGAGTCTAATGAGTCTTTAACGCAATATTCTACTATTGAATCTGTTAGAAAAGGAGAGGTTGATTCTTTAGAAGTTATTGATGGGGGTGATTTTTATAAAGTTAAAGAAAATTTAATCTTTGATGATAGTGGAGTAAATGGTAGTGGATTGAGTGCGATTGTTTCTCATATTAGAGGTAAAAATATCAATAAGGTTGAAAGTTCAGTTGTAACATATGAAAACTCTGTTTTTGTTTGGAACAATAATAATTCTGTAACTGTTCATCAAAAACCATTTAATTTACTTAATGAAGGTGATACTGTTATTGTATCTGGATTAAGTAGTTCTATTACAGGACTTGATGGTGTTTTTAGAGTTGGTATTCCTACTGCAAATATATCTTTATTTAAGGCAATGACCTCCACTCCAGGAGAAAATATTGAAGATATTTATGTTTCTACGATACCAAATAACATTTCAGTGGGTAGCTCTATCAAAATAGATAATGAAATTTTAACTATTTTAAATATTTACCCAGAAGGGTCTATTTTAAGAGTAAAAAGGCATACTGTTGGTGCAGCTCACACCTTGTCATCTCCAATATCTATCTTAAATAATAGATTTGATATTCGAGTAGAAGTTCCTTATTTTGAGTCATCTGTTGATGATATGGTTTATTTTAATGGCATTCAATCAGTGGGTATTGGAACAACTTCAGGAATACAAATCCAAACTTCATATACAGTTGGTGAGGCAACAAATCTTATTTCTATTCCAACTCAATCAATTTATATACCAAATCATCCATTTAAAACTGGACAAAAAGTTATCTTATCAAAACATCCAGCAGCAACACCATTTATCGTTGGAAATGATCCACCAACAATAGCAAATCCTGCAGGAATAACATTCAATATTCCAAATGTATTAACACAACAGTCTACTGTTTATGTTATAAAGAAATCTAAAGATTATATTGGATTGACCACACAAGTAGGTCTTACAACAACTTCTGGTTTATATTTTTATAGTAATGGTTCAAATAACTTTGAATATTCTATAGAGTCTGATTTTAATCAACTTACCGGAGTAGTAAATCATGTTTCCACTAAAATAATCACTACTACCCCACATTTATTGAAAAATGCAGATAGTATAGATTTAAATATTATTCCAAATCTTGATGTTGGTATCGGAAACACAACTCCAGTCTTATTGAAATATGATTCTAAAAATGCAAAACTTTTAGTAAATCCTGTTGGATTTTCATCAACTGGTATTAATACAATCACTGGAAGAATAACTATCACAGATCATGGATTTGATCATGGACAAAAAGTTTATTATAATAGTAAAGATCTAGTTGCCTCTGGTTTATCTACAGGATATTATTTTGTATCCAAAATTAGTTCTAATATCATTTCTCTGTCTGAAACCTACTATGATACCCAACTAGAAATACCTAATATAGTTAAAATAACTGGAATAGGTGGTTCTATTCAAGAATTATCTAAAGTTAATCCTCCTATTTCTGTTACAAAGGGAAATGATTTAGTATTTAATCTTAGTGATCAATCACTTGAAGGTTTTAAACTAAAACTCTTTACAGATTTTGATTATCGTAATGAGTTTCTAAGCACATCTGATAGTTTTAATTTTAATGTTTCTGGAGTTGGAACTCCTGGAGTTGTTGGTATTGGAACAACTTCTTATTTAAAATTAAGATATTCTAGTTCTCTACCACCAATCTTATATTATGCTTTAGAAAAAGGAGGACATATTAGTACATCTGATAGAGATGTAATTGGCGATTCACAAATAACTTTTAAAAATAGTGCATACACAGGTTCCTACAAAGTTTTTGGATTAACGGGTATTGCAACAAACGCATTTAATATCTCTATTGGAAAACTTCCAGAAAAATTAGTTTATGTACAAAAAGACTGTAAAGTACTGAAATATTCAACATCTTCAGAAAGTGTAAGTGGTCCAATAGAGAAAGTAAAAATATTGTTCCCAGGTATTGGATATAAAAAAGTTCCCAAGTTTGTAACTGTAAATAGTAAAAATGGACAAAATGCAAATATTTTACCATCATCCAAAACTATAGGAAGAATTGAAAAAATTAGAGTTTTAGATTATGGATACGAATACTCTTCAGATAAAACATTAAGACCAGAGGCATTTATTTCTCCAACAGTAATTTTAGAATCATCAGATACAATTAAAAATGTTGAAGTTATATCTGGAGGAAAAAATTACATATCTGCACCAGATTTGATTGTTTACAATCCTATATCTAAAACAGTTGTTGACACTGCATCTTTAAACGCAATATCTCAAAATGCATCTATTTCTAAGGTAGAAACTATTGCTCCAATTTATGGATTAGATAACGTCACTCATCAGGTTTTTGCAATCAATAATTCAAATGGAGTTGGGATCGGATCAATATTTTCTAGTTCTTCTGGAGTTGTCACTTGTATCTTACAAACTCCTTTTGTTGGTTTTAGCACTAATATTTTTAATAATGGCGATCAGATTTTTGTAGAAGGTATTGAAAGTGTAGTTTTCGGAACAGGATTCAACTCTTCTGATTATGAATATCAGTTCTTTACTGTTTCACTATATGAAAATACCAATCCTGCAAAATTAGAATTCAGTATTGCTGGATTAACTACAAATCCAGGAATAGCAAAAACTTTCCAATCTGGGTATGCTTCCATTGTTAATAAAAAAGATTATCCTGTTTTTAATGTTATTCAAGAAAGATCCATTTTTTCTTTAGGTGAAAAACTTCATACTAATACTGGATCTGGATTTTTTGAGAGAGATCTTTATGTTTCTGAAGTTAGAGAAGATTTTATAAAAGTTCAAGGTACATATGAACTCTCTGTAAATGAAAAAATAAAGGGAACTCTATCTGCTGCAATAGGTGCAGTAAAGTCTATTAAAACTAGTACTGGTTATTTTGAAATAAATTATTCGAATCGTCAAGAATATGGGTGGGATAGTAGTACTGGAAAACTAAGTGTAGACCACCAAGTTTTACCAGATAATGACTATTATCAAAATCTATCATATACAGTGAAAAGTTCTATTACGTATGATAAGATGGTAGATCCTGTTAATAGGTTACTTCACCCAGCAGGACTAAAGAATTTTTCAGATACTTCAATTTTTTCTTCTTTAAATGTTGGTGCAGCATATACTGCTACACCTAATGATCTTGTTATTTTAGACATTTTTGATCAAAAAAGAGTTGATACTATTAATAACTATGATTTAGTGAGTGATTATGACAGCCGATTTAGTAGACAGCAGAGTAGTTTTGACAAATCAAAATATTTGAAGTTCTATAACAGAAATCTAACTGATTATACATTATGTAAAACTAACAGAGCTCTCTTAATAGATGATATTAGTTCTAGATTTTCTAGTAAAGGATTTCAAGATGGATTTATTGATATTTTTGACCTAGATAATAATTTTGAGAGACTTTTAGTTCAAGTTATAGATCCAGATTCTCTTAAAACTGAAATAGTAGAAGTTATTGTTTTGACGACTGAAGATAATGTAATAGCTTTAGAAAAATCTTCAGTTAATACACTTAGCACTGGATCCATAGGAAATATAGAGGCACAGATCGATTCATTTGATAAAAAAAGTTTAAGATTTATTCCAATAGATCCATTTAATAGTGATCATGATATAAAAGTTTTACGTACTTATTTTAATAATGATATAGTAGGAATAGGAACAATATCTTTTGGATCAGTAAAACTTTCTGGTTCCAATATTGTTGTCCCAGCATCTGGGGGTGCCGTAAGTATAGCTTCAACAATTATATCTTATCCGATTTCAACTTTTAAATCTTTATTCGCAAATATTCAAGTACAAAATAATTTTACTAAAAAACTTAACTATTTGGAGGTTTTATTAGATTATGATGGACAAGATACTCATCTAGCAGAATATTATTTTGATGATACTAATGTTTCTTTTAGTAGTAACACTATCGGTATAGTTACGGCATCAATTGATAGTGTAAATAATACTATATCCTTACAGATGATTAATAATCAATCATCTTCTATTTTAGTTAGGGCAAATATAATTGGATTTCAAACTCCAAGTGGTATAGGAACTTACAGATTTAATGTTTCAGATCAATCTCCAGGATCTGAACGAACAATAAGATTAGAGAGTCTTTATGAAGTTGGATCTACAAATATTAATGTCTGTAAACTAAACAATGATATAGATTCTTCAGTAAAAAGTCTTATCAGAGTTTCATGTGGATCTACAATCGCATTACATCAGATTCTTGCAGTTAGAGATCCAAATAGTACAAAAATAACCCAATATCCTTTTATTTCAATTGGTAGTACTTCTAGTGGTATTGGAACATTTAGTATGGTTTCTATAGGTAATACATCAACTATAAGTTTTCATCCAGATCCGGAATATACCACAAATATAACAGTTCAAACTTATAATGAAATTTTTTATACTAAAAATGATTTTGAAAATCAACCACCTGCGTTAAATTATGGAACTTCACGTCAGGAGGTGCTTCTTTCTACATATGATGGTATAAATGGAAATAGAGCAAATAAGGTTGATTTTGACCTAAAATATCAAGGAATACCCATCTATCAAAAAAGTTTCAATCCAGCAAATAGTTCTCAACTGAATAACGTGACAGGAATATTCAATATTCCAAATCATTTCTTTAGAACTGGTGAAGAACTCATTTATACTCCAGGATCAACATTTATTGGTGTTATACCATCCAGTGTTGGTATTGGATCTACTGCAAATAATGTTGGTGTTGTTACTAATAAACTTCCAACTTATGTCTATCCTATTGTTATAGGTCCAAATGAGTTTAGACTTTCAACAAGAAAAGAGTATGCACAATCCGGAATTTATGTTACATTTACTGATTCTGGATTCGGCAATAATCATAAACTAGATATGACTAAAAAACTAGAGAGATCTGTGATTTCTTTAGATGGTATTATTCAACAACCTATAACATACACGCCGATTAGACATTATTTACAAAATAATAATGGTCTTGTCAGCATGGCAACATCATTTATTTCTTTAACAGGTATTTCAACACTACAACCAAGAGATATATTAAAGGTTGATAATGAGTTTATGAAGATTAATAGTGTTGGATATGGAACAACTTCTGTAGGACCTATAACTTCAAGTTCACTATCGGATATAGATACTTATCCATTAGTTAAAGTTTCTAGAGGATCAGTTGGAACCGCAGTAAGTACACATATTGATGGATCTACCGCTCAAGTCTATAGAGGATCGTTTAACATTGCCGACAGTAAAATTTATTTTCTTGATCCACCAAAAGGAAATACAAGATCTTCAAGAGATAGAAGTAATCTACCATATGTACGAGCTAATTTTTCTGGAAGAACATTCTTAAGAAATAACTATAGTAACAACCTTTTGTTTGATGATATATCCGATCAGTTTACAGGTATAGGTAAAACATATAGTTTAACAGTTCAAGGTGCAAATACAACAGGAATGACCATTGGAAATGGAATTCTTTTTATTAATGGAATATTTCAAACACCAACAACCTTTAATAACTTAGGTAATAACTATAGTTTTATAGAAAATACTAATATTGGAATCTCAAGTGTAGTTTTCACTGGTATTTCTTCAGAAAATGGATCTCCTGTTGTATCTGAATTTGATATTAATCAGAATCAGGTTCCTAGAGGTGGTATTATTGTTTCTTTAGGATCTACTCCAGGATTAGGTTATGCTCCTCTAGTTGGCGCAAAAGTTAGAGCAGATTTAAATTCATCTGGAACAATTACTAATATTACAGGTATTTCCCATACTGGTCCTGGACAATCGATTAGTACAGCTTTATATAATAATATTACAGGAATTATTGAAATAACTACAAATTCAAATCATAATTTTGGTGGTGGTGACAAAGTTAAATTAGTTGGATTAGCATTTACATGTCCATCTAGTGCAGGAATTATATCTTATTTTCCATCAACAGAATTAACGTATTCTTATGATATTGTTGGAATTATATCTGCAAGATCGTTTACAGCTAATGTTGGAACAAGTACATTACCACATACTTATATTGGATTTGGTACTGTTTTTCCATGGTATAATTTAAATGATGGTTCTGGATACCGTGGAATCGTTTCTGTTGGTGTTACTCAGTACAGTGGGCATACTGGAGCACCTGCTTCTGTAACAGCAACTGTAGGTGCTGGGGGAACGTTATCATTTAATGTTATTTCGGGTGGTTCTGGGTATACAAATCCAACTATACTTGTTTCGGAACCAAGTTATGAAAATCTATCGGTTATTGGTGTTTCTAGGAGAGATGTTGGTCTAACATCAGAAACTGGTAGAAACATGCTTTTAAATATTAATGTTGGTCCAGCGAGCACTGTAGGGGTTGGATCTACACTCCACGAAGTTAAATCTTTTGAAATATCACGCCCAGGATATGCTTTTAGACCTGGTGATGTTATTAGAGCTGTTGGATTAGTGACGGCAAAAGGTTTAAATCAACCATTAAATCATTTTGAGTTAACTGTTGAATCTATATTTAATGATTATTTCTCAGCATGGCAGTTCGGTGAGTTAGATTATATTGACTCAGTTAAAAACTTTCAAGATGGATCAAGAGTTCGATTCCCGTTATTTTATAACGGTCAACTTTTAAGTTTCCAAACTGATCCTTTAGATCCGTCTTCTTTAGAAATTGACTTAAGTGCTATTTTAGTTATATTCATTAATGGAGTTATACAAACTCCTAATATATCTTACCAATTCCGTGGTGGTACGTCATTTGTATTCGCAGAAGCACCACAGTTTCATGATAAGATTGATATTTTCTTTTATCTTGGAGATAGAAACGTTGATGTCAATCTTGTAGATATTAATGAAACTATAAAAATTGGAGATAGAGTATTAGTTTCTAAAAATCCTAATGTTGAATCAACAATATCTCAAACAGATCACAGAACTGTATTTGATATTTCTGGATCTGATGTTGTTGAAACTGATACCTACGTTGGTCTTGGAGTTGATGAAATCAACCGTAAACCTGTGGAATGGGAAAAACAGAAAAGAGATTTAGTTATAAAAGGTGATTATATTTACAAATCTAGAGAATCTATTGAGCCTCAAATTTATCCAACTGCGAAAGTTATTAAGGATATCAAGTCATTAGATACTGAAATTTTTGTTGATGATGCTCAGTTCTTTAACTATGAAGAAAACTACTATGGAATAACTATTTCTAGTGTTGATGCTTTGATAATTTCTGGTGAAAAGAATATTGGTGCCGATTTTACTGCAACTGTGGGTACTGGTGGAACCATCAGTCAAATATCAATCGTTAACCCTGGATTTGGATATAGTAGTGGTTCTACATTAAACCTTAAAATTTCAAACCCAAGAAATATTTCTATAGGCATTGGATCAACAGCCACGGCGACTGCATTAGTTGTGAATAAATCCATTTCTTCAGTATCAATAACAAATCCTGGATTTGGATATACTAATCCTCCATTAGTTATTGCTGAGACTCCAAAATTTAAATATGAAACTGTTAGGAAAATATCAAATGTCCAAGGATTTTCGGGTATTATCACAGGAATAGGAACAACATCTGGAACAAGTGGTCATCCGTTAGCATTGAAGTTTTTCTATAGAGCGGATACATTAACTACAGATGATCTATTTGTTGGATATCCAGTGTGCATCGTTGATACAAAAGTTGGAAATGGAGTAACATCGGTTGATACTTCAAATTCAAATACTGTTGGAATAGGGACAACATTTTTAGATAATATTTATTATGTGCACGATAAAGGTAATTTTGCTTCTGATGGATTTATTATTTGTAATGTACATAGTAATAGTAATATTATTGGTATTAATACACAATCATATAGTCCTAGTAGTCCTGGAATAGGTACGATTCCATTAGGTAGAATATCTTGGGGTAGATTATATAATCTATCTAGATCTTCAGATCCAGTATCAATAGGTGTAACTGGTTTAGAGGTCGACCGTGAACTAACTAATTTCCCAACTATTCAAAGAAGAACTTTTGGATTGAGGAATAATGGTTCGATAAGAAATCGTTCATCTTTAAATTAAAAATAATAGTATAAATATAGAAAAAAGACTCCAAGATGTCAGCAATTGTTACTGATCAGTTTAGAATATTAAATGCTAGTAATTTTGTACAGTCTATAGAAGACAGTTCAAACTCATTTTATGTTTTTATGGGTCTACCAAATCCAAATATAGTGGGTTTTGGTAGATCTGAAAACTGGAATACAAATACACCAGCACCTATTGATAGTATTTCCAATCTAAATCATGTTAAAGATATTTCTATGTTTGGTAAAAGAGTTTCTTCTGCAAATGTTCGTAGACTTATCAGAAGAATAGATTGGAATAGAGGAACTAGGTATGAAATGTATCGTCATGATTATAGTATTTTAAATCCAACACCATTAACTAGAGCATCTAGATTATATGATGCAAACTATTATGTAATGAACTCGGATTATAGGGTTTATATTTGTATTGATAATGGTTCTTCAGGTATTAATACAGTTGGAAATATTTCTCAAGATCAACCATCATTTACAGATCTAGAACCATCGAGAGCAGGTGATAGTGGTGATGGATATCTTTGGAAATATCTTTTTAGTGTTGAAGCAAGTGATATTATTAAGTTTGATTCTACTGAGTATATAACTGTTCCAAATAACTGGGAATACTCTACAAATCCTCTTTATAGATCTATTCGAGAGAATGGAGACTCTAATATTTTTGAAAATCAAATTAAAAAAGTTTATATAGATAGACAAGGGTCTAATTATTCAAATGGATTAGGACAAGAATTAAATATACTTGGAGATGGAACTGGCGGTAAAGTTCGTGTTGATGTTATTGGTGGAAAAATTGTAAATACTATTGTTTCTGCTGGAGGTAAAAACTATACGTATGGTCTTGTAGATCTTGGACCGATTAACTCAGCAACTGTAGGAACAAGTGCTAGATTAATACCGATTATTCCACCATCTAGAGGACATGGATATGATTTATATAAAGAACTGGGAACTGATAAAGTTTTAATTTATAGTAGATTTGATGATACTACAAAAGATTTCCCAATAGATACTAAGTTTGCTCAGATTGGTATTTTACGAAATCCAACAGCAGTTGGGTCAGCACAAACATTTTACTCTAACACATTTTCTTCATTATATTCTTTAAAACTTAAATCTGTTGTTGGAAAACCTGTAGTGGGAGAAAAAATATCTCAGATAGTTAGTGGTGGTGTAGCTTCAGCATACGTAGCATCATACGATACAGAAACAACAGTTCTAAAATATTTTAGAGATAGATCACTTTTTGTCAATCAGACAACTTTTAATGAAACTGATTATGTTGGAATTTCTACTAGGGGAAAAATATTTGAGTTTAATTCCTCTATTGCAAATATAGTAAATGGTTTAAATTCTGGTTTTTCAGCATCTATTGACTCTAATTTTAGTGGTATTGTAACCAGTGTATCGGGAACTAAATTAATCAATCTAGGTGTCAACTTCATTCAAGGTATGGCAGATACTGAAATAAATAAAGGATCAGGGGAGATTATTTACATTGATAATCGTCCGCTTATCAATAGAAATTCTCGTCAAAAAGAAGACATAAAAATCGTTCTGGAATTTTAAAAAATGCCCCAAAAGACTAATCTAAATATCAATCCTTATTTTGACGATTTTGATAAAAATGATAACTACTATAAGGTTTTATTTAAACCTGGATTCCCCGTACAGTCTAGGGAGTTAACCACTTTACAATCAATTTTACAAAATCAAATAGAATCTTTTGGTAGTCATATTTTTAAAGAAGGATCTATGGTTATTCCAGGATCTGTTACTTATGATAACAGATTTTTTGGAATTAAAGTAAATCCACAACATCTTGGTATAGATGTAACGGTTTATCTTAACTCATTGATTGGTAAAACAATTAAAGGAGAAAAATCACAGATATTAGCGTCCATTAAAAAATATTCTATTCCGCCAGAAGATGATGTTGATGAGATTACACTTTACATTAAGTATTTAAATTCTGGAGTGCAAGAAAATGAGACATTAGAATCTCAAAAATCAGAATTTGAAAATGGTGAAGTTTTATTACTTGAAGAAAATGTCACTTATGGCAATACTACTATAAATGCAGGTGATACTATTTTAAGTTTAGTTGATTCTGATTCAAATTCTGTAGGATCTGCAGTTGGAATCACCGATGGGGTTTATTTTGTGCGAGGAACATTTGTTGATGTAAAAAAACAACAAATAGTTTTAGAACCTTATTCAACTTTACCATCTTATAGAGTAGGACTTTTTATCAATGAACAAATTATAACTGCATCTGATGACAAAGATTTAAATGATAACGCTAGAGGATTTTCAAATTATGCAGCACCTGGTGCTGATAGATTCAAAATTACTCTAACACTTGGGAAGAAAATTCTTAGCGATAATGAAGATGTTAACTTTATAGAAATAATGAGAGTTGACAAAGGTGAAGTTAAGAAGTTACAAGATAGATCAGTTTATTCTGAGATAAAGAAATATTTCGCTAAAAGAACATATGAAGAATCTGGAAATTATGCTATAGATTCTTTTGTTGTTGATGCATTAGAGTGTTTAAATGATGAGATTTCTGGTGAAGGAATTTATACTAGTGAACAAATAACAGAAAGTAATAATGTGCCATCTGAAGACTTACTAAGTATTAGGGTTTCACCAGGAAGAGCATATGTTAAAGGATTTGATGTTGAATTAGCTGGATCTAGAATTATTGATGTAGAAAAATCAAGAGATACTGAAAATATAAAGTCGGCACTCATTCCGTTTGAAATGGGAAATTTATTACGTGTTAATAACGTATATGGAACTCCTTTGATTGGATTAAGAGATTCGAATATTATTTCCTTACAGAATAGAAGAAGAAATACATCAACAACTAATGCTGGAACAGGTACAAAAATTGGTGAAGCTAGAGTATATTCGTATAATGTTACCGATGCATCATATGTAAATGCGGCAACATCTTGGGATTTATATCTGTATGATATACAAACATATACTGTTATTACTACCAGTAGAGTTATATCAGTTTTAGAAGCTCCTACAACTTCATATGTTCGTGGACAAAGTAGTGGTGCGACTGGATATATTGCCAATAGATCTGGTAGCACTTTAAGTCTCAATCAAACTTCAGGCACGTTCATTCAAGGTGAGCAGTTAATCTTCAATGATAATGTAAATATTTTATGTTCTGTAGTTTCTTTAATTGCATATACTATAGATGATATTAAGTCAGTATATCAAGATTCAACATCTTTGGATTCAAGCCTGCAAACTGATTTTATAGCAGATACTGTATTATTAAGAGTATTACCACCTGGATTTAATCTTACTGATAGAGTTAGTATTACTAGTGGTGGAAGTGTAACTTCTCCCGGAAAAACTTTTCTTGGATTAAAAGTTGATTCTATTATTGCTTATCAAAAGGCAAGTGCATCATCATTAACATATAATAGAGTTTCTGCCATTTCTGCAGATGGTGTAACATTAACAGTTGTCGCACTAGATTCTTCAGTTACTGGCGTTGCTGATGGGACACTTCCAGGAAGTACGGAAACGACTACATTTTCATTAGCTATTCCAAGAATACTAGGTGTTAATAATGCATCACTTTATACAGAACTTCCAGAAAAAAATATCGCCACACTTAATATTTCTGAATCTAATTTAGTTATCACTAAACAAATAAACGGTTTATCTATAGATGGAACTGGAGCGTTATCCGCAACAACACCAATAACTATTTCTAATATCGGTATTTCTAGTGCATTTTTTGAACCTTTTGATGCAGAAAAATATTCTATTCATTATAGTGATGGGTCAACTGAACCATTAACTTCAAGCCAGTTTATCTTGGGTTCAAATGGTGCATCTATAAGCTTTATTGGATTATCAAAAATCAATCAAAATAATAATGTAACTGTCACAGTTACAATGAGGAAAAAATCAATAAGTAGTAAAACAAAAGATTTTGTAAGAAGTTCTAAATTAATTGTTAATCAAACTTCTGGCATTGGATCAATGTCAGTTTCAGGATTAAGTACAAGTAGTATCTATGGTTTAAGAGTTGAAGATCGTGAAATTTCTCTAAACATTCCTGATGTTGTTAATGTTATTGCTGTTTATCAATCAACAACTACAACTTCTCCAACTTTAGATAAGTTAACCTTCGTTTCTGGATTAAATTTAGATACTAACTCTATAATAGGTGAAAAGATAATAGGGAAACAAAGTAGAGCAGTTGCACAGTTAGTAACAAGAGTTTCTTCCACTGAAATTGAATTTGTTTACTTAAATGCTAATAAATTTCAAGTTGGAGAAGCTGTAACATTTAAAGAATCAAATATAGAAACAAATATTCAAAGTGTTGTAAATGGGAGTTACACAAATCTTACGAGTAACTATTCATTAGACAAAGGACAAAAAGATCAATATTATGATTACTCAAAAATAGTCAGAATTGAAGGGGGAGTTATACCATCCAAACAGTTATTAGTTATCTTTAATAACTATATTGTTTCTCCAGGAAACAGTGGAGAAGTCTTTACTGTACAATCTTATGGCGAAGATAGATATAAAAAAGATATTCCTCTTTTAAATAACCAAAAAATTAGAGCAACTGATACTATTGATATTAGACCAAGAGTAATACCATTTAATCCAGTTGTTAATCCTAATAAATCTCCATTTGCATTTAGTAGCAGATCTTTTGAAAGTATTATTAATTATATTATTACGCCCAATGAAAGTTCTTTGATCGGGTATAGTTTTTATCTACCAAGAACAGATAAACTAACCATCAGTAAGTTTGGAGAGGTTTCAGTAATCAAAGGAACATCAGGAATTAATCCAAAACCACCACTTAATGTGGATGATGTAATGGATATTGCTGAAATATATTTACCGCCATATATTTACGATGTTAAGCAAATTGGATTTAGATTATTTGATAATCGAAGATTCACTATGCGTGATATCGCTAGTTTAGAATCTAGGATTAAAAACTTAGAAACAGTAACTAGTTTATCTTTACTTGAACTTGATACTAAAACTTTACAGATTCAAGATGCTGACGGATTGACTAGATTTAAAAGTGGATTTGCTGTTGATGATTTCAAAAATACAGATCTTATTGATACTAAAAATCCTGATAACAAATGTGATGTTAATGCACAAAGTGGTCAACTACTTAATGCAGTAGATAACTGGTCAATGGCTGCTGAATTAGCATTATCTGCTAGCATTAGTCCAGATAGATTAGATATTGCAGATAGATCATTACCATTATTAGATCCAAATATTCAAAGAACAGGAGATTTATTGACTTTAAAATATACAGAAGTTCCTTGGTTACAACAACCTTTAGCATCTCAAGTTGAAAATGTTAATCCATTTAATGTGATTGAGTTTACTGGTGGAATCATACTACTACCAGCAGCTGATAACTGGGTTAGGACTATTTACGTAGAGAAGGGAAGAGTAGAATCAACAGGTGCTCGATGGGTTGAAAGAAGTTCATCATCCACCGAAGTAACGGAGCGTACTACTGCAGGAGGAAGAAGGGAAAGAGTTACAAGCGAGACCACCAGATTTGAAAATGTTCTCGAAGGTCCTTCAAGAGAGTTTGATTATGTTGAAAGTGTTAGAGTTAGTGGAGTTGCCGATGAATATCAAAGGTCTAGAAATATTGCATATTTTGCTAGTGGACTAAGACCTCAAACAATACATTATCATTATTTTGATAATCAAGTTTTAGATTTCTGTGCAAAAATAATAGAAATTCAAATGATTTCTGGCACTTTCCAGGTTGGAGAATTTGCAAGAGCTCATATTAATAACAGACTTATAATGAGATTTCCAGTTCCACCTCCAAGACATAAAAGTGGACCATGGGAAACCCCAGACCAAATGTATACTGTAGATCCATATGATAGAACAAGACCTGCACCTGGAACTTCATATTCTTCATCATCTAAATTATTAAATGTTGGTGTTAGAGCCATGGCTGAACATGGATTAACACAGGATATAGGTGGTTTTATGACGGTTGGTGCTATTATTAATGGAGAAACAAGTGGAGCTATTGCTAGATGCACTAGAAATGAACATATAAGTGACAACTTCGGAGATATTGTTGGAACTATTTTTATTAGAGATCCTAATGAAACCCCAACACCAATAGTAAGAATTAAAACAGGGCAAAGAACATTTAGACTTAGTGCATCTAATGTATCTCTTCCTAGTCTTCCGGGAAGTGTAAGAAATGAAAGTAATGCTTCTTCTATTTTCATTTCTTCCGGAACTATTATAACTCAAGATACTAGTAGTGTAAGTGTTAGAAATCCTGCCAGACCACAGGATAGACCACCTGAACTTAGGGAAACTATTGAAGATATTACTCCACCACAAAGAAGAGCAGGTGGTAAAGATCCTTTAGCACAATCATTTACTGTTGATGGAACTGGAGCATTTTTAACTGGCGCTGAAGTTTACTTTGCATCAAAAGATCCAGCAGCTCGTTTATTTGTAGAGGTAAGAACAGTTGAACTTGGGTTACCAACCTCAACTTTAGTTCAAGACTATGCAAGGATTGCTTTAGAACCATCACAGATTAATATATCATCAGATGCATCCGTTGCAACACGGATTACATTCCCATCACCAATTTATCTTGAAGCACGTAAAGAATACGCCATAGTTTTCTTAGCACCAACTTCCGATAAGTTTGAAATGTGGGTTGCAACTATGGGGCAACGAACAAGAAGAACTAGTACTTTACCAGATGCTCAAAGTGTTATTGTCTCGCAACCATATTCTGGTGGAAGTTTATTTAAATCACAAAATGGAACAATTTGGACTCCAAGTCAATATCAAGATTTAACTTTTAAATTATTTAAAGCAGAGTTCGTTACTAACGGAACTGCAACTTTTTACAATACTCCTATTAATCCTGGAAATATCAATTGTCCAAGATTAATAACTAATCCAATAAAAACACTATCAAGAAAAGTTAAAGTTGGTGTTACTGGAGTATCGGCATTTAGTTCTATTTTGACTCCTGGTAGAAAAATTGGTCATGGAAATATTGCTGATAATAGTGCTACTGGTATTATTGAAAAAGTTGGGGCGGCCATTGATAGTGCTGCTGGCAGTTTAAGTCTTGTTTCTGCTGGAACTAACTTTGCGGGCTCGCAAACTTACAATAATGTTCCTCTCTATTCAATCAATAGTAATGGAAGTGGTGCAACGGCAACTATTGTTACATCTGGTTCAGGAACAGTAAGTAGTGTAACTGTGACTGGAGGAGGAAGTGGATATGTAGCTGGAGATGTTCTTGGGATAACTACAAGCAGTACTGGTAACCGTGGATCTGGAGCTATAGTTTCAGTTTCTAGAATTAACACCGCACCTGATACATTATATCTGACAAACGTTCAGGGTGAATCTTTCCCATCTGGTCAAACTATAGTATACTATGCAGGTGACACTAGAACAACTACAACTGCATCTATTAATGTAACCTCAACTCTTATTGATCAAATGTACTCTGGAAATGTTATTGAGATAACACAATATAATCATGGAATGCATAATCCAATCAATAAAGTTAGTATTCAAAATATTGAACCAGATACCAC
>Ga0194122_10001764_pt1 | contig 25349 bp, 23 predicted proteins | sample TA2MahCa10mmetaG_FD_155487 | JGI IMG/M metagenome (GOLD analysis project Ga0194122, IMG submission 155487) | Freshwater microbial communities from Lake Tanganyika, Tanzania - TA2015021 Mahale Deep Cast 10m | ecosystem: Environmental > Aquatic > Freshwater > Lake | place: Tanzania: Lake... | reverse complement strand
CAAGGCCTTCCAGGGCTTGACGGTCTCCTGCGCCCGCTGTCACGACCACAAGTTCGACGCCATCAGTCAGAAAGACTACTACGCCTTGTTCGGGATCTTCGCCAACATGCGGCCGACCCAGCGTGCGATCGATTCCGCCGATCATCTGAACCGGAACAAAGCCGAACTAAGCGCCCTGAAGGAAAAAATGAAGAGCGCCGCAGCCGGGCAGTTCCGCCAGCAGGCGGCGAAAATCGACTGGGCCGCGGCGAAAGTGCCGGACACAGTTACAGTCGACTCGCCCGACTTCCGCGGTTGGATCGGACACGGCGAGGCAATTATTGCCAATGCCGGAGCGTTCCGCGCCGGGGTGCCGGCGATTGAGCCCAGAGGCGTCTACTCCAACCTGCTTTCCTCGAAACATCCGGCTGTCATCACATCGCCCCGATTCAAGATCGAAACGGACTATGTCAGCGTGAAACTCGCGGGCGGCAACTTTGCTTCGGCACAAATCATCGTCGAAAACTACGCCGTGCCCCGGGGCGGCATCTACGCGTTGCGCGCAATTCCGAACGAGAACGACGCGAAGTGGATGACTATCAAAACGGAGTTTTGGAAAGGCTTCAGCGCCTACATCGAGGTCTCCACCAAGGACGACGTCACGCACTTTCTCGTCGATGGCCCCGCGGCGAAAACGGGTAAACCGGAAAACAACGGCCGCTCCTGGTTCGCGCTGCGCGCAGTGGCCCATCACAACGAGAAGCAGCCTCCGGCCAGCACGAGCAGACCCACTCTAAAGACTACGGCCTACACGCTGGAGGCGATCGACGCCTGGGTCGCGAACACGATGCTCGACGAGCAGGCGGCCTGGCTCACCGTACTTCTGCAAGCGGGCCTGCTGAAAGCGGATCTGCCGGATCTGCTGGCGGACTACAACCGCCTGGAAATGGAAATCCCGGTCGCACGGCGCGCGCCCAGCGTATTGGAGGAGGGCGGCCCCCCGCAGCCGCTGCTGATTCGAGGGAACCACAAGCAGCCCGGCGAACCGGTTCCGCAACGATTTCTACACGCGCTAAACTCATCCGATTACCGGGACACACGCTCCGCCCGGCTCCGGCTAGCCGATGAAATGCTCCATCCGGACAATCCTCTCACCGCGCGTGTGGGCGTCAATAGGCTGTGGGCCAAGATCTTCGGGAAAGGAATTGTCGCCACGCCGGACAACTTTGGGCTGCTGGGCGAACGCCCGTCGCACCCGGAGCTGCTGGATGCGCTCGCGGCCGCTTTCAGCAAGGACGGAGGCTCAATCAAGCGGACGCTCCGGACTCTGCTGTTGAGCGATGCGTACCAGAGATCCTCCACCGCCAGCGCGGACGCGCAAAGCAAGGACCCAGGCAACCGGCTTCTGTCTCACATGCCCGTGAAGCGAATGGAGGCTGAGGCGATTCGGGATACGATTCTCAGCGTCTCCGGGCTTCTCCGCGCCGACATGTACGGGCCAAGTGTCGACGTCTTCTACGCGCACGATACCGGTTCGACGAAGGGCGACCGGCCCAAAGGCCCGCTCGACGGCAACGGCCGCCGCAGCATATATCTGGAAGTCCGGCGCAATGCTACGAATCCGTTTCTGGAGGTCTTCGATTTTCCGGTTCCCTCCTCCACGCGCGGGGAGCGCGATGTGACCAATGTGCCCGCGCAATCGCTCGCTTTGCTGAACAACCCATTCGTGATTCAGCAGTGCGAACAGTGGGGCGCGAACCTCGTGAAATTGCCGCCTGCGCAGCGCGCGGCCAAGGTCTTTGTGCAGGCGCTTTGGCGTGAGCCTGGCAAGCAGGAGTTGGCAGGCATCGAAGAGTTGGCCGCTTCGCTGGCCGTCGAGCACAAGACCTCCGTCGACGATGCAAGGGTTTGGCGCGATGTCGCGCAGTCCGTCCTCAACCTGAAAGAGTTTCTCTACATTCAATGACACGCCGCGACTTTCTTGCCCGCAAATCCACCGGCTTTGGCATGCTGGCGCTTCAGGGACTGCTGGAGGCAAAGACGCACCACCCGCCCAAGGCCGATGCGGTAATCTTCGCTTTCATGTCGGGTGGCGTCTCGCACATCGACTCCTTCGACCCCAAACCCCGCCTGACCGCCGAGGCGGGCAAGCCGATGCCCTTCCCAATCGAGCGCACGATGTTCAACCAGAACGGCAACATCATGCCTTCCCCGTGGGAGTTCAAGAACTACGGCAAGAGCGGCATTCCGGTCAGTTCGCTATTCCCGCATATGGGTGAAATCGTAGACGACATCTGCGTTGTCCGCTCCATGGTCGTGAAGTTCATGGAGCACGCGCAGGCGAACTTCTACTACCATTCCGGCCAGCCTTTCACGGGTTTCCCGAGCATGGGCGCCTGGACAACCTATGGTTTGGGGAGCGTTTCGCAAAACCTGCCGGGCTTCGTCGTCCTGGGCAGCGGTGAAATTCCTCTCGGCGGCATCAACGTCTTCGGTTCCGGGTTCCTGCCCGCGGTGCATCAGGCCTCCTTCCTGCGTCCGGAGCGCAAGGAACCGCTTCAGGACATAACACCGAAGGAACCGGATGCACTGCAACAGAAGCGCCTGCGCTTCATCCAAAAAATGGACCGGGGATTCGCCGCCGAAACCAGTCATCATCCACAGGTGGAAGCGGCGATCAAGAACTACGAGACCGCCTATCGCATGCAGGCCGCCGTTCCCGAACTAACCGATATCAGCGGCGAAAGCGAAGCGACTAAGAAGCTCTACGGTATCGACGATCCGAATCCGCAAAAAGCCGCCTACGCCCGGCAATGCCTGGTGGCGCGCCGTCTGGTGGAGCGCGGCGTTCGCTTCGTGGAGCTGTCCATGGTGCCTGGCGAGGGGACCGGCGGGGGCGGCAACTGCTGGGATCAACACGGCAAGTTGCGCGAGAATCACGCGAAAAACGCCTATGTGTGCGACCAGCCGATCAAGGCGCTGGTCCAGGACTTGAAGGCGCGCGGCATGCTGGACCGGACCCTGGTGCTGTGGAGCGGCGAGTTCGGCCGCGCACCATTTGTCCAAGGCACCGACGGACGCGACCACAACCCCTTCGGCTTCTCGCTCTGGATGGCAGGCGGCGGCATAAAGGGCGGCACAATCTACGGCGCCACCGACGAGTACGGCTACCGCGCCATAGAAAACGTCTCCACAGTGCACGACTGGCACGCGACGATTCTCCACCTGCTCGGCATCGACCACACCCGCCTCACTTTCCGTTTCGGCGGCCGCGACTACCGGCTTACGGACGTGCACGGAGAGCCCATGCGCAGGATCTTCAGCTAGACTGAAAAGCCAATGAGCAAAATCGCCCTCGTCACAGGCGCTGGCTCCGGCATTGGCCGGGCCGTCTCCCAGACTCTGCAAGCAAGCGGCTATGTGGTTCTTCTTACGGGCCGCCGGGAGGAGGAACTGCATAAGACGGCCGCGGGCGCGTCGAACATGCACGTTTTTCCGGCCGACGTTTCAAGCGAGCAGGCGGTCGCGGATCTTTTCGCCAGAATCGAGTCGCAATTCGGCCGTCTGGACGTCCTGTTTAACAACGCTGGGACGAACGCGCCTGCCGTTCCGATCGATGAACTGCCTGTCGGAGAGTGGCACAAAGTCGTTGGCGTAAACCTGACCGGCGCTTTTCTCTGCGCGCGGGCGGCGTTCGGGCTGATGAAGCGGCAAACGCCGCAAGGCGGGCGCATCATCAACAATGGCTCTATTTCGGCGACCACGCCGAGGCCGTACTCGGCGCCTTACACAGCCACCAAGCACGCCGTCACGGGATTGACCAAGTCGCTTGCGCTTGACGGCAGGAAGTTCAATATCGCAGCCGGACAGATCGACATCGGCAACGCCGCCACCGAGATGACCTCGCGCATGACCCAAGGAGTGCTGCAGGCGAACTTCGAACTCGCCACCGAACCCCGCATGGACGCCAGGCACGTTGCGGACGCCGTGCTCTACATGGCGAATCTGCCGTTGGAAGCGAATGTCTTGACGATGACGGTGATGGCCACCGCGATGCCCTTCTCGGGCCGGGGTTAGGGTGACGCCGGGCTGGCCGGCCGCGTTGGCGGGCGCCGTACTTTTTTTGCTCGCCGAAGCGGCAATTTTTCGGAGTGGCCTGTATGTGAAGTACGTCCGGCCCGAATCGTACACCGGTGCGTTTGAGACGGTCATCGAGTTCGAAAACCGGCTGGCCAACGGCCAACGGCCTCGAATTCTGGCTGTGGGTGATTCACGCATGGCGCTGCGAGCCTGGTACGCGAATCAGCTACAGTCGAAGTTCGAATTCGGCAACGCCGGTATCGCGTCGTCCACCCCGCGCGTCTGGAGCTATCTTCTGCGCGAACTCGACCCCAGCCGGAACCGTTACGCGGCGATTCTCTTCCTTCTGCCCAGCTACGAGGACCCCGACGAACTGGAGGATCTTCGGAATCGAGATCTGGACCAGCGCCTCCTACTGCACCGGCTCGGCTACGCGGATATTCCGCGATTCGCCGGTTCGATGACGGACCCGCCGACGCGGCGCGGGGCCGTAGTGCAGCTGCTGTTCAAGGGTCGGCGTATAAGCAGGACGTGCAGGCGTTCCTGAAGAATCCCGCGGAGCGCTTCGCCGAAATGGCCCATCACCAGGAGATGATGACCGGCGTATTGTCAGGTTACGCGGGTGACGAGCGGACGATGGAGGGCGTCGAGATCGATTGGGCGTCGCGCACCGCGAAGTATCCAGAACACTTTACAGCCGAGCAACGCCGGCTCGTGAAAGAGATTTTGCTAGGTCCAGTGGCGGACGACACCGGCACGCGCGAACGCTACCATCGCGAATGGCTGGGCGAGATCGCCGAGGCCTACCGAACGTCGAAGACGAAGCTGATTTTCAGCCGCGTCCCGCGGGCGCCCTATCTGCGGCCGGATATGCTGCGGCGGAAACCGGACGCCTATACGCGCTCCCTGCGCCAACGTCCAAACACGATTCTTGTCGATGAGCACCTGCTCGAGCCGCTGGAAAAACCGGAGTACTTCCAGGACCCGTTTCACCTGAACGCCAGCGGCTGTCTGCGGTTGACGGAAACGCTGACGCGCCACTTGGCCGATGCTCTTTAACACTCTTCAATTCGCGGTGTTTCTCGCCATCGTCCTGGCGGCCTTCTACGCGCTTCCGTGGAAGAAGCCCATTCTGCTGATCGCCAGTTACTACTTCTACATGGCGTGGAATCCCAAGTTCATCCTTCTGATTGCGGCGTTAACGCTTATCGATTTCTTCGCCGGGAAATGGATTGCGCAGGCCGGGGGCCGGACTAGAAAGCTGGCGCTGATCCTCAGCCTGGCGGCGAATCTTGGGTTCCTCGCCTATTTCAAGTATCTGAACTTTCTGGTCGACGTGTTTCGAATTCCCACGGGCCACTTCGACATTCTGCTGCCGATCGGCATCAGCTTTCACACCTTTCAAAGCATGTCCTACGTGATCGATGTCTATCGCCGCCAGGCGAAACCGGTGACCAGCCTGCCCGATTACGCGCTATTCATAGCCTTCTTCCCGCAACTTGTAGCTGGACCGATCGTGCGGGCCACGACGTTCTTCGAGGAACTGTACGCCTGGAAAAAACCCTCGCCGGCCCAGGTGCAGGCGGGGGTGCTGCTGCTGCTCTTCGGACTGATGAAGAAAATGATCGTAGCCGACCAGTTCGCGCAGATGGCGGACGCCTACTTTGCCGACCCAGGTGCCGCCCAGGGGTACCTGGGAGCGTGGGGCGGAGTGCTCGCGTTCACCATGCAGATTTTCTTCGATTTTTCGGGTTACACGGATACGGCCATCGGCTGCGCGGCTCTCTTCGGCTTTCAATTCCCGGAGAATTTCCGGCGGCCATACCTGGCCGGAAGCATCACCGAATTCTGGCGACGGTGGCACATCTCGCTGTCCCAATGGTTGCGCGACTACCTCTACATCTCGCTCGGCGGCAACCGGCGGCATACATATCGCAATCTGATCCTGACCATGCTTCTGGGCGGCCTGTGGCATGGCGCCAGTTGGAACTTCGTGATCTGGGGCGGCTATCACGGAGTGCTGCTCGCCTTTGAGCGCGCGACGAAACTGCGGCCCTCCGCACCGGTCACCTTCGTTCTCGTCGCTATCGGCTGGGTGTTCTTCCGGGCCGTCACGCTGGGTGACGCCTTGTACATTACTGGGCAGCTCGTCACGGCGCCCCCCGGCCGATTCGGCTGGTCGCCGTGGATGCTGCGCCTGGCAATCGCCACCGCTCTTCTGGCCTTTGCCGAGGAACGATGGCAATGGTTCGATCGCGTGGCGAGAGCCCGGCCGCTGCCGTTCGCGGCCGCTGTTGCGGCCATGCTGCTGGGCATTGAACTGTTCGGCGTCACCGGCGTGACGATCCCGTTTGTCTATTTCCAGTTCTGACTCTTTACGCCAGGTGCGCTTCGACAAACCAGAGATCTTTGTCCAAGTCGCGGCTGATCCCGGTGAACAAATCGGCCGTATCGGCGTCGCCCAATCCGGCGGTCTCGTCGATTGCCGCCCGCACCAGCGCACCATGCGCTGCCAACCCGCCGGCGACCCACTCCACCCATTCCGGACTAGCGGGCGGCTCTGGCAACGTCGACGCGGCGGCCGCCTGGCGAATGGTTCCCGAAGCGTTGCCGCCGAGTTGGACCGCTCGCTCGGCGATGTCATCGATGTGGCCGTCGATCCGCCCGGCAATCGCGTCGAAGAGCTCGTGGAGTGCGAAAAACTGTGCACCTTTGAAGTTCCAATGCGCTTCCTTGAGCTGCGAGCGCAGGTCCGTCGCATCCGCCAGACGGGCGTTGAGAATGCCAACGACTTTCCGCCGGGTGTCCTCCGCCAGATTGTTTCTTGTCTTGTTCATACCTGAACGGATGCACGCCACCTCAAAAGAGATGCAACCAAAGCCGGCGCGGAGCGGTCTGTTACGATGAAGCTGTGCGCGTAAAAGTGCTGTTTTTCGGCGTGTTGCGAGACATGGCCGGCCGTCAACAACAGGAGTGCGAGCTGACACCCGGCTCCACGGCAGCCGATCTGTTTGAACAACTCATTCAACAATTTCCCGCGATCCAAGCGGCTCGAAAATCGATCATGGTTGCCCGCAATCACGAATTTACCGACCCTGCCACGGAACTGGCCGACGGCGACGAAGTCGCCCTGTTGCCACCCGTCTCGGGAGGCTCCACCAACTGGCTGCATCGGATCGTCACGCCGGAAAAAGGCAATTTCTACGGCATTACGCGGGAGCCGATCCAGGCCGGCGAACTGGCCAGGCAACTGCTGCAACCGCACGATGGGGCGTTCGTGAACTTCGAAGGCGTGGTGCGCGACAACACCAAGGGCAGATCCACGCGGTACTTGGAATACGAGTGCTACGAGGAGATGGCGATCAAGATGATGGCGCGAATCGGCGACGAAATCGTCGGCAGTCACGCCATCAGCCGGATCGCCATGGTCCACCGGCTGGGCCGCATGGAGATCAATGAGACCTCCGTCGCTGTCATCGCTTTCGCTCCGCACCGGAAGCCTTGTTTCGATGCGGCGCTGGACGGCATCAACAAACTGAAGAAACTAGTGCCGATCTGGAAAAAAGAGTTCTTCGCGGACGGCGAGGTTTGGGTGGACGGCGAGTGGGACGAAAAGTTGAAACCGCTATGAACGCCACGCGGCGCTTGATTGTCGCCTCTCCGATTTTGGCCGCGCAGGAGGTAACCTTTCGGGCCGACGTGAAGCTGGTCCGGATGTTGGCGACCGTCAAGGATGCGAACGGCGCATTGATCGCGGGCCTGGAAAAAGAGGACTTCGCGATCACCGACAATGGCGCGCCGCAGGAGATCGCACACTTCGAAAGGCAAACCGCCCAGCCGCTCTCGGTAGCGATGCTCGTCGATACCAGCGGCTCCACGGCAAAGGATTTGAAGTATGAGATCGACTCGCTCAAGCGATTTTCGAAAGCGCTGTTCGCGTCCGGAAACGTTGGCGATCAGGCCGCGCTGTTCACCTTTAACCACGAAGTGTTGAAGCGCAGCCCGTTCACGCGGAAGCAAAAACGCATTGAAGACGCGGCCAATTCGATTAAGGCGGAGGCCGGCACGTCGCTATACGACGCGATTCTATTGGGCGCGAGCGAGTTGAAGCGCCGCGAGGGGCGGCGTGTGATCGTCGTGATCACCGACGGTGGCGACACGACGTCGCAGACGGATTTTCACGCGGCACTGGAGGCCGCGCACGCCAACGACGCCGTGATCTACAGCATTGTCGTCGTGCCGGTTTCGAACGACGCCGGCCGCAATGTCGGCGGCGAGAACGCGCTGACGCAGTTTTCGAATTCGACAGGCGGACGGTTCTTTCTCCCGTCGGTCGGCGCTGCGCTGGACAAGGCGTTCGACGAGATCCTGCGCGACCTTCGAACGCAGTACCTGCTTACGTACTATCCGAAGAACGTGCCGTTAACGCGCAACCGTTTCCACGCGGTGAAAGTCGGCGTGGGGAAGCCCGGTTTGCGCGTGCAGACGCGCAGCGGCTATTATGGGGAGGCAGCTCCTTAAAGCATGGGTTCGAAGGGTGTTGGAAAAAAGAAGGCGCCGGAGACGACGCATCGCGAAACGGAGTATTTTCGCGAGCTAATCGAAAGGCAGCAACCGGTGCGCGTCCGGCTGATGGACAACCAGGAGCACACCGGCACGCTTGAGTATTTCGACGAGACGTTCGTCCGCCTTACGCGCACCGCCCAACCCAATCTGTTTGTGTTCAAGCACGACATCAAGTATCTGTTCGAAGTTTAGTTCTTCATGGCCTCCTACTTAGAAACCGCGATGGAGATTGCACGGGAGGCCGGTGCGCTTGTCACATCCATGGCAGAACGCCGTATCGGATATGAGTTAAAGGGCGACTTCGATCTCGTGACGGAGGCGGATCGCGCTTCCGAGAGGTTGATTGTGGAGCGCCTGCAATCGCACTATCCGCAGCACACCATCGTCGGCGAAGAGGGTGGCCAGCGGGAGCGTCAAGCCGAGTACTGCTGGTACGTCGACCCAGTGGACGGCACCACGAATTTCGCGCACGGGTTTCCGGCATACAACGTGACGATGGCGGTGGAGCGCCATGGCGAGCTCATCGCCGGCGTGACATTCGACCCCACGCGCAACGAGATGTTCGCGGCCGAAAAAGGTGGCGGGGCCTACTTGAACGGCCGGAGAATTCACGTGTCCAAGGCCCAGAGGGTTGAGGATTCGTTAGTCGCCACGGGTTTTCCCAGTCGAAAACGGCACGAGAACGTGAATATTCACTTCTATTACCAGTTGGCGATGATCAGCCACGGAGTGCGCCGCGCCGGTTCGGCGGCGCTGGACCTAGCCTATGTCGCCAGCGGGCGTCTGGACGGATTCTGGGAATTCGGCCTCAACTCGTGGGACATGGCTGCCGGAATTTTGTTGATCGAGGAGGCGGGCGGACGCTGCTCCGACATGCGGAGCGGTTCGCGCAGCCTGCGCGGTCCTCATCTTCTGGCCGATAATGGCCTTATTCACGAGGAGATGTTGAGGATTTTCAGCGAAGTTTTTGCTGGAACTTTCCGATACCCATTGCCGCAAATCCGGCCAGAATAGGGCTTCGCGGGCGTGTTTGCAGTTGGAACCGCGTGGCCGGGGGGTGGTGTGCCCGCGGAGCAAAATCACCGATCCAGTTTCCTTTCAATGAATTGGCGTGGTAGTCTGGTAGTTCTTATGCGTACCGTGGACTTGATAACCCGCAAACGGGACGGCGAGGAACTCTCCGCCGAAGAGTTGCAGTTCATTGTTGACGGGTATACGCGGGGCGAAATCCCCGACTACCAGATGGCTGCGTTCCTGATGGCCACTTACTTTTCATCGATGACCGACCGCGAAGTCGGGGTTCTCACCGACCTCATGCTCCGCAGCGGCGAAACCCTGGATCTGAGTGAAATTGCGGGCCTAAAGGTGGACAAACACTCCACCGGCGGCGTAGGCGATAAGACCAGCCTGATTGCGGCGCCGATAGCGGCGGCCGCGGGCGCTAAGGTACCGATGATCTCGGGCCGCGCGTTGGGTTTCACTGGCGGAACGCTTGACAAGCTGGAGTCGATCCCCGGGTTTCGCACCAATCTGACGGTCGACGAAATCAAGGCCCAGGTCGCCAAAATCGGCTTGGCGTTCGCCGGACAGTCCCAGCAGATTACCCCCACCGACGGCCTGTTGTACGCCCTGCGCGACGCCTCCGGCACCGTTGAGAGCGTACCGCTGATCGCTTCGTCCATCATGTCGAAGAAGCTCGCCGAGGGCATCGACGCCCTCGTCCTGGACGTCAAGGTGGGCGCGGGTGCGTTCATCAGACGGCAGATTCAGGCGCGTGAACTGGCACAAATCATGGTTGCGATCGGCCGCCGCAACAATAAGAAGGTCATCGCGCTCCTGACCGACATGAACCAGCCCTTGGGCTATGCCGTTGGCAACGCGCTGGAGATCATGGAAGTTTCGCAGACGCTCCAGAACGGCGGCCCGCCGGACCTGGTGCAGCTATCGCTCGAACTCGCGGCCCGCATGATTCACCTGGGAAAGATCACCCCCGATATCGGCGCGGCGCGTGCGCTGGCGGAGCAGAAACTCCTGGACGGTTCGGGCTTCAAAAAGTTTCGCGAAGTCATCGCGGCGCAGGGCGGCAATCCGCGCGTGCTGGACGACTTCCAACTGCTGCCGAACGCCACCGGCATGCGGGAGATCTCGACACCGCGCGGCGGCTTTGTCGCCGGTATCGACGCCCGGCTGATCGGCCAGGCGGCGACGCTGATCGGCGCCGGCCGCGCCACCAAGGAAGACGCGATCGACCCGGCGGTGGGTGTGATTCTCGACGTAAAAGTTGGCGCGAAGGTGGACTCCAACTCCGTCCTTTGCAGGCTCTACTATCGCGATGAAGCCAACGTGGAGGAAGCGGCCGAGCTGGTTGAGGACGCCTTCCGGATCTCCGCCAACGAACCCGAGCGGCGCGAGATCATTCTAGAAGTCGTCAGCTAGTTCACTTCCCCTTTAGGAGGCGCCCATGGAACGGTTTACCGGTCTTCTGGGACTTCTCGCCATTCTTGGCGCGGCGTATGCGTTTAGCTCGGATCGAAAGCGGATCCGGCCCAGCCTGCTGGCCTGGGGTCTGGGGTTGCAGTTCACATTCGCGTTCCTGGTCTTGAAGACGCCCTTCGGCCAGGGATTTCAGACTGTGTCGCTGGCTGTTAACGCCCTATTAAAGTACGCCGAAAAGGGCAGCGAGTTTTTGTTCGGAAGGCTGGGTACGGAGGCTGGTCCGGAAGGCGTCGTCTTCGCCTTTCAGGTACTGCCGATCGTAATCTTCATCGCGTCGCTGTTCGCAATTCTCTATTACTTCGGAGTCATGCAGATTGTGATCAAAGCCATGGCCGTGGGAATGCACCGCGTCATGGGCGTCAGCGGAGCGGAGTCCACCTGCGTCGCCGCTAGCATCTTCATGGGACAAACCGAAGCGCCGCTCACCATTCGTCCGTTCCTGGCCGGGCTGACGCGCTCCGAGCTGTTCACCATCATGACGTCCGGCATGGCCCACGTCTCCGGCGCGGTGATGGCGGCCTATGTGAAGATCGCCGGCGTGGACATCGCCCATCTGTTGACGGCGGTGATCATGACCGCTCCGGCCACCATCATGCTGGCCAAGATGCTCATACCGGAGACCGGGACGCCCGAGACCGCCGGCAGCGTGAAGATCGAGGTGGAAAAACCCGGGGTCAACGTGATCGACGCCGCGGCGCGCGGCGCGGGCGACGGTCTGCAATTGGCTCTGAATATCGGCGCGATGTTGATCGCCTTCACGGCGCTCATCGCCATGGTGAACGGAATTCTTGGCGCCGTCCACGCCGCGGTGCCTATGGTGCCCGGCTCGATGCAGGAGATTCTCGGGCTGGTCTTCGCGCCGATTGCTTGGATCATCGGCGTGCCGTGGAAAGACGCCTCGATGGTCGGAAACCTGCTTGGCACGCGCCTGGTGCTGAACGAGTTCGTGGCGTTTCTGAATCTGGGCCCTCTCAAGGCGCAGTTGGATCCGCGCTCGTTCACGATCGCGACGTTTGCGCTGTGCGGCTTCGCCAATCTCTCGTCGATCGCAATCCAGGTAGGCGGCATCGGAGCGTTGGTTCCCAGCCGGAAATCGGACCTGGCGCGGCTGGGCCTTCGCGCCGTCGCCGCTGGAACGATGGCGAATTTCATGTCAGCCTGTATTGCAGGAGTGCTTTTGTAATGGACGCAGTCGAATCTTTACGCGACCGGTTGCCAGGCGCCCCGTCCGTCGCCGTAATCCTGGGCAGCGGCCTGGGCGCGTTTGCCGAAGAGTTGACCGGCGCCGTAACGGTGCCGTACTCCGAGATTCCGGGATGGCCCGCGTCCACAGCCGTCGGCCACGCGGGGAAACTGGTGTTCGGCAAAGTGGCCGGGGCCAATGTCGCCGTGTTGTCCGGCCGCGCTCATCTGTATGAGGGCTACACCGCGCAGCAGGCCGCCTTTGGCACGCGCGTGATGAAGCGGCTGGGCGCGCACTCGATCGTGATCACCAACGCCGCCGGGGGAATCAATCTGAGCTACAGCCAGGGGGCGCTGGTGGCGATCTCGGACCATATCAATCTGCAGGGCGTAAATCCGCTGGCGGGTCCCAACGACGACAGCTTGGGGCCGCGCTTCCCCGACATGTCGGAGGCTTACAACATCGGCTACCGCGCCATCGCGCGCGCGGAGGCGAAAAGCCTTGGATTTGAGCTCCCCGAGGGCGTCTACGCCGCACTGCTGGGACCCAACTACGAAACGCCGGCCGAGATCCGCTATTTGCGGACAATCGGCGCGGATCTGGTGGGAATGTCGACGGCGCCGGAAGTGATCGCGGCCAATCATATGGGCATGAAGGTGCTGGCCATTTCGTGCGTCACGAACATGGCGGCCGGGGTGCTGGACCAGAAGATCGACCACGAAGAGGTGCTGGAAACGGGACGTCAGGTTCGGAGCCGGTTCACGGCGCTACTGAAGGCCGTGGTGCCCCGGATCGCGTGACATGGACGCGCTAATCCAGGCTGCGGTTCGGGTTCGGGAAAACGCCTTTGCCCCATACTCCAACTTCCGGGTGGGCGCAGCGCTGGAGACCGCCGGCGGAGAGATCATCACCGGCTGCAACGTGGAGAACGCCAGCTATGGGCTGACGATGTGCGCCGAGCGAACCGCGATTTTCAAAGCGGTCAGCGAGGGGCACCGGCCACACTCATTCCAACGAGTGGTGGTGTGCACCGACGCGGTCGAGTTGACTCCTCCGTGCGGGGCCTGCCGCCAGATCTTGTGGGAGTTCTGCGGAGACGTGCCCGTCATCCTCGTGAACTTGAAAGGAAAACGGCGGGAGTTTCAATTGCGCGAGCTGTTCCCGGAAGCATTCGATGCGGCAAATCTTTCCGAGTAGTATTCGAGTTCTGGCGGCAGCGGTCAGCCTCTGGGCCGCCGAACCGGTGGACCTGATCGTCTCCGGCCGGGAAGTGGTCACCATGGACGCCCAGTATCGCGTCGTCGCCAACGGCGCGGTGGCGGTGCGGGCGGATCGCATTGTCGCAGTAGGCGCCCGCGCGGACATCGACCGGCGATTCACCGCCAAACGGCGCATCGACCGGCCCAACGCTCTGATCACACCTGGCCTGATCAACACCCACACCCACGCGCCGATGAGTCTCTTGCGCGGCATCGCCGACGACCTGCGGCTGCAGGAGTGGTTGGAAAAATATATCTTCCCCGCGGAAGCAAAAAACGTCACTGCTGATTTCTGCCGCGCCGGAACCGATCTGGCTGTACTGGAAATGCTGCTCGGCGGTACGACCACCTACACCGACATGTACTATTTCGAGGAGGTCATCGCCGACGCTACGGCAAAGGCCGGTATGCGCGGAGTTCTCGGCCAGACCATTATTCAGTTCCCCGTCCCGGACGCGAAGACTCCGGAACTGGCGCTGCAGCGAACCGAAGCGTTTTTGAAGCGGTTCGCAGGGAACCCGTTGATTACTGCCGCCCCGGCGCCGCACGCCATCTACACCAATGCCGATGGGACGCTGCAAGCGGCCCGCGCTCTTGCCAACAAATACGGGGCGCCCCTGCTCATCCACGTTTCCGAAACCAAACGCGAGTTCGACGAGAGCCGCGCGAAACGCGGGATGACGCCGGTGGCCGCGCTGGCCAGGCTCGGCGTCTTCGATGGCCGCACGGTGGCCGCGCACGGCGTGTGGCTGGACGAAGACGATGTCGCGACGCTCGCCGCCAAACGAGTAGGCGTCGCGCATTGCCCATCCAGCAACATGAAGCTCGCCAGCGGCATCGCGCCGCTGGGGAAGTTGATGAAAGCAGGCGTAGCGGTCGGTCTGGGCCCCGACGGTCCGGCCGGCTCGAATAACGACTTCAATCTGTTTGAAGAGATCGACCTGGCCGGCAAACTGCAGAAGATCGCAGCCATGGATCCGGAGGTACTTCCCGCGCGGGACGCCTTCGCCATGGCGACCATCGGCGGCGCGCGGGTATTAGGAATGGCCAGCGACATCGGGTCGTTGGAGGCCGGAAAAAAAGCGGACCTGATCACGGTGAGTCTGGACAGTCCGCACGCGTATCCGATGTTCAACGTCTATTCGCAGCTGGTGAATGCGCTAAAGGCGGCCGACGTGACCGACGTTGTAATCAACGGCCGCACTGTGGTCCTGGCGCGAAAGCCGCTCACCCTGGACCCCGCCCGCGTGCGGCTGGCTGCGGAGCGCTACATGGGCGCGGTCGCGAAGTCAGTGGCGCGTTGAGTGCGGGCGTGATATAACACACGCATGAATCGCCGCACAGTCCTCAGCCTTCCATTGGCCGCCGCCGCGTCGCGCGCCGCGGACTACAAGCCCAAGCGCATCAACCGCGCCATCGAGTTGCTGGCCGACGGCCAGCCTATCTACTACACCGGCGCGAAAGGCGGCGCCGGGTTTGAAGAGGGAAAGAAGATGGCCCACACTTGGGCCGACTACATCAACTACGAAATGGAGCACGGGCACCTCGACTTTTCCGCCCTCCACGAATTCATGCGCGGTCTGGTGGCCGGCGGCCCAACCAAGAGCGGCCACCGCACCCCTACCGTCATTTGCACACTGCCCGTTCTGGGCGTAAGCAAAGCGCACATGGAAGCCAACTTCTGGGTGGTACAGCAGACTCTCCTCACCGGCGCGCACGGCATTCTGCTGTGCCACGCCCGCGACCCGGAGGCGATCAAGACTTTCGTAGCCGCCTGCCGCTACGTCGATTCGAAGCCGCATCCTGCACTGCCGGAGGGCCTGCTCGGCAACGGTTCGCAGGGAACGCCGGCGCAGATTTGGGGTGTCTCCGCGGCGGAGTACAAGAAGAAAGCCGATCCGTGGCCGCTCAATCCGGACGGGGAATTCCTGCTCGGGCTGAAGATCGAGGACCGGCACGCGCTGGCGAACACCGAGAAGGTCGCGGCCGTTCCCGGCATTGGCTTCGCGGAATGGGGTCCCGGCGACATGGGCCTTTCGCTGCGCCTGCCCGACGGCCACGGCGCAAACGAGACGCTGCATCCGGAAATGGCAAAGGCGCGCTCCCGTGTCCTGGCTGCCTGCAAGGCGAACAAGCTCGCGTTTCTCAACACCGTACGGGCGAACGACATCACGAAGATGATCGACGAAGGCGTGCGAATCTGCTCCGGCGCCGGCCCGGAGGTCGCCGACGCCGGACGCAGGTACACCAAGCGGCAGATGCCCTGGTAGCTACTCGCGCGTAATAAACTCGTCGGTGTTGAGCAAGACCCGGGCGATCGTCATCCAGGCGGCTCGCTCCGGGTCTTCGACACCGGTGATCGCCTTCGCATCGGCGGGCCTGGTCTGGAACTCGTCAAGCTCAGCTTGGTAGAGACGCCGCAAGCGCGCAAGCTCACCCTCCGCGGGCCCGCGAACATTCACCAGGCGGAAAGCAAACGCGGCTTTATCGGCGCCGCCTTCGGCTTGAATTCGTTTCGCCAGCGCCTGCGCCATCTCGTGATACTGCTCATCGTTCAACAGCGTTAGCGCCTGCAGCGGCGTATTCGTGCGCGGCCGGCGGGTACAGGACATCATCGCGTTCGGCGCGTCGAAAACCACCAGCGCCGGATGCGGCGTGATACGCCAAAAGTGGGTATACATCGCGCGGCGATAGCGGTCCTCGCCGGTCGACGGATTCCACGTCTTCTTCACTTGACTCGCGGCCATGGCGCCGTCCGGCTGGGGCGGAAACACGCTGGGGCCGCCCAGTTTCGAATGCAACAGGCCGCTCGCCGTCAAGGCCGAATCGCGGATAATCTCGGCGTCCAGACGAATCCGGTTCTGGCGCGCCAACAGGATATTCTGCGGGTCCGCCTTCTCGATTTCGGGACGAGAGTTTGACGACTGCTTGTACGTCGCCGACGTCACGATGAGCTTGTGGATCGCCTTCTGGCTCCACCTGCCCTTCATGAACTCCGTGGCCAGGTAATCGAGAAGCTCCGGGTGCGATGGGCGCTCGCCCATCCGGCCGAAGTCGTTCTCCGTTGCAACAATTCCCCTTCCGAAGTACCGCATCCAGATACGATTCACAGTGACGCGCGCCAGCAGCGGATTCGCCGGATCGACGAGCCAGTTGGCCAGGTCCAGCCGGTTCTTCGGCTTCCCGTCCGGTACACCGTGCAGGAAGGCCGGAATTTCCGCCAGGACCTTCGCGCCCCGGCGCTGGTAGTCGCCGCCCTGCAATACATACGCCTCCCGCGGAGCAGGCATCTCCTCCATCACCATCGCAAGCGTGGGCTTCGGATTCGGCAGCAGCTTCTTTACCTCTCCGATGGCCACGTTCCGAAGCGTCAGGTTCGCATCCTTGCCGTCGAGCTGCCGCCCGCTCAGATACGCGGTGCGTTCTTTTTGCAGCGCAAGAAGCATGGACCGGACCGTCTTGTATTTCTCGACATCCTCCGGCTTGCCTATCGCTGCGAACGGCTGGTGCGTAATCTCCAGATCGCCCGTATCGGAGAAGGGCGGCACGTCGTTCGAGTACTCGTCGACGTTATTAAAAAACGAGAAGAGCTGATAGTACTCGCGATGGGTGATGGGATCGAACTTGTGATCGTGGCAGCGGGCGCAGCCGGTGGCCAGGCCGAGAAACACGGTGCCGAACATATCCACACGATCCGATACCGCCTCGGTGCGATAGAGTTCGCGGTCCGTGCCGGCTTCAATCTGCAAGAGCGAGTTGCGTTGCATGCCCGTCGCGATGCGCTGTTCCAGCGTGGCGTTGGGCAGCAGGTCACCGGCCAACTGCTCCACCACGAAGCGGTCGAACGGCTTATCCGAATTCATCGCGTCGATCACGTACTCGCGGTACTTCCAGATCTGCCGGGGCTCATCGCGGCTGCCGCCGTCGGAATCGGCGTAGCGAACCTGGTCGAGCCAATGCCGCGCCCAGCGTTCTCCGTAGCCCGGACTAGCCAACAGCCGGTCCACCACCTGCTCGTAGTTGACCTGCCCGGAGACAAAGGCCTCGGTCTCGGCCGGCGAAGGCGGTAAACCTGTCAGATCCAGGTGAACGCGCCGAAGAAGCGTCGATTTGGCAGCCTCGGGCGACGGCTTCAGACCGGCCTTCGCCAGTCCCGCCCGCACCAATCCGTCGATCGACGCGCCCGGCGAGGCCACCGGTCTTTGGAACGCCCAGTGAACCGCCCTCGGCTGCTTGGCCGCCCACTGTTCGACCAACCGGATCTCCGCATCGTCCAGCTTGCGGCCCGGCGGCATTTTCAGATCGCCAGTCTGCCGAAGTGCCGCGGTCAGCAGTTGCGCCGCCGGACCTCGATTGCCGCCGCGGCGGATGGCGTCCATCGACGTCAGCGAAAGACCGGACGTCTTCTTCGTGTCGTTGTGACAGCCGGAACAGTTCTTGGCCAACAGCGGTAGCACATCTTTGGCGAAATCTTGCGCGCCCAAAGTGGCGGCGAACAGCAGAATCGGGAAACGCATGTACCTCATCACACTTTCACGGCGGACCATTTGGCGGCGCGGTATTCACCCATGTTCAGTTCGCCGCGCAGGCTGCCGTCGGACTGGATGGCGCCTGTAAACCGGTACTGCAGGCTGTCGCCGCTACGTTCGGAATAGGAACTGGAGAAGTCGAGCGAAGCGCCGTTGATTTTCCCGGAGATGCCGCGGGACACAAAGTCCCCTTGATGGGTGCCTCTCAAATTTGAGCCGTCCGGGGAAAAATCGAAAAAGTGGGTGGAGGAACCGGCCGTGAACTCCACGCGCACCTTCCACCGTCCTGCGACGTTGGCGGACGGGGCGGACGGCGCCTGCGGTTGGCTGGACTGCTTCGCTAACGCTGCTGGAAGCCGGTTCGCGATCGGAGCGATATCGTGCTCGTGCAGCATGTAGGCGACGATGTTGATGCCACCAGGCCCGGCAATGGCGGTGGCGATTCTTGGTTCACCGCTAAACAAGATGCGTTCCATTTCGGCGCCCGTCCAGCCCGTCTCCGCCGGATTCCAACGGATCTGCAACGCCGGCGTGCGATTGGAAAGTTCGTCCGGTTCGTGGATCGTGAGCTTCAGGTGCTTCAACTCCCGCAACGGCTTTTCGATCGTTGCGAGCCAGGAGAGCCATCTTTGCCACTCCGCCTTGTGATCGCGCTTCGACCACATCTCCACGGCGGCCAGCATCGCCATCGTCTCCTCCTTGCCGATTTTCAAACCGCGCGAAAAACCGTGATGCGGCGCGGAATGAACCCAGGCGGCCTGAATCAGATCCTTTCGTCCAAGCAGCAGGCCCGCCGTCTGCGGCCCGCGAATGCACTTTCCGCCCGAGTACGTGACCATCGTCGCGCCCTTGGCCAAGTGAACGTTGGGAACCGTAAGGATCTCTGCCGCCGCGTCCACTAACACGGGCACGTTGTGCTTCTTCGCGATACCGCAAATCGTTTCCGTGTTCAGCGGACTGCGGTCCGCGCCAGGCCCGGCCAAAATGTAGATCATTGCGGTTCGCGGGCCGATTGCCAGTTCCAGCTCGGCGGGCGTCGAGGCTTCGACGATGCGAACGCCAACCGCGCGTACGGCCGCGTCGTAGACGTTGCGGGAGTGGCCGGGAATGATGACTTCGTCTTTCTGGAATCCTCGAAGATCGGGGAGACGGACATGGAGGTCGGGGTTGCCGCCGGCCACGCAGGCGGCGGCCGCGTGGGTGATCGCCGCGGCGCAGCCGCAGGAGACCAATCCCCACTCCGCGCCCGTCAGCGCGGCCAAACGCGCTCCCGCCGCGTCCATCAATTCGTCGATATGGACATAGTGTTGTGCAGCCTGAGACGCTGCCTCCCGCGCCTCCTTCAGCATCGTGGAACCCGAGAGGATCGTAAACGTCCCGCGCGCGTTTATGATCGGCTTCACTCCGATCGCGCTGTACACATTGCTGGCCGCCGCCGCTGGGGCGGCCTGGACGGCGGGCACGGCCGCCAGGCCGGGTGCGGTCTGAAGAAGTCGGCGGCGCGATGTTTTCATGATGGACATTATTTTATGCCTTTCGGGCGCTGCCATGGCATACTGGCGATTCGACCGGTGAAGGCTTTCGACCAAAAACTCGCGAAAATTCGGGCCCTGCGAACGGCGGAAGCCCCAGAGAGCGCTTTGCGGGAGGCGCTTGCGGGAAATCAGAACCTGCTCGTCGCGCAGGCGGCCGCTGTCGCCGGCGAGCTTCGTCTCACCGCGCTCCTGCCCGACCTCGTTGGGACCTTCCATCGCTTCTTCGACCGGGACGACGCCCATTGCTGGGCCAAGAACGCGTTGGCAAAGGCACTGCTGGGCTTGGAGCACGACGGTCCCCGGGAATGGCTGCGCGGTCTGCGCCATGTCCAATTGGAGGCGGCCTATCTGCGCCCGGAGGACGTCGCCGCGCCGCTTCGCTGCGTCTGCGCCATCGGCCTGGCAACCTGCACCCGTATGCCGGCCGTCGAAGTGGTCGAACATGTCACTGAGGGTCTGGTGGACCCGGAAGTGACTGTCCGCTGCGAAACCGCCCGTGCGCTCGGCATGCTCGGAAGCCGGGAGTCTGTCGGCGTGCTGCGTTTGAAGGTCCTGACAGGCGACGAGGATGTAAACGTAACCGGCGCGTGCCTGACCGCGCTGGCTTCGTTGCGCGACGTGGCGTTTGTCGCCGCGCGCTTGGGTTCGGAAGACGAGAATTTGCGCGCCGAGGCGGCCGCCGCCCTGGGGGAGTCCCGTGAACTGGCCGCCTTCGAAGCCCTCCGCGATGCCTACGACCGGGCGGCCGGCCGCGAGTGGAAACGCACCCTATTGCAGGCGCTGGGCGCGTCGAGGCAGGAAGCGGCCATCGATTTCCTGGTGGCACAAATTGCGCCAGGGTCCCAACTGGTCGCCGAGGCGCTGGTCCCCGCCAGCTTTCATCCCGGCGTCCGGCAGAGGGTGGAAGCGGCGATTCGGGCAACAGCCGACCGGAATTTGCTGGACTTTTACCACCAGAAATTACCGGACTAAGGCGTTTCCACTATTCAGGTAAACGCGAGTACTGCCGAAAGAGTGCGTAGGGACAAAGGAGTGTCCCGATCGACGATATGCGCACATTGCTCCAATGGCTCCTGCCGCTTGCGGCCGCAACCGGGTTAACGGCCCAAATCCAGATTGTCCAGACTCGCGTCTATTCAGAACCTGCGGGAATCGATTTTTGGGTGGATGGCGAAAAATACCGTTCTTCGGCGTCGTTTCTGTGGCCTGTGGGCAGCAAACACACCATTTGGGCCGATCCTTCTTACAGTATTGGGCTGAATTCCCGGTATTCGTTCCAGAACTGGGCCGACGAAAAGGGATTCCTTGCCGGGACTGGAGCCTCGGTCACGGTAACGGCCAGTCCAGCGGTAACCAGCATTAAAGGCACGTTTTTGGTGGAGCACAAAGTCGACCTTATCTTCTACAGCGCGACCGGTGGAATCACTCCCGTGGGCACAACCGGCCAAGCCACCTGTGACGGAACCATTAACCCGGTGCCAGGCGCAGTGGCGCCGGCAGGTCCAGGTGTCGTCTTCGTCAGTGGCCTTTGTTACGCGCATTCCACCTCTCTCTGGTTCTCTGAGAACTCGCTGGTCACGCTAAACGCCCGGCCAGTTTCCGGTTACGTCTTTGAAGGCTGGCTGATTAACGGCGGCACGAACGTGAACTTCCTGCGAGACTACATCGTCCGGGGCCCGGTAGCGATTTCGCCCAGATTTTCGCCCGCGAAGCGCGTGACGTTCTCCACCGAACCGCGCGGTCTCAAAATCAGCGTAAACCGGACCGTGATTCCGACATCCCTGCCGGAAACCGACCTGCCGCTCGGAACGCCGAAACCGTGGGAACTCGACTTTGCGGACGGTTCGAGCCATGTTTTAGGAGCACCCTCTCCCCAGCAGGACCCTCTCAACGGCCAACAGTACGTGTTTGACAGCTTTAGCATTGGCGGTGGCGAGGGAACCGTGTATCGCGCTACGCAGCCCAATATCCCGCAAGCCATCGTGGCCCGGTTCGTACGGGGCACCAACGTCTCGATCCTGACAAATCCTCCGGGACTGAAAGTGTCGGTCAACGGTCGCGAAAACTGGCCCTCCTACAACTTCGTATGGGGTGTAGGGACGAAGAACACGGTGACCGCTCCCGCCGAAACCACCGATTCCCGGGGCCGCAGGTACCGTTTCCTTGGATGGGCCCATGGCGGTCCAGCCACGCAGGAGATCGTTACTCCCGCCGAGACGCCAGAAGGCGGGATGCGTTGGGTCGCCAACTACGAATTGTATCCCCGAATCTCCATCTTGAACTCTCAGCCGGGCGTTCGGCTTACTGTGGACGGGTCCGTTTGCCCGCTGCCTTGCAATCTGGACCGGCCCGTTGGGACGACAGTAACGCTCTCCCTTCCAGAATCGATCTCCACGGGTGCCGATTCCCGCATTCAATTTTCCGGCTGGAACGACGTTCCGTCCGCCACGCGCATGGTGACATTTGGCTCCTCGGATCAGCAGTTTGCGTTTCGCTACCAGACTGAGCACCGCCTCCTTGCCATCGCCGATCCGCCGGAAGGGGCTGTGATCTCGCTATCACCGGCCTCTGGCGACGGATTCTATCCGGCCGGCGCCACTGTTCAAATTCGAGTGACGGTGAACGAAGGATTCCGCTTCCGTCGCTGGGACGGCGAGTTGGACGGTGCGTCGCTGGACGCCACCCTCCAGATGAGCTTTCCAAAACTGGTCCGGGCGATGCTCGACAAGATACCTCACATCCCGTCGGCAGGAATCCGTAACGCCGCCGGGGAAACACCTGTTGCCGGTGTCGCGCCGGGATCCATCATCTCCATTTTCGGTTCCGGTTTGGCCAACTCATACATCCCCGGCCCCAACTCGCCGCTCACGCAAACGCTAGGAAACGTTACGGTTCGCGCCGGCGCGCGCATGTTGCCGCTGTTGTTCGTATCGCCGGATCAGGTCAACGCGTACATTCCGTCCGACCTGACCGATGGAGAGTACACGCTGGCGGTTCGAAATGGCACTCAACCGGAGATTTCCGGTAAGTTCAAGGTCGTCCGCGTCGCGCCCGGCCTGTTCGGCATTACCATCGGCGAGCAGTTCATCGCCACCGCACAGCGGCCGGACGGATCGATGGCGACGCCGGACAAGCCGGCGAAGCGCGGCGAACCAGTCACGATTCTCGGCACTGGATTCGGCGCCGGCCTATTGCCGGTCGTCGACGGATTCCCCGCCCCGGAGAATCCGCCCAACCTCCACTCCGTCCGGCCGGAAATTCTGGTTGGAAACCAGGTAATTCGTCCGGATTTCGCCGGCCTGGCTCCTGGGCTGACCGGTGTCACAGCCGTCCGGTTCACGATTCCCAGCGAATGGCCCGCCGGCGCAGTTGAACTGCGTGTCCGGCAGGGAGAATCCGAAAGCAATCGAGTCATTTTACCGATCGAGTAATTATGCGAACCCTGCCCTTTGGCCTCCTCCTCACCTTCGCCGCATTTGGCGCACCGACGCCGGGACGCTCTGAGTCCCAGGCCTGGCGGTTCGCTCACACCGATGCCCAAATCCTGGCCGGAGTGAACTTCCGAGCGCTCAGCGAATCGGAACCTGGCCGCGCCTTGCGCGACCGTTTCGCCGCAACTCTGGGCCCCGGCCTGATGGAACATGCCGAAAACCTCCTCCTCTCGTCCGTCTTCGACGGCAATGGCAGGCGGTCCGACGTGGTCATTCTCTCCGGCGCGTTCGATCTAGCTGGTCTACGGAAAATGGCAACCGCCGAAGGCGCCAAAATGGTCACGCTGCGCGGACTGGACATCGCCGCGCCGCCCGGAGCCAAGGCGGCCGATCCTCATATCGGTTGGACCGCTGGCGGGACTGGAAAAACAACGATTCTAATCGGCAGCCGCCCGGCCATTACGGCCGCCGCGGACCGTTTCCGCGTTCCACGGCAGGAGCCGCTGCGGGAGACAAACAAACTCTTCGGCCGCGCCATGGAGATGGCGCCGGATTACCCGGTCTGGGTGAGCTGCGACAGTATCCCGGCCGGCTTCGCACCGAAGGCCGTGGATGCGATGCTCGACGCCAATCCGGAAGGCGGCGTCGTCGAGGGCATGGACGTCGGAATCCGCGTCGGTTCTCAATCGGACGTCAATCTCTGGTTTTGGACCGCCACCGAGGAGATCGCCGATCAGGTTCTCGGCCATTTGACCGCTTCGGTAGAGGCGAAGGAGCAGTTCTTTGTGTTGAAGTCGTGGGTCCCCGACCTAAAAGGAACCATTGAGGGATCGACATTGGCGCTAGGCGCCGGGGTCGAGAGGGATCGGATCGCACTGCGTGTGGCGCCGCTATTGGCCGCCTTCGCGCTGCCGGTCGATACTCGGGCAGAGGTTCCGATGCCTGCCATCCGGGCAAGAGTCGACGCAACCGCGCCGATGACCGGTGTGGAACCTGTCAGCAAACCGCTCGCCGAGCCTGTTCTGCCGCCGCCCCCGAAAAAGCTCTTTGTTCGAATCGCCGGTCTCGAAGGCGGGGACCAGGAGATCCCTTACGAAAACCAGCCTAGATAACGTATACTAGGAGAGTCGCTCCCGCGAAGGAGTGATCGTGTGTATGTTCCTTGATATTCGACTGATGGAGCAGAAGCCGATCTCCTTTGATGAGATTTTGCCACCCGGGGCGATACGTTTCGATTCGGAGTTTTCGCAAGCCGGGCCAATCCTGGCGGCGGGAACGGCGGCCTTCCAGGAAGCCACTGAGGAGATTCGAGTGGCCGGGACTCTCTCGGTTTCCCTCAGCTTTCAATGTGATCGCTGTACCGAGCCGTTCACCGAACAGATTCAAACCGGCTTCGACCTGATCTACCAACCGGTGCCAACTCACACGCCGGGTCAAGAGATCTCGATCAAGTCCAGTGAGAGCGATCTTGGTTTCTACGAAGGCCAAGGGCTGGAACTGAACGAAGTGATTGAAGAGCAGGTGTTACTCGCGGTTCCCTTGCAGCGGCTGTGCCGCGCGGACTGTAGAGGCCTCTGCCCGGTCTGCGGACAAAACAAAAACGAATTCTTGTGCGATTGCCCCGCGCAGCGTAGCGATGAGCGCTGGGCGGCACTCAAAGCCATTCACTAAGGAACTACCATGCCGAATCCGAAACGACGCCACTCCAAGCGCCGCACCTCCACCCGCCGCGCGCACGACTTTCTAGCGAAACCCGGCCTGTCGGAATGCCCGAACTGCCACTCGCCCAAAATGCCGCATCGCGCCTGCCCGGCCTGCGGATACTATAAGGGCCGTGCCGTCATCGAAGTCGCCGAAGCGTAGACCTGAGTCTAGCGCGTGCCACCACAATTGGTGACAATCGCCGTGGACGCCATGGGAGGCGATCACGCTCCCAAGGCCGAAGTCGACGGCGCGCTGCGCGCCGCACGGCATCTTTCCGTTGAGGTCGTACTCGTCGGGAAGGAAGATATTTTGCGGGAGGAATTGGCGGCCCATCCGGGATGGGAACGCTTGCCGGTACGCATTCATCACGCCTCGGAGGTCGTCACAATGGACGACTCCGCAGCGAAGTCCCTCCGGTCGAAAAAGGACTCCTCCATCCGCGTAGCCTGCCGCCTCATGCATGACGGAACAGTGCAGGGCGTGGTATCCGCCGGAAACACCGGCGCCGTTATGGCCACGTCGAAGACCGTCAACGGCATGGTCCGCGGCGTGGACCGCCCGGCTCTGGCCAGCGTCTTTCCGACCGT
>Ga0194122_10001762_pt1 | contig 25432 bp, 26 predicted proteins | sample TA2MahCa10mmetaG_FD_155487 | JGI IMG/M metagenome (GOLD analysis project Ga0194122, IMG submission 155487) | Freshwater microbial communities from Lake Tanganyika, Tanzania - TA2015021 Mahale Deep Cast 10m | ecosystem: Environmental > Aquatic > Freshwater > Lake | place: Tanzania: Lake... | reverse complement strand
ATACTTTTGGGAACGAATCTTTAGCAATCGTTCTAATGTTCTGGATGTCAGCTTTCGCAAGTTGCCTGAGAACTATCTCTACAGGCTGTCCAGCAATATGGAGGCTTCGTATTTGTCTTTTAAAGATTTGATCCATTCCTCAAGACTCTTTTGAACAGACTGTTTTTTTAGCAACACAATAATATTCGGACGGATACTCTCATAGCTCTTGCCTCGAAATTGGGCTTCATTTCTTTTAAAATACTTTTGAGCCTCATCTTCGGTAACCACTGGAGTCACAGTATCAATTTTAAGTTTCACAAACTTATCGGCCTTTATGGTTTTGACCGCTGATTTAAACAGTTCATTCTCACCGAGTCCGTATGCCTCACGGATCAAAGCAAGATCAGCCGACTTCCTGCCTTTTTTCCAGCTATCAAAAACAATAGAAACTTCTACCTCTTTTTGTAGACTCTTCATTTCCGCTAGAACCATCTCCTCAAAAACAATCTTTTGAACCGTTTTTCGAAGTTCCTCACCTTGTTCTTCCATTAGAACAGGTTGAGTTCCCGTGTTCATTCTTTGTAGTGCCCGATAGACGTAGGCATCCTTGATCGTGATAACTTTTTTATTAATGATAGCTGCAGTACCGTTGACAACTTTCCCTTGTGATTGAGCACAAATCGATACACAGTTCAAGAAACCACAGAGAACAACAATGAAAAAGAGTTTCCTCATCCGGGAATAATCGCTATCGCTTCTATTTCAACCACGACATCTTTTGGTAACTTTCCAACTTCGACTGTAGCTCGAGCAGGATAAGGACTTTTCATATATTTGGCATAAATTTCATTAAATCTAGGAAACTCCGCCATATTAGTTATGAATACTGTCGTTTTTACGACGTGATCAAAACTCATTTTTTGCGAGCTTAGAATAGCCCCAAGATTTTTCATCACCTGTTCAGTCTGTTCTTCAATAGTTTTACCTACAACCATTCCAGTTTTCGGATCTAAGGGAATTTGACCTGAAACGAACAAAAGTCCGTTTGCTTTAATAGCTTGTGAATAAGGACCGATTGCCTGGGGAGCTTCTTGGGTCGCTACAACCTCTTTTTTCATTCTGCCTCCTTGCGCTCAAAAGATATTTGAACGTTCACTTTGTGTTTTTCCATAAATTTAGTGATTTCTTGGGAAAGATCTATTTTACCGAGAACTCGTCCAAACTCTTTGGCTAAGAGCCCGTAGAAATCATCCTTCTTCTTGCCAAGACTTTCTAAGACCAATCCCACTAACTCTTTTGGGAGTTTCTTGTCTTTTAAATAAGAACGAACCGAATCTTCCGTCATAAAAACAGTGGCAAGCCCGGTCAGAGTCATCTCCTTCATGATCTCGCTCCACCAGGGACGGTCCTGTGTTTTATCACTGCTCTTTATCTCTTCGGAATCATCTTTATTATCTTCTGATGGCATATTTGATTCTCCTAGCCTTTTATCCAGCTAACTCTTTGGCGCGCGTTTCAAAACTCTCAAACATTTTTGGTAGATTAACTTCGGTGAGTTTCTTTGCAATCCATGAAGGAACAAGAAACACCACAGCCACATCAAGTTCGTAATGAACTTCTGTTTCTTTGGCCCCTTTTGTTTTGAGAAGCCACTTTCCCTCATTTTTTTTAAAAAAATCGCTCTCAAGCAATTTCCAGCTGACCTCTTCTTCACCTTTTAATTGAAACTCAAGCGTATAAACAAAGGTCTTAACAACTTCAATTTCGAATTGAACCTGGACTTTATCAGCGGCCAACTTTTTTACTACTTTAGCTCCGGTCACCTCGCCTAAAAATTCAGGATATTTTTCGAACTCTGTAATAGCTCGAAAAAGCGCCTGGGTTGGAACGTTCATGACTTTATTTCTAACGACTTCTGCCATAGCGATTACCACCCATACCGAGGCTTATGGTCAAAGAGATGTTTGGTCTTAATTTCACGGATGGTCATCGTCTCCGATCTCATGACAATTGAATGAGTATGAGCTCCGCCACCAAAATATCTTACACCGTTAAGGTAGCTACCATTAGTGATGCCCGTCGCGATAAACATGACGTTCCCTTTCGCTAATTCTTCAATACCATAAATTCTGTTCTCATCGGTTATCCCCATGGTTTTAGCACGGGCTCTTTCACTCTCATTTCTAAACTTTAAAACGCCCTGCATGTCTCCTCCGAGACATTTAAGGGCAGCAGCTGCTATGACCCCTTCAGGAGAACCTCCGATTCCCATCAAAGCATCGATTCCAGTTTCCTCTTGTGCAGTCGCAATAGCCGCAGAAACATCGCCGTCACCAATTAATCGAATACGACACCCCGCCTCTCTCACTTCGGCGATAAGATCCGCATGCCTCGGGCGATCCAGAATAATAATCATCAAATCCTGTAAGCCTTTGCCTGTCGCTTTGGAAATTTCCTTTAAATTCCAAGTCGGGCTTTTTCTAATATCTATAGCTCCTTTGGCTGCGCGCCCGACAGCGATTTTGTCCATATAAGTGTCCGGAGCATGGAGGAAATTATCTTCCTCAGCTGCGGCGATGACCGACAGGGCTTCACTTCGTCCTAGGGCTGTAATGGTGGTCCCTTCAAGGGGGTCACAGGCGATATCAATATTGGGGCCTTCCCCAGCTCCTACCTTCTCCCCAATATAGAGCATGGGGGCTTCATCTCTCTCCCCCTCCCCTATTTGAATAGTTCCTTTAAATCTAATGGAATCAAAAGCTTTTCTCATCGACTCTACGGCAGCGTGATCGGCCGCTTTCTCATCACCTCTTCCGATCCAGCGGCCCACGCTCAAAGCGGCCGCTTCAGTCACTCGAACAAATTCTAAGGCGAGATTTCTATCCATGAGTCCTCCAAGAAATTAGAAGAAAAACCTATCATAGAAAAGAAAAAAGGGAAATGGCGCCCGGTGGATTCCCGGGCGCCTTTCTTGGGAGGAAAAAGGAAGATGTTTCCTTTACCTTGATTAAAAGACGGTTTCTTGCGGAGTGTTGTGACATCTAATTTTGTTTGAATTAGAGATAAAGCTATGGATTCTGAGTCTGAGAAAGAGTTAAAGAGGATCTTCTCTTCCCGTTTAAAAGACAAACGGCAAAGCAAAACAAAGAGAAGATTAAGAGGGGAGGCCGATCCCCAGGCTTTTGGAACGCTTCTTCCTGGCTACTTTAAGCAAAGCCCCAATACGATCACTAAAATTGAGGAGACAAGAGCCCTTATTGCCTGGGAAAAATATGTAGGGGAGTCTGCCGCACAACAGTCACAAGCCATCAAACTTCGATCGGGTACGTTAACGGTTAAAGTTTCTAATCCTATTTGGATGCAACAACTTTTGCTTTTAAAAGAAAAGATTTTAAGACTTTACCGCAAAGATTTTCCTAACTTAGTAATTAGAAGTATCTACTTCACACGGGGGTAGCCGACACTCCGGTACTACCAAAGCCACCAGAACCACGGACAGTTTCACCTAATCCTTCTACTTCCTGCCATTCAATCTGATCGATTTTCTGAATGACCAACTGAGCAATTCTATCTTGGGGAACAATTTCAACCGCCTCTTTTCCTAAATTAATGATGAGAACCTTAATTTCTCCACGATAATCACTATCAATTGTTCCGGGAGCATTGACGACAGTTAAGCCTTTTTTAAAGGCAAGCCCGCTTCTAGGACGCACTTGTATCTCATAGCCTAAGGGAATTTCTACGCTTAAACCTGTCGGTACAGCCACTCTCTCTCCTGGTTGAACCCAAAGGCTTGATTCTAAGCAGGCATTGACATCACAACCCGCAGCCCCTGAAGACATATAAGATGGAACCACTGCATTCGATTTGAGCTTCTTTACTTTGACTTTAATCATACAAATAACGATACCTTCCCTTGTTTAGGCTTAACCCGCGATAATGTAATCACCGATTCTTTTTCGGGTACAAACACCCGTTGAGCAACTCTTTGAATGCTTTCCGCAGATACCTTATCAATTTCGCGAATAATTTCTTCAATCGTGATGCGACGACCGAAGCTTATCTCATTTCTTCCTAAACTCTCTTGTCTGGTTTCAGTGGATTCTGACGATAAGATCACCGAGCCTTTTATTTGGTTTTTTACCATTTCCAAGGTTTTGGACGAAATGGGATGCTTCACCACCTGGTCTAGCTCCCGGGCCAGAATTTTAATACATCGAGACAATGAATTAGGCTTGAGAGCTAAATAAATGGCACAAACCCCATTTCCCGTAAAAGGGATAAAATCACAATCAATTGTATAAGCGAGCCCCTCTTTTTCTCTTATTTCTTGAAACAATCGACTACTCATTCCACCGCCCAGGTAAAAATTAAGCACCAATGAATCAAACTTAGCTGGATCATGAATCGAAAGACCATCAAATCCAACAATGAGATGCAACTGATCAGTCGGTACAGTGGCTTTTTTGTGCACGGGAATATACTTGGTTTTCTGCTTAATCGGTATAGGGTCCCATTTTCGGCCCTCTGCAGAAAAAAGCTTCTCACAATCAGCAACGACTTTTTCTTCTTCAAAATTACCAGCGATACTGATCACCATATTTCTAGGATGATAATATTGTTCGAAAAATTTTACTGCTGTCTTCCTATTAAAACTATTAATGATCCGTTTCGAGCCAATTACCGATTGGCCAAGGGGTTGGTCTTTCCAAATATTTTTAAAGAAAAGATCGTAAATCTTATCATCAGGGGACTCTTCCATCATTGAAAGTTCTTGAAGTAGAACCTTTTTCTCAAGCGCCAACTCCTCTTTCGGAAAAGTGGGATTCAATGTCAAGTCGCTTAAAACATCAAGCGCAACAGGCAGGTGCTCGCTTAGAACCGTCGCATGATAACAAGTGACCTCTCGATCGGTGAACGCGTTAAGATCTCCACCCAAAGACTCTAAAACAGTCGCCACTTCGAGGCTGCCTCTTTTCGCAGTCCCCTTAAACACCATGTGTTCTAAAAAGTGGCTCACCCCATTTAAAGAGCTAGGCTCGGCTCCACTGCCAACTTTTACCCACACCCCGACCGAACAGGACCGAAAATGCGAATTGCGCTCCATCACAAGCGTCGCCCCGTTGGATAATGCAACTTTATGATACTGAGATCGCAAGTGAGAGGCCCCAAACTAAGGAGTTAACTATTTTAGATTTTAATAATGACTAATCGTCGTCATCCCCATCAAATCTCGGATTTATGTCATCTGAAAAATCATGACTAAATCCTCGGTCGTCAGGCTCTCGACGTGGGAATCTGTCTTCTCTATCTCGACTGGGGCGCTCTTCCCTACCAGAGAAACCTCTATCATCGCGATCATAACGACGGCCTTCTTGGCGTCCACCGCGATCGCGGTCTCTCTCGGGACGAGGGCGATCTCTATCAGGGCCTCTGTCGCGACTGTCTCTAAAATCTCTTCCGCCTCTATCACGTCGCGCACCACGATCTCGGTCTCCGCCACGATCTCGGTCCCCGCCGCGATCTCTATCTCGGCCCCGATCTCTATCCCCTCTTGGTTCTCGGTCTCTGCCACCGCGTTCAAATCTATCTGGCCGTCCCTCAAATCGGTTGCCACGATTTTCGTCGCTCGAATCTTCTCCTCCTAAGCCCCCTGGTTCTCTTGGAGGTTGAGGTTGTGAGGCCTCTTTGTTTAAAAGGGCTTTTCGTGAAAGTCTGATCTTACCGGAAGGATCGACCTCTAAACATTTCACCTGAATGGTCTCTCCCATCTTCACAACATCTTCTACATGTCTAACTCGAAAATGTTCCAGCTCAGAAATATGACACAGTCCTTCTGTTCCTGGGATGATCTCTACAAAAGCTCCAAAATCTGCAATTCGTGTAATTTTGCCTTCGTAAATTTTTCCAGGTTCAGGTTCTTCAACGATCTGATTGATAATATCGATGGCTTTTTGAGCACTAACTTCATCAGCCGAAGCGATGTGAATAGTTCCGTCGTCTTCGATATCAATTTTGACACCTGTGCGTTCAATAATACTTCGAATGACTTTACCACCAGAACCAATAACTTCTCGCACCTTGTCTTGCTTGACTTTTATCGTAAAAATCCGAGGAGCATATTTAGAGAAGTTAGGTCGGGCTTCGGTCAATGCTTCAGCCATTTTCGAAAGAATATGCAATCTTCCTTCCTTGGCTTGTTCTAACGCTGCTTCCATGATCTCTCGACTGACCCCGCCGATTTTCAGATCCATTTGAAAAGCTGTGACTCCGTCAGCAGTTCCACAAACTTTAAAGTCCATATCTCCGAGATGGTCCTCATCCCCGAGAATATCCGAAAGAACAGCTATTTTCTCTCCCTCTTTAATGAGCCCCATGGCTACGCCTGCAACGGGCTTAGGCACAGGAACACCGGCATCCATAAGAGCCAGCGAACCACTGCACACAGTTGCCATCGATGAACTTCCGTTCGATTCTAAGGTTTCGGAAACAATTCGAATCGTGTAAGGAAACTTATCTTTTGGTGGAATAACAAAAGACAAGGCTCGTTCTGCCAAAAACCCATGTCCAATTTCTCTTCTTCCCGGTGGTCGCAAGGGTCTAGCTTCCCCAACCGAAAAGGGCGGAAAGTTATAATGAAGCAAGAAACTCTTATTATAAACACCGTTGATTGAATCGATTTTTTGTTCGTCGTCTGCAGTTCCCAAAGTTACTGTGGCCAACACTTGAGTCTCACCCCGAGTAAATAACGACGACCCATGAACTCTCGGCAACAATCCGACTTCAGACGCAATCGGACGAATTTCGTTAAAAGGCCTTCCGTCAATACGAGTTTTGGTATTAACCGTTTTCTCGCGAGCATAAGCGGCTTTTACCTCTTCAAGATAAAGTCCGACTAACTTATTTCGTTTTTTGTCCGCATCAGTTTTGGGCTCTGCAACAAGAAACTTCCCGTTTACCTTTTCAGCAACCGTCGCAAGAGCGTCGTACCGATTAAGCTTTTCTTTAATTGAGAATGCCTTCTCGAAATCTCCCCAGCTGAATTTTCTAATATCAGCTTTCAAGGCCTCGTCTCTTAGTGGCTTTTCATATTCTCTTTTTTCTTTGCCACATTTTGACCTCAATTCATCTTGAAGATCAAAAACAATTTTCATTTCTTTGTGAGCAAAATCGATAGCATCCATCATCTCTTTTTCAGAGACCTCTTTGGCGCTTCCTTCGACCATTACGACACCGGTTTTCACCCCGGATACGAGAAGATCAATTTTGCTATTTGCCATTTCGGAAGGAGGTGGATTTGCCACTAATTGATCATTTAAGTATCCGACTCTTAGCGTTCCTATCGGGCCACTCCACGGAATATCAGAGATATGGAGTGCAGCACTTGCAGCGATCGAGGCTACATAATCAGGTTCATTAACCCCATCAATTGAAAGAACAGTAGCTACAACGTTTGTTTCATAAAGGTAATCTTCAGGAAACAAAGGGCGGCAGGGACGGTCGATTAATCTCGCGGAGAGAGTTGCTCTATCTGAAGGCTTTGCCTCTCTTTTAAAAAAGCCCCCGGGCAATCTTCCGGCTGAGTAATACTTCTCTTGAAAATCAACGGTAAGAGGAAAAAAATCTTGATCGGCCCCAAGTTTGTGGCTTGATACAACGGTTACAAGAACCATCGTCTCCCCGTAAGTGGCTAAAACGGAAGCATCCGCCTGTTTGGCTAACTTACCTGTTTGAAGGGTTAATACACGCCCACCGTAGTTGGCACTGACTTCGACGACACCCATAGTTGTCTCCCTTGATATATTTTTAAAAAGTAACTCTTAAGCGTTTTATTTTCTTAAACTTAACCGCTCAATGAGTTTTAGGTAGCGAGCGGAATCGACTTTCTTTAAGTAGTCTAGTAACCGCCTTCTGGAACTCACAAGCTGTAATAGACCTCGACGAGAGTGGTGATCCTTCTTATGAGATTTAAAATGAGGGGTTAAGCTATTAATTCGCTCAGTTAACAATGCGACTTGGACTTCAGGAGAGCCCGTATCTCTATCATGAAGTTTATGGTTTTTAATCAATTCCGTCTTTTTTTCCTTAATGAGATTCAACTTTTATACCTCTGTTATCCTTTTAGTTTAGCAAGCTCATACCATTGTTAGTCTTCGTTGGCAAATGGCTAAATTCTCTTGCACTTAGGTTACTGTTTTCACTTTTTTGCCTACCCTCACCGCTTTCACCGGAAGTTTGTTTTTGAGTTCGCACTACCCCTTCGGTTGTTAATAGTTTCATATAGTTACGATAGGCATCTTGCTGCCATGTTGAGGCAGATTTTTTAAAAGCCTCTAGTGTAAGACTCTGTTCCAGAGTAAATCTCCCACAAGTTAATCTTCTTAACTCAGTCAAATGTCCGACAGTTCCCAGCTTTTTGGCTATTTCATCTCCTAGACTGCGAACGTACGTCCCTTTCGAACAATGAACTTGAAACTTTAAAAATGGAGCCTCATAACTCACTAGTCGAACGCTGTACAACTGAACTGGGATAGCCTGTCTAACGATCGATATATTTTTTCTAGCCAGTTCATAAAGCCTAACCCCTTTGATTTTTTTTGCACTATACATGGGGGGAATTTGATTCCATTGGCCTTCAAAAGAGATTAAAACCTTCTCGATTTGAGCCTGCGTTAATTGCGTAATCTCGCAAGTCTCAGTGACTTTACCGGTGCAATCCATCGAATCGGTGGCCTCACCCAATTTGATGACCGCTTCATAGCGTTTATCAGCATTCAAAAGAGCATTGGAGAGCTTCGTTGCTTTTCCTGTTAACACTACCAATACCCCAGTCGCAAAAGGATCTAAGCTGCCTGCATGACCGACCTTTTTTATTTTTGTCCATCGACGAACCTCTCTTACAACATCAAAACTTGAGGGCCCTGCGCCTTTATCGATAACAATAACCGACTCGTCCATACCTACTCTTCCCCTCTGGGCTTGAAAGCACCTTCATTCTCGATCAAGTGAAGAAGTCGGTTGACCCCTTCACCATGAGTATCCTTTATAAAACGAAGCTCAGGAATGCTTCGTAATTTTAGCTCCTGACCTAATATTCGTTTCAGGTATGGGCCTGCTTTTTTAAACCCTTGAAGAACCTCTTTTTCACTCCAGGACTGCTCGACTTGAGTCTTGGTGAAATAGATCTTAGCGACTTTTAAATCAGCCGACATAACGACTTCGGTAACGACAACATTTTGTAATCTGGGATCAGAAACGGATCTTAATAACAATTGAGCCAAAGTTTCCTGAATAAGCCCACCCATCTGCTTAGTTCTTCTTGTACTCATTGCGCGTAAACCCAACCTGAACTGCTTTTACAAAGTCCCTTTGATCTCTTCTTTAAGAAACGCTTCGAATTGGTCCCCCATTTTGAGGTCATTAAAATTCTCAAGCCCGATACCGCACTCGTAACCGGTCGCTACTTCTTTAACATCCTCTTTAAATCGCTTTAAGCTAGAGAGTTTACCCTCGTAAACCACACGATTGTCTCTCAAGAGTCTTAGATAACAGCCACGGACAATTTTCCCATCGATAACCGCACTTCCTGCAATCGCCCCAATTTTTGGAATGTTGAAAACACTTCGGATTTCGGCTCTTCCAATGACTCTCTCTTTAACTTCAGTTGAGAGCAGACCTTCAGCAAGTTTCTTAATATCTTCTAGAAGGTCGTAAATAATACTGTAAGTCTTAATCTGAATTTTCTCTTGTTCGGCAACTCTTTGGGCTTTAACATCGGGCCTAATATTAAACCCTAAAATCACAGCCTGACTTGCAGCGGCCAACATTACATCCGATTCAGTAACTCCCCCGGTTCCAGTGTGCAGAACTTTGAGCTTTACCTTTTCCGATGTGAATTTATTTAGAGCTTCCTTCAAGGCTTCGGTTGATCCAGCCACGTCAGCTTTCAAAATAATTCTAAGCTCTCTATCTGGCCCACTTCCCGCATTCATCATCTCTTCTAAGCTCATCTTTGGCTTGTTATCCAAAGCTAACTGTTTAGCTTTGACCGCGCGGGCATCAACAAGTTCCTTAGCCGATTTTTCATCGGCCATAACGAAAAACTCATCTCCGACTGCAGGCACGGCTGGAAGCCCCAATATTTCAACCGGGTCACTAGGAAGCGCCTCAGTAATGCGAGAGCCATCGGAACCGGTCATAGCCCGAATCTTTCCGTAAGAAGTTCCTGAGACCAGCAAGTTCCCAACAGTTAATTTACCGTGCTGTACTAAAACTGAAGCAATCGGACCTCGATTTTTATCTAGCCGAGATTCAATCACCACACCCCTAGCAAGTGTGTCGAAATTCGCTTTAAGCTCCATAATTTCAGCTTGAAGCAAGATACTTTCTAGTAGGGAATCTAACCCTTTTCCAGTTTTGGCCGAAACAGGCACATAAATGGTATTACCGCCCCACTCTTCTGGCGACAGCTCATGTCCAGCCAGAGTTTGCTTAATGCGATCAGGATTTCCATCGGGGAGATCTATCTTGTTAACCGCCACAATAATCGGCACACCGGCAGCTTTAGCATGATTGATCGACTCTAAAGTTTGGGGCATTACCCCATCCACCGCAGAAACCACTAGGATAACAATATCAGTCACTTTAGCGCCTCGAGCTCTCATGGCTGTAAAAGCTTCATGGCCCGGTGTATCTACAAAAGTGATTTTTCCTTTGGGTAACGTAACGGTATAAGCACCCACATGCTGCGTAATTCCACCGGCTTCTCCTGCTGCCACTTTGGTTTTTCTAACCGCATCTAAGAGAGAGGTTTTTCCATGATCAACGTGGCCCATGATAGTAACGACCGGTCCCCGCGGCTGCATGACTCCATCTTCTTTTACCACTTGAGGAATGTACGCCTCTTCTTTAAAGATTTTCTGCTTCACTTCATAACCAAGTTCTTGGGCTAACAATATGGCGGTGTCATGGTCGATCGACTCATTGATAGAAACCGTTACACCCATGCCCATGAGTTTACCGATAATGAAGGCGGCCTTTTGGCTAACTTGCTTAGCAAACTCGGCCACAGCGATTTTGTCACCCATTTCAACAACCCTTTTATGATCACCTGGAATAGTGATCTGAGTTTTTAGAGCGGGGCGATTGGTCGCTACTTTCTTTTTCTTAGTTGAATGAACTAGTTCGCGCTTTAAAAAATCTGCGCTTTTAAAAACCGTGCTTTGACGCTCAAGAAGCCTGCGTTTTCCTTGTTCCTTAGCCGCTTCCGTAGTTGAGGTCGCAAAGTCGACTTCCTTGACTCTCTTGGAGAGAATACCTGTAGCAGGTGTCGTCGAAGCCACTTGTGGCTTGGCATCCGTGGTCGTTTTAGCTGTCGAAGAGGTTCTAACATCACGTTTCGGCCTCTCAACTTTGGGCCCGACCTTCTCGCCTAAATAATCCTCAGTAGCCACTTTCTTAATAATAGAAGGAAAGAATCGGCGAGCCTTCGGAGTCACCATCTCTTCTACAGGTTTTGCTACTGTAGTCGACTTGACTTCCGTTTTTGGAGATTCTGCAGGAGCAGGTGTTTCCTTAAAAACCTCTGTTATTTCAGTTTGAGCTACGCCTTCACTGCTTGGTGCCTCAGCAGAGCTCTCAAGAACTACATTCTCCTTAGGAACTGCTCCGCTTTGAGTTAGAGTGACACTTTCTTCGACAGATGGCATCTCTTCTGAGTCATTTACTTCGGCCGTATTAGCTCCAGCGGGAGCCGCTTCGGGCTCCGTTGCCATTGCGTTCGTCTTAGCCGATCTTCTGCGAATCACCGTTGTTCCAACTCTTTTTTCTGTCACTTTTGTTTTTTCGCTTGAGCTGGGAGACGTAGTTTTCGCTAAGGCTTTGTTCTTTCGATGCTGTTCTTTAATAATACGAATTTCTTCGGTTCCAAGAACACTCATAGTGTTTTTGACTTCTACGCCAAGACGTTGAGCCAAATCCACCAGATGCAACGCATCCATACTCAGATCTTTTGCAAGCTCGTATACTTTTATTTTAGTAGTCATTCGTCCTTCGATTTTTACGATTCGCTAGAATCTTCTTTAGAAACTTCACTTAAAGTTTCTGCTTCGTTTTTTTCTTTTTCTTGAAGAGCTCTCATCTCAGCTTTTAACTGTTCATCCGCGGCACTTCGAGATTTCTTAACTCCGACATTTTGAGCTTTTTGAGCTTCTAACTGTTTAGCTTTAACCTCAGCATGTTTTCCGGAGGCCAGAAGCTCTTTAGCTTTTTCTTGAATATCTTTAGCCTTATCTTCGTTAAAACCCGGAACAGTGGCTATCACAGCAGCGTCGGAGTTAGCTATTTGTTCCATAGTAAATCCATACTGATACAGACTCTGAGCTAAAGTATCATTGACCCCTTCAATTAATTTGAGAAGCTCTTTAGCATCATCTTGTCGCTGAGCCATTTTGCTCTCAGAAACAATATCAAGTTTCCAACCAGTCAAAATGGAAGCAAGCTTCACGTTTTGCCCGCGCTTACCAATCGCAAGAGACAACTGATTGTCCGCGACGACAATATCCATGGAGTGATTATCTTCATCCACGCGCACCTTGATCACTTCAGCAGGAGCCAGAGCATTACATACAAATCTAGTTTCGTCTTCCTCCCAAGGAACGATGTCGATTTTTTCTCCTCTTAACTCTTGAACCACATTCTGAACTCGAGCTCCTTTTACCCCAACACAAGCCCCTACTGGATCCACATCGGAATCAGTAGAAGTTACGGCAATTTTAGCTCTCATTCCGGGCTCACGAGCTGCACTTTTTATTTGGACAATACCTTCGTTAACTTCTGGCACTTCCTGTTTAAAAAGCTGAATTAACAACTCAGGACACGTTCTTGAGAGAACAATTTTAGGGCCCCTAGGAGTCTGTTGAACATCGATCAAATATCCCACCACTCGATCATGAATTTTAAATGTCTCACCAGGAATCTGTTCGCGAGTAGGTAAAATCGCATCGGTGCGGCCTAAATTAACAACCACACACCCTTTTTCAATTCTTCGGCACTCTCCGTGAACAACTTCCCCTTTTCGAATATTAAATTCGTTGTAAATGATATCTCTTTCCGCATCTCTAACTTTTTGAATAATGACCTGTTTAGCTGTCTGAGCCGCTATTCGTCCGAATTGATTGGTATCGAGTTTAACCCCGATACTATCACCCACGGAAACATCGGGATCTAATTCTTTGGCTTCTTCAAATGTGATTTCATTTGCATCATCATCCATTTCTTCGACGACCGTTTTGAATTGGAACAACTCAATTTCACCAAGGTCTTCATTAAAATGGGCTTCGATTTCTTTGTCGATGCCATATTTTTTCTTAGCAGCCATCACCAGCGCAGACTCTAAGGCTTCGATAAGAATTGCTTTATCAATACTCTTATCTTTTTCCACTTGTTCAATTACTCTACCTAACTCTGAAGCCATAACCTCTTCCTTTTATTTTGTTCCTTTTGATTCAAAGTTCCAAATACGATTAGCCCGTTTGATGTTATCAAAAGAAATTTCAAACTCTTTTCTATTTTTTATCCCCTGAGCCATGCTCAGACGACCTTGCTCCACTTTAACCAACTGTCCTCGAACATTGGCCCCAATCCCGGGTATACTTTCATAGAGGTTAACTGATATCTCCCGTCCGACCTCTTTTTCAAAATCGGATAAAACTCTCAGCCTCCGATCGAGCCCAGGCGAGGAAACCTCCAAATTGTAAGCCCCTTGAGTTAAGTTTGCAGCCTCAATCAAGGGATCAAGGGTTCGACTTAACTCAGCCACTTCTTCTAGAGTTGGCCCTTTCTCGGTGTTTAGCTTATCTATAAAGATTCGAACCACTGAACTTGAGGCAACCCGAGCATCCACATCCAACACTCGATAATCGGTATCCTTTAAAGCCTGATCACAAAGCTGAAGAAGCTTTAATTCAACTTCAGATTTTTTGATAGATTCGGCCACAGTTTAACCTTCTACCTCTTCATAAAGAAAAAGCGGGCTCAAGCCCGCTTTTCGCTAAATACACCCAGAAAGATGACATGTTTTATCAGCTATTCGACTTTAAAACAAGAGAGGAGAATTCTTTTTTTAAAATCTCAAAACACTGTAAGAAATAAAACCCATCTATCTGTCATTATTACTGAAATTCTTGTCTCATAAAATCGGAGGTTTCCGATTCTTCGGAATTGGACGGGTTAGGTTCGGCTGGCGCAACCGACTCAGTAGTGCCTCCTAGGACCCGATTTTCTCCTGAATTCCCGGCTTTAACCCCGGGTTCACCTACTCTAGACACGTTATCTCCGGTGAGGTTGGGTACGGTCCCTACCTTAAAAGCAACTCGAACCCGACTGGGGGTTCCGGGTCTAGCTAATTTTCCAGTATTTCGATCGATATAGGCAAAAACGACATCCTCAGGAATGGTGAAATCAATATTGGGAACCTGTTCGGTTGCAACTTTCATGTAATCAGCCCAAATAGGTGCCGCCGCTTTTCCCCCGGTCTCACCGACATCTAATGGTTTGTCTTTGAGATATCCCACCCAGACACCGGTCATCAGAGTCGGCGTGTATCCCACAAACCAAGCATCTCGATGATCATTGGAGGTCCCCGTTTTTCCGGCAATTTGACGAGCAATCACTCCTGCTGCGTGTCCCGTTCCTTGAGGATCCCTAATAACTCCTTTAAGAACATCGGTCATAACGTACGCTGTTTGCGGAGAGATCACATGTCCGGGAGGTAACTCATTTGCAGGTTTGGCGACAGTAATAGCTCCGGTCTCCGACTGCGGAGATGTTTTTTCAACCTGCTCCGTACCTTTTGGAACACCACCTAGGTCTTTTTCAAGAGAATCATTCAAATCCGAGAAGGCCTCAATAACCTTTCCCTCGGAGTCTTCAACACGTTTAATATACTTAAGTGCCACGGGTTTCCCAAGCCTTGGAAATATAGAATAGGCTCGCATGAGCTCTTCAAGACTACTCGACCATGAGCCGAGCCCGATCGTTAAGTCTCTTGGTAGCTGCGATGTGATCCCTAAAGTTCTTGCATACTGAATGGCATAATCAACACCAATTTCATTTAACAACTTTACAGTAGGGATATTCATCGAGCGAATAATCGAAGTTCGAAGCGGAATATCCCCCTCAAATTTATTTCCATAGTTATGGGGCTTCCACTCCTCCTCTGCGGCCGCTCCGACGGTTTGAGTCTCGCTCTTTCCTTCAGTTACAAACACGATCGGAGAATCGGTAACCAAAGAAGCAGGAGAAAATCCCTTATCAAAGGCTGCAGCGTAGAGAAGAGGCTTGAAGGTAGAACCTACTTGCCGTTTGGCTTGAAGGGCACAATTAAATTTGCTCTTATTAAAATCGGTACCGCCCACCATAGCTCTCACAAACCCATTCTGCACTTCATAGGACAATATGGCCCCTTGAACTTCTGGCTCTTGTTCTAAAGTAACCGATGCATATTCGGCCTTTTTGTCTATTTTATCGACTTTGACCCAAATGACGTCTCCTTGTTTTAAAAACTGAGATAACGTCTTAACAGGTTGATTATTAATTTTGACCCAAGAAACTGCTGAAACTGGCAAAACTAGTGACGTTTGTCCCACCCGAATAAAAGCAGAGTTTTTATCATCCCTGACCTCGGATATCAGCCCCTTATATAATTTGCCTTCAGAAACGGGTGTCGCGCCGAAAAAACGGCTCGATTTTTCATAGTACGGCGTCAAATCGTACTCCAAGCCGCGAGTTCCGTTTGCGGCATCCGAATATAAAAGGCGCGGAGGATTAAGGTCTTCCACAACTTCTTTATGAGTCGCTCGAATAAAAGCTTCTTGAAGTGACGGCTCGTCTAAATGTTCAGATACTCCTCGCCAGCCCAGCCGTTTATCAACTTCACGAACTCCGCGATCCACCGACTTTTCAGCCGCTTTCTGAAAATCATACTTTACGGTCGTGTAAACCTTGTATCCCTGACTCAAAACATGCTCTGAGCCATACTTAGACATGAGGTACTGCCGGACATATTCCGTAAAGTACGGAGCGGCCGTCGTATTGAGATCCTCTAAATTTTTAAGACGAAGCAGCTCATTGTAAGCGTCTCGGCTCTGGCTAGCAGAAATAAACTTCTCATCCACCATTCTCTTTAAAACATAACCTTGCCGCCTCTTCGCCAAATGGGGGTTTCGAATCGGATTCCATTCATTAGGACGCTGAGGCAACCCCGCTAGTAACGAAGCCTCCCCAAGAGTTAGTTGCTCCACTTTTTTTCCAAAATAGTTCCTAGCAGCCGAAGCAACTCCGTAAGAACCATGACCTAAAAAGATTTCATTTAAATATAAATTGAGAATTTCTTTTTTGGTTAGAGTTTTTTCCATTCGCCAAGCCAAAACAATTTCTCTAATTTTCCGCGAGATCTCTTTCTTTTTAGTGCTGAGTAGAAGAGCTCGAGCCACTTGCTGAGTAATGGTGCTACCACCTTGAGCAAATCTTGCTCGAACAATGTTAGAGAAAATCGCGCGACCGATCCCGTTAAAATCGATGCCGTTATGCTCAAAAAACTTGGCATCCTCGGCGGCAAGAAAGGCTTGAATGACATAATTAGGAAGAGAATTATAATTGAATGGGTAGCGCCTCTCAGTCGTGAACTCCCCTATTTTTCTCCCTTCATCGGAAAACACTTCAGTCGCTTTGATGTGTTGGAAATCCTTAAGCTTGGTGACATCCGGTAAGGTACTGGTCAAATAGTAAAGGGTCCCACCCAAAATAACCACTCCCAAGCTAAAGAGACCCAACAACGAGATTGACGTAGCGCGAACCAGACGCTGAAACTTACTTTTAAAATTTAAAACTTTTTCCTTCATAAAAGACCAGAGTTCAATCATACCAGAATTCAATCACAAACCTTAAGTTGATGTTAAGGATATTTTTACTCAGGTATTGACGCTCTGGTGATAGGGTTTATCATGATCCCATTATGACTAAACAACCGACTGCATCAGAAAAACCGACTCAACTCAACGTAACAATCAAAGAACACATTGTACAAGACTTAAAGCTCATGGAACAGAACACCAATATTTCAGTGGACGAATTGGTAACCAAGGCCCTTATGTTTTTCATCGCAACTCACAACGATTATTTAGGGCGAAATAAATAGCTATAACGCGGCTACTCTTTTTCCAAATAAGGACGGATCAAGTCAACAACGCCTAGAGCAATGTTTCGGCAAGGTTTGCCTATTAAGGGCGTGACCCCCATCCGAGGAAAATAAAGCCAATACGATTCAAAGTATTCTGTCCACTCTTGAGAATACTCTAGAGCTACTCTAAGAGCCTGCTCCCCAAACGTACCGCAACTTCTACCTAAATAGGAAAGTTTCATAACGACCTGCTGGGGTCGTTTTCGAAACCTAAGAAACTCTTCAAAGTCCTCAGTCCCTTTTAAGAATCCTATGGCTTTGGACCCTTTTAAATCTTGAGCCTCTGCAACTACGTACTCGTGGTCGATGAGGCCATAACTAACGGCTCTTTTGACATAAAAAAATCGGTAACAATCCGAGTCTATCGCGTAGGAAAACGAAACCCATGAGAAAATTAGACTCAATGACAAAACAACGGCTCTCATGCTGCATGTTATAACAGCTTTTCTAAAATTCTCCTACTGCGAACCCGCATAGAATCGGTGTCAAAAATGAGTGCAGTTAGCACAACACATTTATCACACCCAAACCATTGAATTCATAAGTTTATATTCCAGCTATTCTCAGGCTGTAAAAATCCAGTGCACCCACCCCAGGTATGCACTTGAAAACTTGGGGCTATTTTGAATGGCACTTCAGTTGCTTTAACCTAAGAGTGCGATGAGATAAATCGAAACACAAAGCGAACAAAGCCCAAGTGCTGGTTGTTGTTGAGAGATGAAGTGCTTAATAAGGTTTTAGTTAAGAGTTTCGAGCGGAAGTTTTAATTCGGTTTGCCTCGTCCCTACCCCCCAATGCTCTTGAAAAAGAGCTTAGAAAGTAGCTCAGTGGGGTGAGCCTAAAACTCACTCTACTGGGCTATGATCTACCCCTTAATCAACTTAAGTTACAAAATCATTTTAAGCAATGTGGCCCCACTTTTCGGGCATGGCAACTTTGATCACTCTTTCTACTTCACTTGCCGTCTCCTCCAGCGCTTTTCCGGTAATATCGAAAACTGGCCATCGGCGATTTTTTCTATAAATCTGCTTACAAAACTCTATCTCTTCAATCACAAAATTGAGATTGGCATAATCCCCGCTCGGATGTTCTCCCATTCGCACTAAGCGTTCCCGACGAATTCGAACCAATGTCTCCGGCTCGATGAGAAGCCCTACAATTTTTCTCTGATCAGTTTGAAATAATTCTACGGGAGGTTCAATATCTTTAACTAAAGGAACATTAGCTACTTTCCAACCCTTGTAGGAGAGATAAACACTCAGTGGCGTCTTTGAAGTCCGAGAGAGCCCCACCAAAATGATATCGGCCCTATCTAAACTGTCGGCATATTTTCCATCGTCGTGCTTAACTGTAAATTCAATCGCTTCAATTCGTTTAAAATAATTTTCATTCACTTGATGAAAGAGCCCTGGTTGCGATTCAGGATTTCTTTTAAGGTGTTGAGATAATTTTTCTAGAAGGGGCCCAAGCAGATCGACAGTGGCCACTCCCGTTTGCTGACTTATCGAATCAATAAAGATTCTTAAATTATCCGACACCACTGTGTAGACAACTATCGCATTAACCGAGTGTGCTTCTTCAAAAATACTTCGGACCTGTATTTCGGTTCGAATATTTTTAAACCTGACTATCTTAAGCCCCTCACGAACATATTGAAGAAGAGCCGCCTTGATCATTTGGTCAGCGGTTTCACCCGTTCCATCCGAAATCACATAAATTTTAAGGCCATTATCAATCATAATGGGTACTCATACTGAAGATTTTCGCCTCTTGCAAAACGCATCGCTTCTTCGATGCAAATCCTTGCCATCTCTTCGCGTGCCCAGCGACTTGCCGAGCCAATGTGGGGAACCGAAAGGGCGTTGGGTAAATCGAGCAGCCCTTGAGCCACTTGAGGCTCTTTCTCAAAAACATCAAGTCCAGCTTGAAAATCAGGATTCTTTTTTAAGTGCTCTACCAGTGCGGTTTCATCAATAATGGGCCCCCTTGCCGTGTTAATGAGAATGGCAGAGGGCTTCATCTTAGAAAGGTTTTCTTGATTAAACAGGTGACGAGTCTGCGGTGTAAGCGGGCAGTGGAGACTTACCACATCAGACTCTTTCAATAACTCTTCAAACCCGACTTGAGTTGCCCCCTCGACAGGAAAGTGTCGTCTTGAAAAATAAACAACCCTCATCCCGAAACATTGAGCTCGTTTTGCAACGGCCTGTCCAATTTTTCCCATGCCAACAATACCCAAAGTCGATCTCTCAAATGAGATTCCTAAAAATAGACCGGGGAAAAAACCATTAAACTTACCTTGCTTCAAAAACTCCCGGGCCTCATTCACCCTTCTCCCACAATTTAAAATTAAAGCCCACGCCAAGTTCGCAGTCGCCTCGGTAAGAACTCCCGGTGTATGTGACACTCTAACTCCACGCGTTTTTAGAGCCTTTAAATCCAAGTGGTCGACGCCCGTTGAAAAAGTAGCCAAATGCTTTAGACGGTTAGCGTGAGAAAGGACCCGTTCGTTGATAGGTTCGGTGAGCTGACAGATAAACACATCTTTATCTTTAATAGCCTGCGCCAATTCCATCTCATCAAGCGGACGCCCCTTTTCATAAATCTCAACACTTTCAAAATGGGGTTGAAGAATTTTTAAACAATCTAGGGGAAGTTTTCTACTGACTCCGGCCTTCATTATGGTTTAGGTTCCTCGATAAGCTTGAGCCAACTCGCTGCAGAACGCATGATTCGAATCTTAAAGCGAGCCCCTTCCTCCAAATACTCTTTCTCGAGGACTTTTGAATATTCATGAATTTGAGACTGCAACCAAGTATTGTGATAAGAAACTACAATTTCAAGTTCAATCATGTCCCTCTCAAAGTAGCCAAAAATAGTATTTCTAAGCCGCTTCATATCTTCGGGATTAAGTGAAGAAACTACGAGACTATCGATGTATTTTCTCTCCAAAATCTTAGGAAGAAAAATTTCTTTGACTAGGTCGGCTTTATTGAACACTAAAAGACTGGGTTTAGATCCAGCGCCGATATCTTCGAGCACTTTGCGTGTCACTTCTAAGTGATGCGGATACATCACAGAAGAAAGGTCCACTACATGCAACAGCAAATCGGCCTCAAGCACTTCGGCAAGAGTTGAACGAAAAGAAGCCACTAAACTGTGAGGTAGCTTATCAATAAACCCTACCGTATCACTGAGTAAAATTGGGGGTCTTGTTTTAGGATCAATGACTTTAACAGTAGAATCCAAGGTTGCAAACAACCTATCATCAACATAAACCTGGCTGGTCGTCAGATGATTCATTAAAGTCGATTTACCGGCATTTGTGTATCCGACGATCGCTACTCTTAAAAACTTATCCCCTCGATGAGCTCTTTGAATTTGTCGCTCTGAAGAAGTGTGCGCCAACTCCTCTTTAAGCCTTGAGATGCGATTACGAATCAAACGACGATCCAATTCAATTTGTCGCTCTCCCACCCCTTTAAGTCCGATCCCACCTTTTTGTCTTTCTAAGTGAGTCCAACGTCGGGTCAGATGCGTTGCTAAGTATTCTAAACTTGCCAACTCTACTTGATTTTTAGCCTCTTTTGTTCTGGCATGTTTTGAAAAGATCTCAAGGATAATCCCGGTTCTGTCAACGATCCGGCATTGAATAATTTTTTCAAGGTTCTTTTGCTGCGTCCCCGTAAGTTCATTATCAAAAGCAATAATCGAGCATTCATGTTCTTTAGCTAATTGCCTAATCTCTTCCGCTTTTCCGGTCCCCACATATATTGCAGGGTTTGGCTTATCTTTTTTTTGAATCACCGAATGCACTACCTGAGCACCTAACGTATCGATGAGTCTATTTAACTCAGATAAACTATTTTCAATTTCATTTGAAGTTTCCCCGGGAAGCTGCATCCCCACCATAAGAACCTTCTGTTTTTCTTCCAACAAAATAGTAGGACGATTTTTTGAGCTAGAACTCAATTCCGATCTCCTCGGGGCACTTCTAAACCATCGCAAAGATAGATTGTGTTAGATAAAGTCTGAGCCCAATTACACCAATCTTTAGAAAGCTTTCCAGTCTCGGAAACGAGCGCTATCGAACTGAAACCGATTCCTTGAATATTTTTCAAAAGCTGATCCCTGTCACAATGTTTCGATGACAACACCACCATGGAAGCCTTTATTTTTTTCATGGTTGGGATAAACACAGGGAGACTGAGAGACCCCTGAGTTGCTCTTCGGATTTGATGGTTCATACTCCAATCTAAACAACGAACACTTTCATGGACAGAATGAGGGGTTTCATCCTGGATGATCACGATGCTATCCACCCCAAGTTCAACCAGCACTGCAGGGTTCTGCTCCAGCGAAATTTTCACGATTTCAGACATAAAGTTATTTTAACCTATCCTCAGACACTAACCTATTTTTACCAAGGATGCGACTATTTGGCTTTAGTTGGATTTGGGTGAAGCTGCCTAATCTTGTCTAAAATACCATTGATAAAACTTGGGCTGCTTTCGGAACCGAATTGTTTAGAGACTTCGATCATTTCATTAATCGAAACAGTAGCCGGAATATCATCACAAAAAAGGATCTCATAGACTCCAAGGCGCAATGCATTACGATCCACCGCCGCCATTCGATCAGGCCGCCAATTCTCTGAAGCCTTCTTGAGAAGAGTATCAATTTCACTCAATTTTTCAGTGACTCCTAAAACCAAACGATGAGTAAACTCGTCTAGTGTATTCTTTTCTAAGGAGTAGAGCTCTTGAAAGTGGTTAAGCGCTTTCTGAGTAGAAAGGTCTTGATTCAAATCTAATTGAAATAGTATTTGAAGAGCCTCGATTCGATTTTTTCTTCGACCTGTTTTCATAAGCCACTTTAAATAGGGAAACGGCGACACAACTCCATCACTTCCCCTTTGACCTGCTTGACAGTAGATTCACTGTAATCGGAAACAACTCTCGAAATAGCCCGGGCCAACCAAGCCATTTCAGTCTCTTTTAATCCCCGAGTCGTTATCGCAGGGGTTCCCATTCGAATTCCACTAGTCACAAAAGCACTCGCCGTTTCAAAGGGAACCGTGTTTTTATTAGCTGTCAGTCCAACTCGGTCCAAACGCTCCTCGGCCTCTTTACCTGTTATCCCTTTATTTCGCAAGTCGATCAAGACTAAATGGTTATCGGTACCGCCACTGACCAGCGTAAATCCCTCTTCCAAAAGACCGGCAGCCAGCGCTTTACAGTTTTTGATAACTTGAGCTTGATACTCTTTAAACCCAGGAGTCATTGCTTCTTTAAAAGCTATAGCCTTTGCAGCGATCACGTGCATTAATGGCCCGCCTTGAATGCCAGGGAAAATCCTTGAATTAATTTTGGCTCTTTGAGCCTCTTTAAATAGAATAATTCCCCCCCGAGGGCCTCTCAGAGTTTTGTGTGTCGTACTTGTCACAATATCAGCGTGTCCAATCGGAGTGGGGTGCAATTTAGCCGCAACCAATCCGGCGATGTGGGCCATGTCGACCAGGAAAAACGCCCCCACTTCACGAGCTATAGCTCCAAATTTCTCAAAATCAATCACTCTGGGATAAGCACTTGCACCGGCAATAATGAGCTTAGGCTTATGCTTTAGGGCTAAATCTCTCACTTCATCGTAGTCAATAAGATGGCTATCGGGTCGAACACCATAAGAAACCACTTTAAAGAGAAGTCCTGAAAAGTTGACCGGATGGCCATGAGTCAAGTGGCCTCCATGGGACAAATTCATACCAAGGATGGTGTCACCTGGAGATAGAACCGCTAAATAGGAGGCCATATTGGCTTGGCTCCCCGAATGCGGCTGAACATTGGCAAAATCGGCCCCAAACAGCTGACAAGCTCTTTCAATTGCTACCGCTTCTACTTTATCAACAAACTCGCAGCCACCGTAATATCGTTTGCCTGGATAGCCTTCGGCGTATTTGTTAGTAAGCACTGTCCCTTGGGCTTCCATTACAGCCCTTGAAGCAATATTCTCACTGGGAATAAGCTCCAGAGAATTCTGCTGACGAATCAATTCTTCCTGAATAAATCCAGCGACTGCCGGATCGACTTCTCTAAGATGGTCCATATTTTTTCTCCAGTGCTGTAATCAGTTCAATTCTGTTCTGATGCCGACCGCCCGAAAACTCTGCTTTCAACCAGCTCGAGCAGGCTTCAATCGCCGTTTCAAGCTTCACCAATCTAGAACCTAAACAAATAACATTAGCGTTATTGTGCTCTTTAGACAAAGTTGCAGAAGTCGAATCCCAAACAGTCGCAGCTCTTACCCCGGGAATCTTGTTCGCTGCTATGGCAACTCCAATGCCGGAACCACAAATCATAATACCTCGCGCCGACTGAGCCACAACCTCAACAACTACTTTTTCAGAAAATGTGGGATAATCACAAGAAGCTTCGCTATGACAACCACGATCTAAAAAGTTTAAATCGGAAAACTTAAGCCTAAGCTCTTTGAGGAGAGCAACTTTAAAAGCATACCCCGCATGATCAGAGCCCACGTAAATCGTGTTATCCATATTTCACTTCAGATTTTTTTGAAGATAAGCGTCGCATTTGTCCCCCCGAACCCAAACGAATTTGACATAGCATAATCAATCTTCATCTCTTGAGCTGTGTGAGGGACATAATTCAAATCGCACTCGGGACTGGGGTTTTCTAAGTTAATCGTGGGGGGAGCCACTTGATTTTGAATCGCCTTAACACAGAAGGCAGCTTCGATAGCTCCGGCAGCCCCTAACAAATGGCCTGTCATGGATTTGGTAGAACTTACCGCTACTTTCTTAGCGTGTTCTTTGAAAACATTTTTTACGGCAATAGTCTCATTAATGTCGCCAATGGGGGTTGAAGTCCCATGGGCATTAACATACTGAATCTGATCAGAATTAAGTTTGGCATCTGTGAGCGCTAAGCGCATGCATCGGGCCGCCCCTTCACCTTCAGGAGCAGGTTGAGTGATGTGGTAAGCATCACAGTTCAAACCATAACCAACCACTTCGGCAATGATATTTGCATTGCGTTTCTTCGCTCTTTCATACTCTTCAAGTACCAAAATAGCAGAGCCTTCAGCGATGACAAAACCATCTCGATCTTTATCAAAAGGCCTTGAAGCTTTTGCCGGCTCATCGTTTCGGGTGGATAAAGCTCTAAGTGCGCAGAATCCGCCTACTCCCAATTCGCATATGACCGCCTCAGCACCACCCGTGACCATGACATCGCAAGTCCCGTTTTGAATATACCTAAACGACTCCCCCAAAGCGTGAGCACTCGAGGAACAGGCTGTTGTAATGCAGGTATTTGGCCCCTTAAAACCGTACTTAAGCGACAACTGGCCGGCTGCTAAATTTCCAATCACCGCCGGAATGAAAAACGGGCTCACTCGCCGTGGCCCCTTTTCTAATAATTCTTTATACTGTGCTTGAATTTCAGCTAACCCACCGATACCCACTCCAACGATAGACCCTATTCTCTCAAGATTTTCCGAAGCTAAATTAAGCCCGGAGTTTTGAAGAGCTTCAGTGCCTGCTACGAGGCAAAACTGAATAAATCGATCCATCTTCTTCAGGTCTTTTACCTGAAAGTGGGCTTCTGCTTTATAACTGACCACTTCGCCAGCAATCCGCGAGGAGTACTGAGAAGCGTCAAAGAGCGTAATGGCACGGATACCCGACTTTGAATGCGTCAATGACTCCCAGTTTTCATTTACTGTAAGTCCGATGGGGCTTAAGGCCCCCATGCCTGTGACGACTACCCGTCTCATAAGTTTTTTAGTTCACTTTGGTTTTGATATAGCTGATGACATCATTAACGGTTTTAATCTTCTCAGCATCTTCGTCCGGAATTTCTAAATCAAATTCTTCTTCCATGGTCATAACCAACTCTACGATATCAAGAGAATCGGCACCCAAATCGTCAATAAAGGAAGCTTCTGGAGTAACAGTCTCCATATCGACTCCAAGTTGTTCCACGATAATATTTTTAACTTTTTCTTCAACAGACATTGCGTTTCCTCCGCTATAAGTTCTGTGCTTTTCACAAATTACTGATTCGGTGAAGCAGATTAGCAGCGAAAGGTTCACCTTGCAAGCATTCCTTCCCAAGGCCAAAGCTTTAATATACTTCATAAAAAAGATGGACTGGAAGAGATTAAATAAAGAGGTTATTTTTTTTGAAGGCGTTG
>Ga0194122_10001760_pt1 | contig 25440 bp, 21 predicted proteins | sample TA2MahCa10mmetaG_FD_155487 | JGI IMG/M metagenome (GOLD analysis project Ga0194122, IMG submission 155487) | Freshwater microbial communities from Lake Tanganyika, Tanzania - TA2015021 Mahale Deep Cast 10m | ecosystem: Environmental > Aquatic > Freshwater > Lake | place: Tanzania: Lake... | reverse complement strand
TTGGTAAACACCAGCGTCTTCACCTGATCCTGGGCGGCCACCCCGTGTTTCTTGGTGAGATCCTCGATCGTCCTCACCCCGGGAGTCGGAAACTTCTCCAAGCTCCCCGCCACACCCTTACGCGCCGCCGGCTTACCTTCCGCCTTCTCAATCGTGGCCACATAGGATCCGCCCTCCTCCGTCACCACCTCTCCCTCCCCGATCTCCGCCGGCACGTTGAACTCATGCGAACTCGCCCCGCCCATCACGCCCGTGTCCGCTTCCACTTGGAGGGCTTTCAGTCCCGTCCGCTCAAAAATCTTTCGGTAGGCCCCCACCATGGTCTCATAGCTCTTCTTCGCCCCCGTCTCATCGGCATCAAAACTGTAGGCGTCCTTCATCAAAAACTCCTTGGCCCGCATCAGTCCAAAACGCGGCCGGATCTCGTCCCGGTACTTCGTCTGGATCTGGTACAGCGTCCGCGGTAGCTGCCGGTAGCTTTGCACTTCCCCGGCCATCAAATCCGTCACCACCTCTTCGTGGGTCGGGCCCAACACCCAGCGCCGATCCTGGTGATCTTTTACGTGAAAAAGCACATCCGCCGCCGCCGTGATCCGCCCGCTCTTTTCCCACAACTCCGGCGGCTGCAATCCCGGCATCAGCACCTCCAACGCCCCGGCCCGATCCATTTCTTCCCGGATGATTTTTTCCACTTTTCGCAGCGCCCGCAGGCCGAGCGGCAAAAACGAGTAAAGCCCCGCCCCCAGCTTGCGGATTAAGCCGGCCCGAAGCATCAGCCGGTGGCTGGCAATTTCCGCCTCGGCGGGGGCCTCCCGGAGGGTGTTCAGCAGGGCTTGGGTCCAGCGCATGGATCTCACACGGTAAGGAAATCCGCCCCGCTCCTCAATCCCCGACCTAGCTCGACTCTTTCCAAAATCTCTCCGCCAACTCTGCCGCCAAGATCGACCCCGCCAACTTCCGCCCTTTCCATGTCCGCACCGGCTTGATTCCAATCCGGGCGTTGGTGAGGAAGATCTCCTCGGCCCCATTGAACTCCTCAAGTTTCCACCTTCCCTCTTCCACCCGTTGCCCACTCCGCTCCAGCACCCACCTCCGCACGGTACCGGCCCGGCAGCCACACTCCCTCGCCGGTGTCCTCAGCTTTCCATCCCGCACCCAAAACAGGTTCGCCATCGAGGCCGAGGCAATCTCACCCTGTTCATTCAGCATCACCCTTTCCTGATCCGGCTTGCCGCCCTCCCGCTTGGCCTGAATCCGGTTGAGGTAGCTGAGCGTTTTGTATCGTGCCTCCCACGAGGTCGACCAAACCCCGGTTTCCGCCAGATCTAGATCGTAAGCCGCCGGCGGCAGCTCAATCCCCTCGCTCCACCAAGTCCTCGTCCCCGTCTCTGTGACAAACCACCGCCAAATTCCATCCCCGCCCGGAATCTTGGCGAATTCCTTTTCCTCAGCTTTCAAACCCAAAACTTTTGCCGACTCTTGGATCGATTCGAGGTGCCACTCCCGCCAAGCGGCCTTTTGATTTTTTACCCGCACGGTCTCAAACACGCCGACCCCGTGCCGAAATCCGGCATCGGAAACCGGCACTGCTTCCCGATGGCTCACACCCGCACCGCCCGCGTTGCCAAATAAGCCGCCATCGCTTCGGTCAGCACGCGCGCCTTGATCCTGGTCTCCTCATACTCCCCTTCCGGATCGGAGGCCGCCGTGATCCCGCTTCCCACCCCGCACCGCACCCGCGGGCCTTCCATCTCTGCCATGCGGATCCCCATCGCGAAACGGGCGGTCCCATCATATCCAAAATAGCCCACCGCCCCCGTGTAGTGACCCCGCGGTTCCCTCTCCAGCCTGCGCAAAATCTCCACGGCACTCCGCTTGGGCGCCCCGGTGACCGACCCTCCCGGCAAGCACTCCTTTACCGCTTCCACGGGTCCGATCCCCGCACGCAACTTTCCCTCCACCGTGGAATAGAGATGGTGCACGTGGGAATAGCTCCGTCGCCGCACCAGGTCCCGAGCTTGAACCGAACCGTATTCACAAACCGCGCCCAAGTCGTTCCGCAAAAGATCGGTGATCATGATCAGTTCCGCCACCTCTTTCGGATCGGTTCCCAGCTCCAACGCCGCCCGCTCATCCCCTTCCCGGCTCGCCTCCCGTCCCCGCGTTCCTTTGATGGGCTGGGTCAAAATCCGGTTTCCTTCAATCCCCAGAAAAAGTTCCATCGAGGCTCCCGCGAGGGCCTTGTTTCCAAGCCGGTAGTAAAAACTTCTCGGGGCCTGACCCGTCCGCCAAAGCCACCGGAAAAATTCCCACGGCTCCAGTCCATCCACGTTCTGATGAAGAAACCGGGCTAGGTTGACTTGATAAATTTGCCCTGCCCGAATTTCTTCCTGAGCCGAGCGTACCATCGCCGCGTACTCATTCCTCCCGGTCGAGCACTGCCAGCCCTCCTCCCCCTCCCATCCGTTAGCTCCAGGGCCCGCTTCCGGCCACAGATCGGATGCGGGTCTGACCTCAAGTTCCGGGAAAAAAGAAAAATGCCAATGGCCCTCAAAATCAAACGCTCCGATCGCCGCCCCCGGCGGATGAGGTTGATCCCAATGGGCACGCCTTCGGCTTCGCTCCGCCAACGCTGCCTCTAGGGGTCTTATGTCCCCGGCAACACCCGAAAGAACAATTTCAGGATCCTGCCCCAAATACACCACGCCGCCCCCATAATCGCCCCGCACCACCGCCGCTACTGGCTCCCGGAAACTCATTGGGATCAGGCCCCGGCTTTGGCCGCGAACATCTCTACTTCCCCCAGCCACTTCTTTTTTGCCGCATCGGAGAGAAAACTGCCCTCAAACGAGTTCTTGGCCAGTTGCACCACCTGCCGGGCCTGGAGATCGAGCGCCCGGATACACTCGGTCCAGTTCTTGAGCAGATAGCCCCCAAAATAAGGCGGGTCATCCGCATTGGCCGTGGCGCTGACCCCGGCCTCCAGCAGTTTCTTAAGGGGATGCTCCTCCAGCTTTTGGTAAACGCAGAGCCTGACGTTGGAGAGCGGACAGGTGGTCAGCGGAATCCTCTTTTGGGCCAACTCTTTCACCAGAGCCGGATCCTCGACACATCGCACCCCGTGATCGATCCGCACGGCCTGAAGTTGATCCAGCGCCTCCCGGATGTACCCGGGCGGTCCTTCCTCCCCCGCATGCGCCACCACCTTCAGCCCAGCCTCCCGTACCTTTGCAAAGACCCGGGCAAATTTGGAGGGCGGATTTCCTTTCTCCGCAGAGTCCAACCCCACCGCGCTGAAAAGTTTTTGAAACGGCTTCATCTCTTCCCAAGTTCTCAGGGCGTCTTCCTCACTCAAGTGCCGCAGGAAGCAGGGAATGAGCCGCCAGCTGATTCCATGCCTCTTTTCAGCATCCCGCAGCGCACCCACGATTCCATCCACCACCGTTTTCACGGAAACCCCGCGGGCGGTGTGGGTCTGGGGATCGAAAAACGGCTCCACATGCCACACCCCATCCCGCCTGGCCTTGTCCAGATAGGCCGCCGTGAGGGACCGGAAATCCTCCTCGTCCCGCAACACCCCCGCCCCCTCGTAGTAAAGATCGAGAAACGATTGGAGGTCCTTGAATTGGTAGGCTCGTCTTAACGCCTCCGCATCCGAAAACTTCAGTTTGGCCCCGTGTTTTTTGGCCAAGGCAAAAACCATCTCGGGCTCCAGCGTTCCCTCCAGATGCAGATGCAGCTCCGCCTTGGGAACCCCGGCGGCCAAACGCTCGAGCGGATTCAAGACTCCCCCATCGGCTTCGCCGCCGTCGTTAAACCCTCATTCGTCAATTCCGGGCCAGCCGCCGCCACACAGATCTTGCCGGGCTGAAAAATCTCCTTTGCCACGGCCTGCACCGCTTTGGCGTCCACCGCCTTGAATTTTTCCAGACTCTCCGCCGGCTCCACCACCCGGCCCCGCGTCATCAAGGCATCCCCAACCCAGAACATCTGCTGGGTCGTACCCTCCAGCCCCAACGCAAACTGACCCATCGCATAATCCTTGGCCCGCTTCAGCTCCGCCGCTCCCGGCCCCTGCTTCGCCAACTCCCTCATTTCCTCGGCGATGATCCCCAGCGCCTTGCCGGTATTCGCCGGCTCGAGCCCTGCCGAAATATAAAAAGCCCCGTCATCCGCCTGCAGATGTGCTCCGCTCGAAACCGAATACACCAAGCCCTCCTCCTCCCGCAGCCGTTGAAAGAGGCGCGAGCTCATCGCTTCACCGAGAATCACGCTATAAATGCGTAACGCGTGGCGCCTCGGATCCGTCCGCCCAAACGCATAGGTCCCCACCGTCAGATTCACCTGCTGCACCGGTTTCGCCACCGCCTTCACCCGCACCTCCCGGGCGGACACCCGCTTGGCCTTGGCCGGCTTGAGCGATGCCACCTTGCCCACCCGGCCCAAGGCCTTTTTCGCCGTTTCTTTCGCCTCTTTCTCCGAAATCCCGCCCGCCACCACCAGCACCGGACGCAAACTCTTCACTCTCCTCTTCCAGTAATCCATCAGCCCTTGCCGCGGGATTGATCCCACCGATTGCATGGTTCCGGCAATTGGCCGCCCCACCGCCTGGTTCGGCCACAGGATGGAGTTGAGCGCCTCCCCTGCCACCGCGGCCGGCTGATCCTCCATCATCCGAATCTCTTCCGTAATGACCCCGCGTTCCCTCTCCACCTCCTCGGGCGGGAAAATCGACTCCAGCGCCATTTCCGCCAACAACGAAACCAGCTGGGATCCGTGACCCGCCGGCACCCGGCCGTGCAGACACATCGCTTCTTCGCTGGTGTACGCGTTGAGATCGCCGCCCCGGCCTTCCACCTCCCGACTCAGCTCCTTGCAGCTTCTTTTTTTCGTTCCCTTAAAGAGAAGGTGCTCCACAAAGTGAGCCGCCCCGTGTTCGTTCTCCTGCTCCCACCGGGAACCGGCTGCGTAAAAAAGCCCCGCGGCCACCCCGGGTGCATCCGTGCCCGCCCGGAACGCCACCGGCACCCCGGCAATCGTTTCCACATGGGCGAAAGGCATCACGTGAGAATGCCTAATTTAGTTCGAAGTTTAAGCGGGAAGTTTCCCCTCAATCTTCCACCACGGGTGTCTTCCACCGTTTTACCAAATCGTTCCGAACGCCCAGGTGATCGAGGATCCGAGCCACCACCGTGTCGGCCACCTGCTCCACGGTTTTTGGCTTCCCGTAAAATGAAGGCACCGCCGGAATCACCGTCGCCCCCGCTTCCAGCAGTGTCACCACGTTCCGTGCCTGCAGCAGATTCCACGGCGTCTCCCGGGGCACCAAGATCAGCTTCCTCCGCTCCTTGAGAAAAACATCGGCCGCCCGCGTGATCGTGCTGTCACTGTACCCGTGCGCGATCCGGCCGAGCGTCCCCATCGAGCACGGCACAATCACCATCGCCTGAAACGAGGCCGACCCGCTTACAAACGGAACTTCCATGGTCTTGTCGCCATGCACCTTGAATTTTTTCGGAATCGTCAGACCCTTCGCCCCCAACTCCGCCGCCGCCACCTGCTTGGCATAGGCACTCAGCGCCACGTGGCACTCCTCCACCTCCTTGGCTTGGGCCAACTCCGCCAACAAACGCTGGGCATAGATCGACCCGCTCGCCCCCGTCACCGCCACGACCAGTTTCATCGGCCTCCTTTCGCCCGGGCCATCAGCTCCCGCGCCCGCGCCGCCGCCTCGGGCGTGGTCCGACACTCTTCCGGCCAGCCGCGGGCGTATCCCTCTCCCAATAATTTTCGGGTGGCATCAATCCCCATGTGGCTCCCCACATTCGGCACGCTCGGGGCATGGTCCAGACTGTCACAAGGACTCTTGATAAAAATGGTGTCACGCTCCGGATCCACGTTCGCTCCAAGGTAAAAAAGCACCTCGCTCGTGTCGTGCACGTTCACGTGCTCGTCCACGGCCACGATCACTTTCGTGAACATCATCTGCCCGGCTCCCCACAGGCCGTGCATCAACTTAAAGGCCTGGTACGGGTACTGTTTTTTCAGGCTCACGAAGGCCAAATTATGGAAGACGCCCTCGGCCGGCAGGGCCAGATCCACCAACTCGGGAAAGTTCATCTTCAACACCGGCATCAGAATCCGCACGCTGGCTGAGCCCAGCCAAAAATCCTCCATCGGGGGTTTGCCCACCACCGTGGCCGGATAAATCGCGTCTTTCCGATGGGTGATCGCCGTGATCCGGAACCGCGGATACTTGTCCACCGGGGTGTAGAAGCCGGTGTGGTCGCCAAACGGTCCCTCATCCACCGGCTCCCCTTGGGGATCGACCGTCCCCTCGATGACAAAGTCGGCATCCGCCGGCACCCGGATTGGTTGGCTCACCGCCGGCACGAAGGCCACCGACTTCTTTCGCACAAAGCCCGCAAACATGTATTCGTCGATCCCATCAGGCAGCGGGGCCGTCGCCGCAAAGGCGTTGGCCGGATCTCCCCCTAACGCCACCGCCACCGGCATCGGTTGGCCCATCTCCCGGTATTTCTTCCCGTGCCGCGCCCCCACCTTGTGCAACTGCCAGTGGAGCGCCGCCTCCCACGGCCCCAACACCTGCATCCGATACATGCCCACATTTCTTTCCTTCGTCTCCGGATCCTCCGTGATTACCTGGGGTAGCGTGAGAAACGGCCCGCCGTCTTTCGGCCAGGTTTTTAACACAGGAATCTCTCCCAATCCCTTGCCTCCCTCATCCACCCGGTGCACCACTTCCTGGCACGATCCGCTTCCCGTGGAAACCGGTCGGGCATGACGGAGTTCTAGCCCCCGCTTCAACAGGTCCCACGCTTGCACCAACCCCGCCGGCGGCTTGGCCTTCACCAACGCCCCCACTTCCTCGCCAATCTCCTCCACGGTGGCCCGCCCCAAAGCCATCGCCATCCGCTTCGCCGAACCATAGCCGTTGATCAAAACCGGAAACCCGTACTCCTGGCCGTCCGTCCCCACTGGTTTTTCAAACAACAGGGCCTTGCCGCCACCTGCACTTTTTGACTCTTGATCCGCCGCCGCCGCGATCTCCAGATCCGTCCGCGCCGGCTCCCGGATCCGAAGAAGCTCTCCGGCCCGGTCCAGTTGCTCCACCCATCCGCGCGTCGATTCATAAGCCATGGAATTGAAAATTCTGCCCGGTTTCCCGCAGGGAACAAGGGGTGGGAACCTACCGGCGGTTGGCCAACAACCTCAGGATGGATTCAACGTGCCGAGCCCCCGCCCCAAGGTGTTTCCGAAAACAAGCCTGGGCGCGCCGCCCCAGCTCCTCCCTCTCGGCGGTCGAGGTCAAGAGACGGTCCAAATCCGCCTCCAGTCCCGCGGGATCCGGGCTGATCACCATGGCCTCGTCCTGCAGGAACTCCCGCCGCAAGGACTGAAAGTTTTCCATGTGCGGTCCCGCCACGATCGCCCGCCCGTGGCGGGCCGCCTCGAGAAAGTTCTGTCCACCCGTTCCGGTGAGCGTCTTGCCGATAAAAACCAGCTCGCAAGCCGGATAGAGATCGCGCAGCTCGCCGGTCGAATCCACCAACAAAATGTCCGGATCTGAACCTTTCTCTTCCTCCAGCCGGGAACGAAGACCAACCTTCAGGCCACGGGAGGAACATTGCTGGAGAATTTCGCCTTTTCGCTCCACGTGCCGGGGCACCAGCATCAACCGCAGTTTGGGATGTTTCGGTTTCAATTTCCGCAGCAGGTCGGCCAAAACCTGCTCCTCGCCCGGATGAGTACTTCCCCCCAACAAAACCACCTGGCCCTGATTCCAACCCGCCCAAGTCCGAAGTTCTCCGCCCTTTCCCGGATTGTCGGAGACCAGATCGGCCACGTCATACTTCATGCTCCCCATCAAATGCAGACGCTGTTCGGGAAACCCGGCGATGGCAAAACGCCCCAAATCCTCCTGGCTTTGGACCCCGATCCAGTCGAAGGCCTGCAGAACGGGGCGGACAAAAGTGCGGGCGGCGCGGAACAATCGCCGGTTGCGCCGGGAGAGACGTGAGTTTACCAGACAGACCGGAATTCCCATCTTCTTGGCCCGCCACAGCATGTTGGGCCAGATTTCATTCTCCACGAGGATGAGGGCTTGGGGATTCACCCGCCGGAACGCCCGCATCATGGAGTAGTAAAAATCCGTGGGGACATACACCACGGAGGTCTTGTCATCCAAAAGCGGGCCCGCCATCCGCCGGCCGGTCGGCGTGCCCACCGTGAGAAACACCCGTAGTTGGGGCCGGAGACGACGCAGTTCCCGCACCAGCACCCGGGCCAACAAGACTTCTCCCACGCTAACCGCATGAATCCAGACGGGCCGGTCCGGTTGCTGCAGCCACTCCTTCACCTCCCTTGGGTAATGACCCAAACGCTCTCCCAACCTTTCCCAGAAGGGCTGCCGCCTCCAAATCAGATAGGTGAAATAGGGCCACGTCAGCGCAAAGCCCGCCGTAAAAAGCAGGTTGTAGCCGATTTTCAGCAGCGGCTCGGGAAACTGGGTCATGCGCGGGGATGGGCTTTCACGTAGGCGCCGCGCAGACGTTCCGGAGTCACCCGAGTGTAAATTTCCGTGCTGGTGAGCCGGGCATGGCCCAGCAACTCCTGCACCGCCCGCAAATCGGCGCCGCGGCCCAAAAGGTGGGTGGCAAAACTGTGGCGCAACTTGTGGGGAGTGAGGCTCGCGTCCAGCCCCGCCTCCGCCAAATACTCCTTCAGGTTTCGCTGAAACACCCGGGGGCTCAGCCGCTCCCCGCGGGGGCCGAGAAAGGCCGGCCCATGCTCTTTCCGCAAACCTCCCGGAAGTTTCTCCTCGTAGCGCTGCACAGCGGTTCGCACCGCCTCGCCCATGACCACCAAGCGTTCTTTTCCACCCTTGCCCTTCACCTTGAGGGTCCGGCGGCCTTCCTCGTGAAAAGATTTCCGCGCCAAACCCAGAGCTTCACCGAGTCGCAGGCCGGTTCCATACAGAAGCTCCAGAAGGGCCGCGTCCCGCCAGCGGGCCCAAGCCGGTTCTTTTCTTCCCGCCGGCCGGCCCGGCCTTTTCTCCAAAAGCCGCAGCGGCGCACCCAAAAGCTGATCCATCTGCTCCTCGCTGAGGAATCGGGGCAGGGATCTCCGCGGACGCGGCAGCCGCAACCCCATGGCCGGGTTGTCTGGGCGGTCGCCCCGCGACTGCATCCACTTAAAAAAAGTCCGCAGCGCCGAGAAACGAAGCCGCACGGAGGCCGGCTGGTGCCGACCCCGCCCCGCCAACCCATGGAGGTAAGTGCGGCAGTCGGACTCCTGCATCTCCGCCCATGGCCGGGCCCGGTCTTTCTGGAATTCGGTCAAAACCTGCTCGTAGTTGCGCACGGTGTTGCCGGACAGTCCCCGCTCCTCCCCCAGATGACGGAGAAAGGCGACCGCGAGCGGATCCGCGGCCGATGGGGCCGGGGTTTTCAGGCGGCCGCGGCAGCCCGGGCTTTGGCGGTCTTCGCCGACTTGGGCTTCCGCGGTTCGCGCGGCGGAAAATCAAACGAGACCTTGCTGTCCTTCCAAACCAGGAAGGCGGAAAAGGGTCGCCGCGTTTTCATGGAAACAAATTTTTCCAGGAGACCCGTCTTGCCGTCCTTGAGCAGGGCCTGCAGCTCGGCCTCGGTGATGTCCCGACTGAGGATTTTCTTGGAGACTTTAAAGGTGCAGGTCGCTGGCTTGGCCACGCTGTGTTCGCAGACATAACGGAGCAGGCTGGAGAACATATTTCCGCCGCAGGCGAGGCATTTGCCCAAGGGTTGCTGCCCGGTGAAGTCCAGCGTCCCTTCCTCTTCGCCCACCACCAATTCAATTTTCCTGCCCTCTCCCAGCTTGAGCCCCGCCGAGAAAGGCCGGCCCAAGCGACTGCGAAACCCTTCTACCAGGCCCAAGGTTCCTTTTTGGAGCAGCTCCAGAAACTCCGCAGCTTCGATGCGGCGACCCGCCAAAACCTTTCTCACGGAGTATTTTCCATCCAGGGTTCGATACTCCCGCAACGTCTCCTCAAACGCCTGCCCCGTCTCCGGATCCTTGAAGTCCAGTTTTCGGAGCACGTGGTCCTTGTCCTGGAAGGCCCGGATCTTTTCCACGATATCTTTGGTGACGTTTTGAATCTCCCGCATGAAGTCCTGCCGCTTCAACTTGCCGTGCTCCATCTCCTTCAGCTTGTGCTCCCACTCCCCCGTCAGCTCCGGGGAGTGCAGAATTTCAATCCCCAGCGCGTCCAGAGTTTCAAACAGCCCGAACGCCTTGGCGGTCGGCACCAGTTCCCTTCCCATTCGTCGGATATACTCCTCGGAAATCAACGTCTCGATCGTGGCGGCCCGGGTTGCCGGGGTTCCCAGGCCTCTTTCTCCCATCGCTTCCCGCAAAGTCTCGTCATCGATCAATTTTCCCGCCCCTTCCATCGCGCTGAGGAGCGTGGCTTCCGAAAACCTCGCCGGAGGCTTGGTCTGCAAACCGTCCACCACCACCGCCACCGCTTTGACCTTTTCCCCGTCCGTCACGGGCACCAGCAACTTACCCTCGTCGGAGCCACCCTCCTCGATTCCTTCCTTGCCGTAAACGGCGAGCCAGCCGGCCTCCTTGAGAATTTTTCCATCCGTGCGGAAGGTGTGCATTTTCACCCGCGTGATCCGGGTGGTCACCTCGTAGATCGCTTCGGGATAAAACACGGCGATAAAGCGGCGGACAATCGCCGCATACACCTTCAACTCGATCTCATCCAGTTTGGCCAAATCGGGCACCTGCAGGGTCGGGATGATCGCAAAGTGGTCGCTGACCTTGGCCCCGTTGAACACCCGCTTGGTCGGCTTCAGCCAGCCCTCTTTGAGTACGGTCTTGGAGAATTCACCAAACTCCGTCCCCTCGAGATTCTTCAGCGTGTTTTTGACGGTGGGCAGATAGTCGTCCGGTAGATAACGCGAGTCGGTTCGCGGATAAGTGATCGCCTTGTGCCGCTCGTAAAGGGCCTGGGCGATCTGCAGCGTCCGACGGGCGGAAAGACCAAAGCGGCTGTTCCCGTCCCGCTGTAAGCTGGTCAGATCATACAGCAGCGGCGAAAGCTGGCGGGCCGGCTTTTTCTCATCGTGCACTTCCCCGGTCTGACCCCGGCACTCATCAGCAATCGCTTCAGCTTTCTTCTTTTCCCAGAGACGCTCCGGTTTTTGATCCGCTCCGCGCTCCGAAGCTTTCTGATCAGCCAAGTCCTCGTCAAACCAACGCGCCTCGTACTCCCCAGCCTTGGCCCCAAAGGTGGCGTGAATTTCCCAGAAATCTTTCGGCACAAAGGCCCGGATCTGTTTTTCGCGATCGACCAAGATACTGAGCGTGGGCGTCTGCACCCGGCCGGCCGTCGTCAGGAAGAATCCTCCGCCTTTGGAGTTCAGCGCCGTCAGCGCCCGGGTGGTGTTGATCCCCACCAGCCAGTCGCTTTCGGAACGGGACTTCGCCGCCTCCAGCAGTGGCATCATCTCCTCCTCTTTCCGCAGATGGGCAAATCCGTCTTGGATCGACTCCTTGGTCATCGACTGCAGCCAAAGCCGTTGCACCGGCTTTTTGCACTCCGCCGCTTCCATCACGTAGCGGAAAATCAGCTCCCCTTCCCGGCCGGCGTCGCAGGCATTGATCACCCCCGTGACGTCCTTCCGCTTCAGCAGTTTTTTCAGCAGGTTGAAGCGGGGCTCGGTCTTTTCGATGATCTTCAGCTGAAAATGCTCCGGGATCAGCGGGAGACTCTCAAAACTCCACTTCCCTTTCCCCTTCCCGTACTCGCTTGGTTTGCACAACTCGACCAAATGGCCGACGGCAGAACTGAGGACGTACTGGTCGGACTCCCAGTGCTCCCCTTCCTTCTTAAAGCCCGCCAGCGCTTTGGCCAGGTCGTTGGCCACGCTCGGCTTCTCCGCAATAATCAGTTTTTTTGCCATTGATTAATCGATACGGGTGAAGACTTTACCGGGCATTTGTCGCACCCGGCGCTTCATCTCGAGCTTGAGGAGGGTGGCGGACACAACCGGGGAAGGCAACCCGCATTTTCGGGTCAGCCCATCCACCTGCAGTTCATCCCGCCCCAAAGCCTCTAAAATCTTCTTCTCCTCCTCATTCAAGTTGCCGTGGGGCGCCGCCGGGACCGGCATCTCGGCCCGGGGCAGGAGAAATTCAAACTCCGCCAGCACGTCCTCCACCGACTCCACCAAGCGCGCCCCGTCCTTGATCAGCTGGTGGCAGCCGCCCGCCTGTGGCTGATCGATCCGTCCCGGCACGGCAAACACCTGCCGCCCCTGTTCCAGCGCCTGCCGGGCGGTGATCATCGCCCCACTGGCTCGCGCCGCTTCAATCACCAAGAGCCCCTTGCTTAACCCGCTGACAATCCGGTTGCGCATGGGAAAGGTCTGCCGATCCGGCGGCGTGCCCAGACAAAACTCACTCATCACGAGTCCGCCCGCCTCCACCATTTTTTCCGCCAACACCTCGTTCTCCGCCGGATAGATCTGATCCAGGGAACAACCCAGCACCGCCGCCGTTTTTCCTTTGGCTGCCAACGCTCCCTGATGCGCCGCCGTGTCGATGCCGCGCGCCAAACCACTCACCACCCCGATTCCGGCAAAGGCCAGCTGATATCCCAGTTTCTTGGCCAGATCGATGCCGTACCCCGAAGCATCCCGCGTGCCGACCACCCCGATGCAGGCCCCGTTCACCGCCTCCAAGTTCCCACGGTAGTACAACACCAAGGGTGGGTCGTGGATTTCCCGAAGGAGTGGAGGATAGTCCGGATCCTCGCAATCGATCACCTTCAAGCGGTGTTTGCGGATTTTTTCCAGCTCCGCTGCCAAATCAAAGGCCTTCTCCCAACCCCGGATCGATTCCGCCACCGCCTGCCCCACCCCTTCCACCCCGGCTAACCGCATGGTCGGTTGGGAAAAAAGTCCTTCGACCGCGCCGCAAGCCTGCCGGAGCTTTCGCACCCGGACCGGACCCACCAAGCGGAGTGAATTGAGGACGAGGTAAGCCTCGGTCCGCGTCATCCCTTGGCCGGTCGGCCCTCCCGCACCTCCTCCAGCGCCGCCATCACCTTTTTCTCCGCCACGCCCGAAACCAGATCCGCCTTGCCGATCTTGCGGAGGAGCACCCAGCGGATGCCTTCGGAAGTCGCCTTCTTGTCCCGCGAGATCCAAGTGGACAGCCGATCCCACCGCAGTTCCGGATGGGTCACGGGCAGACCTTGCGCCCGGATCGCCGCTTTTAGTTTCTCCGCAGTCTTCCTCTTGAAGCCGCGTGCCTTCACGGAAAGGTGGGCCGCCACGGCCATCCCGATCGCCACCGCCTCCCCGTGCCGCAGTCCGTCGTAACCCAGAATCCCCTCTAAGCCGTGTGCCACCGTGTGGCCGAAGTTCAGCAAAGCTCGTTTCCCCTTCAGATCCTTCTCGTCCTCGCCCGCCAGCTTCGCCTTGATCTCCACACAGCGCTTCACGACCTTGGCCATCGAGCGCGGCGCTCCCTTGGCCAGGGAAGCAAACAGCTTCGAATCCGCGATCGCCCCGCACTTCAACACCTCGGCCATCCCCGCCCGCTTCTCCACCGGGGAGAGGAACTGCAACCAGCGCAGATCCGCCAGCACCGCTTGAGGAGGATAGAAAGCTCCCACCAGGTTTTTCCCCTCCGGCAGGTCCACCCCCGTCTTGCCGCCCACGCTGCTGTCCACCATCGCCACCACCGTGGTCGGGATCTGGATCAGCGGCAGGCCGCGCAGAAACGTGGCCGCCACAAAACCCGCCAGATCCCCCGTCACCCCGCCCCCCACCGCCAAGACCCATCCGTCCCGGGTCATCCCCGCTCCCGCCAGCTGGCGTAGCACCCGGCCGTACTCGTCGATCGACTTCGACCGTTCCCCCGCCGGAATCCGCACCCGGACAACCCGCGACGAGCGCCGCTCCAACCAGTGGAAAAGGTCCGTCGTCAATGGCAGCGCCGCCACCCCCTCGTCCACCAGCATCGCCACCGGCACCTTTGCCGGCAGGTGCTTCGGCAGCACCGTGGGAAGCAGTTTGTCTCCGATGTAGACCGGATACAGACCCGCCGAGGATTTGACCCGGACTCTCTGGATGCTCATCCCTTACCTCCGCCGGGTTGGGGTCCATCTAGGATTAGACTCGGAGTTTTGTAAATGGATGTGGTCTTTTTTGGGTCAAAAAGAGAAAACTCGAGGCGAGGGTCGGAATCGAACCGACGAAATGGGGCTTTTGCAGAGCCCTGCCTTACCACTTGGCTACCCCGCCCAAAATCGTTGTTCATAGTTTCCCGTTTCCTCCCATCCCGTCAAACGGTCAGCCTTTCAGCTGCGACACCAGCACCTTGTCGAGCCGGTGCCGGTCCATGTCGACCACCTCGTATCGGTGCCCCCGATACTCAATGTGGTCTCCCTCCTTCGGAATCTTGGCCAGCCGGTGCACCACAAAACCACCCACGGTCTGGAAATCGCCATCGACCGGGAAATAGTCGGCCGGCTTGCCCAAGTCCCGCGCAAACTCTTCCACCGGCAGGGTGGCGTCGACCAGCCAGGAGCCGTCTTCCCGCTGGATCGCCCGTAGCTTGTGCCGGTCCTCCTGGGAGGGCAGCTCACCAACAATCGCCTCCAGCAGATCCAATAAGCTCAGAATGCCGGTGATATTCCCAAACTCATCGCTAACCAGGGCCACCCGCTGCCGCGCTTTTTGCAGCTGCTCCAGAGCGCGCAAGGCTGGGATCGTCTCCGGTAAAATCAACGCTTGGGTCGCCAAATCGGCCGGGGCGGCGGGCAGTCCTACCGCCATATTGGCCCAAAGAGCTTTCACCGACACCATCCCGAGAATATTTTCTCGGCTGCCCCGATAGACCGGAAAGTGCGAGTGTCCGCTTGCCACCAGCGCTCGCCAGGTCACGTCCGGCGCCTCGTCGGCGTTGATCCAGACGATCCGGATGCTCGGCGTCATCAACTCCTCCACCCGCATCTCATCCAGCCGCAGGACCCGCTCCACCATTCCTTGTTCGGTCGAACTGAATACCCCCGCTCGTTTGCCCTGCTCCAGAAGATGACGCAGCTCCTCGTCGCTGACCGGCACGGTTTCCCCGGAAGAGCGCACCCCGAACAAAGCCGCCAACGTGTCCGTCACCCAACTGAGAAAACGGACGATCGGCCCGAGCCCCAGGGCCACCGCCTGAATCGGTCGTGAAAGCCGCGCGGCAATCGTCTCGCTGTGCGCCAAGGCCAATCGCTTGGGCAGAAGTTCCCCGAAAATGATGGAGGCCACGGTGATGATCAAAACCACCAGACCCAGCGACAGCGGATCTGCGATGAATTCAGGAACGTGGAGGGCCTTGAGACTCTCGGCCACCGGTTTGGCTAAAACCGCGCCTCCCATGGCTCCCGAGAGAATCGCGATCAGGGTGATCACCACGCTGACCGTGCTGAGGAAGGCACTCGGGGAGCTGGCCAGCTCGTACGCTGCCTTGGCCCCGCCATCCCCAGCCTCCGCCCGCTGCCGCAGCTTGCTGCGGCGACTGGAAACAACCGCCAACTCAGCCATCGCAAAGATGCCGTTGGCCAGGATTAGAATACTAAGTATAAAGCCTTCCATTGTAATTACTTATATTATATTTTGGCGCCCATAATTCCTGTCGGCAGGAAGAAAGATACGGGAATTTAGTCGGCGGGAAAGCCCCCTCGTTTACCCAAAAAGCTGCCGCAACCACGCCCACACCACCGCCACTGCCGCCGGCCCAAACACAAAAAGAACCGTGAAAAAAATCGCGCACGGAATCGCTGCCAGATAACCGGCGACAAGGTACAGGCCGTCATCCTCCAGCAGGGCCAGGGCAATCAGCACAATGGGGATCGCCGCCAGCATGTTGCTCATCGGAATGGGCAGGGGCAAAGCCAGGAGGATTGAGAGAAACGCGATCAGCATTCCATGCACCCGATGCCAAAAAGGATTTCGGCATAGATAGCTCCAGCGCGGGTGCAGGATCTTCTCCGCCAACTTGGCCACCCTGCGGAGCGCCTCCAACAGCGCCCATCCCGTGGCCGGCGGGATTTTTTTTACCTTGAGCCAGCCCGGCAGCCAGGGCTTTTGGGCAAACGCGATCCTTAGCCCGCTGTAAAACAGCACCACACCAAACGGCATCGAAAGACCTGGCACTTGGATGGGCTGGGCGAAGGGCAGCGCCAACACCGTGATCACCGCGGCATGCCCCTTTCCCTCCAGCGCGTGCATCAAATCATCGATCGTCAGGCCGTGCTCCCGGCTGATCCGGCGCTCCAGCTGCGCCACCACCTGGGAAATGGCCCCTTGGCGGACCGAGGAGGCCTCGGCCCGGCCCCCTGCACGTTTCACAAGCCCTCGGGAATCCGGCGGCTCAGCAGTTGCGTCAGGTACATGCCGTAGGCCACCAACAGCCCCACCCCGATCACCTGCCGGGCCTTGGGTTTGGCATGCAAGAGCGGCAAAACCGCCACCGTCGCAATCAGCAAAATGCCCAAATCCGTCTGATTGAGATTGGGCGCGAGCACCGGGCGCAGCAACGCGGCCATGCCCACCACCCCCAAACAATTGAAAATACAGGCCCCGATCACCACACCACCGGCCAGCTCTTTCTCCTTTTTGACGAGAGCGGAAATTAGCACAAACAGTTCCGGGGTCGCCGCCAGCAGCGGCACCGCCGCCAGCGCAAGGGCCGCTTGCGTCATTCCGACCATTTCCGCGCCGCTGACGGCCGCTTTCACCAAATACCGGGAACCGGCCACCAAAAGGACCATGCCTCCCACCAGCTGGGCCAACTCCACCCACCGGGACGGCCCGGGGCGGGGCAGGTCCCGCTCTATGCGGGCGATCACCGTGCTGTCCGCCTCCACCTGGGCCGAGAACCAAAGAAAAACCGCGTAGACCAACAGGCACGCGCACAGCAGCGTCCCCTCGAACCGCCCGATCCAGCTGTTCCGCAAAAGAAAAGCCACCATCGCCGCCGAGGCCACCAGAATCGGGGTGTCGGCCAGGAAAAGTTGGGGCCGGAAACGCAGCGGTCGGGCCACGGCGGCGATTCCCAAAACCAAGCCAAGATTGGCGATGACCGAACCGAGGGCGTTGCCCACGGCAAGATCCCCCTGCCCTTTGCCCGCCGCCCACAGACTGATGAAAAGCTCCGGAGCCGAGGCGCCAAACGCCACCACCGTCGATCCGATCACCAAAGGATGGACCCCGGCCCTCCGCGCCAAACCTGACCCACCGCTCACCAGGAGTTTTGCCCCGTAAACCTGCAGAAGGATCCCTGCCACCAGCACGATGACCACCTGCATGGGATCGGTGGTTCCCAGCCCAATCTGCGAGGAGAATAAAGTCGCCGTCACCTTTCCTCTTCTACCCGCCCTCGCTCCCCTTCGCCAACGCTAACCAACCGGGTGGAAGCGCGGCGCCCAGCCACCGCCGCGGCGGCAGGATTTCTTAAAGAACCACCCAAACGGCCCCCAGCAACAACCCCGCGCCCGCTCCCCGCAGCAGGAGGGTGGACCGGGGCAGACCCGCCTCGCGATTGCCCAACCATCGACCAATGGATGCCACCAGCAGCACCGACCAAAGGCCCCGGACCGCGTAGACAATATTCACGCCCACCGGATCGCCGGACAAAGCGATCGAGGCGTAGAGCAAAGTTCCCTGCAAACCGATCAGACTTGCCCCCCCCCAGACCCAGCCCCGCCCGCTCCCGTGAAACATCTTTCCCCACTCACCCAACGGCGTCACCCCGGCCGACAGCCCCGCCATCCCCACCATCATCCATGGCCCAAAAAGACAAAAGCCGACCTCCGGCGCCGCCCGCGCCACAAGCACATCGGTCAGGGAAAAGATTGCCGCCGCCCCCAGCCCCCATCCCACCGCCCGCCGGGCCCTCGGGTGGCCCGCCCCCGGTTGCATCCCCAACAACGCCACCCCGGCCGTGCCGAGAAAAGCGCCGACCCATAAATTGGATCCCACCCCGGCCGGCAGAAAAAGCAACCCCCACAACGCCGTGATGACTACCTTGGTGCCGAAGATGGGCGTGGCCACGGACACGTCGCCGCCGGAGATCGCCCGAAACGTGCAGATCTGCCCCAGAAAAAAGAGCACGGAACAGGCCGGCGCCGCCCCCCACAACCACCCCGCCAACCCTTCCGGCGGAGGCTTCGCCCAGCACAGCAGCGGCAGGGAAAACAACGCCAAAGAGAGGTTGCTGGCCCTCATCGCCTCCCTCGGTGAATGTCCCGCCTCCATCGACCGCTTCAACAACAGCGCCCCGATCGCATAGACCAAGGCGCAGAAAAACGGCAGGATGAGAAGACCGTGGTTCGTCATTCCCAGCAACCTCGCCGAAAAACCGCGCCGACCCAAGAAAGGATCTGGCACGGGACCATCGGCCCTGCCGACGGCCACGAACGCGCCGATCTCGTCCTTGCCCGGCTCAGCGGCGAATCGCGCAGCAAAATCCAACAGTGGATGAAGGCCGGCCGGGTCGAGGCCTCCGGGAAAACCGTGGAACCCCGGGATCTTCTCCCCGCCGGCGCCAGCATCACCATGCGCATCCCCAACCCGGCCCCACGCAAAGTGCAGCCTGAACCCATTCCGCTCCACATCCTGTATGAGGATGCCGACATCATCGTCCTCCACAAACCCCCCGGCCTTGCCGTCCACCCCGGCGCCGGTCGGCCGACCGGCTCCCTCGCCGCCGCCCTCCTTCACCACTGCTCGGGAAAACTCGCCCCGGGGGGCGGTCCCGAGCGACCCGGCATCGTTCACCGCCTCGATCTGGAAACCTCCGGCGTCCTCGTGGCAGCCAAGACCGACGCCGCCCACCGCGAACTCAGCCGCCAGTTTAAAGACCGGGAAACCCAGAAAAGCTACCTGGCGTTTGTCTTGGGCCGGCCCCGAGGCCAGGTCGGTTCCTGGGAAGGCCCGATTGGTCGCCATCCCGTTCATCGTCAAAAAATGGCGATTCGCACAAAAGGCCGGCCTTCCCGGACAGACTGGAAGGTTCTCGGCTCCTGGCCCGGTGCCAGCTTGCTGGAGGTAAAGCTTTTGACCGGTCGCACCCACCAAATCCGGGTCCACGCCTCCGCGGCGGGTTGCCCCGTCGCCGGCGACCCGGTGTACGGCGGCGCCAACGCCCTGTCTCGTGCCGCCGGCATCACACGTCAGCTGCTCCACGCCCATCGGCTCGCCTTCACCCACCCGCGCACGGGGGAATACCTTTCGTTTGAGGCTCCCCCTCCACATGATTTTACGGCATTCCAATCCTATCTCGATGGACTCTGAACTCCGCTCCCAAGCCGCCCGTTATATCCAGCTTCTTCGCCGCTCCGGGGAAAAAGACGCTTGGCTACCGGCCGGCCTCACCCGCCGCCTCCCCGCAGTGCCCATGCCTGCCGGGACGCCGACCCCAATCCCGCAGGCCTCCTCCCAGGACCACGCGCCGAAAGGCGCAGCCGGGTCCTCTTCAATTTCTCCGCCCTCCCGTCCACGCCCCGCCATCCCGATTTCCGAAGGGACCAAAGCCGAACGCTTGGCCGCCCTGCAAAAACAGACTGCCGTCTGCACCCTTTGTCCGCACCTCGCCCGCTCCCGCACTCAGGTCGTCTTTGGCGTGGGCGATCCCGAAGCCAAGTTGATGCTGGTCGGCGAGGCTCCCGGCGCCGACGAGGACGAACAGGGCGAGCCCTTCGTCGGCCGGGCCGGCCAGCTTCTCACCAAGATGATCGCGGCAATGGAACTCACCCGGGCGCAGGTCTACATCGCCAATGTCCTCAAGTGCCGGCCGGACATGCCGGCCAAAAGCAGCGGCAACCGCAAGCCCACCCGCACGGAAATGGACACTTGCCTCCCCTACCTGCGCGCCCAGGTCGCCATCATCGGCCCCCAAGTCATCGTCGCCCTCGGTGCCACCGCCGTGGAAGGACTCTTCGGCCCCCAAAAAACAAACATCAGCCGCCTGCGGGGCCATTGGCGGGAATTGGACGGCGTCCCCGTTCGCCCGACCTTTCATCCCAGTTACCTCCTCTACAATCAGGACCTCTCCCTCAAACGCCTCGTCTGGGAAGACCTTCTCGCGGCCATGGAGCGCCTCAACCTCCCCATTTCCGCAAAGCAACGAGGCTTCTTTCTAAAGCCATGAGTCATCCGGCCCGCCTCCATCCTTGGGATCGGCCCCGAAAACGGAACTCCTGAACCCAAAATCCGAAAGAAAAATTTTCTTTGCTCCCGGCCCCCGCATGACGATCGCCTTGCTCCTCACCACGGTAGGCTCAAAAACCGCCGCCGACCGACTCGCCGCCGCCGCCCTCCGCGCCCGGGCCGCCGCGTGTGTGCAAATTCTCCCCCGGGTGGAATCCCACTACGTCTGGAAGGGAAAACGGGAGAAATCCCGCGAGTTTCTGGTGCTCGCCAAAACGTCGCGCCGGCGGGTCGCGGCGCTGACCAAGCTCTGGTCCCACCTCCACCCCTATGACTGCCCCGAACTCGTCACCCTTTCGGGTCGCGCCGCCGCCACCTATGCCCGCTGGATCCAGGCCTCGACCTGATTTTCGTCTAACCAACCACCACCAGGCGAATTTCTTCCGGCAGGGACTGGGAAACCTGCTGCACCATGTCGCCCCTGAGCAGGTTCACCAAAACTTTTCGCCGGGATCCCCCCAGCACCACCAGATCCGCACCCAGCGTGGCCGCCAGCTCGGTGATCATGTCCGAGGCCTTGTTCGAAACGCAGTACACCGGGGTCAGCGGCACTTTCTCCGCCACCGCGAGCTGTTTGATTGTCCCCAGCACCTGTTGGGCCTCCGCATCGTCCGCCAACTTTCCGCTCACCTCGGTCGCCACCTGCACCTCCCGCACAAAAAGGAAAAAAAGGCGGGCTTCCCGCAGTTTGGCCTCTTCCAGCGCAAATCGCGCCGCCGCCGTCAGTCCACGGGCGGCCACCAGAATTCTTCCCCCTTCCTCCCCATCCTCCTCCTGCCGGACCGCGCTTGGCGGCGTCGCCACCTCCCCCGTCATCGTCGGTGCCGCCACCGGCCCGTGCACCCGGGTAAACTCCCGCAACCCCAGGCCCGCCCCACATAATCCCGCCACAAACAGCAGAGCGTGGGGTTTGGTGATTGCCACCGTGATCCAGATCGCTGCCATGAGCAGAGCCGTGGCGATCATCACCCCTCGTTGCCAGGGCTTCATCGGCAAAGTTCGGTTCAGGCCGCAGCTGCCCAGGTTCAGGCTGATCGCCCCCGCCACCCCGATCGCGTAAAGCGAGGCCAGCGCCTCCAGCCCGCGGGTGGACTCCAGCACGATCACCGGCAAAACCACCGCGGCCATCAGGGGCACCCACGGAACCCCTTGCCGGTTCAGCAGTTTGAAGTTGGGCGGCAACTCCCCGTCCTGGGCGAGGCTGTAGAGCAGCGCCACCGAGGCCACGATCGCCGTGTTCACCGCCGAAAGCAGCAGCAGACCCACCACGGTCCCGACCACCCAGCCGTACTGCGGGGAGATATAAAAGTCCGCCATGGTGCGCAGAAAACTCTCCGGTCTTTCCAACGATCCCGCCGGCATTCCCGCCACCATCACGCCCAGCACCGCCGTGATCAGCACCACCTCGAGCATCACGATGCCGATGGCCCGGCGCGCCTGCCGGTGGACGCTCGGCGCCCCCGGCGGGCTGTCCGGGTCCGGCTTCATCGTGCCCGTCATGTTGGCGATCGCCTCCACCCCCGCGAGGGCCAGAATCATGCCCGTGAAAATCTTCCAGCCCTCCCACGGGCCATCCGACGGCATCTCCGTCACACCCATCCGGCCCGAAAATACCCCCGCCCCCGCCAACCCCAGCAAAACCAATACCGCCGGCAGCGCCAAATAGACCGCCAGGCTGCCCGCCAGCCTCGGCCCAAAGGCATTGACCGCTCCCAGCGCAAAAATCGTCAGAACCGCCCAACGGGTTGCCTCCTCCCTCAACCCGAAATAATTGTAGGCCTCGTACCCGCTGATCGCCGCCGTGACCGTGTACCCGGCCAACAACAGGAGTGCTCCAATCACGCCCAGCCTTGGACTGTGGATCCGCGCCGCATGGTAGACTCCCCCGCCCTCCGGAAAAAATTTACAAACCAGGACGTAGTTGCTGCCCACCAAAAACGTCAGCACCCCAATGGGGAGGAGATAGACCGGGGCGGCGTACCCCGCCAGCAACACCGCCAGACCAATCACGTAGGCCTTGCTCGTTCCCCAGTCCCCGTACAAAAGGGCGGCGGCCCGCAACCAACCAAGATTGCGGGGCCGGCTCCCCTGCATGACCATTTCGCTCACTTGGTTTGGAGGAACTCCCGCACGATGGGCGCGGTCATGCCTGACCGCACCATGGGCGTGATCAGGTAAATCCCGCGAAAATGCTGGGCCACTTCCCGCGCGAGTTCTGCCGCCACCTCCCGGCCGTACTCGGCTTGGGCCGGACCCTCGGGCAGGGACCGGATGTTGGCCCGCACCTCGTCGGGAATCGAGATGCCCGGGACTTCGTGGTGCAGAAACTCTGCGTTGCGCGCGCTGACCACCGGCATCACGCCCACCAGCACCGGAATGCCCAGCGGGGCGAGCGCCTCCTTCATTTTCCTGACCATCGCCTTCTCGTAGACCGGTTGGGTCATCACAAAATGCGCTCCGCGCTCCATCTTCCTTTCCAGCTTCTTCACCTGGGCGTCAAAATTTTTTGAGTTGGGGTTGAAGGCCACCCCGATCACAAAGTCCGCCCCCTTGCCCACCTCGCGTCCCGAGGAGTTTCTTCCCTCGTTCAGCTGACGGATGAGGTCGATCAGGCCCAGGCTGTTCACGTCATAGACCGAGGTCGCTCCGGGATGATCGCCGAACTTCGACGGATCCCCGGTCAGCGCCAGCACATGCCGGTGACCCAGCGCGGCCAGGCCCATCAGTTCGCTCTGCAGCCCGATCAGGTTTTTGTCCCGGCAGGCCAAATGAATCACGCTGGTCACCTGAAACCGGTCACGCAGCAGGGTGGCCGCCGCCGTGTTTGCCACCCGCAGGATCGCCAACGAATTGTCAGCCAGGGTCAGCGCTGTCGTCCCCGCGTTCACCAGCTCTTCCGCGGCCTTCAGAAAGGGCCCCATATCCAGGCTCCGCGGACTGTCCAACTCCACGATCGCCACCCGCCCCTTCTTCAGCCGATCAAGAATCGATTCCTCCCGCTGCCCGTTTTTCTCCCCGCCCGCAGCGGAAACCCGGATGGCTTCCCGTTTGGGCTCCACCCCGGCCCGGGCCGCCGCCACCGGCTGGAGTGCCGCCACCTTTTTCTTGAGCGCCCGGATATGGTCCGGGCTCACCCCCGATCCCCCACCCAGCAAACTCACCCCCAAGGGGGGCAACTCCGCCATGCGCTCCGCAAAATACGCGGGGTAATTGGAGTACAGGTATCTCCCCTCAGCGTACTCCGGTTGCCCGGCATCAGGATAGGCCGCCAGCAAATTCTCACCGCCGGAGGTCAGCCGCCGGACCAGGGTCGGACAGGCGCTGGGGCCAAACGCCGGCGCCACTCCCACCACTTCCGCTCCGGCCTGGCGTAGCCGCTGCGCGGTTTCCTGCCAGCTCTTTCCGCCCGGCAGGGTACCTTCCCGCCCGGAAGCCAGCATCGCGATGACGGGAAGATGATGCAGCTCCCGCACCGCCCCGATCGCCAGCTCCGCCTCCGCCGGATCCCCAAAGGACTGCAGCAGGATCGCCTGCACCCCGCCATCAATGAGGGCCCCCGCCTGCTTCCGGAAAATATTCTCCACTTCCTTTGCGCCGACACCGATTCGTTCCGCTGCCGTCAACCCGCTCGGACCGACACATCCCGCCACCCAGGCGGAATGACCCTGAGCCTCCCCCAGCGCCAGCTTGGCCGCCTTCCAATTGATTTCGCTGACCTTTTCCTCCAACCCGTGTTTTTGGAGGGCCGGCCCGTTGGCCGCAAAACTGTTGGTGGCGATCAATTCAGCCCCCGCCTCCAGATAAGCCCGGTGGGCCTCCCTCACCAAATCCGGATCCGTCAGGCACAACCCTTCAAAACTCCGCCCCAACGGACTGCCTTTGCCGTAAAGGTAGGCCGCCACATCCCCATCCCCCACCACTGCCCGGGTAGCCAGTTGCTCCAAAAGCGTTGCCATTCCGTACTCTCCCATCCACACTAATCTACGTGAAGCAAAAGGCTGTCATAGAAAAGCGGAAAAAATTGTCTAACCCGCTGGACACCAACATTGAAGACCTGATCACTGCCGCCGGGATCACCGAGAATCGGCAGATTTTTAAGGAGATGATTGCCATCACCCTGGGGATGGGTTCGGACGGAACCGACTTCGGCGACCTCAAACAGTTTAAACGGGTTATGCGCGAAATCCGCGATGCGAACCGCCTTTTCGCCCCTTACAAAAATGTGAAGAAAATTTCTGTTTTCGGCTCAGCCCGCACCTCACCGAACGCGGCCACCTGGAAAACCGCCAACCTTTTCGGAAAGCTCATGCAGGAGGCCGGCTATATGGTCATCACGGGGGGAGGGGATGGCATCATGGGGGCCGCCCAGGCCGGCGCCGGCCGCGAACACGGCTTCGCCCTCAACATCGAACTCCCGTTTGAACAGGAGCCCAACGAAACCATCCGGGGTGACGCCAAATTGTTCACCTTTAAATACTTTTTCACCCGCAAGCTCAACTTCGTCAAACACTCCGACGCCATCGCCCTCTTTCCTGGCGGCTTCGGCACCATGGACGAGGCCTTTGAAAGCTTCACCCTCATGCAAACCGGTAAGTCCAACATCATTCCGCTCATCATGGTCGATGCCCCGCGCGGCAATTTTTGGCGCACCTTCGAAAAATATCTGCGCGAACACCTGCTGGGGGACGGCTTGATCTCCGAGGAGGATTTCGCCCTTTTCAAGATTACCGACGATCCCCAGTTCGCCCGCCGGGAAGTCGTCAACTTCTACTACAACTTCCACTCGTACCGTTACGTCGGGGAAGTAATGGTCGTCCGGCTCCAGCGCCAGATTCCTTCCGGGGCTCTTGTTCGGCTCAATGAGGATTTTAAGGATATCCTCAAACCGGAAACCATAATCACCACCTGTCCCCCTTACCCCGAAGAGGCCAACGAACCGGCCCTCGCTTCCCTCGCCCGCCTCTGCGTCCCGTTCAACCGGAAAAATCTCGGCCGCCTCCGCGCCCTGCTCGACCGCCTTAACCAATTCTAAAATTCTGGTCCCACCCCGAATCGAACGGGGATCCGCGGTTTAGGAAACCGCTGCTCTATCCTTTTGAGCTATGGGACCCAGCTGCAACGCTACGGGATCCAAAAGGTCGACGCGAGCCGTCCCCACCGCCAC
>Ga0194122_10001735_pt1 | contig 25648 bp, 22 predicted proteins | sample TA2MahCa10mmetaG_FD_155487 | JGI IMG/M metagenome (GOLD analysis project Ga0194122, IMG submission 155487) | Freshwater microbial communities from Lake Tanganyika, Tanzania - TA2015021 Mahale Deep Cast 10m | ecosystem: Environmental > Aquatic > Freshwater > Lake | place: Tanzania: Lake... | reverse complement strand
TGAACGTCGCGCTCACCACGATGCTTCCGGAGCCGTAGTCCAGCCGCCCACAAAAGTTTCGACAGCGCCCGCAGCCACAAAAAGCCGACTTTGGCCGACGCCGCTCCTGCGGAGTAGATCCTACGCCCGCCAAGCACGATAATACGGGTGCGTAACAAAACCCTTGTCCGGCCTCCCGGCCTCGTGTCCAATCCTAAGCCATGAGTTCTCCGCAACCGCCGGCTCCGAAAGCGCTTGGCAGCACCGAGTGGCTGATCTGCTTCATCGCCGTCATCGGCTTCGCCTTCGACATCTACGAACTGCTGATGCTGCCGCTGATCGTGAAGCCGGCCATCGCCGCGTTAAGCGCGCCGCTGATTGAACAGATGGTGCAGGGCGGCATGGCCCGACCCGAGGCCTTGACGCAATGGCTGCCTGGCGGCGAGTCGTATGTGAAGTGGGCCCGCACGCTCTTCTTCGTCCCGGCCATCTTCGGCGGCGTCTTCGGCCTCATTGGCGGGTATCTCACCGACCGGTTGGGGCGGCGGCGCGTGCTGACCTTCAGCATCCTCCTCTATGCGTTCGCGGCCGGAGCGGCGGGCCTGAGCACGAGCCTGTGGCAGTTGCTCTTCTTTCGCTGTCTGGTGTTCATCGGTGTGTGCGTTGAGTTCGTCGCGGCGGTGGCCTGGCTGGCCGAGCTGTTTCCAAATCCCGCGCAGCGTGAAAAAGTTCTGGGCTTCACACAGGCTTTTTCCTCCGTCGGCGGCTTTATGGTGTCGGGTGCGTATCTCCTGTGCGTGAACTACGCCAACAGCCTGCCGGCCATCCAGGGCGGACAAGATGCTTGGCGTTACACGCTCATTTCCGGACTCATCCCGGCGATACCCTTGATCCTCATCCGCCCGTTCCTGCCCGAGTCTCCGGTCTGGGCGAAGAAGCGCGAAGCAGGCGAACTGAAACGCGCCAGCCTGGCCGCGCTGTTCACACCGGAGCTGATCCGCACCACCATCGTCACCGGCATTATCGTCGCCTCCTGTTACGGCCTGGCCTTTGGCGCGATCCAGCATCTCCCGCAGATTGTACCCGGCCTGACCGACGTGAAGACCGCCGCCAAGGCGAAGCAGGACGGCCTAGTCAAAGCCGCCACCGACGCCGGCAAGCCCGCGCCCGATGCGAAGGCCGTGGCTGCCGCCGGCCGCCAGGAGTCGGAGCGTTTCGCGGGCGAAGTCCAGCTCTGGCAGGAAGTCGGCGGCATGGTGGGGCGCCTGGCTCTGGCGGGCGTTATCATCGTTATCGTCAGCAAGCGCAACGTTCTCCGCATTTTCCACCTGACCGCACTCGTCTGCGTGCCGGCGTTCTTCTGGTGGCTGTCCAAGAACCTGGGCCAGACGGCAAATCTCGACACTGTGAAATGGGGCGCGGCCTTGTGCGGCTTCTTCGTGGTCGCCACTTTCAGCTTCTGGGGGAACTACCTGCCCTTGGTCTATCCTGTCCACCTGCGCGGCACCGGCGAGAGCTGGGCGGCCAACATCGGCGGGCGCATTCTCGGCACCTCGGCGGCGTGGTTCACCTTCACGCTATCCGCCGCCAAGCCGCCGGACCCGTCGAAGATTGCCCTCACTGCGGCGATGGTCGCCGGTGTCTTCGCCCTGATCGGCGCGGTAGCCACACAGTGGCTGCCAGAGCCCAAGCCCGAGCACGCTGAAGAATGACCTTCGTGCCCGCCACCCGCGCTGAATGGCACGCGCGCCTTTTCCCTCACGTGCGGCACGAGGTGGCGCAAGTGCGCGGTGATGCGATCGCGGTCAAGCGAACCATCATCGCGGTAAAGGGTTTCCTCATCCCCGGCTCGACCGGCGACGGCTGGGAGATGGCGGACGAGGAAATCCGCGAACTGCTGGACTTCATCGCGCCGGAGATGAAGCGGCTTGGAGTGCACTTGCTCATCGGTGTGCTTAAGACCGACGCCAGTACCGCAAAGCGCGTCGTCCAAGAAACCGCCGCCCGCATCGGGGATGGCAACGGGGTTATTGTATGTGACCTCGCCAGGCGTCGCGAGTTTCTGGGCGAGAGCGACGGGGTTTTTCTCCTTCGGCCCGGACACGGCGGCGAAGTTCGTGCGCGCGCCCCAAGTTTTCCCACCGTCGGTCGAGCGGCGCAGCAGCAGGTCAATCGTGCCCCAGTCGCCCCGGTCGGATTTACGGGCCTCGCAATACGCCAGCACGGTGCCGCGCTTCGTCGTGACGATGCCCGGGATGCGATAGAGCGCGTAGCCGTCCTTTTGCGCCTCAAATAAGTCTACCTTCTCAATAAACGGGGCGGCAGCGGGGGCATCAATGCTGCCGGCGAGAACGCAGGCAAGCCAGCCGAACAAGAATCGACAAACTGTGGTCATGCGACGAGTAAACCGCGCGGGCGCAAGTTTGTTAGTAGCGGCTAGGTCACTTCTTCCTTAGCGCAGCGAGGTATTCGAGCAAGTCGGCCAACTCCTGCACGGTCATGGTTTGCTGAAGGCCGGCGGGCATAATAGAGAGCTTGCTCTGTTGGCGGCGCGCAAGTTCGGCCTTTTTTACCTTTGTAACCGCACCGCCAACGGTCTTCACGGACAAGTCCTCACCCGTCTCGCTAACGATCAGGCCAAAGAATTCCTCGCCGGCCTTGGTCTCGACAGACCACGCCTCAAAGCCAAAGGAAATGCCAGCACTAGGGTCGAGAATAGACTCGAGCAGCGCGACTTTGGGCAGCTTGCTGCCAATCTCTGAGAGCGCAGGCCCGAAATCCACGCCCTGACCATTCACGACGTGGCACTTCGCGCAGCCGACGGTCTCACGGGAAAAGATTTCCGCGCCACGCTTGGAGTCGCCCTTCATCGCGAGTAAATCGGCGACGGGCGGCAGCGCTTGGTCTCCCTGACCCGGCGGCAAGGGCAACAGTTTTGCAGCCTCGACCTTGAGTTCCGGCCAGCGAACGGCATTTAGTTCGGCGGTCGCGGTGAATCGAAGATCGGCGGGCAACTTGTCCTCGCGCGCAAGTTTGAGCAGCGCCGCTGCGCCGTCCTGTGTGCGGGCGAGCGCGCGGAGCGCTTGTTTACGCAGGTTCACGTCGCGCGAGGCATCAGGCACCAGCGGGAGTAAGAGCGTGGGCAGTTGTTTCGCGCCGGTGTTGCCAAGGGCCTCGGCCAGCTTCGTGGCGGCAGGCACGTCCTTGCCCACAAGCGCAGCAGAGAGTGTCGCGTTGTCGCCACTGGCGAGTACGAGCCGAAGCGCGGTGACACCGGCCTCATCAACAGGATGCTTAGCGGCGACTTCGAGCAGGCCGGCGTTCTGGTCGGCGACCTTGAACTGCTCGACAAGTTGTACGAACTGAGGCGTGCCACGCGTGCCGACGAGCACCTTGCCGAGCACTTCCTTCAATTTGGGATTGGCATTCACCGCCTCGGGGCCGAGCCGAGTAAGAACCTCGATCATGGTGTCGAGCTTCGCCGGATCCAACGGCTGAGCGATGACGGCCGTGACTGTGGCGAGTAGGCAAAGGGCGACTCGAACATTCATGATTACCGACATAAAGATGCGGGGTCTGCGTCCCGGAGGCGAGCTGAATGCGCTTTCAAGGTGATCTTTTGTTCAAAAGATAGAGAGTGAAGTCGTCCGCTAACTGCTTAGCGGCGGATGAACATTTGACCGCCTCCCAACCCTCTCCTAGACTTGACCCCTGTTTATGAAGGTTTTGATTTGCGACCCAATTTCGCCGAAGGGCTGCGAACTGTTCCGGCAACGGCCTGAGTTCAAGGTCACGGTGCTCGATAAACGGCTCTCCGAGGCGGAACTGCTCCCAATAGTCGCCGACGTGGAGGCTATGGTGGTGCGCTCGGAGACAAAAGTGACGAAGAAAGTTCTCGAGGCCGCCACCAAATTGCGCGTCGTGGGGCGCGCCGGCGTGGGCGTAGACAACGTGGATGTCGAGGCCGCCACCCAGCGCGGCGTGGTAGTGATGAACACGCCCGCCGGCAACACGCTCACTACGGCGGAGCTAAGCTTCGCAATGATCCTTAATCTGGCCCGCAAAGTGCCACAGGCCCACGGCTCCATGGCCGCCGGAAAGTGGGACCGTAAGCTGTTCATGGGCGTCGAGCTGCACGGCAAGACACTTGGCGTGCTCGGCGCGGGCCGCATCGGCACCGAGGTGGGTAAGCGCGCGCTGGCTTTCGGCATGAGGGTGCTCGCCTACGACCCGTTCCTCACCGAGGGCCGCGCCAAGTCGCTGGGCTTCGAGCTGGCGGCGGATGTGGACGCTATTTACGAGCACGCAGACTTCATCACGGTCCACCTGCCTGTGACTGAGCAAACGCGCGGGATGTTGAACGCCGCCGCCTTCGCAAAGATGAAACCCGGCGTGCGCATCGTTAACTGCGCACGTGGTGAAATCATCACGGAGAACGACTTGCTGGCTGCGCTCGACTCGAAGAAAGTTGCCGCTGCCGGGTTGGACGTGTTCTGCGTCGAGCCACTGCCAGCGGAGCACCCGTTCCGCAAACACGCATCGGTCATTCTCACACCGCACTTGGGCGCGAGTTCCGAGGAGGCGCAGGAGAAATGTGGCATCGAGGTGGCGGAAGTCATCACGGCCTACTTGCTCACCGGCGAGGTGCGTAACGCGGTGAACCTGCCCTACCTCGACGCGAAGACCTACGAGCAGGTAAAGCCCTACATGGCGCTGGGTGAAGCGCTGGGCAAGCTACTCGCGCAAGTGGTGCCCCAGCAGATTGACCGCGCTCACATCACCTACGGTGGCAAGGCTCAGGAGTTGCCGAACATTGACCCCATTACGCGTGCCGTGCTCATGGGTTTCCTCGCGCGCGCGGCAGTGAAGGACTTAAACCCCATCAACGTGCGCGGCATTGCCGGCACGCTCGGCATCGCCGTGGAGGAGAAACGCTCCAACGAGTCGGTTACTTTTAATGAATGGTTGCACGTGCAGCTTTTCAAGGGCAACGAGAAGGTCGGATCAGCCGGCGGCACGTTCTTCGGCTCACCGAACAACCCGCGCATCGTCCGGCTCTTCAGCAACCCGCTGGAGATGCCACTGCAGGGCACGTTTCTGATGTTTAACAACCAAGACCGGGCGGGTATTGTTGGTTACGTCGGCACGCTGTTGGGCAAGCACGGCGTCAACATCGCCAACCTTAGCCTAAGCCGCGACCACGCCGGCGGACATGCCCTATCCGTCTTCCACGTTGACACCGAGCCACCCGTCGAGCTGCTCACAGAACTGCGACGTGACCCCGTATTTAGCAATGTTCGCGTGGTCAAACTATAAATTTGTCTGCCACCTTCGCTCTATGAAAACCTTCGCTCCACTCCTGCTGCTTGCCGCCGCTCTGCTTGCAACGCAAATGTTCGCTGCCGATCAGAAAACTCCCAACCCTGGTGTCGTCACCGCGTCGCCTTTGCCCAAAGCCACGGTCAAAACCGACGACCTATTCCCGCCCACCGTGCTGGCAAAGGGCAAAGGTTTCGAGGTGAACAGCAAACAGCTCGACGAGGCGTTCTTGAATTTTCGCACCGCCGCTGCCTCGCGCGGCCAGCCACCTGTGCCCGATGACAAGCGGCTGGAAACTGAAAAGAAGCTATTGGATCGGCTCATTGTGGTGCAAGTGCTGTCGCGCAAGGCCTCGGCAACGGACAAGGCCAAGGGCCAGGCCACGGCCGACAAGATGCTCGCCGACTTTCGCAAGCAGGCCGGCTCGGAAGAAGGCTTTAAGCGCCAGATCGCCGCGTTAGGCATGACCCCCGAGGGATTCACCGCACAGTTTATTGAGCGCGCCATTGTTGAAGAGGTTGTTAACCGTGAGGTACGCGACACGATTCCAGTAACGCCAGAGCAGGTACGGAAGTTTTATGACGAGAACCCCAAGCGTTTCGAACAACCAGAGAACGTCCGCGCTGCACACATTCTGTTGGCTACCCGAGACCCCGCCACCAACACGGAGCTGCCGCCGGATAAACAAAAAGCCCAGCGCGACCTCGCCGAGGCTTTACTCAAACGCGCCCGCGCTGGAGAAGACTTTGGCAAATTGGCAAAAGAGTTCTCGCAGGATCCCGGGTCGAAGGAGCGCGGCGGCGAGTATGTCTTCGCCCGCGGGCAGATGGCGCTGGAATTCGAGACCGCCGCTTTTGGGATGCGCCCAAACCAGATCAGCGACTTGGTCGTAACCAAATACGGATTCCATATCATCAAGCTGCTGGAGCGCAATTCAGCCAAGACCCTCGAGTTCGACAAGGTTAAAGACCGGCTCCGTGAAAACCTCCAGCAGGAGGAGGCTGACAAGCAATTGCCCACATATCTCGAGAAGGTCAAGAAGGAGGCGGGCGTGGAGATTCTGGCGGAAAAATACAAGTAGTCTGCGGCGTGTTGTGTGTCCCGCGCTGAGTGCGAATGCCGACGCCGGACGTGACTAACACGCAACACGCAGCACATGCCAACCCGAAGCAAACAGCTACCCATCGCGCTGACCATCGCCGGCTCCGACAGCGGCGGCGGGGCGGGCGTGCAGGCGGATCTTAAGACCTTTGCTGCGCTCGATGTGCACGGCACCTGCGCTATTACCTGCCTGACTGCACAGAATCCGCGGGGTGTCTCCGCCATCCAAGCCGCGCGGCCAGCGTTGGTCCGCGCACAGATCCAAGCGGTCTTCACCGAGCTACGTCCCGCCGCCGTGAAGACCGGAATGCTGTTCAATAGCGCCATCATCCGTGAAGTCGCGGGCTTCTTCCGTTCGCTGAAGGTTCCGAAACCGCCGCTCATCGTTGACCCCGTAATGGTCGCCACCAGCGGCGCGCGGCTACTCAGGCCTGCCGCACTGCGCGCCATGCAAGTCGAGTTGCTGCCACTTGCCACGCTCTTAACCCCGAACTTAGATGAAGCGGAAATCCTCATCGGCACGAAGCTGAAGTCAGTTGAGGAATTGCGGGCCGCAGCGCAGGCCATCCATGCGGACTTTGGCTGTGCCGTGCTGGTGAAGGGCGGACACCTGCGCGGCGTGCGCGAGGCGGTAGACGTTTTCTTTGACGGAGAAACCGAGCTACTCCTTTCCGCGCCCTTCGTGCGTGGCGTCTCTACACACGGCACGGGCTGCACCTACTCCGCCGCCATCGCGGCCCACCTCGCCCTTGGTCAAGAACTAGCCGGCGCCGTCCAACTCGCCAAAGACTTTATCACCCGTGCCATCGGCGGCAGCATCCGCGCCAGGAACCATTCTGTCCTGAACCCGTTCGCTTAAGGCCAGCGGCGATCTTCAACCCGCTGCGGGCACCAATGTTAAACGCCGGGGCGGACGATGCTCCACACTCAATCGAAGTCTGAGCAACTCATGAAGTAATGACAACGCGGGCAACGGAATTTGCACTTCTGATTTTCCAGCTCGTGTCCGCAACGTGGGCACCACTTCCAATGTTCGCCCTCGCCGGCTAGGGATTCAGCCGGCGGATTTGTCCGGGTGACGTCGGATGGCTGAGGCTCTGACACCCGGGTTTGTTACGGCGAGTTGGCGCGGCTGGCAAGTTTGCAAGCAGGCCGGTGGCGCCACGCAATATTTGGCCGTTGTGCTAGCAAATAGCTGCTCTCTTGCGGAAACCAGCAATCTGCTTCCTTTTGTTAAAAATCGGGCGTTGCGCCTGCGTCTCGTACCCAAGAACTACGCCGATAATTCCGTTTTCGCTTCGCACCGTGGGCGGGCTCTGGTAAGCAACCTCCTTGTGACCAGACCAGCGCTTAGTGTGCTGCTGTTGATTCCAGCCTACAACGAGGAGGAACGGATCGAGCCGACCCTTCGCGAGTATGTCACATATTTTCGCGCAAATTACTCTGGGCGCTTTGAAATTCTCGTGGTCCTCAACGGCTGCCGCGACAATACGCTCGCCGTGGTAAGGCGTGTTGCGGCGGAATTTCCAGAGGTACAGGTCGAAGATTTTCCCGCACCCATTGGCAAAGGCGGCGCACTCATTGAAGGCCTCCGTCACGCGCCCAAAGTAGACCTGATCGGCTATGTAGACGCCGATGGAGCCACGCCGCCAGCCGCGTTCCACGCGCTCATCGGACACGCCGCATGGGCTGATTGCGTGATCGGCTCGCGCTGGTTAAAGGGCGCGGTCTTGCACCAGGCTCAGCCGCTCTTCCGCCGGTTCACCAGCCGCTGCTTTCACGCCCTCGTCGAGTTGCTCTTTGGCATGGGTATCGCTGACACGCAATGCCCCGCGAAGATTGCGCACCGTCACGCCATCGAGTCCATCCACGACCACCTCCGTATCGCTGACCTGGCGTTCGACGTAAACCTGCTTTGCTCGCTCACGCACGCCGGCTTCAAGGTGCTCGAACTACCGACCGAGTGGACTGACAAGCTGGGCAGCAAGGTGACCAGTTCCCTGTTTCGCTCCTCAGCCATCATGTTCCTGTCCACGGTGCGGCTTCGACTGGTGTATTCCCCGCTTTACGAGCGCCTGCAACCGCTGCGGTGGATTGGTGACCGCCTGTACGCCGCTCTTCGTGCACCGGTGCGGAAAAAGTCCTAGTCGAAAAGCTCCCCTGACTCAGGAATTGGGGATATGACCCTGAACCCGGGAACTTTCCCTTCGGCCCCAGGTAAAGTAGACCGCCGTTCCCAGCAGCGACACACAAGCGACACTGAGCACTTGTACCACGAGCCGGAACGCAGTCATTGGGTCCATGCCAGCCAGCCTGGGCTGTACCCACGCCAACCCGGCTGCATAGCCTGCCGCGATGAGCACCAACCACGGCACGATGGTGAAGCGCTCCCGTGCGAGCAGATTTTGGATCAACACATTTGCCAACACGAGGCACAGGATGCTCCACACAAACCACGGCACCAGCGGCGCCGCCAGCAGGAACTCCTCCGGGTTGCGAAAATACACCACCCGCAGCGGCAGCGTCGGCACCAGCGAGCAAACCAACGCCACGGCACCGCCTAACACCGCCGTGCCTAGCAACGTATGCCGCAGCGCCGCGTCAGCCCCCGTGCCGCCGGCAATTTTCGGGAACATCACGCTGGCAATGGGCAGCGTGAACTGGCTCAGGCCAAAGCCCACTATCACACCCGCACCGTAGAGGCGCGTCAGGTTACGGTCGAACTGGCTTTGCACGAACAACGTGTCCGCCGCGCCGATGAACGTGACCGCGCCCAGCCCCAAAGTAAGCGGCACCACGCGCGCCAGCCAAGGCCGCCAGTGGAACCCGCCGCCCGGCGCCCGCCACACTGCCCGCGTGGCCCAAGCTGCCAGCGCCAACGCGGCGAACTGGCTCACGAGCGAGGCCGACATACCGCTGGCCGCCTGGCCGCCCAGCAAAGCCACGAGAATTACAATCATCGAGAACCTGCCCACGCCATCTATCACCAACGTCCAGCCCAGCCCGGCGAAATCCTGCCGCCCTTGCAGCACACCGCGCAGCACCGGTAATAACAGCGTCGTCAGGCCCAATCCCAGCGTCGCCAGCAGCGCATTGGAGTTGCTGATTTTGAAAGTTGCGCAAATCGGCCCGCTGGCCGCCGAGCCCGCGAGGAACGTGACCAGCCACACGCCAGCCATCGCCCACAACACCGCGCGCACCGCCGCTCCGAGGTCGGCCTGCTCCGTCGCCGTCTTGGCCAGCGCGGTTTGGAGGGCGAACACCGATTGCAGCCCCGCCGCCGGGATGCCCAGCAGGATGAATAGCTTGAGCATCGTCTGGAACACGCCGTATTCCGCCGCCTCCATTTTGCCAGCAATGGGATGCACCGCGAACATGAACAAGCCGCAGCCCAGATTGGCCACGACCATCCAGCCGACCTGCTTAAAAAAACTTTTGCCCGACTCTGCGTTCATGCGGGAGAAATGATTTCCAACCTGACCGGCACCTGCTCAGGCGGTTTAGGCTGCGGGCGGGTGAACAAGCCTTTCCAGAAACCCAGCCCGTAGCAGACATGCGACAGGACGATGAGCGGCGCGACACGAGCCGCGTTAAACAGGCAACGTGAACTGGAAAAGAGCGTCTGCCCGAGCACCGCGACGGCGTAGAGCGCGAGGGGCCACAGCAGGAGCGGAGGCAGGAACGGCGCAAGCACGAGATAGAGGAGAAACAACGGCGGCACGAAGTTCGGGGCGGAGCCCAGCGTGGGATGCAGACGGAACTGCTCTGCGCGTCCGCGCCCGTAGTTCATCAGCATCTTGCAGAACGCGCCCAGCGTGCGGCGCGGACGCCGGTGAACGATGAATGCCGGGTCGTAAATCAGCTTGCCGCCGCGCCGCTGCAACTCGTCCATCAGCGCGTTCTCCTCGTTCGGATACAGCGCCTCGTCGAAGCCGCCCGCCACCAGCAGCGCGTCGCGCCGGCCCAAAAGGTTACAGAGAATCAACTCCTTCTCCCCACTTGCCCTTGCCTGACCGACCGGCGTATAGCGCGCCCGGCTCGGACCGAACGCCAGCCAGCTTCCCATCACGGCGGCGAAGGCCTCCTCCAGCGGCGGCGCGCCCGCTGGACACACATTTGGCCCACCGAGCATGGCGACGCTGGGATCCGTCAAGTGCGGCAGCGCACCGCGTAAATTGTTCGGTAGCGGAAGCGAGTCGTCATCTAGGAAATAAACCCACTCACCCTTTGCGACGCGTAGCGCAGTGTTGCGCTGGACGGATGGCTGTTTGCCGTACGCGACAATGATTTCGATTTGAGAAGGCGGATAATCCAGCGCCCGGGCGGCCGCAAGCGCCAATGGCTTTTCATCGCTCGGTCGCGTGGGGATAATGATGGTGACGAGCGGGGCGTTCATAGCGCAATCAGGACCGTGAGCTAAGTCATCTTTTCAAATTTGCTCACGGTTGCTCGCGGAGGAATTTGACCAGCATACGCGTCAGTCGTTCGAGCTGGTTTAGTTCAATCCACTCGTTGGCTGTGTGCGCCTGCGCAATGTCGCCGGGGCCTAGCAGCACGCTGGGGATGCCGCTGCTGCCGAGCACAGCAGCGTCAGAAAAATAGTCCACGCCGAGCGGCGTACGCTGGCGGACGACCCGGAGGAGTTGCTGGACGAGCGGCAGGCTCGCGTCGGTTTCGAGCGCAGGACACAGGGCGGTCTTGGTGTCGGTCAGATCCACGTTAATTCCATCGGCCAAGTCGGAGCACACTCCCAAGCGCCGCAACACGGCCTGAAGTTCGGTGAAGACGCTCTTTCGCGTCTCACCCGGCAACGTTCGACGGTCAATCAGGATTTCGCAACGATCCGGCACAATGTTTGGCTGCTTGCCACCGGTGATCGCGCCGACGTTCACGGTCGCGTGTCCAAGCAGTGGGTGTGCGCGGCGCTTCAAACCCGCGGCGTAGGTTGTCTCCAACTCTGCAACCACGCGGGCCATTGCATGAATGGCGTTGCGGCCCAGATGCGGCTGGGAGCCGTGCGCAGCCCGCCCATAGGTAGTGACGCGCAGCCAAAGGTCGCCCTTATGTGCCGTCACAACCTGACAACGAGTCGGCTCGCCAACGATGGCAAGGTCAGCCTTAAGCTTGGATTTCACCAACGCGCGGCTGCCGCTCTGGTTATTTTCCTCATCCACAAGCGCGGCGAGGATGATCTCGGTCTCGCGCGGACGCGGACCGCGCAAAGTGAGTTCGAGAAGTGCGGAAAGGTAAGCGGCAATGCTACCCTTGGTGTCGCACGCGCCGCGTCCATACAGGCGACCAGCTTTCAAAACTGGCTTGAGGCGCGCTTCACTGTCCACACCCACGGTGTCCATATGCGGCGCGAAAAGAATGCGGCGACGAACTTTCCCACCCGGTGGCGTAAGGCGGATGAGCAGGTTGGAACGACCGGGAAAAACTTTCTGCCACTCCAACTCTAGCCCGGCACGGTCTCCGGTGAAGGCGAGAAAGTCTGCGACGCGGTGTTCGCCGGTGAGGTCGTCGCGGCCGGGCAGGAACGCAGGGTTCACGCTGGGCAGCGCGATGAGTTCACGGAGGAGCTGACGGGCGGCGACAGGCACAGTGGAGTGAAGGTAAGCGGGGGCTGTTAGGGTGTCGAGCGGGGGTTGGCACTTCAGCTGATCTAGTCGTCCCAATACAGGCAATGAAATCAGGAGCCGACGCCGCTAAAACGGGCGGCAACTGGGGCAGCGCAAGAACCCGCACAATTCACTTGGGCACCGGATTAGTGGGCGCGTTGCTTATGACGCCTAACTACCACCGACCACAGCCCGTGGAAGTGCTCGGCAGCTGCATCAGCGGGATTGCTTGAACCGAGCACGCTCGCGTCGATTGTGTTCCTTTAGTTCGAGGGCCATATCGCGACCAGCCGCACCCATCATCCGAAGGAAGTTTTCGCAACTTTGCGCCATGCCACCGAAGGAATTCACCGTGTCGCGTTCGGCAAAATCGTTGGTGATGACGAGCACCTCCCCGAGCTGGCTGAGGCGGTAGGCCGCACGCTCGATCATATCATCAGCGGTCTGGCCCGCACGCGAGTAAAGCACTTCGACCTCGCGGGTGGAATGCGTCTGCGGGGTGCCGGCCGGCGCGCCCGCGCCGTCAAAGAAGATCGTGACCGGCGTGCCAGTGGCATCGTGGTATTGAGTGAGTTCGTGAATGAGTGCCTCGCGGGCGGCGGCAGAATGGCGTGCGCGGCCCTCGGCCAGTTCAGGCCAAGCATGCAAAAGGCTGTATCCATCAACCAATATGCGGAGTAGCGGCACACCGGCAAAGTAACACCGGGCGGGATGGCGGAAAAACCAATTTCCCAGCGCCAGGACACGATCTCTTATGCCACTGGTGGTGCAGCGGGCGGCTCGACCTGCGCGTCCACCGCCACGCGGGAGGTTTCCGACTTGACGTAATGAAGAATGACGGGCGCAAGGATCATGCCGGGCACACCCATGAGCCGCTCGCCGACGATGAGGCTTAGCAACGTCATCCACATGGGGTTTTGGATGCGATTGCCGATGATCTTGCTATTTAGGAAGTACTCGAGTTTGTGAATGACGACCAAAAAGGCCAGCGCGCCGAGCGCGTGTTGGAGATCAACCGTGAGGCCGACGCTCACGATGACGGTATTGCTGAGCACATTACCCAAGATGGGCAGCAGGCCGCACAAGAAGGTGACGGCGACAAGCAACTGCCAGTAGGGAAAGTCGGTCAGAAAGAGAAAGCAGCCGGTGAAAATGGTGTTGATGGTCGAGATGACAATCTGCGCGCCCATCACGGTGTGGAAGCTCTTGTAGAACAGCTCAAACCGTTTCGCAATCTCATCGGCGGTTAAGGAATAAAGATTGTTGCGCAGGGTGTGCTTGTCCCGGTCAATCACAATGGCGGCGTTATGAAAGAGCGAGATGGCCACCACCATGCCGATGATCAGAAAGGCAAGTTGACGCAGCAGGTTAGTGCCCACCAACCCCACCAGCCCGAACCGCTCGGCCACCTCGCCCTTCAGAATTGTGAGCAGGCTGTTCCGGTCGGAAAAGGGCAGTTCAAAGCCCAGCTTCAGCGCCGTCTCCACGAGCCGCGGGATCAATCGGTCAGCGATCTCCGGCGCGGCCACCACAGCGCGCGTTGTGAATAAGAAGAGCCCGCCGCAAATGACGCCGACCGTAAACAGCAACATCGCAACTGCGAAAATTTTGCTGCGCCCGTTCCACTGGTACAGGTTCAATAGAAAAAACGAGAACAGCACCGTCAGCAGCGGCGTCGCCAGCCCCATGGCGGCCACCAGCACCAACAGCAAAAACATGAAGCCGAAGGAAATGCGCGTGGGCTGAGTCATTTGTTTGGAGGTAAAAGTAGCAAGGCCAGCCCTAGACACACGCTATAAATTGGCGGGAGAATTCCGCTTGGGCAGGTGCCGATGAGTTTGTCGTCTCTTCAATAAACGCCCGCGCGCGCCGCTGGAGCCGCCTCAATCAGCTCGATCTCGTAGCCCTCCGGCGCGTCAATGAACGCGAAACCGCCGCCAGCCGGCCGCATCGTCGGGCCGTCGGAATACTTAAGCCCGTGTGCAGCGAGGTGCTGTCCGAACTCCGCAAGGCTCGTGACGCTGAAGGCCAGGTGCGTGAGGTCCGGCTGCACTTGCACCGGCCCACTCGAGGGGAAGCTGCAAATCTCAATAGTTTCTTCGCTCTGAGGCGTCTTGAGGAAGACCAGTTCTGACCCACGCGGCGACTTGTGCCGACGCACTTCATCGAGGCCGAGAATCTCGCGGTAGAACTTCACCGTGCGCTCAAGGTCGTTCACGCGGTAACGGGTGTGGAGCAACTTGCCAACTTTCATAGGCTAAAGTTGAAGGTTTCCTGCGACCAATTCAAGCCCGCCCCAATCAAACCTATGCCTGTTGAACCAAGCATATACTCCAATAGACACGCTAGCATTGGAATTCCGGGACAATGTGCAAGTGAAGTCGACACCTGTGTGCTATGCTCAAATTATCCCGTCGATTACCACGAAACACCAGTCGGCCCGACTTGCCTCGCCGTCACCTGCAGGCTGAAAGGGAGTGCCTTTTAGATTCGTAGCCTTCTTGTCCACTCATGGTTGCCACTTCACGGCAGCGGCACTTGCTCCTTGGCGCGCAAGTAAGCAATGAGGTTGCGCACCTCATCCTCGGGTAACGCCTGAAGCAAGCCCTCGGGCATCATGGATAACTCACTCTGTCTGAGTGTGGCGATGTCGCTGCGCGCGACGGTGAGCGACTCGGTGGGTGTGACGATGGTGACAGCAGTAGCATCTTGCCGCGCCAGCACGCCAGAGACGCTCCGCTCGTCCTTCGTATCGAGGTTCCAAGTGCGATAATCATTCGGAATTTCCGCGTTTGGATCGAGGATGTTGTGCAGCAAGTAGTCGAGGTCCGCACGATTCGATCCGGTGATGTCGGGACCGACCTTGCCGCCAACGCCGTAGAGCTGATGACACTGTCCGCAAGTCTTTGCGAAGACCGCGCGGCCCTTGGCAAGGTCAGGCTTGGGCGCACTAGCGGCGGCGAGCAGCTTGCGGTAGCGCTCCATTTCGGCCTTCTTGTCTGCCGTGCTTTCGCGGGCCGCGCCCCAATGCTTATCCAACGACGCGTTGAGATCGGCCTGCTGGTAATTGCGCAGCTGCCGCACGAGGTCGGCGGGCAGGTCTTTGGCCGCCAGCCGGCCGGCAACGAGCGCGGCCACCAGCGGGCGGGCAAATGAAAGCCGCGCGGCCAGCGTGCCGAGGGCGTCGCGCTTTTCGGCAGACGAAAGCAAGGGGAGCAACTCGAGAATCACCGGCGGAGTCTGCGGATCGTCATAGGCCGCCAGCCCCCGTAACGCGGCTCCGCGCATGGGCGGTTCCTTAAGCAACCGCCGTAGCGTCTCCGCCAGTCCGGCGTCCTTTGCCGCGACGAGCGCCTCGAGTGCCGCCAGCCGCCGTGCAACCGGAGCCTGCACGTCCAGCATCTGCTTCCGCATTTCTGCCAGCGCGCTTGCACTGCCGAAAACAAGCGATAACTGCCGCGTGAGTTCTCTCACCTGCGCGTTCGCGCTGCTGCCGAGCTTGGTCGCAGTCGCATCCCAACCCGCCGGGGCCTGCACGCTCCGTCGACCCTTGAGGCCGTCGGCCATACCCTTGAGGATGTCGAGCTGCGTTTGCGCATCATCCGTCGCGGCGAGCACCTGCACGAGTATGGGTAGGGCCTCATCCGATTGGGCGTGCAACGAAGCGAGCGGCAGGAGAGCCACAAAGCACAGCAGGCAAAAACGTTTCACCTGCCCACTGTGGAAAAGCACGCGGGCCGGGGCAAGCCGAGTTTGGCCAGCGAGGCTACTTTTTCTTCAGCGCCGCTTTGGTTGCGGCCTGCAAATCGTCGAGGTCCGGCTTCAGCTCTTCCCTATCGTTGCGACTCATCCGGTCGATAAAAAGGATGCCGTTCAAGTGATCCGTCTCGTGCTGGATGCAGCGCCCAAGCAGGCCGCCAGCACGGAAGGCAATCGTCTCGCCCCGCTCATTCGTCGCGGTTACGTCCACGGATTCGGGACGCTCGATCTCGGCATAGAGCTTGGGGAAGCTTAGGCAGCCTTCGCTACCGGCGACGGGTTCGCCGACGGGCTGCACCACTGGGTTGAGTAGCACCAGCGGCATGATGGACTTGGGGTCGACCGCCTTGCCTTTCAACTCCAACGTCGAGGGCCGGTCCTCAATGGGCCGAATGTCAATGACTGTAAGCTGGAGTGCGTGGCCCACCTGCTGCGCGGCAAGACCAACCCCATGGCTAGCCTCCATGGTCTCGAACATGTCTGCAATGAGCTGACGAACTTCCGGCGTGACCTCAGCGACCAGCACACCCTTTCTGCGGAGCACAGGGTCACCGTATTTGCGTACCGACAATTTCATGTGACAGATGATTTAGGGAAGACGATGGAGTTGGTTCCTGGGCGCTGGGTCGCTAGTTTGCACTCGCCAATTAAGATTTCCTTTGGGCCCTTGATGGTTTGTTTCAGCGGGAGCCGCCTTGGACAAGGTTTAATTGAACCACGCCGGAGGCTACGTGCGAAGCGACCTTACCTGCGCCCTGTCACTTAGTCCGTGTTGACACCCGCAATTTGCAAAATGCGATCTAGGTCTTGGTCATTGTAGAATCGGATTTCCACGGCTCCCTTGCCCTTTCGGTAGCGCAGCGCAACCTTGGTCCCGAAACGCTCTTGCAACTTGGTTTCGAGGCTCGCCACATGCACATCGCGCGCTGCGGCGGCCTTACTACCAGCAGCGGGCTTGGCCGGAGCCTGTGTGCTGGACTGCTGAAGGCGGGCGACTAAATCCTCGGTTTGGCGGACGTTGAGGCCGTCCTTGAGCACGCGCTCGGCGGCGAGCCTCTGCTCAGTCGCGCCGGGCAGACCGAGTATTACCTTTGCGTGTCCGACCGAAAGCTGGCCGTGACGCAGATACGCCTGCAACTCGGGCGCGAGCTTGAGCAGCCGCAGCGCATTGGCGACGACCGCACGGCTCTTGCCTACCTTCGAAGCGGCAAGTTCCTGCGTGAGCTGGAACTGCTCAATAAGCTGTGCGTAGCCCTGCGCCTCTTCGATGGGATTGAGGTTCTCGCGCTGGAGGTTTTCAATGAGTGCGAGTTCAAGCACCGCGCGGTCATCGGCCTCGCGCACGATGACGGGCACTTCCGCAAGGCCCGCGAGTTGGGCCGCCCGCCAGCGGCGCTCGCCAGCGATGAGTTCAAAATCGTCCCCGCGCGGGCGGACGATGAGCGGCGAGAGAATGCCCTGTGCCCGGATGGAATTAGCCAACTCAAGCAGCGCTTCCTCGGAGAAGTCCTTGCGTGGCTGAAAAGCACACGGCCGGACGCGCGCAACGGGCACAGGCCGCACGCGCTCGCCCGGCTCCGGCGGCGCGACGAGGGCGGCGGGCACAACGGGCATCGGCGAGACGGCTGCGGACGCGGGTTTCGCGACGGCTCCGCCTCCCAGCAACGCGCTCAGGCCCCGTCCTAAGGCAGGTTTCGACATGGCGGGGAGAGTGGAAAAGTGCGCCGAGCTTGTCGAGCGTGAGTTTCCCCGTGGACAGCAAAAACAAGCATTGAAAAGGGAGGATGATCTGCAATAATTTTTCATTTGAAACAAAGATTCCCAGGCTTACGCATGAACAAAGCCATTACCCTGCGCCGTTCCGAAAAATTCCAAGGCTTCACCCTCATCGAACTGCTCGTTGTCATCGCCATTATCGCGATTCTGGCGGGGATGCTCTTACCAGCCCTGAGCAAGGGAAAGATGAAGGCGACCGGCGCAGCGTGCATGAACAATCAAAAGCAACTAGCGATCGCGTTCCTGAATTACGCGGGCGACCATGATGACCTTATGATCCCGAACGCCGCCGGCGGCGGCTACTGGCCCGGGGCGATCGATGCAGCGGGTGCGAACGTGCCGCTGCCGTTTGCGGCGGGGACGGGCGTCGTCGCCTTGGAGAATGTCCAAAGAGGCCTCTCGCGGGGGCTGATGTTTCCTTACGCGAACACCCCGAATGCCTACCATTGTCCCGGGGATAAACGCACGGGCTTGCCCACGGGCGGAGGCTGGGGCTGGGACAGTTACTCGAAAGCGAACGGGATGAACGGCGGCAACTGGCAGGGCGGCGCGCAACCGCCGTATCAGCGGCAGATCGAGGTGCAGCATCCGTCCGACTCGCTTGTGTTCCTCGAAGAGAGCGATCCGCGTGGTTACAACAACGGCACGTGGGTGATTGACGTGCAGCCGGCGGTGCGCTGGGTGGATCCGTTCTCGGTCTATCACGGCGATTCGAGCAGCCTCGGTTTTGCCGATGGTCACGCGGAAGTGCGCCGTTGGACCGACGCGCAAATTCTCAACGCAGCCCGCCAATCTGGGCGCGGTGTGCAGTCGTTCTTCCCGCCCGGCGCCAGTGACACGAACCCCGACTACGTTTGGGTTCACTACCGTTACCGGCACCGCAACTACACGCCGCTGTGAGTCGCAGCCGACGGGATGATGGTGCCGCCACGGGGCGGCGTCAGCTTTTCGCATGTCAAATGTTATCCTTCGCCCCGAGTGGCACCTTCCGGAAAACCGCGTTACTCCTGAGCGCGCGTATCGCAACCGCCGCAAGTTTCTGCGCGAGCTTGGCCTCGCCAGCGGCGGCTTACTCGCCGCCTCGCTCGCCGCCGAAGCGGCCGCTGCGAAAAAGCTTTATCCCGCACAGCGCAATATTGCCTTCAGCCCGCCGGACTTGAAGCTCACCAATGAGCGCGTCTTCACCACCTACAATAACTTCTACGAGTTCAGCACGGATAAGGAGGCGGTGGTGGACCGCGTGGGCAAGTTCGTCATCACGCCATGGCCGGTGAAGATTCACGGCCTTTGCGAGCAACCCTTCACGGCAGACGCGGACGAGCTGGCGGCGGAGTTCGGGGTGGAGGAACGCGTCTATCGCTTCCGGTGCGTCGAGGCATGGGGCGCCGTGGTGCCGTGGACGGGCTTCGAGCTGCGCAAGTTGCTAGAAAAGGTAAAGCCCAAGGCTGGCGCCAAGTTCGTAAAGTTTGTCACCGCCAACCGGCCCGAGCAGATGCCCGGCATTGCCCGGCTGCGCGGCTACCCGTGGCCCTACACCGAGGGCCTGCGCCTCGACGAAGCCATGCACCCGCTCACAATGCTTGTCACCGGGGTTTATGGAAAACCGCTGCCCAAACAGAACGGGGCGCCCATTCGCTTAGTCGTGCCGTGGAAATACGGCTACAAGAGCGGCAAGTCGCTGGTGGAAATCGAACTGACCGACAAGCAGCCCAAGACGCTTTGGGAAACGCTCTCGCCGGAGGAATACCCCTTCGAGTCCAACGTGGATCCCGCCGTCCCGCACCCGCGCTGGTCGCAGGCCACCGAGCGCCAGGTGGACACCGGCGACCGCATCCGCACGCTGCCATTCAATGGCTACGCGGCGCAGGTGGCGAGCCTATACAAGAAGTAGGGCGGCACGCCTATCCTTCCGACTCCCAAGAAATACGGACACCCTGTCGAGGGTCAAGAGTTAGACAATGTGTCGTTGTTTTGCGTCTTGCTACCAAAAGAACGCCCGCGGCTCATTCTCCCCCGAAAGCATTCTCCCACCGTCACGCACGGCACGCTGGGATCGCCAGTGCCCGCCCACCGGGCACAAGGCTTGCAAAATTTCATACACTCTCTCTCCCTCATCTCGACCGATCTTGAGCGCGGCATGAAGAAGTAAAAGAAGTGCCTCGCTCCGGGAAGAAACCGGCTCGACACATTTGGCAATGGCGAGCGCTTCGCTCAAACTCTTGCGAGCATTCTTTTTGAAATCACGCTCCGCTAAAGCGGCAATCTCCCAAGCCCGAACCGCTGACCTCTTGTAATCATCCTCACATTCCCGGGCGGCTGTCGCCGCCTCAGATGCTATGGCAACTGGATCACCGTCTGTAAATCTTGCCACCCAAGATAATCCCTGCGCCCGAAACCACGGCTCGTTTATTTTGCGCGCCTGAGTGAGCGCTTTATTCGGACTGCTCTTCGCAAGGGTAGATGTGTGGTCTCGCTGGGATGTGGCGCTCACGGATTTTGCTACGCAGGCTAAAGCGGAGGCGGGACGCGCTGTCCTACTTGGTCAGTTCTCCCGAATCTTCCCCTCTTTGATGAGCTTCCGCAGCTTGGGCACGATGACCGCACTGCAATAGCCATTCCGGTTCCAGTTCAGGTTGAAGTAATTCTGGTGGTAGTCCTCCGCCGCGTAAAAGTTCTTCAGCGCGGCGACCTCCGTGACAATCGGATCCTTCCAGCCGGATTGCGCCTTCTTCTTCGCCTCCTCGGCGGCGGTCTTCTGCGCGTCGTTCGCATAGAAGATGCACGAGCGATACTGCGGGCCGGTGTCCGCGCCTTGGCGGTTCAGCGTGGTCGGGTCGTGCGACGCAAAGAACACCTCGAAGAGCGTTGCCAGCGTAACGGTCTTCGGGTCGAACTCCACCTGAATGACCTCGGCGTGGCCAGTGGTCTTGGTGCAAATCTGCTCGTAAGTCGGCTTGACGACATGACCACCGGAGTAACCGGAGACAACCTTCTTGACCCCGTTAACACGCTGGAAGACAGCCTCGGTGCACCAAAAGCAACCTCCGCCGATGATAAGCTTCTCGGTGGCCGCTTTTGAGTCGGGGCCAGGTTTGGCGGATTCCTTCGGTGTATCTTTGGGTTTGGAGTCGGCGGCGTTCATGGTGGAGGCAAGCGCAGGCAGCACGGCGAGCAGCGGCAAGGATTTACGGCGGTTCATAGTTGAGGCGCGGCGGTTTAGGCGCGCGTATGTTGGACGACTCGGCACCACAAAGTTTACACGGGGAATTCGCCGGAGCGAGGGAGAAATATAGTGAAACTGGCAGCGCCATCGGTGAGCATGCTTTCTCGTCGCCTTGCAAGAGCCCATGATTTTAAACCTGATAGGCTCGATCAAATTTCCGTCACTGTCCCCCGGCCATCGCCGTGGCCGGCTTAAGGATGATGTCCAGCATGGTGTGTCAAGGTCCTTGCCTACCACGCCCCAAAACTTCGCGGAACCCGCTGGACAATTTTCTAGCGAAGGAGGAAGGCCAGCAGGTCAGCAGCTTCTTGGGCAGTTAGGGCGGTGAGCAATCCTTCCGGCATCGCGGAGAGCGCGGAGGGGCGCGTGGATCTGACTTCGGCGAGCGGCACGCGTCGCTCAGTGCCATCTTCGAGACGCAAGAAAAATTCTGTGGCGGTGCTCTTCTTAAGGAAGCCAGTTAGCTCAGTGTCGTCGCGGAGAATAACCGAGTGAGTGCGGTGCTCGGGGGCCACGAGGAGGTTAGGCTGCGTGATGTGCGTGAGCAGCGCAGCGCGGTCGTATTTGCGGCCGATGTCGGTGAGTTCCGGGCCGAAATCGCGGCCCACGCCGTGCGCGCGGTGACAGCGGACACACTGGCCGCCGGACTCGTTGGCGAAGACGGCGCTGCCGCGCTTGGCATCCCCGCGCAGCGCGAGCACTTCGGACGGGGGAAAGTCCGAACCGAGCGTACGGCGGCGTTGCTCAGGCGGGAGAAAGCGAGAGAAAAGGTCGCGAACGAGCAAACTCGATGCCTTTCGGGCAATGTCACGGTGCTGCTCAGTTATCGTGGGTTCGAAAGAAAGTAAAAGCGCGGTGTTAGGATGGAGGTTCTCGTTCGTGCCAACTTGGACTACTGCACCTTCATTCGGGCCGATTTTTCTGGAGAGAGATGCAATCCAATCTCGCACCAGCTTTGCTCCGGCTTCATCGACCGTCCGCGATCCCGTCATCGGCATATGCCCCGCGCCTTCCGTCGCGATGCGCCAGAGCAGCGCGGAGCTGTAGGGCCGGCCCGGCGCGATGACCCGTGCGTCGGTCAGGCCGAAGTCGCCGCGCGCAGGCCTCACGTCGAGCACGCGCGCAGCGTCGAGCTTCTTGTCAATGTTCAGGTGCGAGGGAACGGCCCCGCCCGCGCCGTTGCGGTGGCAGGCGGCGCAGTTGGCGTGCAGCCATGAGCGGGCGCGGAGTTCGAGCGGCTGCGCGGCGTCGTGCGGGTTGACGAGGCGGGCGAGGTTCTTAGGCAGGTTCTTCACTTCGATTAGCCCGCGCTCTTCGAGGCGGCGCAACTCGCTAGGCGCGTTGGTGGTCTGGCGTTTAGCTGGGGCGTAGTTCGCCGCGCCGAGTTGCAGCCAGTTGAAGCTGACGGTTTCGTTTGCCCATGCGTTATGGCAGCGCAAGCATTCAGCACGGCTGTGAAAGCGCCACGGGATTTCGCGGCGGCCACCGGGCGCGGAGGCATCCGTCACATTAAACGTGTCGCCCGCGCCTTCGTCGGGCACGAGGTCTGCGTCGGTCTGCGCGGCATTCCAGCGGTAGGAGTAAGGATTCCATGTGCGGCCATCGAAGTGTAAGAGCTGCGTCTCGACACGCTGAGCGCTGGCGGCATCGCCTTTCTTAAGTTCCAGCGTGAGCGTGCGGGCCAAGACGGTGTCTGTGGGGAAATGCCACATGAATCCGGAGATGATTTTGCGAGCGTTGGTAGTGACGATGACCCCGTCGCCGGGAATGGCGAGGTGGTGCTGCGCGACTGCGCCGTCATTCCACATGGGCGTAGCGGGCGCATAAGGCTCGACGCCGGACGCGGGCGCGAGGGGTTTGAGCGAGACGAACAGGCCAGTTTGGGAGAGCTTACGGGGGAAGGCTTGATTCGCGGGCGGTGCAGGGTTGGGCACGAAGCGCCAGAAGCCACTGTTGTGATCGAGAATGAGCAGCTCGCCATCGGCGTCTTCGGCGAAGGAGACGGGCTTAAGCGAGGTTTTGCATAGCTCGACGTTGGACAGCAGCTTGTCGCCGTCGTGGCGGAGCGCCCAGAACTTGCCGGTCTCCCAGTCGCCGTAGATGTAAGTGCCTTTGAGCTGTGGGAATTTTTTCCCGTTGTAGAAGCGCCCGCCGGTGACGCTCGCGCCTTCGCGATGCGGGATGGCGACGATGGGCGGCAGGATGGGGCCGGGGCCGGGCTTCACGTCGGTGCGGACGCGGGTGTTCGGGCCTTCGGTGATAGGCCAGCCGTAATTGCCTCCGCGCTGCACGCGATAAATCATTTCCCACTGTTCCCAGCCCACGTCGCCCACCCAGAGCCGGCCGTCCGGGCCAAAGCTGGTGCGGAAAGGATTGCGGAAGCCGAACGCCCAAATCTCCGGCCGCGCGCCGGGCGTGCCGACGAAGGGATTGTCCTTGGGCACGGCGTAGTTGTTCGTGCCCTCGGTGCGGTCCACGTCAATGCGCAGGATGCACGCGAGCAAGTCGGAGTTGTCCTGGCCGGTGAGCTTGAGGCCGTCGGGTGGGTCCGGCTCGGCGGCGTCGCCGGTCGAGATGTAGAGGAAACCGTCGGGGCCGAAGACGAGCGTGCAGCCGTTGTGCCCGCCGCCGAGCCACGAGACGATGGGCCGCTCGCTGGCGGGGTCGAGCCGGAGCGGTTCGAGCGACGTGGCAGTGAAGCGCGAGACGCGCGCGCCGTTCTCGCGGTTGAAGCCCTCGTTGTGGTTGATGAAGACAAAGCGGTTCGTCGCGAAGCCGGGGTGGAAGGTGAAGCCGATGGGCCGCGCAGCGGAGCGGAACTCGCGGCAATCGAGCGCAAGGTCGGCGTTCGTGCCGGCGTCGCTGGGACGGAAGGAAAGCAGCTTGCCGCCCTCCTGCATCACCACCCAGCGGTCGCTGCCGGGCTGGCGCATGAACTCGACGGGGCGGTCGAAGGTGCGCTGTGGAAAGACGCGCTCGACGGTGAACGGCGCGGGCGGATTCGGCGAGCCGGTGACGCGCGAGGTGGTCCACGGCGTGCGCGGGGCGGCCGTAGCCGCACCAGAAAAGAGAACTGCGAACGCAAGAAGGGGGCGGAAAAAGGTCGGACCGCTCATGTGTTCAGCGGCGTTTTAGACGGCGAGGGCGGGCTTGGCGAGCGAACTTCTTGCTACTGGTAGTTCAGCCCGTTGGCCATGCGGAGGGAGTCCACATCGTTCACGCCGACGTTGAAGCGGCCATTGAGCGGATTGCCCGTGGCTGACGTGCGTTGGGTCGGGTGGGTCATGTCATTGAATTGCTGGTTGACCCGAATGAATGCGCCCCTCCAAACCCAATTCTCCACATGACCATCGGCGAAGGAGATGGCCGCTCCGTTGTTATGCCGCCCGGATGGCGGGTTCCAAGTCGTCCAAGCGCCGCCCTGGAGCGCGCTTAGTGGCCGAATCCCGGCTGCGCCGTTGTCAATGCTAACGGGGTTTTCCTCCAGAAAGATGATCACGTCCGATGGCTTCTGAATCTCAGCGATGCGTTTAACACTTTGGGGAACGACCGCACAGTTCACGCCGACGGACATCGCGTAGGAGCGGTGGTGCGGGATCGCGGCTGGCGTGCCCGCCACCGTCTTGGCCCGTGTGCCGGGGCAGACGTAAATCTTTTCCGTGTTGTGATACGGGAACAATTTGCCGTTGCGAATCTCGTTGGTGTAGTTGGGGCCACCGAGCTGGACATTGCCCTGAATCCACGCGTTCGGCTCAGCCGACGTGGAGGCAGCCGGGGCATTGTTGTTGGAGATAATTTTGTCCTCGTGGTCATCCGAATACATCGTGATGGCCAACTCCAGTTGCTTGAGCCCGTTCAAGCATTGCGTGCCGTGGGCCTTCTGCTTGGCCTTGCCCAAGGCCGGTAACAGCATCCCCGCCAGAATCGCGATGATCGCGATGACGACGAGTAGTTCGATAAGGGTAAAACCAGCCGGGCGGACGGAGGGTTTTACGGTCATGGCTTTCAGTTGCATTACAGGATAACTAATACCATACCAAGGCTCGCGCTTGTCAATTCTCCCTTCGCCCGCACATTCTCAGACAGTTATGTCTTCTGCCCGCCGCCACTTCGCCAGCGACAACTACGCCGGCATCTGCCCAGAAGCCTGGCAGGCCCTCGAGGAATCCCATCGCGGCCACGCACCCAGCTACGGCGACGACCGCTGGACCGCCGAGGCCGCCGACCTGCTGCGCCACACTTTTGGCATGGCCTGCGAGGTGTTCTTCGTCTTTAACGGCACGGCGGCCAACTCACTCTCGCTCGCGTCGCTCGGCCAGTCGTTCCACAGCATCCTCTGCCACGAGACCGCGCACGTGGAGTCCGACGAGTGCGGCGCGCCGGAGTTCTTCAGCAACGGCATGAAGGTGCTCACCGTCCCCGGCGCGAACGGGAAGATTGACCCCGCCGGCATCGAACGGATGGTAAAGAAACGCTCCGACGTGCATTACCCCAAGCCCCGCGCCGTGAGCGTCACGCAGAGCACGGAGCTGGGTACGGTCTATTCCATCGCGGAACTAAAAGCTATCTGGGCCAAGACCAAACAACTCGGCCTGGGCCTGCACATGGACGGCGCGCGCTTCGCCAACGCCGTGGCGTCGCTTGGGTGTGCGCCGCGCGAAGTAACATGGGAGGCCGGCGTGGACGTGCTGTGCTTCGGCGGTACAAAGAATGGCACAGCGGTGGGCGAAGCGGTGGTGTTCTTCAACCGCGAGTTAGCGTGCGAGTTTGACTATCGCTGCAAGCAAGCCGGCCAGCTCGCCTCGAAGATGCGCGTGCTCTCCGCGCCCTGGGTTGGGATGCTTAAGGATGGCGCGTGGCTCCGGCACGCCGC
>Ga0194122_10001717_pt1 | contig 25798 bp, 22 predicted proteins | sample TA2MahCa10mmetaG_FD_155487 | JGI IMG/M metagenome (GOLD analysis project Ga0194122, IMG submission 155487) | Freshwater microbial communities from Lake Tanganyika, Tanzania - TA2015021 Mahale Deep Cast 10m | ecosystem: Environmental > Aquatic > Freshwater > Lake | place: Tanzania: Lake... | reverse complement strand
AACTTGGCTGGGTGCGTCGTGACCGCCGTCCGGGCGGCCGTGCAGGCCAACGGAGCTTCGGTCCGCGCCCGCTACAATCTCGGCATCGCGCTCTACGATTCGGGCGACGATGCGGGGGCGGTGACGCACCTGCGCGAAGCCGTGCGCCTGGCGCCGCGCGAGTTGAACGCGCGTCAGGCTCTCGGATCTGCCCTGCTGCGCCTGAAGCAGTATGCGGAGGCGGAAGCGGCCTTCAGCGCGGCCCTGGCGCAGGCGCCGGATTCCGCCGTGGCGCGCGAGGGGCTCGCCGAGGCCCAGCGGGCTCGCCAGTCGCCGGTCAGCGTCGCCACGCAGCGTCTGCGTGCGGGCGACTTCGCGGGAGCCGCCGAGGCCTATCGCGCGTATCTGCAGACCACGCCCGCCGACGCGGTGGCGCGGCACAACCTGGCGCTGGCGTTCTGGAAGTCCGGCCAGCGCGGCGACGCCCGGAAGGAGTTCGAGGAAGCCATCCGGCTGCAGCCGGATTTTGCCAACGCCTGCACCAACCTCGGTGTGCTGCATCAACAAGAGGGGCGCAGCGAGGAAGCCGAGCGATGGCTGCGCCGCGCCGTCAAAATCGACCCCGCCCACGCGCCCGGCCACCTGAATCTGGGCCTGGTGCTGACGGCCCAATCCCGCTTTGCCGAGAGCGAAGCCGCGCTTCGCCGCGCGCGCGAGTTGAAGCCGGACGACCACGTGACGCTGAGCGCGCTGGCCGTGGCCATGCTCCGCCAGCGCCGCCTCGAAGAAGCCGCTGCGGTGCTCCGGCGCGTCGTCGAGTTGCAGCCTCAATCGGCTCTGGCGCATCTGAACATCGGCATGGTGCTCGCCGATCTCGGACGGCGCGAGGAGGCCGTGACGGAGTTTGAACAAGCGCTGCGGCTCGACCCACAATCGGTGGAAGCGCTCTACAATCTCGGCCGCGCGCGCTTCGAACTGCGGCTGCATGAGGGAGCGCGTACTGTGCTCGAAAAGGCAGTCGCGCTACGCCCCAACCACTCGCAGGCTTGGATGATGCTCGGTATGACCGAGAGCGCGCTCGGCCGGCCCGAGCCCGCCGTGCGGAGCCTGGAGCGCGCGGTGGCGCTGGGCTGGTCCGATACGACAGTTCACCACCAGTTGGGCCGCGCGCTGCTGTAACTCGGCCGCGAGGCGGACGGTGTGTCGCAACTGAAGCAGGCGCTCGAGCGGGACGCCTCGAACACGCAGGCGGCTGTGGCGCTGATGCGCGTGATGGCGGCGCGGCAGAACGCGGCCGAGGCGGAGAACTACGGGCGGCAGGTGCGCGAGGCTAAAGCGGAGTCCATGGCCACGACGCGTGCGAGGACGCTCTCCAACTTTGCGCTGGGCGCCGCCAAGGATGAAGACTGGCCGAAGGCGATGGAGCAGCTTCGCGAAGCCATCACGGTTTGTGGCAAACACCCGGTGAGCGCCCTACTGCATAAGAACCTGGGGCTGATCCGGGCCCAATCCGGCGACGGCGCGGGGGCGTTGGCTGATCTGGAGGCGGCGCACCGGCTTGACCCCGGCGACCGCGATATTGAGTACGCGCTTGGGCTGCTGCGCAAGCGGGTGGGAGCGGGTTCGCGGTAGTGGCCTTGGGGCTGACTCAACACTTTACGCGCTGGGCAAGAGCCACCTGGCGAACCACGCCATGGCGGCATCGAGCGAATCCGGGTTCACCTTGTGTCCGGTATTGGGTTGAATGATGGCGCGCAACCGGTCGCGCTGGCCGGTTTCGGCGTAGGCGCGTTCGGCCGCCGCGAGACACTCGCGCAGGCCGGGCAAGGGGGTACGGGCGTCTAAGTCTCCATTGATTGCCAGCAGCGGGCGCGGCGCGATGAGCGGCAGCATCCGCGGGCAGTCGTAATCCCCGTAGATCCCCGGCGCCACTTTGTCGTAGAAATGCCGCAGGAACGCGGCGTCCACCGCGGGCTTGCCGGCATCGTACGCGGCGGCGTCCACTGCGGCTTGAAACGTACCCACGCGCGAGTGCCAGGCGTTGTGGTCGATAGCCCACCGGAAACTCTGTACGCCAATGCAAGGAACAGCCACGGCGATGCGCGGGTCCGCGCGGCGGCGAGATAGAGTTCCATGCCGCCCTTCGAGAACCCGATCATACCGATGCGCGCGGCGTCCACATCGAGACGCGTGGAGAGATAGTCCACCAGCCGCAGGATGTCCCACACGGTGTCGTAGAGAAAGGGCCGTTCCTTGGCCCCGCGATAGGTGCGAAGTATGGCGTCGACATATTCGGCGGAACCTTTGCCCGCGCGGCAGCGTTCGCCGTGATAGCGCTCATCGATGGCCACGGCGAGAAACCCGCGGTTTGCCAGCTTCTTGAGCAGCGCTATCTGCCCCTCTTTGTTGCCGCCGGTGCCGTGAAGCGCCACCACCACGGGCAGACGCGCGGCAGTGCCGGCGGGCTTCACCAGCAGGCCGGGTACCCGCTGCGATGCTTCGGAGGCGAAGGAAAAATGGTGGCGCTCAAAGTTTCCGTTGCCGGCCTGTGGGACGACGTTGGGGGCGGGCGGCACGCGCGGGCGGTCAATCAGCCGAAGAAACGCCTCGCGGGTTGTAGTCGGCTCGGCGGCGAGCGTAGGCCAGACGGTCGAGGCAAGCAAGGCTCGCCGGTGGATCGTCACGGAAGTCCGACTAGGCTATCGCAAGATGGCCTGCAGATGCCGCCAGACGAGTGAAACCGGCAGGCCGACGACGTTGAAGTAGCATCCTTCGATCCGATCGATGAACCGCGAAGCCTGTCCCTGAATGGCGTAGGCGCCTGCTTTGTCCATCGGCTCGCCGGACCGTGCGTAGGCCTCAAGTTCAGCGGCGGGCACGGCGAGAAAATGCACGCGCGTGACGGCGCAGTCCACGATGGCGCGTTCTCCACGGCGCAGGCAGATTCCGGTAAGCACTTCGTGGGTGTGGCCCGAGAGCGCGGTGAGCATCGCCAGCGCATCTTCAGGCGAATGGGGCTTCTCAAGGATCCGGCCGTGGAGATGCACGGTGGTGTCGGCAGCCAACACTACGTCGCCGGTGCCTTGCGATACCGCTGCCGTTTTCTCCGCCGCCAGCCGCCGGACGTAATCTTCCGCGGACTCGCCGGCCCGGTGTTGTTCCGGAATATGCGCGGGCTGAACACGAAACGCGATACCAGCCTGACTCAAAATCTCAGCGCGCCGGGGCGACGCGGAGGCAAGCACGATCATCTATCGATGATAAGTGAGGCGATGATAACCTAGGCAGCGCGCGAGGGCGCCAGGAGCGGCGCGGCGGCGGTACGCGGCTTCGAGGCTGGCGTGGCCACGGGCGTTGCCAGCAGGCTCTGCATCTGCAGCGCGTTCACCACCGAGTGGCCTGCGCCATCGTTGTTGAACACCACGTACGTGGACTCGGCAAAGCGCGCTACTGCATCGATGCGCTTGCGCCACTCGGCCAGTTGTTCCACGTTGTAGAGATAGTCGTTGCCAGAAGCGGCAGCGCCGCGGTCGTCAAACTGCTCATGCCCGGGGCCCACCCGTTGGCCGTGCAGCTTGACGTAACCCACGCGCCACGTCAGGCGTGACGTGGGCGGCGTGGCCCACACGGCGGCGGGGTGGTCAATGTTGGCGAATGAGACGTGATAGTCGATGAGCGTGCCCACGGCTTCTTCGAGGTTCCAACTGCGGTGGCGGAACTCGGCGGCCAGCGGAAAGTCGTGCAACGCGCGGCGCAACTGGATGAAAAACTCGCGGTTCTCGCGCGTGAACTTGAACGAAGCAGGGAACTGCATCACCAGGCAGCCGAGACGGTTGCGCTCGGCGAGCAGCGCAAGGCCGTCGCGAAAGGCGCGTAGGGCTGCGGCGTCCAGATTCCGTTCGTGGGTGAACTGTCGGTTCACCCGCGCCGTGAAGCGAAAGTCGCGATTGCCGGAGACATGGTGGGTCCAATTCAGGGCGACTTCCGGCTTCACCATGTGGGTGAACGACGACGTGATCTCCAGCGTGTCGAACCGCGCGGCGAGAAACTCGAGCGGGCTGAAGTCCGTACCGGTGCCGGAGGGGTAAACCACGCCCTGCCAATGCTTATGCGCCCATCCCGACGGGCCGCAGCGTACGAGGGGGAAGGTGGGGGGAGGAGAAGCAATTTGCATAGAATATTCGCTTTCTGTTCGCCTCCAGTGTAAAGCTGTTGTTGGCGGGTGTCAAGACAAATATTCGCCTCGTATTCGCCTTGTGGATCTTCTCGATTTTTTTCGGGGATGGGTAACTTCCGGTGGGCCGATCGCACCTTTACTTTCAACCCCGTTACGAATGCGGGCGCCACTCACCCCTCATCACCCAATCCGGCGCCCGCACCCCCTCACTCTCTGTTAATCGTTGAACATTCCCTCAAACAGGACGGAGCTCAGATACCGTTCACCGGCGTCCGGTAGCACCACCACGATCGTCTTGCCCGCCATGGCCGGTTCGCCTGCCAGCCGCAAGGCTGCTGCCGCGGCTGCGCCACAGGAGATGCCGCAGAGAATGCCTTCTTCCCGCGCGAGACGGCGGGCCATCTCAATGGCTTCCTCATTGTCGACTTGCTCCACACGGTCCACCATCTTGAGGTCCAGCGTGTCTGGGATGAAGCCCGCGCCGATGCCCTGGATCTTATGGGGACCCGGTTTCACGGTTTGCCGCGTGAGCGTCTGGGTCATCACCGGCGAAGCGGCGGGTTCCACCCCGACCGACAGCACGTTCTTTCCCTTGGCATGTTTCAGGTAGCGAGACACGCCGGAGATCGTTCCGCCCGTGCCCACGCCGGCGATAAACGCGTCTACTTGGCCTTCGGTGTCGTCCCAGATTTCAGGGCCGGTGGTGTCAAAGTGGATCTGCGGATTGGCGGGGTTCTTGAACTGCTGAAGCAGTACGTAGCGATTCGGGTCCGCCGCCGCAGCGGTTTCAGCCGCTCCGATGGCGCCCTTCATCCCCAGTGCGCCTTCGGTGAGTACCAGGTTCGCGCCAAACGCCTTCAGCACCTTGCGCCGTTCGATCGACATCGTCTCCGGCATGGTCAGAGTGATCGGGTAGCCGCGCGCGGCGGCGACAAACGCCAGCGCAATGCCGGTGTTGCCGCTGGTGGGCTCAATAATCTCTTTGCCGGCTTTCAGGACGCCCCGCTTTTCAGCGTCCCAGATCATGGCCGCGCCAATCCGGCACTTCACTGAATAGGCGGGGTTGCGCCCTTCGATCTTCGCGAGCACGCGCGCGCCCAGCCCTTTAGTGACGCGGTTCAGTTGCACCAGCGGCGTGCGGCCGATGCTCAACGAATTGTCGGCGAAGATCATTAGAGGGCCTCCGGAGGAAGAAGTTGTGTCATCAAATGTCCCAATTTGGAATGTACCGCGCCTGGCGTTCCTGCCATGAGCGCGCGAGTTCGGCGAAAGAGTTGCGGTCGAGAATGCCGGTGACCATGGTTTCCACTTCGGTCCACAGCGCGCCGAACGGCGTGGGCGCTCCAGCGGGCCCTTGCGGGGCCGCCGCTTTGCGAGTGCGGCCGCCTTCCATGTAGCGCAGCACTTCGCCCACTGTGATGGCGTCAGCCGGGCGCGCCAGCAGGTAGCCTCCGTCGGCGCCGCGGCGCGATTCCACAAAGCCGCCTTGCTTCAGGGCCGCCAGAATCAGCTCCAGGAATTTCCGCGGGATGCGCTGGCGCTTGGCGATGCCGGCGATCTTGATGGGCTCGCCGGGCCGCTGCATGGCAAGGTCGAGAATGGCCAGCAGCGCATACTCGCCTTTCACCGAAATGTTGAAGGGTCCCAAGCCGGGGCAATCTCCTAAACCAAATAGAGATTACTGGAATTATCAGGGGCGGGTCAACTCTTCGCCGATTGCGAGTGTTTGATCGGCAGGGATGTTGCTGCGCTTGCTGCTGGCGCCGCTGGGCCACTCGACGACGATGTCCTTGACCGTTGTGGCCGCGCCAAGGCCGAAATGCGCGACGGTGTCGCTTGACGAGAGGTAGCTGCCCGCGGCGCTCACAAACAGGTGCTGCGCCGAACCGTCGGCCAGCGAGAGGCGGAGGCGTGCGCCGATGCCCGCACGGTTTGACTTCACGCCGTGCAGCCTGATGGCGATCCAATGCGCGCCTGCGGGCGCGGCGTTGCGGAGTAGCGTGGCCGGGCGGTTGTTGTTGTTGATCGCGACATCGATGCTGCCGTCTTGATCGAGGTCTCCAAACGCCGCGCCACGCGCCGCGAGCGGTTGCGTGAAGGCCGGGCCCGCGGCCGCTGACACGTCGCGGTACTTGCTCGCGACGTTGCGCAGAAGCAAGGGTGGTTCGAGATAGCGCACATTGGGTTGCGTGAGTTCGATGTTGTCCATCACGTGGCCCTGCGCGACGAAGAGGTCCTTCCAGCCGTCGTTGTCATAATCGACAAAGTGTGCGCCCCAGCCCGAGTGCATCAACGTGGCCGTGCCCAAGCCCGTGGCGCCGGTGGAGTAGTCGAAAGATGTGAAGTTGTTGCGGTAGAGCGCGTAACGCTGGCGCGCGAGTGAGTTGATGAAAATGTCCGGGCGGCCGTCGTTGTCGTAGTCCTGAAAATCAAGGCCCATGCCGGCGAAGGTGCGGCCGTCGTCGTCATACGCCGCGCCGAGGCCGAGCGCCACTTCGGTGAACGTGCCGTCTCCGCCGTTGCGGAAGAGTTGCTGCGGAAAAGAATCGTTCGCGACGAGGATGTCGGGCCAGCCGTCGAGGTCATAGTCGTTCAGCGCGACGCCGAGGCCTTTGCCTGGATGTGCGGCGATGCCGGTGGGTTTCGATACGTCGGTGAAGGTGCCGTCGCCGTTGTTGCGGTAGAGCAGATGCGTGATGGGTTTGAATTGGTCGGGGTGGCAATACGCGCGGTGGCCGGGTTTGCGATCGCCGCAGTAGATGTCCATTTCAAACGACCATTCGACGTAGCGCGAGACGAACAGGTCGAGGTCGCCGTCGCGGTCATAGTCGACGAAAGCCGCGCCAGCAGACCAGGCGCCGCCCGCGGCGCCGGACTTTTCGGTGACGTCCGCAAACGTGCCGTCGCCCTGGTTGCGGTAGAGCAGGTTGCGGCCGAGGTTGGTGACGTAGAGGTCCGTGAAGCCGTCGTTGTCGAAGTCGCCCGCCGCTACGCCCATGCCGAAGTAGCGCCCGGCGACGCCGGCTTTTTCGGTCACGTCAGCGAAGGTCCAGTTGCCGGTGTTGCGGTAGAGGCGGTTCCAATACTTGGGCTGGGTTTTGGCAGGCTCTTTGCCGGCGGGCATGGGGTCTGCGATTTCTGCGCCGTTGACGAAGAACAGATCGAGCCGGCCGTCGTTGTCATAGTCGAACATGGCCACGCCGCCGGTCATCGACTCAGGCAGATACTTGCGCGGCGTGGGACTGGATTCGTTTTTGAAACCGACCGAGACAAGCGTTGTGAGCCACAACAGCAGCGCGCGGATCATCGGCGCGGGCTTTTGGCGAAGATTTCGAAGATGGCGGAGTTGTCGGCGTCGGCGAACCCGGCGGCCTCGGCCTCGTCCAACAGGAGGTGATGCAGTTCGCTCAACGGCAGCGAGATGCCCTGCGTCGCGGCCTCGGCGAGAATGAGCCGCACGTCTTTATGATGCTGGCGGAGGCGGGCGTCGGGCGTATCCCAGCGGCGTTCGAGCATCCGCGCGCCTTTCTGGTCCATCGCGCGCGAGTACGCGGGACCGGCGCGGAGCACTTCGAGCGCGAGTGCGGCGTCAACGCCCGCGGCTTCGGCGAACGCGAGCGATTCGGCGAGCACCGCGCGTTGCAGGCCAAGCGCGAGGTTCACCACCAGCTTCATGCGTGCCCCCGCGCCGCAAGGGCCGGCATGGAAGACGCGGGCGGCGAAGGTCTCAAGGAGCGGCGTCGCGGCGGCAACGTCCGCGTCGGCGCCTCCGGCGGTGACGACGGCCCGGCCTTCGCGGACGAGTTGGCTGGAGCCGGATACCGTGGCGTCGACATACCGCGCGAGGCGGCGTGCGTTCGCCTCCATCTCCGCTGGTTCGCCGGTTGTAGTGTCGATGACCAGTTGGCGCGGCTGCAGCGAAAGTTGCGCGACAACCGAGGCCGCGCTACGGGAATCCGGTAGGCACAGCACAATGAACTCGGCGTCGTTCACGGCGCCGGCGATGGTGGGCACGGTGGCGCGCTCCGGCGCGGTGTCGTAGGCGGCTACCGAATGGCCCGCGGCGCGGAACCGCTCGGCGAGTGCTGAGCCCAGGAGGCCCGCTCCGATCAACCCAACGCGGGCGGCCATGCTGGATTTACTTGCCGCGCCGCCGGGTGTTGGGAGTAGTGAGCAGGTTGCTGCAGAGCGGTGGTGGTGCTGCAATCGCCAGATTGGGCATGATCGAACCTTTCCCTCCAGAGTAGCATGCGGGTACGCTCAAGTAATGGCTTTTCGAAAGATAGCGTGCTGGTTTGGATTGGCGGCGGTGGTGGGCGCCGTGCCGTGGACCGTGGACGATTTGTTGCTCGCCGAACGTGGCGGCCAACTCGAGCTTTCGCGCGACGGGCAGTGGATGGCATGGATCGAGTCGCGCATGGACAAGGAAAAAGGCGAGTCGGTCGCGAACGTCAAATTGCGGCGCATCAGGGCTGACGATGAGTACACGCTGGCGCTCACGCGCGGCAAGGACACTCACGCGCAGCCGGCGTTTTCGCCCAATTCGCAGCGCCTCGCGTTCCTGAGCTCGCGCAAGGATCCGGAGGCTGAGAAGAAGCCCGAAGAGCCCGGCGCGGGCCCGGGCATGCAGGTGTGGGTGGCCGATCTGCGCGGCGGCGAGCCCGAAGCGCTCACGTCGTTTGCAAAGGGCGTGCGGCTGTTCCGGTGGATTGACAACGACACGCTGCTGCTGGCCGCGCAGGAAAATCCCAGCCTGCACGCTCAGCGCGTGAAGGAACGCAAAGACACGTCGATGCAAGTGGAGGATGAACGGCACGAGCCGCCCGTGCGCTTGTGGAAGTTCGACGTGAAGTCAAAACGCGCCACGCGCTTTCTGGCGAATGCCGATCGCATCAGCGGGCTGGTGGTTGCTGACGACGGCGCCTGGGCGGTGACGGTGCATGACCGCAGCCTGCGCTATATCTACGACTCCAAAGTGCGGCCCGCCACCTGGCTACACGATCTGAAAACAGGCACATCCACGCAACTGTTCACCGATAGTAAGCTGATGCCGGAGCAGATTGCATTCCGGCTCGATAGTAAGGGCTTCTATTTTTCCGCGCACTACTCGTCGCACCCGGTCTACACCAACGCCAACGTGAAGCGCTTGTACTTTTATGACCTCGCGGCCAAACAAATGGCGGAAGTGCCGCTCGATTGGGAACGCGGAATCGGGCCCGGCTTCGCGGTCACGCCCGACGGGTTCTTCGCGCTGCTGGCCAATGGCGCGCGCCACAAAGCGGCCCGCTACACACGCGGCGCAACACCCAATACGTGGCAGCGCGCGTGGATCGAAGGCGAACATGCGGCCCAGCTCCATGGCGTGAAAATTGCCGGCGCCACGGTGGTGTACGAGTATTCCACCGCCAGCCTGCCCGCGCAGTGGTACCGCGCGCGGCTGAACGGCGAGCGGCTCGAAGCGCCGAAGAAGCAGACGGATTTTCAAGCCGGCTGGGCCAAGCGCACGTTTGCCAAGACGGAAGTGCTGACGTGGAAGGGCGCCAAAGGCGATACCGTGGAGGGCATTCTTTACTACCCGCAGAACTACGAAGCGGGCAAGAAGTATCCGTTGATTGCCGCGATCCACGGCGGGCCGCACGTCGCGGACTTCGATTACTTCGCCGATCGCTGGGGATACCCGTCGAACTTACTTGCCCAGCGCGGCGCGCTGATCCTCAAGGTGAACTATCACGGCAGTTCGAACTATGGCCTTGCGTGGGGCGAGTCCATCAGCGGCGGCAACTACAACGAGCTCGAATGGATTGACGTGGAGACCGGCGTGGACGCGCTCATCGCCAAAGGCATGGCTGACCCGGCGCGTTTGGGGCTGATGGGCTGGTCCAACGGCGCGATCATCACCATCGAACTCACCACGCGAACGCAGCGCTACGTGGTTGCCTCCGCGGGCGCGGGCGACGTGAACTGGATCAGCGATTGGGGCAACTGCGTTTTCGGCCACTCGTTCGACGACTACTACATTGGCAAGGTGCCGATGGACGACCCGCAGCTCTACATCAAAAAGAGCCCGCTATTCCGCATGGACAAGGTGAATACGCCCACCATCATCTTCTTCGGTACGGAAGACAAACAGGTGCCCACCGAGCAAGGCTGGCAGCACTTCCGCGCGCTGCAACACTACGGCAAGGCCGACACGAAGTTCATTTTGTTTCCCGGCGAGGGCCACGGGCCGCGCAAGTATGTTCATCAGAAGCGCAAGCTGGAGGAAGAGCTGGCGTGGTTCGACAAGTATCTCTTCAAAACGCTTGCCGATGAGAACGAAGCGTTGAAGCCCGAGTCGCCGCTGTCGGCCGCGCTCAAGCGCCGCACTCTGGCCGCGAAGATGGAGACGGCGCAGCGCGGCGACCTCGCCATCGGCCGCTTTGAAGTCACGCGCGCGCAGTATCAGGCGTTCGACGCGCAGTACGCCGTGCCGCCGGGCACTGCTGATTGGCCCGCGAACGGCATCACGTTTGAGAAGGCCAGGGCCTACTGCGAGTGGTTGTCCAAGCGTGAGGGCAAGCGCTACCGGCTGGGTACGGAAGAGGAGATGAAGGCGCATCTGAAAGCGTCGGCAAAGGACAACACGCTCGATGCCTGGGCCGGGTACGCCCTGAACCCGGATGACGCGGGGCGTCTCGCGTCGCTGGTGGAAGGGCTCGGGCCCGCGGTGTTACTCAAGCCTGTCGGCAGTTATGCGGGGCAGGGCGAGGATCCGCTGTTCGACCTCGGCGGCAACGTCGCCGAGTGGGTGGTGGATGCCAAGGGTGAGGGCAAGGTGCTGGGCGGCAGTGCGGACCGTCCGGCCGATGCGTCGGCCACCGCGGCCGCGCGGCCGGAGTTCACCGGCTTTCGCGTGGTGCACGAGGGAGGAAAATAGAAGAACGGTACACAAGCACGTTTTCACCAAGTCGTTGGAGCAGATTGACGCGGCGCTGCGTGACTCCGCCGCGCGGCACAAGTTTGGCGTGGCGCACGTACACGATCTCAGGCAGACGATGCAAAACAAGGGCGTCGACTTTGGCCCGGCGTGCATGGTGTAGGAAGTGTGCAACCCGCATCAGGCGAAGAAGGTGCTGGAAGCGGCTCAATCTCGTCCGCGCTCCCGTGCCGTATCTCGGTATATGAGACGCCCCAGGGTACGACCGAGTTGGCCACGATTCTGCGAACCGCGATGCTGGCATCTACGGGAAGCCGGAACTCGCCGAGACGGCCACGGAAGTGGAAACGGTGGTGCTGCAGATGATGAAGGATGCGAGTTAGCCGCGCTCACCGGTAGTCGTAGCGAAACTCCCGCAGCACCAGCCGGTCGCGCCCGGGCACATAAAACCCGAACCGGCCGGTGCCGTTCGACGTTTCGGCTGTATCGAGATCCACCCACTGGCCGCCGATCAGCGCGCTGGTACGCAGTACGCCTGCCTGTTGCACCATCCGAATCCTCGCGACCGGCGCGCGTCGGGAGGAGACCGGTGAGCGGTTGCGCGCCACGCGCTTGCCGCCCACGATATCCACGCGCTCCAGCGCGTCACAGGAGAATTCATACAGCGTGTAGTTGAGATTGTCGCGGTAGTGCGTGATCCAGCGTACCGGTTGGCCGCCCGTCGTATCCGCAGTGAACTGCACGGTCTGCGCGCCGGTGGGCGCGGGCACCAATTGGATGCCACCGCCATCGCGGGCCACCGCACCGCCGTTCACCTGCCGCCAGCCGGGTTCGCGGACCCAGTCTTCGAGCGTCACCTGCTTTGCCGGTGCGGCGGCCTCCTGCACCACGGGCGCGGCTCCCAGGGACAACGTAGCTGTGGTCTCGCGGCCCGCTTCGAGGCGCACCTGCGTGGACGCGCGCCGATCCTTGCCATCGGTGGCGGTCACGGTGTAGGCGCCTTCGGCCAGCGTCACCGGCGTGTCAGCGCTGAGCGGCGTTTCCTCAAACTGTCCGAGTTTGCGCAGCGTGAGCCGGGCGCCGGCGCCCGTCACATGAATGCGCAGCGTCGCGGGCGCGCGAGTCATGGTGGCGCGCAACGCTTCGTTGCGGCCTGCGCCGAGCTTCACTTCCCAGCGGCCCGGGGCGTACCCTTCGCGGCGCGCGGCGAGCGTCAGCGTGCCCGGAGTGAGATCGCCGATCGAGGCCGTGCCATCGGCACCGGCGGTAGCCAGCGCCTTGCCGTTCACGGTGAACACCGCCCCCGGCGGCGCGCCTTGAATCGGCAGCATCGCACGTGTGGGGATCGGCTCCAGCCGGAAGTCGAGCGTGGCCTCGCCGCCCAGTTCCACTTTGGCCTGCCGTTCAGGCGGCGAAAGAAAGCCCGGCTTTTCGACGGCCACCGTGTGCATGCCCGGCTCGGCCAGGATCGCGGCTTTGCCTCGGCGTGTCCGCGTGGTGGCATCCTTGCCGTCCACAATTACCTTGGCGTCGTCCTCGCCGGTTTGAATCAAAATCGTGCCCAGCTTGCGGTTGGAGCGCAGCGAGATCCACACGTTGGGCCGCTCACTCATTTCAAACATGAAGGTGGACTCGCCGAGCTTGGCAGTGCGCAACACAAACTTGTGCACGTTGCCCGTGAGAGCCGGCAGCGGCAGGCCTTCCTCCGGCACCAAACCCAACTCGCGCGCGCCGATGGTGAGTTCAGCGTCTTTGTCGGTCACCCAAATGCGCCCCACCGGTCCCGCTCCCGCTACGGCAATCGCGCGCAGGCCGCGCGTCTTGGGCGGCGCCGTGATGCGCACGGGAGCGCCTGGCTGCGTTTCAAATTCAAAGTCCGCTTGAAAAGCACCGCTGGTAAACCGCAGCTTATGTGGACCTGGCTTCAAATCTCCCAACCTCGCGCTGCCGCCGCTGAAGCGCATGGCCGGCTGATCGTCCCGCCGCAGCGTGCCGCTCATCAACTCGCTCGTGATTTCCACTTCGGCTTCCAGCGGCTGCGGGTTCAGTTCGATTTGCAAATCTCCGACGCCGGGTTGCGCGGCGAAGTCTTCCATCGCTGTCTGGTGGCCCGCTTGCCGTGCTTCGGCTTCATGTAGCCCCGGGAGTAAGGAGATCGTGCACGGGTTCGCGGCGCAGCGCTCACCATCGACATAGATCTGCGGGCCGGCCACGGCGGAGCGAATGGTGACGGGCACGGTCTTCTGTGAGAGTTTTGATTTCGCCGGAACGACTGTGGGAGCGGGCGTCCACAACGCGCGCAACACGGCGAACAGGGCGGCCATGAGGGCGAGGCCAGCCAGCAGTCCACTGAGCACTCCGAACAGTTGTTTCGTCCAGTCCATCGATTTTCTATTTTGACGGAAAATTCGCCTGAGAATAGTTGGCGTTTCGCCGCACTCTATCTATGTGCGGCGGATTCTCCTAGTGTTGGCGGCGATAGTGAGTGCGGCCTGGACGCAGGGGATCGCGGTAGAGACGGTGACTGGTGAAGGCACGATCCCCAACGTGCAAGACCGGTCCGTTGCCGCGCCCGGTGTACGCGTTATGGACAGGCGCGGTCAGCCGGTTGAGGGAGCGTTCGTCACGTTCCGGCTGCCCGACGCCGGTCCCGGCGCGCGCTTTGCCGGCGGGCGGATTGCTACTGTGACGGCCGATGCACATGGCGAAGCGCAGGCACCGGCGATGCACCCCGTGTCGCAGTTGCGCAGTTGGGACATCCGCGTGACCGCCACTCAAAAAGGCGAATTTGCGCGGGCCTCGATCGCGCAGATCAATGCGGCGCCCGTCGACGCCGTGGTGGCGCCAACGGGAGGCGGCCCGGCGAGTGTGGGCAGCCGGCCTCGCCGTATGTTTCTGGTATTGGCCGCCGTGGCGGGTAGGGCAGCGGCGGCTTCGCTCGGTTTGGTTGGGCGAAGCAGCGGGGTGGTGGCGCGTTATGGAGGAGCGAGCGCGCCGTCTGCCGTGCCGTTGCCGCCCACCGTGCCGGCCCTTTCGATCACAGCGGGCGTCCCATCGTTTTCCGCGCCATGAGACAAGCGGCGATCATTCTGTTACTGACCCTGTTACTGACCGCGGTCCACGCTGCGGCGTAAGCCCCGGTGGCGACGGTCACGCGATTTGACAGCGACACGCGCCTTTACGTGGACGTGCCCGCATCGCGCATCACGCGCGCCGGGCCAGTGGCGATTACGGTTACGCGCGCCAGCGGCGTCACCGAAGCGCAGATCCTCACGGTGAATCCTGCGATGGCCTGGACCACGGGCGCAGCGTTGCCCACGGCTGCGCGAGCCTCCCTGTATTCGCAGGCCCTCGGCGTCAGCGGCGGCACGCCGCCCGTGCGCCTTTCACTCGTCACTGGGCTGATCCCCGCCGGTATTCACCTGGATTCGTTCAACGGCACCCTCGTCGGCTATCCGCAGACGGTGGGCCAATATGAATTTGTGCTGCGCGCCGCCGATGCCGCGGGTGCGACGCTGCAGCAGACGTTCCGCCTGACCGTTTCCACAGAACTGCGCATTGTGAGCGGGACCGCGTTGGACGCGGCGACGGTGAACCAGCCGTACACACTCACGCTGCGCGCCGAGGACGGCACGCCGCCGGTCGGTGAATGGCGCGTGACGGCGGGCGCGCTGCCTCGCGGGCTGGCGCTCGATGAGAAGACCGGTGTGTTGAGCGGTACACCGGTGACGGCGAGCGCCGCGCCAAGCTAGTTCACCGTGCGGATTCGCGACGGGGCGGGGAAGAAGGCCACGCGCGCATTGACGCTGCTGGTGCGTGCGGCGCTGAGCATCGCTCTGCCGTCAGGTGTGCCGCCGGAATACGCAGAAGGCGACACGGTGGAGATGCGGCTGACCGCTAATGGAGGCACGCCGCCGTATGCGTGGGCTGTAGACGATGGCACGCTGCCGGACGGCGTGTTGTTGCGGCCACCGATGGCTTGCTGCGCGGCGTGCTGGCAAAGGCCGGCGTCACGCGCGCCACGGTGCGGGTCCGCGATGCGTCGGGCTTGGTGGCCCGTGCGCCAGTGGAGTTTGCCGTCGCGGCGCGGCTGGAAGCGGTGTTGCCTTCCAGGACTGTGGCGGCCACAGCGAACGCGCCGTTCGAGATGCCGCTGGCTGCGCGCGGCGGCAGTCCGCCCTATGCGTGGAGTGTCGAAAGCGGCGCGCCTACGGCGGGCGTGGTGTTGGACGGTGCGCGTTTGGCCAGCACGCCACGTGCTTCCGGAGACTTCGACGTGACACTCGCGCTGCGAGACCGGCAATTGCGCGTGGTGCGCGCGGCCGTGCGGATCAGCGTGGCGCTACCGGCGTTGCCGGACATTGAAACCCCGCTCGCCCCGCGCCTGGCGCCGGGATCTCAGAAGCGCCCCGAATTCCGCTTGAATCGCGCGCATCCCTCGCCGCTCACAATCGTGGCGGACCTCGCTTTTGGCGGCCCGCCGGACCCGGCCGTACAGTTCGCGTCAGGCGGTGTGCGGGCGCAATTGGCGGTACCGGCCCGGCAGACGTAACTCGCGCTGGGCATTCAGTCCGGTTCCACGGCTGGCGCGGTCACCGTTCGCTTGAAACTGTTGGACGCCGCGCGCGAGGCACCCATCGAGTTGCCACCGGTACGCATGGAAGTGGACGCAACGCCGCCGCACGTGCGTTCGTTTGAAGCGCGCAAGATCGCGAGCGGCATCGAGGTGACCGCGGTCGTGCTCTCGCCCACTCGCGAATTCGGCGGCGCGCGGTTTGCGTTCGATGACGGCATTGAAGCCGCCGTGCCGCTGGGGGACAAGTCCGGGGCGTGGTACGCGTCGGCGGAGTCGGCGCGCTTTGGCACGCTGACGGTCTACAAGCAGACATTCAGCGTCACCGGAGACGCGACGCAGTTGCGCGGCGTTTCCATGACGATGTCGAACCGCATTGGTGTCTCCGTCCCAGTGAGCGCCACCTTTTAGCGCACCCAACCTGCTGCTGCTACGATAGCGGGGATGCTCGCTCTTGACGCCCGCGCGGCGCGCGCCACTTGGACCGTGCTGCTGATTCTCCTCGGCGTCTGGTGCCTCTACGAGATCCGCAAGACGGTGCTGATCTTCGTGATGGCGTTGCTGCTGTCGTCGCTGATGGGCCCGATTGCCGAACCCGTGGACCGCTTCCACAGCCAGCGTATTCCGCGGTCGCTGTCGATCGGCGTGTTGTATCTGCTGCTGCTGACGTTGCTCGGCGCGGGCCTCTACACCGTGGGGGCGCGTGCGGTCGAAGAAGCCTCCGCGCTGGCCGACACGATCCCCAAGTATACCCAGAATCCCCAGCTTCTGAATGAAATCCCGTTGCCCGCGTGGCTTGAAGAACACCGTCACCGGCTGGCGGAATTTGTGCGAGTGCAATTTCAGGAGCATGCCGAAGAGTTGATGACCGCGGTCACGTCGGCGGGTAAGGGTTTGCTCTCCGCGCTGACTAACATCGTCTACGTGATCCTCATTCCGATCCTCAGCTTCTTCTTTCTCAAAGACTCCGACTGGCTGCGGGCACTCATTACCGAGCAATTTTCCTCGGGCCCCAACCGCGCTTTTATCGAAGACGTCTGGAGCGACGTGCACGTGCTGCTGGTGGAATTCATGCGCGCCATGGTGCTGTTGTGTTCGGCCACCTTCGCGATCTTCGCCATCGCGCTGGGCATCATGGGTGTGCCGTACGCGCTGCTGTTGTCTGTGGTGGCCGGCGTCTTCGAGTTTGTGCCGGTGGCTGGGCCGTTGTCGGCCGCCGTCGCGATTCTGGCCGTGGCGGGATTTGCCGGCTATGCGCACTTGGGCTGGATCGTGGTGTTTCTGGTGGTTTACCGCCTTCTCCTCGACTACCTGCTACAGCCTTACCTGATGGGCCAAGGTGTGGAACTGCCGCCGCTGGCCATCATCTTCGGCGTGCTGGCCGGCGAACAGATCGGCGGCGTGCTCGGCATGTTTCTTTCTATCCCCGCGCTCGCCACACTGCGCATCCTGTATGTGCAGCACCATAAAGACCGCACGCCTGCCTCCGTCGCGCAAGATGAAACCACTCCTGCTGTTGCTGTTTAGCGCCGTCGCGCCCACCCTATTGGCGCACATGGTGAGCATGAGCTCCGGTGAAGTGCGCGTGGAGGGAGCGCGGGCGAGGTATGAGTTGCGCGTGCCGCTGTATGAAGTGGCGCATGTGAAAGACCCGGAGCGCACACTGCTTGATTCCATTACGTTCTCCTCTGCCGGTGTGCCCGCGCGCCGCACCGAGGCCAAATGCCGCGAGGAAAAAAGCGAGGATGCCCTGATCTGCATCGCGGTGTATGAATTTGCTGCGGCGGTGGAAGTGCTCACCGCGCAGTCGCGCTTGCATACCGCGCTGGTGGCCAACCACGTTCATCTTCTGCGGGCCATGCACGGCGAGGTGACCGATCAGGCGCTCCTCGATCTGTCGTTCCCCAAGGCCGACATCCGCTTCCGCCCGCCCACGTCGTTTGAACTGGCGGCGCAACACGCGGGCGCCGGTGCGTTACGCGTGCTGGGCAGCTTGGCGCAGTGGTTATTCATGGCGGCGCTGGTGCTGGCGGCGCGTTCGCGGCGAGAGTTCTTCATTCTGGTGGCGATGTTCTGCGTGGGGGAAGTGGCGGCGTCGATTGTGCCGCAAACCAACTGGTCGCCCGCGCCCGCCTTCATCGAAGCCGCGTCGGCGTTGACGATTGCGTATTTGGCCGTGGAGATTCTGCTGTTCCCGGAAGCGGGCCAGCGATGGCTCGTCGTGGCCGTGTTGGGCGCGTTTCATGGTTTGTACTTTGCGATGTTCACCACCACGGGCAATTTGCGCATTGGCTGGGTGATAGCCGGCGTGCTAGCGGCGGAGTTGCCGGTGCTGGTGGCGATGGCGTGGCTGTTTTCGCGCCTGGCGCGGCCGCTGGAGGCTCTGCGCCCGGTGCGCGCAGCGGCGGCCGTGTTGATGGCGACGGGACTCGTGTGGTTTGCAATGCGGTTGAAGGGATGACGAATGATGACGGCGAGACTTCTCTATCTGACAGCGGCCGCGGCCGCGTGTGTGGCGGCGCAGCCGGCGCTCATCCAGTCTGACTGGCAGGCGGCGATCAACCGCATCCGTCCGGACTCGGTGCGCGGGCATCTGTCGTTTCTCGCCTCGGATCTGCTGGAAGGCCGCGCCACGCCGTCACGCGGGCTCGATCTCGCCGCCGAGTACATCGCCGCGCAGTTTCGCCGCGCGGGACTCGAAGCGCCCATGGGCGCCGGCTATTTCCAGTCGCTGAATCTGCAGGAGGTGAGCGTTGACCTCGACGGCTTCGAGTGCCGCCTCTATCAGAACGGCCAGGTGACGCGCATTGACGGCATCCCCGTGTCGCGCGAGGCGATCGACATCGAGCGTGAACCGCTGCTGCCCACCGCGCAATTGCCCGTGGCCACGCGCGACGCTGTCATCGTGTATCGCGGCGATGTGTCGAAGCCGCAGGAAGCGATGAAACTCCTAGCGGGTGCAGGCGCGCGGTTGGTTATCGTGTTGGATCCGCAAGGCGCGCTGTCGCGCGTTGTTGCACGGACGCGCGCGATCCCTGCCGGCCGCGATGCGAATCTGCCGTCGGCACGGCTGCTTTTTGTCCGCTCGTTTTCAGAGACGATTGCGCCGGATGCGCGCATCTCCGTGCACGCGCGGCCCACGCGCGTGCGTCCGCTGAAGGCGTCGAACGTAGGAGGCCTGCTGCGCGGGTCAGACCCCGAACTCGCCCACTCCTACCTCGTAATCAGCGCGCACTATGATCATGTCGGCATGGCCCCGCTGGGGGACGGCGACCGCATCTTCAACGGCGCGAATGACAACGCAAGCGGCGTGACGGCGCTGCTTGAAATGGCCGAGAGCTTCGCGCAACTGCCGCAGCGCCCGCGCCGCAGCATTCTGTTTGTTGCCTTCGCGGGCGAAGAGAACGGGCTGCTGGGCGCGCGCGAGTTTGTGGCGCATCCGCCGGTGCCGGTCGAGCAGATCGTCGCGAATCTCAACTTCGAGCACCTGGGCCGCCCCGACGCCGACGGCGCCAGCTACATCGGCAAAGCCACCATGACGGGCTTCGGCTACACGACGATGACCGAGCCGATGGTGGCCGCCGCGCGCCGCGCGGGGTTCGAGCTCTTCCGGCATGAAAAGTTCAGCGAACCGTTCTACCAGGCGAGCGACAACTTCGCCTTTGCGCAGCGGGGGATTCCGGCGCACACCATCAGCAACGGCTTTCTGTTTCCTGAGTATCACGCCGTGGGGGACCACTGGGAAAAGGTGGACGCCGACAACCTTGCGGGCCTGGCTCGGGCGCTGGCGCTCGGTATTCTGACGCTTGCCGACGACGGGCGCGCGCCGCAGTGGATTGAGACCGTGGAGAAAACCGAGGCCTTCCGCAAAGCCGCCGCCGCGCTGAGACGGTGATACCCTCATCAAATGCACTTTCGGTTTTCCGCGCCCCGCTTCGGCGCGTTGCTCCTCCTTGCCAGTTCTCTTCAGGCCGCTGACCCGGTTCCGTTTGCCGAGGCGGTGAAACTGATCCGCTCCGGCGCGCCGCAGGCCCGCGATATTCTCGGCTCGCAGAATCTCAAAGACGGCAAGGCGTGGCTAAGCGAAGGGCCGGACTTTGTCTTCGCCATGGAATCGGTCGCGCGCCCGCAACTGTTGATCGATGAGAACGCGCCGGTGGCGATGTCGAAGTCCAAGGAGTGGTGGTGGGCCACGGCCAAGCTTGCCGTCGGGCGTTCGCACAATTTTTCGTACCTGGTGGACGGCAAGCCGTTCGGTGGCGTGGAGAGCATTCCGGCGTTCACGCCGTGGTCGTATGAAAAGCCGGGCGTACCGAAAGGCAAGCTGGATGGCAAGCATGTGCACTTGAGCCAGATCTATCCCGGCATGAAGAGCGACTATTGGACCTACGTGCCGGCGCAGTATGACGGCTCGACGCCCGCCGCCGTGATGGTGTGGCAGGACGGCGAGGTGCTAGTGGACCGTGAGCGCTCACGCAATCAAATCGTGTTCGATAATCTCAGTCATGAGAGGAAGATCCCGGTGATCATTCATGTGTTGGTTTCGCCGGGGATGGTGGACAGCAAGCAGCGCATGCGCAGCATCGAGTACGACACGATGGACGACCGCTACGTGCGTTTCCTGCGCGACGAGATTCTGCCCGAGGTTTCGGCGAAGTACAAGCTCCGGAGCGATTCCTACAGCCGCGCGATCGCGGGCGACTCCTCCGGCGGCATCTGCGCGTTCAACGCTGCCTACCGCCGCCCCGAGTTGTTCGCGCGAGTGCTGTCGCGCATCGGTAGCTTCACCAGCATTCAATGGAAGCCGGGCGTGATCGATGGCGGCAACCTGTTTCCGTTCCTGATCCGCAAAGATACCAAGCGCAACATCCGGGTGTGGCTGCAGGATGGCGCGAACGATCTTGAGAACAATCACGGCAGTTGGCCCATGCAGAACATCGCGATGGCGAATTCGCTGAAGATGATGGGCTACGACTTTAAGTTCAGTTGGGGCAACGGGTCGCACTCGCGCAACGTGGGCCATGCCGAACTGGGCGAGGAAATGATGTGGCTTTGGCGCGACTACGACGCCGCCAAGACCGAGCAAGAGTTTGCGCAGGATCCGGCGGAAAAAACAAAACCGTACTATCGCGTGCGGGCGTTGAACAGGGAGTAAAGGATGACGTCGCGGCGTTCGTTGCTGCTGGCTGCCGCCGCGGCGGGGCCTGCGTTGCGTGTGGCGCCGTTTCGCGCCGAGATCACGCCGCCTCTGGGCGGCACGCTGTTCAACAACGTCCGCGCGCGGTCCATCGTTGACCCATTGTGGGCGCTCGGCGTGGTGCTGATTCCGGCAGGCGTCAACGAACTGCCCGTGGTGATTGCCGCGCTCGATTGGTGCGAACTTCGCAATCGTACCTATGACGGCTGGCGTGAGGCGCTGGCTCAGGCGGCAGGCACGCGGCGCGAGCGTGTTTTGCTCTCTTGCGTCCACCAGCATGACGCGCCGTATGTAGACACCGAAGCGCAGCGGATGCTGGACGCCGCCGGGTCGCCCCCCGGGCGGATCTGTGAGCCGGACTTCGATGCCGCGATGCGGCAGCACGTGGCGACGGCGGTAGCGGCGGCGCTCTCGGGCGCGCGGCGCGTCACGCACGTGGGCACCGGGCAGGGACGTGTGGATCAAGTTGCCTCCAACCGGCGCTACGTGCGGCCGGATGGCAAGGTGAGCTACGGGCGCACAAGCGCCACGCGCGATCCGGCGATCCGCAACATGCCCGAAGGGCTGATCGATCCATGGCTCAAAACCGTGTCGTTCTGGGATGGCCCGGCGTGCGTTGCAGCACTGCATTGCTACTCCACACATCCCATGAGTTATTACGGCCAAGGTGCTGTTTCAGCAGACTTTGTCGGTATGGCGCGGACGAAAATGCGGGAGGCCGTACCAGGGACGCACCACGTGTACCTCACGGGTTGCGCGGGCGACACAATGGCAGGCCGGTACAACGACGGCAACCCGTCCAATCGTCCCGTGCTGGCTGGGCGGATCTATGACGGCATGGCGGCGGCGTGGAAAGCGACCAAGCGCCACGGCGTGCCGTCACGCCTGGGGTTTGCTAACGCCGCGCTGCGGCTGCCGCCGCGCCTCACGCCAGGGTTTTCAGAAGCCGAGCAGCGAGCGAAGCTGGCCGATCTGAAGCAGAACTACCGGGTTCGTTCTGCAGCCGCGCTGGCGCTCAGTTGGCTGGGCCGGCAGTCGCAACCGGTGGACGTGCCGGCGGTAGATCTGGGCGCAGCGCAGGTGGTGCAGTTGCCGGCCGAGGCGTTTGTACAGTATCAACTGTGGGCGCAGCAGGACGGGCGGCGCGGTGCGATGGTGCTGGCGCCGGGATTCGGCGAGTGCGCCCCGGGCTACATTCCCACCGCGCGCGACGCAGCCGATGGCTACGACGATCATTACGGCTGGGTGGGATTGGCTGAGAGCGAGCGGCCCCTGCGAACGGCCGTACGCACGGCGCTGGCCAACGCGCGGCGATAGCCTTTCCCGCGCCGCAACTCAACTACCATAGGACCATGGCGCACGCTTCCGTCTCGCTCCCGCTTCCCCGCGCCGCGCCCGCTACCACCACAACTGCTGTCCCCTGGTACGTCTGGTGCGCAGTGGCCGCCAACACCTCGTCCATGATCGGTGTGCACTGGGACATCTCCTGGCACCGGTCCGTCGGCCGCGACACCTTTTGGACGCCCGCCCATATTGCCATTTACCTCTGCGGCGTCCTCGCCGGCCTCTCCAGCGCCCACATGATCCTCAGCGCCACCTTCTCTGCTGCCGCCCGCGCTCTCCGCGAGCAAAGCGTGCGCATCTGGGGCTTCCACGGTCCGCTGGGCGCGTTCATTATGGCCTGGGGCACCATCGCCATGCTCACCTCAGCGCCCTTCGACGATTGGTGGCACAGCGCCTACGGGCTCGACGTGCGCATCATCAGTCCGCCGCACACGCTGCTTGCCCTCGGCATTTTCCATATCCAACTCGGCGCGATCCTGCTCATCCTCGGCCGCCTCAATCTCGCCGAACCAGGCACCGCCGCGCACCGGACGCTGCGCTGGCTCTACCTCTACATGGGCGGACTCGCCGTCGTCAACATGGGCACCTTCATCATGGAATACACCTTCCGCGTGAACATGCACTCGGCGGTCTTCTACCTCGCCGTTGGCCTCGCCATTCCATTCTTCTTGTTCTCCGTGGCAGGCTCAGCGGGGCCTGATCCGTGGGCCACCACCAAAGTCGCCGCCGTGTACATGATTTTCTGGCAGACCATCAATGTCATCCTGCCGCTGTTTCCCGCCGAACCGAAGCTGGGGCCTGTCTACTATCCGGTCACGCACTTCGTTCCCAGTTGGTTTCCGTTCCTGCTCGTCATCCCAGGCGCGGCCGCCGATCTCTGGCTGCAACGCGCCTCGCAACTCCGCGCCTGGATCGCTGGCGGAATCGCAGGCCTCATCTTCATGGCGACGTTCCTCGCCGCGCAGTGGCCCTTCGGCAACTTCCTGCTGTCGCCTGCCGCGCGCAACTGGTTCTTCTATGCCGAAGCGTTTGACTATCGCACCGGTGAAAGGAACTTCTCGCGCCTCCACCATTTCTTTCCTTGGGAGAAGACCACCGGCGAGTTCCTCACCAACCTCGCGCTGGCGTTCACCGCGGCGATCATCACCGCCGCGCTCGGGCATTCGTTGTCGCGCTGGCTTGCCAGGGTGAAGCGCTGATGCGCGCCGCGGCACTTTTGCTACTGGCCGCCTTCACGCTCCCGGCGCACGTTGGCAGCCCCGACGTGTTTCAGGAAGGCCAGGCCGGGCCTTACAAAATCCTCGTCACCATCCGCCCGCCGCAAGTGATCCCCGGCGTCGCGGAAATCGAAGTGCGCACTGCCGCACAAGACGTCCGCGAAGTGCGGATCACGCCGCTCCCGCTCACCGGCGAAGCCGCGCGTTTTGCCCCCGCCGCTGACCTTGCCACGCCGTCCCGCGATGCCGATGATCAGGGCGCATTCCACGGCCAGCTCTGGATGATGACGTCCGGCTCCTGGCAAGTGCGTGTGCGGGTGGACGGCGCGCGCGGGCGTGGCGAAATGTCGGTGCCTGTTGCCGCGGTGGCGCGCTCCACGCAGTCGATGCAAACGCCGCTCGCCTTGCTGCTGGCCGTCCTTGCGCTCGTCCTGGTCACCGGCATCGTCTCCATCACCGGCGCGGCGGTTCGCGAAGCTTCGCTCTCACCCGGTGACGAGCCCGACTCACCCCGCCGCAGCCGCGCCCGCATCGCCATGGGCGTCGCCGCGGCCATCGTCACCACGGCGCTCTTCTTCGGCAACATGTGGTGGCAGGCCGAAGCGCGCGCGTATGACCGCTACATCTACAAGCCGCTCGAAATGAAACCCACCACCACGGCTGGGCGCCTTGAGCTCCGCATCAGCGACCCTGGCTGGCTCCGCTCCCGCGCGCTCGACGATTTCATTCCAGACCACACGCATCTCATGCACCTGTTCGTGGTGCGCCTGCCTGACCTCAACGCCGTGTGGCATCTCCATCCCCGGCGCGAAGATTCCGGCCTCTTCGTCCAGGATCTGCCCGCCATGCCCGCCGGCCGCTACCAACTCTATGCCGACGTAGTGCATGCCAACGGTCTCGCCGAAACGATGGCCGCCGAACTCGAACTCACCGCGCCCGTTGCGCCCGGCAAGCCGCTCGAAGGCGACGACTCCTTCGGCGACGCGTCCGTCCCGAACACCGCCATCCGCTTTGCCAGCGAAACCGCGTCCACCTACGTCACGCGCCGGCCCGTCTCGTTCACCTTCGCACTGGAACCTGCCCGCGACGCCGGACTCTACATGGGCATGCCCGGCCACGCCATGTTCCTCCGGAAAGACCGCGGCGTGTTCGCTCACGTCCACCCCGGTGGCAGCGTGGCCATGGCCGCGCTCGCGTTAACGCGCGAAGCCCAAGCGGATCCCCACGCCATGCACCGCATGATGGACGCGGCCGCGCCCGCCACCGTCTCGTTCCCCTACGGCTTCCCTTCGCCCGGCGACTATCGCATCTTCGTCCAGATGAAGCGCGCCGGTAAAGTGGAAACCGCCGCCTTCGACGTCACCGCGCGATAATCTTCCCATGGTGATCTTGCTGCATGGCGCAGCAACAGAACTGGGTGAGGCCATCGCGTCCTGCGCACGGAATGAGCGCTGCTGCCGCACCGTCTCGTCCGGAGACGCCGCGTCCTGCGATGCGGTGATTCAATGCACCGAACCCGACGCCGTACGCGATCCGGACCTCGTCAACGAAACTCTCGCGCGCCTCGCCGGCACCGCCAAGCCGTTCGTCTACACCAGCACCACCTGGGTGATCGGCTCTACGCGCGGCCGCCTCGCCGGCGAGGCCTTTCCGCTCCGTCCGCCGCCCGAGTTCGCGTGGTTACCCGCCGTTGAACGCGAACTCCTGGACACCACCGTGCGCGGCCTGCGCGGCATCGTCATCCGTCCCGCAGTCATCCACAGCGGCGCGTCCGGCCTTGTCGAGCGCCTCGCCTTCGGCGCTGTACCGCTCTCGCCTGAAGCAGACGCCAGCCAGCACAGTTTCATTCACCTTGCTGACCTCGCTCAACTCTATCTACTCGCCGTTGAGGGCGCCCCGCCCGGTTCGCTTTACGTCGCGGCCGACGGCCCTTCGCATACCTGGGGCGAGCTCGCGCCGCGCCTCGGCAACGCCGTTCGCCGCACCTCGCTCGCCGATTTGATGACGCTCGATCAACGTATCGGCAGCACGCGCGCGGGCAGGGAACTTGGCTGGACACCCTCGCGTCCCACGGTCGCCGCGGCGGCGCACGCATGAAGGTGGCTCTCGATGCCACGCCGCTTTCGGTGCCCACCGGCGGCATCGCTCGCTACACGCAACAGTTGCATGCAGCGCTCTGCGCGGAGTTCCCTGGTGATGCCTTCACACTCGTTGCGCCCTCCCCGGGCCGCTGGTGGAGTTCGCAACTTCCGCGCCTCCTGCGCCGCGAAAACTACTCGCTCTTCCACGGCGTGGATTTCGCGGTCCCGTATCTTCCCGTGAAGCCCGCCGTGATGACGCTGCACGATCTCTCCCCGTGGCGCGCCGAGTACGTAGCCGAAACCTCCGCACGCGT
>Ga0194122_10001714_pt1 | contig 25831 bp, 27 predicted proteins | sample TA2MahCa10mmetaG_FD_155487 | JGI IMG/M metagenome (GOLD analysis project Ga0194122, IMG submission 155487) | Freshwater microbial communities from Lake Tanganyika, Tanzania - TA2015021 Mahale Deep Cast 10m | ecosystem: Environmental > Aquatic > Freshwater > Lake | place: Tanzania: Lake... | reverse complement strand
GCGGATTGAGATTGACGACGAAACAGTAGTGGAGATGGAGGGCCAGCACTCTTCGACCGCTGCGTCCGGTTCGGCCCGGCTCTCGCGTGGCGTGCACCGGTTGCGGGTGTCTTATTTCCAAGGCCCCCGCGACACGGTCGCTTTGGTTGTTGCCGTAGCCCTACCCGAGCAGCCCTGGAAGATCCTCGATCTGCGTGACTTCATGCCGCCGGCGGACCCCAGCCAATGGCGTGAAGGCGAGATCTCCGAGGTGCGCGTCGGGACCAATCCTTACACCGAGTCGGACGGGCGCCGTTGCCGCCGCTAGCCTTCGATCCGCACGCGTTTGCGCGTGGAGGTATGCCCGGAAACCACCGTCACCGCCCGCACCGGCAATCCGAAATGCTGCGCCAGCAGGCGGCACAGTTCCTCGTTGGCTTTACCGCCTTCTGGCACTGCGGCCACGCGCACTCTCATGGTTCCGTCGCTCAAGGCCCCGGCTACTTCGCTCCGCGATGCACGGGGAACCACCTTCACTGCGAACTCCTGCAAGGCTTCAGTGTACCTGGTGCGCCGGTCCCGCTAGCGGCGATAAATGTGCCTCCCAACTGGAAATACAGTCTTTTGGAGGCGCTTTCATAGGTCAAACGAACCTCTGCCACTATACTTCAAAAATGGCCATGCTCTTTGCGTTGCTTCTGGCTGCTTCGGCGGCTTTGTCTGCTCAATCTACCGGCGCCATTGCTGGCGTCGTCTCGGTGTCGTCAGGAAAGCCGGTGCACTACGCCGACGTGGTCATCGTGCGCAGCGGACAACGCACCGAGTCGGATGAAGAGGGTAAGTACCGCATCGAAGGGCTCGCGCCAGGACCCTATGACATCGTGGCGCATCTGCATGGACTCACCGATTCTCGCCGCCGCGTGGAGGTGCGCGCCGGCGCAACGGTAGTGGCGAACTTTGAATTGAACTTGTCGCCCGTGCGCGATCAGCTAACGGTAACCGCTTCGGGCAGGCAAGTGACTCCGATCGAGAGTTTCCTTTCGATCACCTCGGCTAGTCAACTCGACCTAGCGGCCAAAGCGGCCTCTTCGTCGCTGGGCGATCTGCTGGAGGATCAACCCGGTATTCACAAACGCAGCTTCGGCCCGGGCACCGGGCGCCCCGTGGTGCGCGGGTTCGATGGCGACCGGGTGCTGGTTCTGCAGGACGGCATCCGCACCGGTACGCTCTCGTCGCAATCGGGCGATCACGGCGAGGCGGTCGACTCAACGCTGATTGAACGCGTGGAAGTGGTGCGTGGGCCCGCGACTCTGCTGTATGGCTCGAACGCCATCGGTGCCGTGATCAATACCATTAGTCCGGAGCACGAAATGCACTCGCGCCCGCGCCAGGGCTTGAGCGGCAACGTGGGCGGGACGGTGGGGTCGGCGAATCAGCAGGGCGGCGGATCGGGTAACTTCCGCTACGGCATTGGCGGCTGGCAAATCTGGGCGGGCGGTGGCTCCATGCGCACTGGTGACTACAAGACGCCAATCGGCACCATCGACAACTCGGGTACGAATTTGAAGAACATGCGCCTCGGCGTGGGGCGGTATTCCGAAAAAGCTTCGTTCAGCTTCGGCTACAGCGTACAGGACGGGAACTACGGCGTGCCCTTCGCCGGCGAGTTTCACCACGAAGAGGAAGAGGAAAAAGAAGCGGGGAAGAAGGCCACGACGCCCAAAGCTGCCGAGGAAGAGGAGCACAGCGACATTTCACTCGGCTTCCGCCGCCACCAGTTTCGCGTGGACACCTCGGTGCGCGACCTCGGCCGCTACTTCGAGCAGTTCCGTCTGAAGGTCAACTACACGGACTGGAATCACGAGGAACTCGAAGGCGGCGAAGTGGGCACGGACTTCTTCAACAAACAACTGATCGTGCGCGGTGATTTTGAGCAACGCCGCTGGGGACGCTGGTCTGGCACGGTTGGTTTCTGGGGCATGCGGCGCGACTATAAAGTGTACGGCGAGGAAATGTTGGCGCCGCCGGTGGGCCAGAACGCACTCGCGCTTTTTGCCGTCGAAGAGTACGATCTTGAGCGGCTTCGCTTTCAATTCGGCGCACGTTTCGAGCGTAACTCGTATGACCCTGAAGGATTGACCTCACGCAGCTTCAATGGCCTCAGCGCCAGCGCCGGCATCAACGTGCCGCTTTGGGCAGGCGGAGCGTTTGTCACTAACTTCACGCACTCCCTCCGGGCACCGGCGCTCGAAGAGCTCTACAACCGCGGCCCGCACATCGGCAACTTTGCCTATGAAATCGGTAACCAGAAACTCGAAGCCGAGCGCTCCAACGGCATTGACCTTTCGCTTCGCCACCAAGGGAAGCGCCTTCGCGGCGAGGCCAACTTCTTTCACTATGGCTTGCGCGGCTTCATCTACGGCGCGCCGACCGGGAAGGAAGAAGACGGGCTGCCTGAGCTGGAATACGAGCAGGGCAAAGCACGCTTCACCGGCACCGAACTCAAAGCAAGCACGGCCCTGCACGAGAAGTTTTGGCTGCACCTCGGCCTTGACGCCGTCCGTGCACGCTTGACGGAGGCGAACCAGAACCTCCCCCGCATCCCGCCTGTGCGTGGCCGCATTGGTGTCGAACTGCTCCATCGCGGACTCAGCGTGCGCCCGGAGCTCGTGATGGCGAACCAACAGAACCGGCTGTTTCCCACCGAGACGCGGACGGCCGGCTACGTGGTGCCGGGGCTGACGGCAAGCTACTCCATCGCCCGCCAGCACGTGGTGCACGTCTTTACGTGCAACGTGTTCAATATCGGCAATGTGCTCTACCGCAACCACTTGTCATTCATCAAGGAGGTTGCGCCGGAGATGGGCCGCGGCGTGCGGTTCAGCTACAACGTACACTTCTACTGATGTGCCGGTGTCTGAGAAATATATCCGCATTGCGTGAGTGGATTTGCTGTCGTTTGGCGCCCCTGACAGTAGAGACGCAAAAATGCAGACCCGGGTAGTCTACGACGCATTCACGATGGCGACCGCGCCCCAGGAGGCATTGAAAGCCGGGGCAGCGGTGCTCGCGTTCACCGCGCTGTGGGCGGCGTGGTGCAAGTACGGCGGAAACGGTCTTCACGTGGGCGTGAAGTTCCTGGCCGTCATGGGCGTGATCCTGCTCGCTTTGAGCCTACTGCACCGCCTCGAACTCTCGGTGCAGACGCGGCGGTTCCCGGTGCGTACCGTCGAGGGCCCGGTGATTGGGCGCTGGGAGAAGACCGACCGGGTACGCAACCATCCGGACAGCACCAGCAAGCACCGGACCCGGGAGTTCGAAGGATTTCAAGTCGGCGGTGTGCCGTTCGTCTACGAGCGCGGGAATGGCGGGAACTGGTTCGACAACTACGGGTCAGACGCCATCGAGATCCGCGACGGGCTTGGGCTCCGCATCAGCTACTTCCAGGAAGGCGAAGGCGGACAACTCCGAATCACCCGCATCGAACGACTAAATCGCCAGTAAGCTGCTCCGGCCTTTTCAGCACTCGTGCACGGGCGGAAGGGGCGGACTCAAGTCCGCCGCGAGCTAAAGCTCACCCTACACGGACGCCGAATGCACGTGGTTTCCAGATTCCACGACGGGTCGACCGGATCACCTATGCGGACGCCGAGTGCACTCTTAGCGCCCTGTGAAACGCGGCGCGCGCTTCTCCACAAAGTGCGCCACGCCTTCCTGGAAATCCTCGCAGCGCAGGCTCTCGAGCATCTCGTCGAAGCCCTGCGCGATCGACTCTTGCAGGTTCTGCCGCAGCGATGCATATGCCTGCCGCTTGATCACAGCTGTCGAGCGCGGCGAAACGGTGGACGCGATCTTGCGGGCGAAGTCCCAGGCGTGGGCCGGGAAATCCTCCTCCGGAAGCAGTTCGCTCACGAGCCCCATCCGGCAAGCTTCTTCGGCGTCCACCATGCGCGCGGTGAACAGCATGTCGAGCGCGTTGCCCAGCCCCACCAGATGCGGCAGCATCCAGGCGATGCCAAACTCGGCGATCAAGCCGCGCTTGGCAAAGATCGGGCAGAACTGCGCCTGCGGCGAGGCGATGCGGATGTCGCAGTACAGCGGAATCACGCAGCCCAGTCCCACGGCGGGGCCGTTCACGGCGGCAATCACAGGCTTCGGGATGTCGAGGATCCAGGAGTAGCGCGTCAAGTACTGCTCGCGCGCCGAGGAGGGAAACCCCGGAGCCACCGCGCCCGCCGGTTGCTGCTTTGTCAGCTTGCCCAGGAGGCTCATGTCCGCGCCTGCGCAGAAGCCGCGGCCAGCGCCGGTGACCAGGATCACGCGCACATTCGGGTCGGCGCCGGCGCCCTGCAGCGCCCGCTCGAATTCATCTTCCATCACCGCGGTCCAGGCGTTGAGCTTGTCCGGGCGATTCAGGGTAACCGTGGCAACTTGATCTTGAACAGAGTAGAGGATCTCGCGGAACGGGGAGTTGGTTGTCATGGAGCTTTCTTGCGCGTCTTTTCGCGGACATGTTCGGGCAAGCCCGGGCGCGGCCGCAGGTGATTGAATTCTTCGGCGAAACGCAGGCCGTGGCGCGCGCCCACAGCGGCGGCCAGTTCTTCGGTGAACGCGCGTACCAGATCCGGCGTCGCGAGAGCGGCTCGGCCGGAACGCCGGCGCACATCGGCCGCCCAGCGCTCGTTCGCGGTAGCGCAGGCGAGAATCGCTTCCAGCTTGCGCGCCATCACGGGCGCGATGTCCACCTGCTTCATCGTCGCCGGCCCCTCGCCGCCTTCGCGTGCGCGATACGGCCGGTACGGCACGAAAAAGTAATATTGGCGGGCGGCGAATCCACGCTTACCGAGATAGCTCAGCTCCTGCAGAAACATGCTGGAGCCGCCGTACGGCGACTCTTCGGCCATGCGGCCCACACGGTAGATGTCGTTGTCGTCCTGATAGTGGACGTACCAATCGGGGAAGAACAGAATCTCCGGCTGATAGAGGCGCGTGAGCGTCATCACCTGGTTGCGCAGTTCGCTCGACGAGAGCATCGCGAGTTCACCGGACTTGTGCCCGAGGTTGATCACCTCGCGAGCGCCAAGGATCTTCGCCGCGCGCTCGCCTTCGGCATTGGCTCCGAGTCGCGTGGCCGCCGCGTCGAGGCCGGCGGACTCCTTCTCTTCGTTGCCGAATACGGCGATGTAGACCGCGCGGCCTTCACTTGCCATCTGCGCCAGCGTGCCGCCTGCACCGGACACGGCATCGCGCATCGACGGCGTGATCACGAGCACCGGGCCGGGCGTTTGCGCGGCGGCGAGGTTTCCGAGCAGGGCCAGGGCGAGCGCGAGCGTGACCGGGCCGCGACCGCCATGGAGCAGTGCTGCGACGGTGTCGCACATCCTCTTCAGAAGCCCACGGCGTAATTCCTGTTTCTTCAGCGGTCGTACACGGGCGGAAGTGGCGGGTTGAAGCCCGCCGCGGGCTAAAGCCCGCCCTACACGGACGCCGAGTGCACGGGTCCGCGTTCCGCTCTTCAGGAGCCCACAGCGTAACTCGTCCTCTTCCAGCGGTCGTACACGGACGCCGAGTGCACAGGCCCGCGGTCCGCTATTTGGTCGTTCGAGGCCGGGCGCGCTGCAGCGCATAGGGCGGGATCTCCTCCGTGCTTGGTCCAACGTGGTTGAACTCTTCGGCATGCGTGACGCCATGCTTGGCGCCGATCGCGCGCGCCAGGTCCGTTGTAAACTGGCGGCCCTCGGCGCCCACCGCGACAAGCTTGGCCTCCATCGGCGCACCGGTGATATCGAGCGAAACAAACTTCGCCTTGACCACCTCTCCGCCTTCACCCGCGCGATACGGGCGGCCCGGCGTGTAGTAGTAGATTTCGGGCACGCCGTACGGGGCGAAGCCGAAGCGCGTCAGCTCATTCGCAAACGTGCCACCGCCCGAGTAGCCCCAGGCTGTCTCAGCGGCGAGGCCTGTGCGGATGCGGTCATGATCGTCCTGGTAGTGGACGTACGGATCGGGGATAAACAGGATGCGCGGCTTTATGCCTCGAATGAGCGCGAAGAGCTGATTGCGGAGTTCGGTGGCCGAGACGTAGCCGAGTTCGCCGGACTTGTGATCGAGCCGCACGATGTCCGTCACGCCGATCGCCGTAGCCGCGCGGCGGCCTTCCGCGGTGGCGGCCAGGCGCGCTTCGGCTTGCACCCCGGCGAAGCGCTTTTCATCGTTGCCCACCTGCGCCACATCCACACGCCAACCGTCGCGCGCGAATTTTGCTAGCGTACCGCCCGCTCCAAAGATATAATCGCCTGATGACGCCGTGACCACCAGGATGCGGCGGTGCTGCGCGATGGCGACGGCGGTGAAGGCGAAAATGACGAGCGAGCGAAACATCGGAAAACAGCGTCGAGTGTATCACGCGCTCGGCATTTTGGCGCTAGCCGCGCCGCTGTTTTCGCAACCGCTCGGCGACATTCCTCCGGGCAAGACGTTTCTCATTGTCCAGTCTCACCATGATGACCATACGTGGCAATGGGGCTTCTCCGGTTTTGCCGCGCGGCTGGTAGACGCGGGTTGGCGCGGCTACTTTGTGCGCACCACCAACGATGAAAAAGACGGCGGCGCGGGCTGGGGCAAGAACGACCAGACGAACCTGCGCGAGTCGCGCGAGGCGATCCGGGCGCTTGGGTTGACGGACGTGATCAGCCTGAACTGGCGTAACGACCATATGGAATCGGTGCCGGTGAAGGAGGTGCGCGCGCAATTCATCCTGTTGTTGCGCAAGCTGCGGCCCGACGTGGTGATGACTTGGGATCCGTGGGGGCACTATGACCGTAATCCGGACCACCGCATGGTGTCGCGGGCGATGGGAGAGGCGCTATGGCTAGCGGGTCAGTGGAACGTACACCCGGAGCATCGCGATTTGGGGCTCGTTCCGTTCCGGCCCGGGCGCGTCTACTATACCTTCCGGTCTGACTATGGGAAGGGGCATGGGTACAATGTCGCAATCGAGTTCAATGACGCCCAGATGCGGCGAAAGGCCGACGCCTATTGGGCCCACAAAAACGTGTTTAATACCCCCGACGAGGCCAAGCGGATTCGAGAGGCTTTAGCCGTCCGGAATCTCGCAATTCCCGAGTTGGCGGGCCTCTCCGACGAGCAGGCAATTGAGCGCATTCGGAGGTGGGAAATCGAATTTGCTTCACGTGAAACTGCCCGCAATCTGGGGGTGTCCTTTGCAGAGAAGTTCTGGATGGTGAACGAGTTTGACGGACTGCCTGGATTGAAAGATTACTTGCAGAAGAAAGCGGTAAAGCGATGAAGAGATGGCTGTTTTTGGCCGTGGCTTCGTTTTTGCAAGCAGCGGAGCCGCTTCCGTTGGTGGAGCTGCCGAAAGGCCAAACCTTCCTTGTATTTCAGCCGCATCACGACGATCACACGACTGATTACGGTATGGGCGGCCTCATTGCGCGGCTGGTGGACGAGGGTTGGAAGGGCTGGTTCCTGAGGGCCTCGAATGACGAAAAAGACGGTGCTGCGAGCTACGGCGTGAACGACCAAGTGAACCTGCGGGAGTCGCAAGCCGCCGGCAAGGTGCTGGGCATGGAAGGCGTCTACAGCATGAGCTGGCGTAACGACTATATGGACTCCATTCCTCTGCTGGAACTGAGAGAGCAACTCATTGTGCTCATCCGTAAACATCGCCCGGATGTGGTGCTCGGCCATGATCCGTGGGCGCACTACGATCGCAATCCTGATCACCGCAAGGTGGCCCGGGCGTTGGCTGAAGCCACGTGGATGTCGGGGCTGGCGAACGTACATCCGGAGCATCTCGCACTTGGTCTAAGGCCGCACCGGGTGCCGGTGCTATTCCTCAAGGCCCGGTGGGACTATGGGCGGGGGCACGAAGCAAACGTGGCCGTGTCGTTGACGGCGGAGCAGGTGAGGCGGAAGGCGATCGCCTACCAAACGCATCGCAACGTCTACGCCTCGCCCGCCATGGGTGCCTCGATCTGCAAACAACTGGAAGCCGAGGGGCTCACCGCGACGGAGCTGGATGGCCTCTCTGACGGCGATGCCGCCGTGCGGATCGAGGAGTGGTACATGGATTGGATCTCACGGAAGGTGGGTGCGGCGAACGGAGCCAAGTACGCGGAGATCTACTACCGCGTTGCCGAGTTCGACCATCTGCCTGGATTGAAGTCATACCTTGAGAAGAGCCAGTTAAAGAAATGAAAATATTGCTATTGTTCGCCACGGTATGCCTTTGGAATCAATCCGTGCTGGTAGTGACCGCCGATGCCTCTGACTACGTGCTCTGCGCGGGCGGCACGCTCGCCAAGCTGGCCTCCGGCGGCGCGCAGATTACGCTGGTTCGGGTAACGAACGATGACAAGGACTCGGTGAACCTGTTGCCCGAAGAGACCGCCAACCGCGTCCGCCAGGAAAGCGAAGCCGCAGCGAAAGAGCTGGGCATCGCCAAAGTGATCCATCTCGGCTACCGCGCCGGGGAACTGGGCGGCGTGTCGCCCACGGAACTTCGCGACCGGATCATGTTCTACGTCCGCCTCACAAAGCCGGACGTGATGTTCATCCCGAACCCTTATGCCGAATACGTCGAGGTACTAGACCGCCACTACACCGGTATGGCGGCCGAGGAAGCCCGCCGCACCGCGACCATGCCGAATCATCAACCAGCACATGCAATTGCTGGCCTGAGTCCGCATATAGTAAAGGAGTTATACTACTACTCCGCTCCCGTCGACCCACGTCGGCGCGAGCCGGAAGGCCCGGCGCAGTTCGTCCCGCAGCCGGTGGTGAGAGACATCGCTGGGACCTTCACCCGCAAGCTCCGCGCGGCGCAAGCCTTGACGACGATCAACCAGGCGATGGCTGCCGCCATCCACCGACGACTGGAAGACACTGGGCGTCGCCTGCCGCTGTTCGATCGCGGACTGACCGAGTCGGCCGTGGCCAAACTTGTCGAGGAAAACGTTCGCGGGCTCGCTGCCCTGTGCGCCAAGGACACCCAATTCCGGCAAGCGGAGGAGTTTCACCACGCCGGGCCCGACTACCAGGTCCCGCTTCGCTATTCCGGGGCGGCCAAACGGTGAGCCTCCCCGCGCGGGTGATTGAGCCCGAAATCCTGGACCTCGCCTCTTCGGCTGACGCTGCGGCCAACCTCGCCGATATTGTGCGCATCAACCGCTGGTTCGGCGGCTACCGCGTCATCCGCCAGTCGTTCGCGTGCATGAACCCGCCGGAGCGCTTTTCCGTCCTGGACGTCGGCGCTGCGTCGGGCGACAACGGGCGCGCGATCCGCGAGGCGTTTCCAGGAGCGTGCGTGACATCGCTCGACCACCAACTGCGCAACCTCACTCTGGCGGATGCCTCGCGGGTGGTGGGCGACGCCTTCGCTCTCCCGTTTGCGCCCGCTTCTTTCGACTATGTGTTCTGCTCTCTCTTTCTCCACCACTTTGAGGACAGCGCCGTGGTGGAACTGCTGCGTGCCTTTGCCCGTACCGCGCGCCGTGGCGTGGTGGCGACAGACCTCGAGCGCCACGCCGTCGCAGCTGGCTTTCTCCCCGCCACGCGCATCCTGTTCGGATGGCGCGCCATCACTTTGCATGACGGACCGATCTCTGTGCGCGCCGCGTTCAAGGCCGGCGAACTGCGCGAGTTGGCACGCCGCGCGGGCTTGGCGGGCGCGGAGGTGAGGCGGCACTTGCCGTGGTTCCGGATCTCGCTCACCGCGGCGATTCGCTAACGGCCCGCGGCCGCCGCGCTACAATGTGGCGGTGTTGCGACTCTCCCTGCTTGCTCTGCTTGCGCTCGCCGCCGGTGGCGCGTACCTTTACCCGCCCGCGCGATTGTCTGCCATCCATGTCCTCGGCCGTGCTTCGGTGTGTCCGTATGACCGCGTGCTGCGTGCGCCGGCGGAGACCACCGATCAGATTGCCGTTAAGGACCGCATTCTCTCCGCCAGCAAGAAGCTGGAAACCGATGCGGGGTATGAGCGCTGGTCCACGCCGCATGGCGAATTCTGGATTCCGAATGGCAGCCACTTTGTGCTCCCGTTCAATCTGGCCGAGCAGGAGCGCAACATCTATTCCGGTACCGAGGTGAAGATCAAGCCCGGCGCGATTGTCCTCGATTGCGGCGCCAACATCGGTGTGTTCACACGCCGGTCGCTTGAACAGGGCGCGGCGAAGGTCATCGCAATTGAGCCGGCGCCGGAGAACATCGAGTGTTTACGGCGCAACTTTGCCAAGGAGATCGCCGACGGGCGCGTGGTGGTGTACCCGAAGGGCGTGTGGGACAAGGACCACTTCCTGACGCTCCACGTTGACCCGCACAACTCCGCCGCTGACTCGGTGGTGATTCATCGCGACGGCGGGCAAGAGGGCGAGAAAGTGCCGTTGACCACCATCGACAAACTGGTGCCCGAACTCGGTCTGGAGCGCGTGGACTTTATCAAGATGGATATTGAAGGCGCTGAGGGGCGCGCGCTGTAAGGCGCCAAAGCCACCACCGGCAAACATCGTCCACTGATGTCGCTGTCGGCGTATCACAACGACACAGACCCGGTGGAAGTACCGAAAGCGGTGATGAATGCCTGGAGTGGCTACCGGATGGAGTGCGGACCATGCGCCGAGGTGAAACAAGGCTTCTACGTGCGGCCGGATATTCTCTACTTCTACTAACCGCGGCTGCCTGCGCCGCGCGCCGTGCCCGGATTGAGGGCATGGTGTTGCGCGTGGATGCCGCGGCGGGTAAGGCCCTGGTGTCGCATCGCGCCATTCCGGGCCGCATGCCCGCGATGGCGATGCCGTTGCGCATCGACACCGCAGGGCTTACTCCTGGCACGCGCATCGAATTTGACCTTGATGAGAAACATGGCGCGGCGCGGCGCGTGAAGCGCATCGACACCCGCGACGCCGGCGAGTTCCGTTTCCCTGACGTGCCCGAGCAACTGCCCGCGGGCGCTCCCGCGCCGGACTTCACGCTGACCAATCTGCGCGGCGAACCCATGACGTTTTCCTCGCTGCGCGGCCGCGTGGTGCTGGTGAACTTCCTCTACACTCGCTGCCCGCTGCCGGAAGTGTGCCCTCGTCTGGCGGCTTCGTTTGCGAGCCTGCAGCGGCGTTTCGGCGAACGCATCACGCTTGTTTCGATTACGCTCGATCCGCAGCACGATACGCCGGAAGTGCTGGCGCGCTATGCGGCATCCTTGCGCGTAGGACCCACCTGGCACTTTCTCACCGGTGACACCACTCCCGTCGCTCGCCGATTCGGACTGGTACACTGGCCGGAGGAAGGCGTCATCCTCCACAACTCGCAAACCGCGATTGTGGATCGCACGGGACGCTTGGCCGCCATGGTGGAAGGGTCCACTTATCGCTTGGAGCAATTGGCGGACTTAGTAAAGGAAATCTTGGAGCGATGACCATGAAGACGATGCGTTTGTCGATCGCGGCGCTCTGCCAGGCGGGACTCCTGTTGGCGCAGCCACAACCCGCTGCCGCGCCCAAAGCCGATGCCTGCTCGCCGCCGCCGGGCGCGGTAGCGCCGTCGCTGCCCGCCAAGCTGCTTGAGGGGCAGGGTAAGATCGATCTCAAGATCACCACGCGCAGCGCTGAAGCACAGGCATTCTTCAATCAGGGCGTGGCGCAGATGCACTCTTTCTGGGTGCGCGAGTCCGAGCGCTCGTTCTTGCAAGCGGCCGCGCTCGACCCGGAATCGCCCATGCCGCACTGGGGCATTGCCATGGTGGCGGCCGGCGACTATCGCCCGGGCTTCCAGCTTGACTATGTGAACGGCCACCCCACCAAGATCACCAAGCGCAAAGGCCAACCGCAGGGCGGGGAGGCGCGCGCCATCGCCGCCGCGGCCAAGGCCCAGAAGCTGGCGGCGGTGTCCGGCAAGGCGACCGATCTTGAGAAACTCTACATCGTTGCCGCGGCCGCGCGGCGCGACCTCACGCGGCGCGACCCCAATGCGGACTACGTGAAAGCCTTGCGCGCCCTGATCGCACAGCATCCCAAGGAAGTGGAAGCGCGCACGTATCTCGCGCTGCAACTGATGAGCGGGTTCGAGACGCCGTCCAAGCGCCCGCGTACGGGCAGCATGGAGGCGGTGGAGTTACTCAAGGCCGCGCTGGTAGACTCGCCTGATCACGCCGGCGCGCATCACTATGTGATTCATGGATGGGAAGGCTCGACCTTCGCCAAAGACGCCTGGCCGAGCTGTCAGCGCTACGGCGAGTTGGCCAACAACATCCCGCACGGACTGCATATGCCCGGCCACATCTACGCGCAGACGGGCCGCTGGGCCGATGCAACCAAGTCGTTTGCCGACGCGGCGAAGAACGAGGTCTATTGGATGAAGCAGGATACGCTCGCCGGCAACGGGCATCACGGGCACAACGTCCACTTCCTCACGCAAAGCCTGTCGTTTGCCGGTAAGTATGAAGAGGCGCTGGCCGCTGCCCGCAGCTTGCTCGACTACAAGGAAACGCCGCGCGAAGCCAAACAGGCCGATAACTACCGCACCGCATATCGCCAAGGTTGGTTTGCCGTTTTGCGCACGCTGGTGCAGCACGAAAAGTGGGATCTGATTCTGGACGGAAAGACCCTGCCTGACTATCAGAAGCCGCGTGAACAGGCCTGGCGGCAATGGGCCGTGGCGTTGGCGAATCTGGCCAAAGGCAACCGCGCCCAAGCCGAAGACGCCGCGCGGAAGATGGACGCACAACTGAAGAATTTTTCGGTGCCCGCGTTGCGGGTGGCGCAGCAGGAGATGAAAGGGCAACTCGCCGCGAAGACCGATCGCAAACTGCAACAACTCGACAAAGCCGCGCGCGCCGAGTTGGCGCTGCGTTATACCGAACCCACGTCATACCCGCGCCCCGTGCTGGAGGTGCTCGGCCAAGTGGCGTTGAAGGAAGGCCGCGCCGAAGTGGCCGAGCGTGCGTTCCGCCAGGCGTTGGAGCAGTATCCGGAGAGCGTCGGCGCCAAAGCCGGTTTGCGCGCGGCGATGGAAAAGCGCACGGGCCGCGCAGTGGAGGCGGCGGGCGGCGGCTTGGAGTGATCACGGTCATCGGTGGCGGTCCAGCGGGGGCAAGCGCGGCGATTGCCGCTTGCCGCGCTGGCGCGGCCGATGTCCGTGTGTTTGAGAAATCTCCGTTTCCCCGGCACAAGGTATGTGGCGAGTTCTTCTCGCCAGGCATACTCACGCTGATGGATCAACTCGGCTTGGCCGCGGACTTTCAGGCGGCCGGGCCGCACCGCTACCGCTATGTGGACCTCCATTTCCCCCGCACGCACCGGCGCATCCGGCTGCCGGAAGATGGATGGGGCCTAAGCCGCCTGGCGTTTGACCAGATGCTACTCGACGCCGCGCGGCGCGCCGGTGCCCGCGTGCGTCAGGAGAAGGTTGACCTATCGATTGACGGCGGCGCCGTGGTGGAAGCTCGCGGACGCCGGTGTCACGCCGCCCGAGGCGCGCGTCTGTTCGGGTTTAAAGCTCACTTTGCCGGCCCGGTGGACGACGCTGTCTCGCTCTATTTCTGGGACTCTTCCTGCTATGTCGGAGTGAATGCGGTGGAGGGGGGCGCCATCAACGTCTGCGGGCTGGCGCCGGAGGACCTTCTGAAGGCCCGCGGGTTTCATCCCGAGGATTTGGCTGCGGGCTTTGCGCCGCTCCAGTCGCGGCTGGGCGGGCTCGAAAGACAATCGGCGTGGATGTTCACAGGGCCCCTGCTCTTCGATAGCCGTCTGCGCCAGCCACCGCCCTCGCCGAGGACCTATTGGGCAGGCGATCAGTTGAGTTTTGTCGACCCTTTTACGGGGAGCGGTATGCTGGCGGCGGTGTTTACGGGACGGCGGGCGGGGCTCAGTGCGGCAGCGGGCGAAGATGGTGCGGCTTACCTGCGCGTGGCCTCTGCATCGCTAGGCGGCCCGAGACAAACGTCCGGATTGGTGCGCTGGGCCGTCCGCAGCGGATTAGCCGAAACCCTCCTTCATCTGACCCCGGAGTCTTGGCTGTTTCATTGGACTCGTCCCGTCTTGAAGGCTTCTGGACGGTAGAGAGCCGGCGGGCACTCGGAGGAAAATGCCCACCGGCCGCAGCGGGCCACGCATTGGGCTTGCGTATCGGCCCGGAAGACGATTCGGAGTAATCGTCTATCGTGCGCTCCCTTACGGCAGCACATTAAGGCTAGGGTAACACGGAACCCCCAAAGTGGTTTATGAAATCGTCAGATAAACGTAGTAAAGCATCATGGAAATGGTCGTAATGGCTGCGGCCCAGAGTCCGATGGTGGCCAAGTTCCCAGGGCGGGCTTCGGCGGGAAGTTCCTTGTGGCGGAGGTACAGCGCGCCTATGGCAATTACGGGCAACATCATGGCTTGGGCGACGCCGCCAGCTTTCACCATGTTCACCGGAGACTGTACCAAAAGGTACATTCCGGCTGAAACACAAGTCAGAATCCACACGAATTTGCGGCGATACCGCAGGCGAGCCTGATAGTCGTTGGCTTCAAACTTGCCCAGCAGCCGGCACATATCCGCGGCCACGCGAGACTCAGCGGCGGTAGCCGCGAAGATCGTGCCATATAGGGTGGCAATGGCGCCCACATAAAACAGCGGCAGGGACCAATCGCCGAGAGTCTCGGTGTACATCCGCGACAGCACCGGAATCATGTTGCCCTTCTCGGCGGGGTTCAGTCCCTGCTTGTGGAGAATGCCGGCGCCCAGGAGGTAGAACGCCAAGGTGGCGACCGTGTAGATCACCATCGAGGCCACAATATCGAGTTGCATGACCCCCACCCAACCAAAGGCGCGCTGACGCCAACCGGGTGAGTCGTCGCGTTTGCCTGCATACCGCGCGTAGCCCTTTTCCACGCACCAGTAGGGATACATGAACAGTTCGGCCGCGCCCACGCCGGTGATGCCGAAGACCGACACGGCGGTAGTGAAGCCGTTGGGCGGGAGGTTGAATTTGAGACCCTCAGAGACCGTAGCCCAATTAAAGTTGTCGGGCCGGCGCATCAGCAGCAAGGCGCACATGAAGGTCAGCATCGTGAACAGCCCCACTTTGATGGTGGCCAGTCCTTCGATGCGCTCGTAGCCACCACCAAGCAGCAGGAGCAGAGTAACGCCCAGCAGCACTACCACCCAAAGATTGACAGGAATACCGAAGATCTGATGCAGCACCTGGCCGACGCCGCCGAACATGGCTCCGATCTGAAACCGCGTCATCGTGATCATGGCCACCCAGCCCCAGACGATCCAATTGACGCCCACGCGCGGGCCAGGGACGCGGTTGAATCCCGCGAGCCCAGTTTCACCGGTGGCAATGCTGTAGCGCCCGATCTCGGCCTGGATGGCCGGCTTGATGAAGCAACTAAGGATGATGATCCAAAGGCAGACGTAGCCCACCTCGGCTCCAAGTTGCGTAGTGGCGATCAACTCGCCGGAGCCTACGATGGAGGCCGACAGGATCATGCCGGGGCCGATGCGGCGCAGGGTAGGCCAGAACCCCTTAGGCGGGTCCTGGATGTCGGCGGGGTCGAGTGCGTAGAGATCTTTCGTTGCGGTATCGGACACTCGGGTTAGGCTATCACACCGCTTGGCCGAGTCGTTCGAATTGAGTGAACAGATTAGCGTGCAGCGCCTGCCGGCCACGGCCACGAAGTGGCTTGGCGGCGCGATAGACTTGGGAGTAGTTGACGAGGACAATTTACTTCGGGCTCGGCTGGCTCGCCGTTGCTCTCGGGTTCGTGGGAGTGTTCGTTCCCGGCATGCCCACTACCGTGTTCGTTCTTGCTGCCGGCTATTGTTTTGCCCGCAGTTCGCCGCGCGCCGAAGCGTGGCTTCTCAATCACCGCTATCTCGGTCCGCCGCTGCGGCGGTATCGCGATACCGGCGGCATGACGTCGCGGATGAAGACCACCGCGCTGATATCCATGTGGACCGCCATTGCTTTCTCCGCGGTGGCGCTGCTGGCCGTCAGCATGACGGCTTCGATCGTCACCGTGTCGTTGGGACTCGTCGGCACGGCGACGATCGTGTACGGCGTGCGGACCGTCGCCTAGAGCTTGTAGGCCTCGGCCGCCGTCTGGCCCCAGATGCGATCCTGCTCGGCCTTCGACAACTTGCCGATGGCCCCGGCCACGGTGTCCACCCAACGCTTGTAGTCAGACGCCACGAGCATCACTGGCCAATCGGAGCCGAACATCAGGCGCTTCGGCGTGAACGCCTCGATCACCGTGTCGATGTAGGGCTGCATTCCGGTGGCGGTCCACTTGGCCCAGTCGGCTTCGGTGGCCATGCCGGAGATCTTGCAGTAGGTGTTGGGACGCTTGGCGAATTCCTTCATCAGCTCGGCCCACGGCTCACGCACGCGGTCTTTGATTCGGGGCTTGGCCACGTGGTCGAGCACGAAGACCTGCTTGGGGTGCTGGTCGATAAACCGGATCGCCTGTTCGAGATGCCGCTCGTAGATGAGCACGTCGTAGACGAGGTTGAAGCGCTCAAGCTTGGCGATGCCTGCGTGAAAGGCCTTGTCGTCCATCAGCGCGTTGGCGGGCTCGTCCTGCAGCACATGGCGCACGCCTTTCAGGCGCTTGTTGGCGGCGAACTTTTCAAGGTGTACCTCCACTTTCGGATCCACCAACGGCACCCAGCCCACCACGCCCCAAATGATCTTGGCTTTGGCAGCGATGTCGAGGAGGAATTGGGTTTCTTCCACCGTCTGGCGCGCCTGCACGCTGACCGCGCCTTCCACGCCCGCGGACTTCATCGCGGCGGCGAGATCCTTGGCGAGGAAATCGCGGCGGATGGCTTTCATGGGCTCGGAGATCCAACCGTACTCAACAGGGTCGTACTTCCAGAAGTGGTGGTGAGCGTCTACTCGCATCTTCGCTATAGTAGACGATTCCAGGCGATGAAAGCGCTTCGGCTCAACCAACCCGGACAACTTGAATTTTTCCACGCGCCGGAACCGGCCGCGCCGCAGGCGGGCGAGGCCTTGGTGCGTGTGCTGCGCACGGGCATTTGCGGCACCGATCTGCATGCGTTTCGAGGCAAGCAGCCGTTCTTCACCTACCCGCGGATATTGGGACACGAACTGGCAGTGGAGGTGCTGGCGCTGGGACCGGGCGCAGAGGGTCTTGCACCCGGCGACCTGTGTTGTGTGGAGCCGTTCTTGAATTGCGGCGCGTGTCCGGCCTGCCGGCGCGGCAAGACGAACTGCTGCGAGTCGCTCAAGACGCTGGGCGTGCATATCGATGGCGCCATGCAGGAACGCTACGTGCTACCGGCGTGCAAGCTGCATCGTGCGCCCGGATTGCGGCCAGAGCAACTGGCCACGGTGGAGCCGCTGTGTATCGGCTCGCACGCGGTGTGGCGCGCGCAGCCGGAGGCGGGCGATTCATTGCTGGTGATCGGTGGCGGGCCGATTGGGCTGGCGGTGGTGGAAGCGTTGCGGGCGTTAGGGATTGAGCCGCTGATGATGGAGATGAGCCCCACGCGCCTCACGTTTGCCGAGAAGCAGGTGAAGCTGCAGGTGGTGGACTCGCGCCAGGATGTGAAAGAGCAGTTGCGCGCCAAGCTCGGCGGCGAACTGCCTCGCGTGATTGTGGATTGTACAGGCAATAAAGCGTCGATGGAGTCTTGCTTCGATTTGATCGCGCACGGCGGGAAGGTGGTGTATGTAGGCATTCACCTGGGCGAGCTGAGTTTTTACAACCCCAACTATCACGCGCGCGAGGTGACGCTGCTTTCGAGCCGCAATGCGACGGCCGCGGACTTCCGCCGCGTGCTGGATAACCTGGCGAGCGGCAAGTCGACGTCGGATTACTGGCTGAACGCCGGGCTGACGCCGCCCGAGGAAGTTGCGGCGGCGTTTCCGAAGTGGCTGGATGTGGAGGCTGGGTCGATCAAACCGGTGATCACATGGGCGTGATCGGACTGGCCGCACTGGCGCTGGCCGCGCAACAGGCTGCCGTGGAGCTTCCGAGCGGGCCGGCCGTGGGCGCGCGCGTGCCGGACTTCACGTTGACCGATCAGGCGGGCCGCCCGCGCACGCTGGCGTCGTTGATGGGCAAGCGCGGGTTGATGCTGTCCTTCGTCCGCTCAGCCGATTGGTGACCGTACTGCAAGAGCCAACTCGTGGAGTTGGAACAGCAAGCCAAGGCGTTCGGCGCGCGGGGCGTGAACGTCGCCGCCGTCACCTACGACGCGCCAGCCGTGTTGCGGCACTTTGCCACACGGCGCACGATCACCTATCCGCTGTTGAGTGACGAGGGCTCGAAAGTGATTCGCGCGTACGGCATCCTGAATGAGGCGATTGCCAAGGACGCGGCGATCTACGGCGTGCCGCACCCGGTTACGTACATGCTGGACGCGCGCGGGAAAGTGAAGTCGGAGTATGTGGCGAAGGACTATCGCGAGCGTTTCACCGCGGCCAACATTCTGGTGCGCGAGTTTCCGGCCGCTGAGTCCGAAGGCCGCGCGGCGGGGCAGGAGATTCGCGCCAGGCACTTGACGTTGCGGTCTTGGGCGTCGAATGCGTCTTTGCATCCTGGCAGCCGCGTCAGTCTGTATCTCGATATCGTGCTGCCGCCGAAAATGCACGTCTACGCGCCGGGCGTGACTGGTTACAAGCCCGTGGAATGGAAATTGAGAGAAGGCCCCTGGCGGCCCCAGACCGCCGAGTATCCCGCCACGCGCACGCTGCACCTGAAGGCCATCGGCGAAAAAGTGCCGGTATTTGAGAAGTCCGTGCGCGTGCGGCGCGATGTGGTTGTCGGGCAGACGCGGGATTTAAAAGCACAACTGGAGGAGAAAACCTTCACGATCGAGGGCACGTTCAAATACCAGGCTTGTGACGACAAGGTCTGCTACACACCGGAAGAGTTGCCGCTGAAGTGGACGCTGCCGCTGACGCCGCTCGACAGCCAGCGTGTGCCGGTGGAGTTGCGGCCCAAGACGATGCAGTAGCTTAGTAGCCCGCCGCGGCGAGATCTTCGCGCAAACGCGCGACGTCTTGCTTGGCCATGCGGGTGAACTCGGCGCGGGAGATCTTGATTGTGCTTTTGCCGCTGTCGGCGCCGCCCAGTTCGTCGTACTCCATGTGCAACTGGATGGGTCCGTGAAAGCCCGCGGCCTTCAGGAGCTTCAGGAATTCCACGGAATTCACCATGCCCTCGCGCATCGGGCACCACCGCACGGCCCACTTGCCTTTGGAGTTCTTCGCCCAATGGAAGTCCTTGATGGCGATGCCGCGCGTCATGGGGGCGAGCAGGCGCGTTGAATTGATCCAGCCGCCAAGGCCTCCTTCGATGGTGGCGTGAGCGCAGTCGAGATTCACCGAGACTAGGTCGTTGTCGAGCCCTTGCAGCACCGCACCGATGTCCCAGAACGATGCGCCGAACTGGCCCACTCCCGAGTGCGTGTGATACATCGCGCACAGTCCGTGCGCTTTGTTGAGCGCGGCGAGTTCTTTGGCGGACGCGCGGAATTCTTCAATCTGCCTGGGGATGGGTTTTGACGCGTCGTAACTGAAGCCACCCCAGCGATAGCGGCGGATGCCGAGCGCGGCTGCGGTTTTGAGCACGGCCTCGGCGTAGGGCGTGCGGACGTCGACAATACCCGAGGTGAACATGGGCGCGGTGAGCCCGGCTTTGCGGATCGCTTCGACCGCTTTGGGCAAATCGTCGGCCACGCGGGCGGGCTCGACGTGACCGCCGGGGCGGACCGTGAGGTCAAGCGCGTCGTAGCCGATCTCAGCGGTGAGCGCGGCGGCGTCGGCCACCGGGAGCCATTGGAAGTGCTTGGAAAACGCGCAGACGCCCCAGCCGGCGACGGGTTGTGCAGGTGCGGGTGCTGCTGCTGCTGCGAGGGTGGCCGTGCCAACCGCCGCAGAGGCGAGGAGCGAACGTCGCGTCAATTTCATACACGACGATTAGACCGCAATGCGGGCGCGCGGAGCAAGGGTGGGTGATGCTTGCCGCGCACCCAAGCCTATCGCGCAGCCATCATCTCCGCCGCAAAGTACAGCCCCATCGCCCCGCCGCGCGGATCCTTCGCGTAGATCGCGACGCGGTTATAGTAATCGCGCAGCGACTTCTGCTTGCCCGTGGACGCGCAGACATCCAGCAACACGCCGTCGTCAGACGTGCGGCGTAGGATCGCTTTCCAGGCCTGATCGCGCGCGATCTCAAACGCTGAGCCCTTTATCCACCCTTCGCGCAGTCCGCGCGTGAGCGCAATGCCGATCATCGCCGTAGCGGTGTATTCGGGGTAGCTCTCCGGGCGGTCGATCACCTGATGCCACGCGCCAAGGTCATCCTGATGGCGGAGCAGCGCGCGCAGATGCGATTGAAACGCAGTGAGAATTTCCGCGCGCGCGGGATGGGCCCCAGGCAGTTCGCTCAACGCCAGCGCCATGCCGAGGGCAGGGAAGCCGTTGCCGCGGCCCCAGGCCGCCTCGTCAAGCGGCGAGTGGCGGTAGATGCCGTCGCGGCGCAGGTCGAGCTTCTGCATGAATTGAAAGTGCCGCAGCGCCATGTCGTTGTAGCGCGTCTCGCCGGTCAGCCGGCCCGCCTGTGCGAGAATGGGCACGCCCATAAAGAAAGAGTCGCTCATTTCGCTGTGCAGCGGCATGGCTTCTTTGGGTGAGCCATCGGCATTGAATGCCATGCCCGCGGCCTTCCTGACCAACTCAAGATAGGCGGGGTTCTTGGTCAACTTGTACATCTCACCGAACAGCAAGTGGCCCGACTGGTGGCTGGCCGTTGCTTTCGCGCCCGGGAGCGGCTCCTTGGTACCCGTCAGATACGGCGCTGCGAGCTGTTCGGCGGAGGCGAGCGCGCCGGCCGGGTCGAGCCGGAGCCGCGCGGCCACCGCCATGGCCGGAATGTAGACGGCGTCTTCGAGCGTATGGCCGTAGTGTAAGGCAAGCTGGCGCGCGGCGTCACCAGGCGACCGCGCCAGCCGGCGTTCGATCTCCAGCCGCCACGGTGAGGCGGGGCGGGACTTGCCGCGCAGCGCCGCCGCCGCACCTGCCGGTGCAACGATCTGTGCGGGGATCTTGCCTGCAAGTGCGGCTGCGAGGCGCGTGGCGGCGGGGGCGGCGGCCGGGTCTGCCGCGACGATCACCACGGCGTCGGGCGCGCGCTGTAAGAGGTAGCGCCATAGATAATGCGCCTCGCCCTGCTCGCCGGCGTAGGCTTCGCCGGGCGGGGGGAACTGAGCCGAGGCCGGGTCTGTGAAGCGGTGCAGCAATGCGGTGTAGCCGCGGCGCAGTGCTTCCTGGCGGGCCGCGCGCACCGAGTCTTCCGTGCCGTCGAGCCCGCCGATGACGATCACCGACGGTGACGTGCCGCGCAACAACTGCATCACGGCATTGGCCGCCGTGATCCCAAAGCTGCCGGTCTTCGCCGGGACTTCAGCGGCTGGTGCGGAGACAAGGCCACCGAGTGTAAGCAGGATAGCGGTTCGCAAAAACATCGCTTGACTAGCATACCCACCCTCTCAAGGCAATCGGGGAGGCTACCGATAAAACACCTTATGAGATTCCGGTTGCTGGCACTGATCGCCCTGGTGTTGGGCTTGTCTCGTTTGGCGCTTTCGGCGGAGATATCCTTTTTCCCCACGGCCGCCCGGGTAGCGGCGTCCCCGTCCTCGGCGGCTGGGTCTACCCTGCTGGTGGCTGGTCAGCCGTTGAAAGTCACGAAGGTCAGCAACAGTAAGTCCAAGGCGGGGAGACTTGCCCGGCTGAAGCGCTCGTGGCGCGAACGCTTTGCGCGGCGTGCTCCGGTTGTGAAGCCGCAGGTGCCAGTGTTGCCGCCGCCTCCTCCGCCGCTTGCGTTCGACATCCCGTCGATCGTGCGGGAAGCTTGGCAAGACCGCATTGAGGCGCAGGCCTACATTCCGGGCGTCACGCCTCGGCCTGCCATGGTGTCGGTTTCCTCTTCTGCGGCAACGGCGGAACCGGCCTCCCGCCTGATTCCGAGGCCCACATACTGGTCTGTTGAGTATGTAGCTGCTTCAGCGCTGGCCCAAACGCAGGCCGCGCGATACCGCGGAGATTCCAGCCCACAGGCGCGTGATCGCTTTCGTTTGTAACGGTTGAGTGGCGTTACTTCGACGAAATTGTGAATCGGGCCAGGACGCCGTTCGCAAACTGAGTCTGGATTACCGAATCGGCTGACTCATACGAGGCCTCGACGATCGGCAACCCGGCGGCCTGAGTCGTTTTTCTGGTACGAGGTTCGCCCAACAGGTCCGTCACCTCGGCCTCAGTCAGCCCCTTTTTCAGAGCCGCAGCGCCGTCGCCTCGCGTGCGGAGAGCCGGTTGACGCCGATCGTTGCCTGCCGTCGCCCCTTCGCCGAAGTCCACGAACTCGGCGACAGCGGCGATGATGGCTTCGGGCGATGCTGCTTCCGGCGAAACTCCCTTGGGATAATGCAGATTGAATCGAGACCCGGAGCGCAGCCGCCGTTCGCGCTCCCACTCCTGCGCTTCGACCTCCACCCGTCCGCCAATGGCCCGCAGGCGAGTTTCTTCGCGTTCCCGGTCGCGCCGCAGGTAGTCGATCTCACGGTCAAGGTCGCGCCGCCGGTCGCCGGAGGCATTGTTGCGCTGTTTTTCGAGATCGCGTTCGCGGCTCGATTTCGACACGTACGTATTTGGCACCGATGGCCTCCCGGCGGTATCGCTCCACGAGCCAAAGCCTCCGCCGTTCAGTTGAAACTCGATCAGCTTCGGTTTGATATGCACCTTGGTGACAGTTGCCTCGTCGCCCTTGCGGAGTGCCGCGCCATAGCGCTTGATGGCGTCTCCGACGCGGCGCCAGTCCACGCGGTCTTCGCGCTGCGGGTACACATTGATGCCGCCGTCGTCGCCGGGCATGTCGATCTTCACACGCACCGTCTTGCCTTCAAACGCACGGCGCAGGTGGGCGTCTTGGGCGGCCGCGAGGAACGGCAAAAGGGTGAGCAGGCTCCGGAGCATTTCTTTAGAATACTTCGAGCGAGCGCTTATTCAGAACCGCCGGCCGGCCGTAGAGCCGAGATGGTGGGCGCGGCGCGCAGCACCACCCAGGGCACGCGCTTGAGGATGGCGCGGTTGGTGCCGGTTTCAAAATACAAATAGTGCGAGTCAGCCTGACGCATCGGCACAGAGGTAGCGTAGATGCCGTTGATGTCCGCATGCAACCACTGCTCGGAGAGCTGCTCGCCAGTCACAGCGAACCGGCGCACGCGCACCGGGGGCGGCAGTTACTGCGGATCGGGGTTGGTGAGTTGGCGTACGCGGAACTGCAGGTTGGCGAATTCCGTTGCGATCGGGCCTGCCGGCCGCTTCACCACTTCCAGTTCAAGCAGCTTCACTCCGCGCGGCGGGGCAATGAAGTAGGTGCGCCCGTCTTCGTCTGTTTTGGCGAAGAGCTTGGAGAGCAGCCCGCCGGCTTGAGCACTGGTGCCCACCAGCAGCGAAGCGATCAGCGCATACCGTAGGGGTCGCATAGGGATTTCGCTCATTATGCGCATACGATCCACCCGAGGCAGCCCCATCCTCAGGTCCAGACACCTTAGTCTGGTATTGGTACACCGGCGGGCCTACGCCAACATCCCTGTGCACTACCCACGGCTTCCACGCTTATTTGGCTTGTTTGTATGATAGAGGATGAATGATGCGTACCCGAATCCTGCTCTCTGTGCTTGGCATTTTGGCGTTGATGCCCACGACCGCAATGGCGCAACGCACTCCGCAGACCAAAGAGGAAGTGGCGAGACCCGACAAAGGCCGTCTGCCCGGCAATCCCAAGATTGCCCTGGTGAAGGTGGCCGACGGGTTTAACGATCCCACCAACGTCGCCTCTGCTTTTGATGGCACGGGCCGTCTGTTTGTAGTCGAGCGCGTGGGCCGCGTGAAGATCGTCAATAAAGACGGCACGATGAACCGCGAACCGTTCCTCGATCTCACCAAGATCAACCCGCTTGGCTCCGACGTCCAGACTGGCTTTGTTGAGCAAGGCCTCTATTCAATCGCCTTCCATCCCAAGTTCAAAGAGAACGGCTACTTCTATGCGCACTACGCTTCGCTGCCGTTCAACGGCGACGGCGTGATCGTGCGCTTCCAGGTGGATCCGCGCAGTCCGAACGTGATGACCCCCGAGCGCACCAACAAAACCGCCAAGGTGCTGATGCGCATTGAGCAGCCCTACTACAACCACAACGGCGGCCAGCTTGAGTTCGGCCCGGACGGTTACCTCTACATCGGCTCCGGCGACGGCGGATGGGAGGGCGACCCATACGAAGCTGGTCAGGATCTCGGTACGCTCCTCGGCAAGATCCTGCGCATCGACGTCAACACGCAGGACGACGACACGGTGCCCTACAAGATTCCGCACTCAAACCCGTTTGCCCGCGCGCGCGACGAGCGCCTGATGCAGTTGTTCGGCATCACCGAGGTCGACTTCGCCAAGATCAAGACGCGGGTGCGGCCCGAGATCTTCGCCTACGGCTCGCGCAACCCGTACGAGCTGTCGTTCGATCCCAAGTCCGGCGCGTTGTTCATTGCCGACGTGGGCCAAAACCACTGGGAAGAGATTCACTGGGCGCCGCCGCGCAGCAACGGTCCGCACAACTATGGTTGGAACCGGATGCAGGGTTCGTGGTGCCATCCGATGTCGGGCCCGAACGACAAGTGCCCGACCGTGGGCGAGCTGCCGATCGGCGAGTATCCGCACGAGGTTCCGTATCCTGGTGCGGCTCCGCTGAAAGACGGCCATGGCTGTTCGATCGAAGGACTGGGCGTGGCGAACTACGGGGGCATGAACGGCGTGTATCTCGTGGGCGATTGGTGCACGGGCCGCGTGTTCGGCATCGGTTGGGACGGCCAGAAGTGGCAGCTCCAGGAGATGCTTCACACCAACCTCCAGTTCACGGCCGGCGGCAATGCGGAAGACAACTATGTTTACGCGGTCAACTGCAATTGCTTCTACACGGCCGATCGCGGTCCGACGGGCAATCCGCCGGGCGCGCTGTGGCGTATCGTGCCGGCGAGCGAAGTGAAGCCCGGGCAGGAGACGGCGCTGACTGTCCAGCAGGTGACGCAACTGACCGCGCCCACCACGGGGGCCCCGGCCTTCCGCAGCACGCTGACGAATCAGCCGTTGAAGCTGAATCTTTACCCGAACGAAACCGTGACGGCCAAGGCGATTGAGTTCCAGAAGACCGGGAAGAATCCGTATAAAGCTGACAAGGACGCCATCGCCGCCGGACGCGCGACTTACGATCAATGGTGCGCCGCCTGCCACTTGGCCGACGGCACCGGCCGCATCGGGTCGAATCTGGTCGACGGGCAGGTAACGTATCCGCGTGTGGCCAACGACGTCGGGATGTTCGAGGCGATCTACGGCGGCGCCTCGGGTGCGATGCAGGCTTTCGGGAATCGCCTCACGCAGGACGAAATCCTGAAGATGATGGCGTTCATTGAGAGCATCAAGAAGAAGAAATGAGCCGGTGAGTGAACGCATCCTACGATTGGCTGCGTCGCAGCGTTCGGCAAGACTTGGATCGCGAGCGCGCGCTGTGCCACCGGCGCGCGTCGTGGCTCCTGGGTGGAGAACTGGGCATCGCCGGGCTCTATGGCTTTTGCCTGCAGAAACTCGGTGAGATCAGCGCGCAGGAGCCGATGACGTATCCCAAAGAGAGCGTCCCGGTCTCCTCGCTGGCTTGGTTCACGGCTTGGGCCCTGCCTGCGCTGGGCCTCGGGCTGGCGGTGGTGATGATGTGGCTGATCGTGGCCAGCTTGTTGAACATGCGCCAGGTGTTGCGGCACTGGCGCGCTC
>Ga0194122_10001701_pt1 | contig 26033 bp, 24 predicted proteins | sample TA2MahCa10mmetaG_FD_155487 | JGI IMG/M metagenome (GOLD analysis project Ga0194122, IMG submission 155487) | Freshwater microbial communities from Lake Tanganyika, Tanzania - TA2015021 Mahale Deep Cast 10m | ecosystem: Environmental > Aquatic > Freshwater > Lake | place: Tanzania: Lake... | reverse complement strand
TCACCACGGGAGCGCCGTTGCATCCCGTGACGATGTGGTTCGACGGTGACATCACCCGGGCGTACACCCACGACCGCATCGAGGTGCCCACAGGCCTCGATCGCGACGCAGCCGTCGCGCACATGACCCAACAGATTGCGGATGCCTACACCGAGGGCATCCGGACCCATAGCCGTGACTGGCACATGCTGCAGAAGGTCTGGCTCGCTGATGTCACGCGACCTCGGGTGGCGGCATGAAAGTTGGCCTCGTCTGCCCCTACGCGTGGGATGTGCCCGGCGGAGTGCGTTCGCACGTTCACGACCTCGCTCTGACCCTCACCGAGCGTGGCTACCAGGTGAGCGTGCTCGCGCCCGCGGAGGACCCCTCGAACCTCCCGCCCTGGGTCCACGATGGTGGCCGCCCGATCGCCGTCCCCTACAACGGCTCGGTCGCACGTCTGAGTTTCGGCGTCAAGGCCGCCGCCCGCGTGCGCGGGTGGATCCGCTCCGGCGACTTCGATGTCGTGCACATCCACGAGCCGCTCTCTCCGAGCCTTTCGTTGCTCGCCTGCTGGTCTGCGCAGGGCCCGCTGGTGGCCACGTGGCACTCGGCGCTGGATAGGTCACGGGTGCTCTCCGCCGGGTACTCGATCGCGCAGACGGCCGCGGAAAAGATCCGGGGCCACATCGCGGTGAGCGAAGACGCGCGCCGCACCCTGGTCGCCCACGTCGGTGGAGACGCAGTCTTGATCCCCAACGGTGTCCGCGTCGAGGACTATCGCGATGTGCCTCTGTCACCCCTCGTCGACACCCGCGGCCCGCGGGTCGTGTTCCTCGGCCGCATCGACGAGCCGCGCAAGGGACTCGACGTACTGCTCGGTGCCTGGGGCTCGGTCCGCGAAGCACACCCCGACGCACGTCTCTACGTGGTGGGTCCTGGCGAACTGGAGTCACGTCAGGAATCGGTGGTGTCCGCGTTGGGCGAGTCGATCATCTTCCTCGGTCGTCTGGACGACGCCGCCAAGGCATCCGTGCTCGCGTCTGCGACCGTGTACTGCGCCCCGCACGCCGGAGGTGAGTCGTTCGGCATCGTGCTGGTCGAAGCGATGGCGGCTGGTGCTCCGGTGGTGGCATCCGACCTTCCCGCGTTCTCGCGGGTGCTCGATGGTGGCGCGTGCGGGCGACTGTTCGCCACGGGCGACTCCGAGCAACTCGCGCTCGCGCTGCGCGCCGTGATCGGGGATCTGGAGCTGCAATCTCGACTGAGGACCGCAGGGTTGCTGCGCGCCAAGGCATTCGACTGGCAGACAGTGGTCGCCGACGTCACTGCGGTCTACGACAGCGTCAGCATCCCAGGGGAGCGTGTCGTGGAGGATCTTCGCGGTCAAGTGGTGGGTCGCCTCCCGGGACGTTCGCTCTACGCGCGGCGGCCATGGGGTCGACGATGAACAAGGGTCGACGATGAGTGGCCAGACCTGGGCGCTCGTCATCGGCGTGGTGGTGGCGCTCGCGCTCCTGGTCTTCTACGCGAGTTCCACCGCGGGCCGGCTCGACCGCCTGCATCGTCGAATCGACACCGCGGTCCTCGCCCTCGACGCCCAAGCGCTTCGTCGGTCCGCAGCCGCGCAGGAACTCGCGCTGTCCGGGTTGCTGGACCCGGCCAGTGCTTTGCTCGTTGCACAGGCAGCGCACGACGCCCGCGAGGCAGGGGACGATCGCACCATGATCGACGTCCAACGGACCCAGCTCGAGTCGGATGTCACCCGAGCACTCCAGGCTGCGCTGACAGCCGAGGATGTCGAGGAGATCAGGGCGGACCCGGCGGGCGCGGTGCTTCTGGAGGAACTCCAGGCAGCCTGCATTCGAGCCCAATTGGCCCGTCGCTTCCTCAATGACGGCGTTCGCGCCTGTCGACAGTTGCGCTCTCAGCGCCTCGTGCGCTGGATGCGCCTGGCCGGTCGGACCCCCTGGCCCCAGACGAGCGACTGGGATGACGAGGTGCCTACGGGACTCGCGGTGCTGTCGGCCCAGGGATCGCCCTGAGCGCTGTGGCCTGAGGGGCCGTAGCATGGGGCCTCGGCGATCTTCGGGTCGAAGAGATGTGGATGGAGTCGACAGTGACGCAGCAGGTGGGCACCCAGCGGGTCAAGCGCGGCATGGCCGAGATGCTCAAGGGCGGCGTGATCATGGACGTCGTCACCCCCGAGCAGGCCAAGATCGCGGAGGACGCTGGCGCGGTCGCGGTGATGGCCCTCGAGCGAGTCCCCGCAGACATCCGCGCCCAGGGAGGCGTCGCGCGCATGTCCGATCCGGACATGATCGACGGCATCGTCAAGGCGGTCAGCATCCCCGTGATGGCCAAGGCTCGGATCGGTCACTTCGCTGAGGCCCAGATCCTCGAGAGCATGGGTGTTGATTACATCGATGAGTCCGAGGTGTTGACCCCCGCGGACTACAAGAACCACATCGACAAGTGGGCCTTCACGGTTCCCTTCGTCTGCGGTGCCACGAACCTCGGTGAGGCCTTGCGCCGGATCAATGAGGGTGCCGCAATGATCCGATCCAAGGGCGAGGCCGGGACGGGTGACGTGTCGAACGCCGTCACCCATATGCGCACGATCCGGGGAGAGATCCGCCGACTCACCTCGATGTCGAAGGATGAGTTGTTCGTTGCCGCGAAGGAACTCCAGGCTCCCTACGACCTCGTCGTCGAAGTCGCCGAGAAGGGTGAATTGCCGGTCGTGCTCTTCACCGCAGGTGGAATCGCCACTCCCGCGGATGCGGCCATGATGATGCAGCTCGGTGCCGACGGAGTGTTCGTTGGCTCGGGCATCTTCAAGAGCGGTGACCCAGCCAAGCGCGCGGATGCGATCGTGCAGGCAACCCGACACTTCGACAACCCCGAGTTAGTCGCCAAGGTGTCGCGCGGATTGGGTGAAGCGATGGTGGGTATCAACGTCGCCGACATCCCCGTGCATCACCGACTCGAAGATCGCGGCTGGTAGTCATGGCCCCGCGCGTCGGGGTCCTCGCACTCCAGGGAGATGTCCGCGAGCACATCTCTGCACTCGATCAGGCAGGAGCATCCGCGGTCGCCGTGCGCGGCGTGGATCAGCTGCGCGACATCGATGGCCTCGTCATCCCGGGTGGTGAGTCGACCACGATGTCGAAGTTGGCCCTGCGTGACGGGTTCATGAAGCCGCTCCGGGAAGCGCGTGCGGCGGGAATGCCGATGTATGGATCATGCGCCGGGATGATCATGCTGGCGGACCGCATCCACGACGGTCGAGCCGATCAGGAGACGATCGGGGGCCTCGACATCGACGTCCGGCGCAACGCCTTCGGCCGACAGGTCGATTCCTTCGAAATGGATCTCCTGATCCCGGCGCTGGGTCAGGCCCCCTTCCCGGGGGTGTTCATCCGGGCTCCCTGGGTGGAGGCCGTGGCACCTGCGGTGACCGTGCTCGGCCGAATCGACGTGGGCGAGCGGGCCGGTACCATCGTGGCGGTCGAGCACGCAGGTCTCCTGGCGACCTCCTTCCATCCGGAATTGACCGGCGACACCCGCGTGCATGCGTACTTCGTGGAGATGGTGAGGAATCGATGAGCGGCCATTCCAAATGGGCGACGACCAAACACAAGAAGGCGGTCATCGACGCCCGGCGCGGGAAGCTCTTTGCACGCCTGATTAAGAACATCGAGGTCGCAGCGCGCCATGGTGGCGGGGATCCGGCGGGCAATCCGACCCTCTACGACGCGATCCAGAAGGCGCGTAAGAACTCGGTCCCGCTGGACAACATCGAGCGCGCGGTCAAGCGTGGTTCGGGCGCGGAGGCCGGAGGCGCGGATTACCAGACGATCATGTACGAGGGGTACGGGCCCAACGGTGTTGCGGTCCTGATCGAGTGCCTCACGGACAATCGCAATCGTGCGGCGGGCGAGGTGCGTGTCGCCATGACGCGCAATGGCGGCTCGATGGCCGATCCCGGCTCGGTTTCGTACATGTTCGCCCGAAAAGGCGTCGTCATCGTGCGCAAGTCCTCGGATCTCACCGAAGATCGGGTGCTCGACACTGTGCTCGACGCTGGGGCCGAGGAGGTGAACGACCTCGGCGAATCCTTCGAGATCGTCTCTGAGGCCGGCGACGTGGTTGCTGTGCGCACCGCCCTCCAATCCGCCGATATCGACTACGAGTCGGCCGAGGCGACATTCCTGCCGAGTGTCAGCGTTCCTCTCGATGAGGATGGGGCGCGCAAGGTCTTCCGCTTGATCGAGGCGTTGGAAGAGAGCGACGACGTGCAGAACGTCTACGCGAATTTCGATGTCTCGGATGACATCTTGGAGAAGGTCGGCTGAGCATGAGCACGTCGGTCGGAACGCAGCTGCGTGGTTGGGATGCTGCGACGTTCCGAACGGCCAGCGGGGATCCGATTATGCGCTCGACCGTGGTCGCGGTCGCGATCTTGGACAAGTCTCCCGACTGGGACCGACTCCAGTACCGGATGGAGCGCCTGACCTGCTTCGTCCCGAATCTGCGGATGCGACCGCTGTATGGCGCCCTCGGCTGGAGCGCTCCGCGATTGGCGCCGGATCCTGACTTCGACCTCTCGGTGCATCTGCACCGCTACCGACTACCCGAGGGCTCCGGGTGGTCGGACTTCCTCGCCGATATGCGTCGCATGAGTCTCACCGACTTCGACAGGAATCGGCCACTGTGGGAGGCGATCCTCGTCGAAGGACTGCCCAACGGTGAGGCTGCGTTCTGCATGAAGCTGCACCATTCGATCGCAGACGGCCAGGCAACCGTGATGATCGCGCTGTCCTTGTTCGAGTTGGGTCCGGACGTCAATCCGGATGAACCCGTGGCGCCGCCGCCGCCCGAGGCTGCCGATGTGGACCAAGCCGAGATCCTGCTCGCCAACGCGCGCGACAACCTCGATCGGGGACGTAAGGCGCTCGAGGAGGGGGCGCGCGCCGTGCTCGGCCTCGCACGCGGCTCGTTGACCGACCCGGTGGAGACCTGGCGTCGGACGTGGTCGTCGGTGACCTCGCTTGGGCGCGTCGCGGCGATCCCGGAGGGTGCGATGTCTCCGCTCATGAAAGGGCGCGGGACCACGTATCACTTCCAGACATTCGAGTTGCCGTTCGCCGGTCTCCGCGCGGCCGCGAAATCCCGCGGTCTCAACGTGAACGACGCCTTCATGGGAGCGGTGGCGACCGGCCTGGACATCTACCACCGTGAGCACGGCGAGCTCGCCGAAAACCTGCGCGTGAACGTGCCGATCAGCCTGCGTGGGGACGCGGGTGACCGCAGTGGCCAGGAATCGAACGCCGTGTCCATCGCCCGGTTCCCGATGCCGGTGGCCGGTCTCACCATCGACGAGCGGATGAAGTCCGCACACGATCTTGTCGCCCAGTGGAAGGCCGAGCCGGCGATCCGCATGGCGGACCCGCTGGCAGAGGTGAGTTGGTTCGTTCCGGTTCCGATGCTGGCGCAGGCGGCTCGGGCATCCGATGTCACGACGTCGAATGTCCCCGGACCTCCGATCCCCCTCTATCTGGCGGGCGCGCGGATGACCGCAGCCTTCCCCTTGGTGGCGACGATCGGTGCGGCGGTGAACATCACGATGGTGACCTACGACGGTACCGCATGCATCGGGGTGTCCACGGACGACCGAGCGATCCCGGTTCCCGCCCGGCTGGTCGAAGCCCTGCGTCGGGGATTCGAGGAGGTGACCGGGGCGCCCGTCGGGTCTCCGGACCGGTACACACCGGCGAGCCACCCACCGGGTGACACCCCCCGAGACTAGCCTGGTCGAACACCTGTTCGATAGCGAGGAAAGGTCAGCGCGTGCGTGTTCTTGGGGTCGATCCGGGTCTGACGCGCTGTGGCGTCGCCGTGGTCGAAGGGGACGCAGGCCGATCGGTGCGCGCCCTGCACATCGACGTCCTCACCACCCCGACCACCGTGCCCATCGAGATCCGCCTCGTCCAACTTGAAGTGGGGTTGGGCTCGATCCTCGAATCCTTTGGACCCGATGTCGTCGCGATCGAACGGGTCTTCAGCCAACACAACGTGCGCACCGCGATGGCCACAGCACAATCGGCCGCCGTCGCAATGCTCGTCGCGGCCAGAGCCGGGGTTCGCGTTGCGATGCACACGCCCACCGAAGTCAAGGCCGCAGTGACCGGAAGCGGTCGAGCGGACAAGGCGCAGGTAACAGCGATGGTGACCCGTGTCCTCGGTCTCACCCAGGCGCCGCGCCCCGCCGATGCCGCGGACGCCGCAGCGATCGCCATCTGTCAGGCCTGGCGCGGGAGCGCGCAGGATCGCTTGGGCGCGGCGGCGGCGAGGTTGACATGATCGCGTTTGTCGATGGCACCGTGGTGCGCGTCGGGCAGCAGTCACTCGTGGTCGATGTCGGTCCCGTCGGGCTCACGGTGCAGACCACGCCCTCGGTCGTCGCGGGTGTGACCGTCGGGTCGCGGGTTCGGCTCCACACCTCGCTCGTCGTGCGCGAGGATGGGTGGACTCTGTTCGGGTTTGCCGACCCGGTCGATGCAGCGACCTTCGAGCAGGTGCAGACCGTCAGCGGAGTGGGCCCGCGTCTCGCCGCGGCGATCCTGTCCGTCCTGGGTCCGCGGGGACTGGCCGATGCGATCGCACGCGAGGACATCGCGGCCCTCACGGCCGTCCCCGGCATCGGGCGTAAGGGTGCGCAGCGTCTGGTCCTCGAACTCAAGGGCACACTTGTGGCAGGCGTCGAGCCCCCCGCCGCCAGCGGTTGGCAGGCAGCGGTCGAGGCCGGACTCGTCTCCCTTGGATGGAGTGCCCGCGAAGCGTCGGCCGCCGCAGCGTCGGTCGATGCCGCGGAGGTGACGGATCCGGAAGATCCAGATATCGCGGCCCTGCTGAAGGCGGCTCTGCGTCGACTGGATCGCTCGTGACCGACGTCCTGGTAGATCCGTACGCGGGAGACGACGACCTCGCGGCCGAGGGTGCGTTGCGTCCCACCTCACTGTCGGAATTCGTCGGACAGGACCGAGTGAAGGACCAGTTGGGTCTCGTATTGCGGGCGGCGCGCGACCGAGGGGGAGTGGCCGACCACGTCCTGCTGAGCGGGCCACCTGGATTGGGCAAGACAACCTTGGCGACCATCATCGCCCAGGAGTTGAATGCGCCGCTCCGGATCACGTCGGGCCCCGCGCTGCAGCATTCGGGCGATGTTGCAGCGGTCCTCTCGAGTCTTCAGCCGGGTGAAGTGTTGTTCCTTGATGAGATCCATCGAACCGCCCGTAGTGCGCAGGAAATGTTGTATCTGGCAATGGAGGACTTCCGGATCGACGTCATGGTGGGGAAGGGACCTGGGGCAACAGCAATCCCGCTCGATCTCGCGCCGTTCACCCTGGTCGGTGCCACCACTCGGGCCGGCCTTCTTCCCGGCCCCCTCCGTGATCGGTTCGGTTTCACCGCGCACCTCGACTTCTATGAGACGGCAGACCTCCAGGTCATCATCGAACGCAGTGCACGGCTGCTGCGTGTTGATATCGACGGCGCGGGCGCAGCCGAGATTGCCGGCCGATGCCGCGGAACCCCGCGAATCGCGAACCGACTCCTCCGCCGCGTGCGCGACTGGGCGCAAGTGCACGGTTCCGGGGCAATCGATCGCAGCGCGGCGCGGGCAGCGCTCGACCTCTACGAGGTCGACGAGCGTGGCCTCGACCGCATCGATCGCGCGGTCCTCGATGCACTGGTCCGCCGCTTCGGGGGTGGGCCGGTTGGGCTCTCGACTCTCGCCGTCGCGGTCGCAGAGGAGCCCGAGACGATCGAGACGGTGAGTGAACCGTTCCTCGTCCGCCTCGGCCTTCTCATGCGCAGTCCCCGCGGGCGGGTGGCCACACCCGCAGCGTGGCGCCACGTGGGGGAGAGTCCACCGGAAACCCCGCAGATGAGCTTCGAGGATGCGGGGGAAGACGACCGACCGGACCCTGGATAGGCTCGAAGGACAATCCGTAGAGGAGACCATCGTGGATCAGATCCTGGGCCTGGCACCGTTCGCACTCATCATCGTCGCCTTCTACTTCCTGCTGATCCGCCCCCAGCGCAATAAGGCCAAGCAGCAGCAGGCGCTCGTCGCCGCGCTCGCCCCCGGGGCCGAAGTCATGACCACCGCGGGAATCTTCGGCCAGGTCGCCGCGGTCACCCCGGACCAGATCAGCATCGAGATCGCCCCGGGGGTGTTCATGCGCATCGTTCCGGCCGCGGTCGCGAAGGTCATCGAGCCCGCCTCCCAGGCTGCGCAGGACTCCGACGTCCGCACCGACGGCGAATCGGGGCCCGCCTCCGCCTAGGTAGCATTCCGTCCCCCGTATATAGAAGGACACCGTGGCCCCACCTGCGACATCGAATCCTGCGCGACTGCTGGTCGCGTTGGCCGTCACCGTGATCGGCCTCGGGGCGTGGGCCTTCTGGCCGGGGAGCGATACGGGTATCCAGCTCGGCCTGGACCTTCAGGGCGGTACCCAGGTGATTCTCATCCCACGCCCGGCCACCGAGGGTGCCGAGATCACCGACGAGCAACTCCAGCAGTCCGTCGCGATCATCCGCCAGCGCGTCGACGGTCTCGGGGTCGCGGAAGCCGAGGTGACGACCCAGGGATCCGGTAATGGGGCGGCGATCGTGGTGGCGGTTCCTGGTGAGAACCAGGAGCGGGTGGTGAACCTCGTACAACGCACGGCGCTTCTGGACTTCCGACCAGTCTGGAGCATCCTCAGTCCGGTTGCCACACCTCCCCTGCCCACGCCGACCCCCACGCCGACCGACGCCGCGGTCGCGACACCCACCGCGACTCCTACGCCCACGCCGCCGCCTGCCGTGCCACAACCGGAATTGCCGATCCAGGCGCCGACGCAGACGCAGGAGTTCACCGAGGACCTCGCAGCCTTGAACTGTCTCCTGCCCGAGAACGTCGCGGGCGGCACACCGGACGATCCCACCCAGTGGCTGGGTGCCTGTGACCAGCTGGGGTCGGCGAAGTATGCGCTTGAACCCGCATTCATCAAGGGAACGAACGTGACTGGGGCGGAGGCTGTCCTGCCTCAGAACGGTTTGGGTTGGGTCGTCTCGTTGGAATTCGACGGTGACGGCGCGCGGGCACTCGCCGACGCATCGACCCGACTCTCGGCACTTCCCGACTGCGGCCAAGGGGCGAGTCCCTGTAACGCGTTTGCGATCGTGCTCGACGGCGTGGTGGTTTCGGCGCCGCGATTCAACGAGCCGATCATCGGTGGCCAGGCGCAGATCGAAGGCGATTTCACCGCACAAGAGGCGCGTGACCTCGCGAACGTCCTCAAGTATGGCGCCCTGCCGATCACCCTCGAGGTCGCGGACGTCACGAGTGTCTCAGCGACCGTGGGTGGCGACCAATTGCGCGCTGGCATCATCGCGGGTGCCCTGGGTCTCGCCCTCGTGTGCATCTACCTCCTCTTCTACTACCGGATCCTCGGCATCGTCGCCGTCGTGTCCCTGGGTGTCGCCGGACTGATGCTCTACTTCCTGCTCGTCGGTTTGAGCAAGACGGTCGGGTTGACTCTCACCCTGGCGGGTGTTGCCGGCGCGATCGTGTCCATCGGAATCACGGCGGATTCCTTCATCGTCTACTTCGAACGCATGCGTGACGAGATGAGGGAAGGACGCTCGCTGCGTCAGGCGTGTGACACGGGGTGGGTGCGCGCCCGACGCACGCTGCTCGCCGCAGATTTTGTCGCGCTGCTCGCAGCGGCGGTTCTCTACTTCCTGTCCGTCGGGAGCGTCCGAGGGTTCGCACTCATCCTGGGCCTCACCACGATCATGGACTTGATCATGGCCTTCTGGTTCACTCACCCCATCACGGTTCTCCTCGGGCGCACGGGCTTCATGCAACGCGGGTCACGGTGGACCGGGCTTGATCCCGAGCGTCTCGGGCGCGCGAGCGTCATCGACACCTTGAGCGGACAGTCGCGCCGCCGCAAGGAACAGGGGGTCGGGGCATGAGCAATCTCGGTCAGCGTATCTACCGTGGCGAAGTCTCGTACAATTTCCTCGGGCGCTGGAAGCGGTGGTACATCCTCTCGGCCATCCTGATCCTGATCTCGATCGGAGCAGTCGCGATTCGCGGCCTTAACCTCGGCATCGAGTTCCGTGGGGGCGCCGACTTCGGTCTGCCATCTGCCACATGCTCCGTGGAGGAAGCACGCACGGTCGCCGAGGTTGCCACCGGTGGCCCAGCGATCGTCACCGTGGCGGGTTCGGGCGCGATGCGGGTTCAGACTGAGCCCCTCACCCCGGACGAGAGTCTCGTCGTGGCGCAGGAGTTGGGTGCTGCATGCGGTGTGGCAGCGACGGACATTCGTGTGCAGGTCGTGGGGCCCACGTGGGGTGCGGAGATCACCTCAAAAGCGATTCAAGGCCTACTTGTCTTCATTGCGCTGGTCACGATCTTCCTTGCCTTCTATTTCGAATGGCGCATGGCGATCGCCGCACTCGTCGCACTCATCCATGACCTGATCATCACGATCGGTATCTATGCGCTCATCGGCCTGGAAGTAACACCAGCCACCATCATCGGAATTCTCACCATCCTCGCGTATTCGCTCTACGACACGGTGGTGGTGTTCGACAAGGTCAAGGAGAACACCCGAAACATCGCTGGTCAATCGGTGATGACGTACGAGGAGGCTGCGAACCTGGCGGTGAACCAGACGGTGGTGCGCTCGCTGAACACATCGATCACGTCGATCCTCCCGGTTCTCGCCATCATCATCGTCGGAGCCGGACTTCTGGGTGCAGGCACACTTCTCGATCTCGCCGTCGCTCTGGCCGTGGGCACGGCTGCAGGTGCGTACTCGTCGATCTTCATCGCCACGCCCGTGCTCTCCCAGATGCGCTCCCGTCAGCCGGAGATGAAGGCCCTCGCGGCCCGCGTGCATGCCCGCCGCAAGCAGGCGGCTGTCAAGGGGTCGGTGTCCGCGCAGGAGTCCGAGGGTGATGGAGCTGCTCCCGCGATGGTGACGTCGCGAGTCGAGTCCTTAGAACGCAACCAGCCCAAGCGGACGTCTCGGTCGCGCCGCAAGAAGGGCTAGGGATGGGGCAGCCGCTCTTGACCGGTCTCAGCGAGCGACTGCTCTGGGACGCCATCGCCGTCGTCCCCGACTTCCCCGAGCCCGGCATTTCATTCAAGGATCTCTCGCCGCTACTCGGCGACCCGCGGGCGTTCGCCACCGCGATCGACGAGATGACCGTGGCGCTCGGTCGCGGCAGCGTGTCTACGGTCGTGGGAATCGAGGCACGTGGCTTCCCGTACGCGGCCGCACTCGCGTATCACATGGCAGCGGGGTTCGTGACCCTCCGCAAACCCGGCAAGCTTCCCCGGGACACGTATTCCGTCAGCTACGACCTCGAATACGGAACAGCGAGCCTCGAGATGCACTGTGACGCCATTGCACCGGGCGACACCGTCGTCATCATCGACGACGTCCTCGCCACGGGTGGGACGGCGTGCGCGGCGGTTGAGCTCGTTCGGCGGGCGGGCGCGAACATCCACGCGGTCGCGGTGATCTTGGAATTGGGGGCCCTCGGGGGTCGTGCTCGCCTCGAGCAGCTAGGTGTGCCGGTCATGGCCCTGCTCGATGCGGATTCCCAGCCGGCCGAGTGACGCGATCCTCCTCGTAGACTGACGGACGAGGAGGCAACGTGACCAAGGAAGCGTCCCTCACGTTGCCCGCCGATGGAGGCGGGTTACGTTCGAGGTTCGCACGCTTGGGCGGTGGTCGATCCAATCGCCCCGAACTCGAGCAACTGTTGCGAACGATCCGCCGGTACCACCCGAAGGGTGATCTCCGCCTCGTCGAGCGCGCCTACGACATGGCCGACTATCTGCACCGCGATCAACTGCGGAAGTCAGGTGAGCCGTACATCACCCACCCCCTAGCGGTCGCCGAGATCCTGGCCGATCTCGGTATGCCACCGGCACCGCTGGCCGCAGCGCTCCTCCACGACACCGTCGAAGACTGTGGCTACTCGTTGGACGCTCTGCGAGAAGACTTCGGGGATGAAGTCGCTCACCTCGTTGACGGCGTGACGAAACTCGACAACGTCAAGTACGGCGACGCCTCAGCCGCTGAGACGGTCCGCAAGATGGTCGTCGCCATGGCGCGCGACATCCGTGTACTCGTCATCAAACTTGCGGATCGACTTCACAACATGCGCACCATGCGATTCCTGCCCGAGGAGAAGCAGCAGAAGAAGGCCAAGGAAACCCTGGAGATTTACGCACCGCTGGCGCATCGACTCGGCATGAACGCCATGAAGTGGGAGTTGGAGGATCTCGGTTTCGCGATTTTGCACCCCAAGATGTACGAGGAGATCGTCCGCCTCGTTGGTCAGCGCGCACCGTCGCGCGAGAAGTATCTAGCTTCCGTCGTCGACCGCATTGAATCAGACCTCAAGGGCGCGAAGGTGCGAGCAGATGTGACGGGACGGCCGAAGCACTATTACTCGGTCTACAACAAGATGATCGTGCGTGGCCGGGATTTCAATGACATCTACGACCTCGTGGGTGTGCGGATACTTGTCGATAGCGTTCGCGACTGCTACGCCGCCCTGGGCGTTATCCACGCACAGTGGAGTCCTGTCCCTGGCCGCTTCAAGGACTTCATCGCGATGCCGAAGTTCAACATGTACCGGTCACTGCACACGACGGTGATCGGACCCGAGGGCAAGGTCGTCGAGGTCCAGATCCGCACCAAGGAGATGCATCAGTCCGCCGAGCTGGGGGTGGCAGCGCACTGGAAGTACAAGCAGGGCGACTCGGACAAGTCGAGTGTCGACGAGTTCGCCTGGCTACGTCAGTTGGTCGATTGGCAGCGTGAGACGGAGGATCCGGGGGAGTTCCTCGACTCCCTGCGCTACGACCTGGGCAGTTCCGAGGTGTACGTCTTCACGCCGAAGGGCGATGTCATCGCCCTCCCCGTGGATTCCACGCCCGTGGATTTCGCCTACACCGTGCACACCGAGGTCGGACATCGATGCGTGGGTGCCCGGGTGAACGGGAAGTTGGTCCCCCTCGAGTCACAACTCCGAAATGGCGACGTGGTCGAGATCTTCACGTCGAAGACCGAGGGAGCAGGCCCGAGCCGAGATTGGCTGGGGTTCGTCGCCTCGCCCCGAGCACGTTCGAAGATCAAGGGCTGGTTCAGCAAGGAGCGCCGCGAAGAGGCGATCGAAAATGGGCGCGAAGCTATCGCGAAGGCTCTCCGTAAGGAGGGACTGCCTATCCAGCGGCTGCTGTCAGCGCAGTCGCTGACCACCATCGCAGCGGACCTGCACCAGGCCGACGTGACGTCTCTCTATGCCGCCGTGGGGGAGGGCCGGATCGGTGCCTCGACGGTGGTGCAACGCCTCGTGGACGCGGCCGGAATCCATGACCAGGCACCCGATGAGACCGACGAAATCGGTCTGGAGATCGCCTCTCGCAGAACGCGCCAATCGGGTGACGTGGGTGTAGTTGTCAAGGGCAGCGACGATGTGTGGGTCAAACTCGCGCGGTGCTGCACACCCGTCCCCGGCGATCCGATCATGGGCTTCGTCACGAGGGGTGCGGGTGTGTCCGTGCATCGCGATGACTGCGTGAACGTTGCAGGATTACGCACGCAGGCAGGCCGGGTCGTGGAAGTCGAGTGGGCGCCCACGTCGACGAGTGTCTTCCTGGTCAATATCCAGGTGGAGGCCCTCGATCGTGCTCGGCTGCTCGCGGATGTGACTCGGGCGCTCTCCGATACGCACGTCAACATCCTGAGCGCGTCCGTGGCGACGACCCGTGATCGCATCGCCCTGTCACGGTTCACCTTCGAGATGGCCGACCCGAAGCACCTGGGTTCGGTGCTGAAGGCCGTCCGAAGTGTCGAGGGTGTCTTCGACGCCTACCGCGTCTAGCGCGAACCCTGACCAGCGGCCTGAAGGAGTGCCTGGGTCGAGGCGATCGACGCCTCGAGCTCGGTGACACGGGCACTGTTCCCGGACCTGCGCGCGGACTCTAGCTGCTCCTCTAGGCGGCCGAGTGCGTCCGAGAACGCCTGCGCCCCGGGCACGCTCTGGGTCGTGGAGTCCTTCCAGCGCTCGCGTTCTGCGTCGCGGAAGGCGTCCTCAACCTTCTTCAGTCGACCTTCGAGACGGGTTCGGTCACCCTTGGGCACGTCACCGAGTGCGTCCCACTTCTGCTGGATGGCACGGAGGGCGGACTTGCCCTTCTTAAGGTCGTCGGGCGGCAGGAGGGCCTCCGCTTGTGCCACCAAATCTTCCTTCGCGGGAACGTTCTCCACGAGCGCGGCATCCTTCGCGGCATCTGCGGCCTTCATCGACGCGTAAAACGTGTCCTGGGCGGTCTTGAAGCGCTTCCAGAGTTTGTCCTCATCGCTTCGCGAGCCGCGGGGAGCCTGCTTCCACTGGTCGAGGAGGTCGCGGTACTTGCGGGTGGTGGGACCGAAATCAGTCGAAGTCGACAATTGCTCCGCCTGTGAGATGAGCTCGCGCTTCGCAGCGAGAGCCTCCTTGCGCTGGACGTCGAGGGTGGCGAAGTGGGCACGGCGCGCTTTGTCGAATGCCGCACGGGAACCGCTCAGTCGCTTCCACAGAGCCTGTTCGGAGGCCCGATCACCGCGGGGGAGCGCCTTCCACTCCTCCACGATTGCGGTGAACCGTTCGGATGTCACCTTCCAGGAGGTGCTCCCGGCGAGGCGTTCGGCCTCCTCGGCGAGTGCGGTCCGTGCGGTGAGTGCGATCTGACGCTCCTGCTCCCGGCGTTCCGTGGCTGCCACGCGTGCGTGATCGATCAGTTCGCGTGCTTGGGCGCATTTGGCTTCGAGGGCCGCGATGTCGCCGACGAAGGAGCGCGCTGCGAGTGCCTCTGTCACGCGGGTAAGGGCTTGCTCACCGGATTCCGGGGTCCCACGCCCATCGCGGAGGCGGGTGATCGCGAGGTCGATGTCCACGACCAGGTCCGCGTATTTCCGGGTGAAGAAGGCCAGCCCCTCCTCGGGGCTGCCCGCCGAGTACTGACCGACGACCACCTCTCCCTCGGGCGCTCGGAGATAGACCGTGCCGTCCGGATCCACGCGGCCGAATCCCGATGCGTCGCCGACGGTCGCACGCGGGGGTGGGCGCAGTGCGGCCGGCGTGGGGATGTCAGGCATGTCTCTCCTGGGGCGGGGGTGGGCGTCAGTCTGTCACCCGCGTGGTCGTGGCTGCTCAGCCGGCCGAAAACGTTGCCTTTTCGATAAAAACCGGCTGGGACGGCGCCCCGTCCGTGGCTCCCCCGGAGACTCCCGCCTGCGCGATGGCCTGCACGACGTCGAGCCCCTGGGTGACATTGCCCCACACGGTGTAGCCGGGCGGGAGGGTGGTGTCCTCATAGACCAGGAAGAACTGGGAGCCCGCGGTGCCCTGGCCGGCGTTGGCCATCGCCACCGTGCCAGCCGGGTAGTTCACGCCCTCGGAGCTGGGCAGGTTCTCATCGGGTAGCGAGTACCCCGGACCGCCCGTGCCATTACCGGCCGGGTCGCCACATTGGAGGACGTAGATCCCCTCGGTGGTGAGCCGGTGGCAGGTCGTGGAGTCGTAGAAACCCTCGTTCACCAGGAATTGCGCCGAAGCGACGGTGCGCGGAGCTGCGTCGGCGAGGACGTCGATGACGATGTCACCGCAATTCGTTGCGAGAGTGATGCTGCCGGCCTGAGGCTCACCGTCGGGTGCAGTGTCCCAGGAAAGGGTGTCGGCCCGCGGAGTCCCCGGCTCGTCGCAGGCCAGCACAGGCCGCTCGGTCGCAATGGTCGGGGTGGCGGCGTCCGTGGGGGCGTCGGCGACCGTGTCGTCGGGGCGCAGTGAGATACCCGCCCACACCAGGGCGCCGACAACGAGCACGGAGACCGTCACAATGGCGATAACCCTCTGGCGCCTGCGGCGCCGCTCGGCCTCGGTCGCTCGCCGCTCCTGCTGGCGCTCGTACTTCGCGCGCGCCAACTCCCGCTCTCGCTTATTGCTTGTCATCGATGTGCCTCCGCTTCGGCGAGAGTGTAGGTCGTGAGGATTAGGCTGCCCAGCGGGTGGTGACGACGGGAGAACGTGTGCTGATCACTGGGTTCCCCGCGGGTTCGTGGGCCACGAACTGCTACGTCGTCGCCTCGGGTCCCGGTGAGCCGTGCCTGATCATCGACCCCGGTCAGGACTCCATCGATGGAGTGACCGACCTCATCCGGGAACATCGCCTAGCGCCGGCGGCGATCCTGCTCACGCACGGACATATCGACCACGTGTGGAGCGTTGCCCCGCTCGGGCATGATTTCGGGATCCCCGCGATCATCCACGCCGATGACCGCTACCGGCTCGTGGACCCCGCGGGGACTTCGTTCGCGGCAGCCCGGGATCAGGTGATGGCGATGACGAAGAACGCCTTGGAGTTGACCGAGCCCGAGGAGATCAGGACCTTCGACGATGACGGCCCACTGGATGTGGCCGGTCTGACGGTGACAGTGCGCCACGCTCCCGGGCATACCGAGGGATCGACGGTGTTCGAGTTCGCGGGGCAGCAGCCGGTGATGTTCTCGGGTGACCTCCTCTTCGCGGGTTCGGTGGGCCGGACGGATCTACCCGGCGGCGATCCGACTGCGATGCGCGCCAGTTTGAACCGCGTCGTGCTGTCGGCGCCCGACGACATGATCGTGATGCCGGGCCATGGACCCCAGACGACCATTGGCGACGAGCGCGTGAGTAACCCCTACCTTCGGGAACAAGGTATGCGCGCCTCATCGAGGGGACTATGACCGAGATCCAGGCCCCGAAGGGGGTTCCCGAGTACTTCCCACCGCGGTCCCAGGCATTCCTCCGCGTCCGCGAAGCCCTGTCCGCGCCCGCCGAGCATGCCGGTTACGAGTACGTGGAGCTCCCGGTGTTCGAGGACACCGCTCTCTACGTCCGCGGGGTGGGCGAGTCCACAGACGTGGTGTCCAAGGAGATGTACACCTTCGAGGATCGCGGTGGACGGAGCCTTTCGCTGCGACCGGAGGGAACCGCCGGGGTCATGCGGCTGGTCATCGAACAGCGTCTCGACAAGGGTCAACTCCCGGTCAAGCTCTGGTACGCGGGGCCTTTCTTCCGCGCCGAGCGCCCGCAGTTGGGTCGGTATCGGCAACTCCAGCAGGTGGGGATCGAGGCCATTGGGGTCGACGATCCAGCGCTGGATGCGGAGGTCGTGGCCCTCGCCGATGAGGCCTACCGGCGTCTCGGTCTCCGGCGCTACGTCCTCCATCTGACGTCACTCGGCTGTGCTACCTGTCGTCCGGCGTATCGCGAGTTGCTGCAGCAGTTCCTCGCCGGTATCGATCTGGACGACGCCACGCGCGAGCGCGCGACCCTGAACCCGCTGCGCGTTCTCGACGACAAACGCGAGGAGGTACAACGGCAACTTGTGAATGCACCCGTGATGGTCGATCACCTGTGTGTGGAGTGCCGGACCCACTACGACGACACTCGGTCCTTCCTCCGAGACATGGGTGTCAGATGGGAGGAAGCACCGCGGTTGGTGCGCGGATTGGACTACTACACCCGGACGGCGTTCGAATTCACCCATGAGCTCCTCGGTGCGCAATCCGGGATCGGAGGCGGGGGCCGTTACGACGGCCTCATGCAGTCGCTCGGGGGCGACTCCCTGTCGGGCATCGGGTTCGGGCTCGGCACGGATCGGACCCTGCTTGCCTGCGAGGCGGAGGGAATCGAGCTCGGAGGGGCTCCGCGCGTCGAGGTGTTCGCCGTCGCTATCGGAGACGATGCCCGGCATGTCGCCGCCCGGTTACTCACCGAGTTCCGTGCCTGCGGGGTGAACGCGGACATGGCGTTCGGTTCACGTGGTCTCAAAGGTGCGATGAAGGCGGCCGATCGCAGCGGTGCACCAATCGTCTTGGTCATTGGAGACGACGAGGTGGCTGCATCCACCATCCAGGTCAAGGACATGGCGACCGGTGAGCAGGCCGCCGTGTCGCGCGCCGAGGTCGTGAGCGAGGTGCACGCCCGTCTTGGTCGCTTGGCATGATGAGCCGCTGACCGATCGGAGACCACGTGTATAGAGACGCGGGTGCAGGCACCCTGCGCACCTCGGATGCCGGGCAACGAGTGACCCTCGCCGGCTGGGTGGCCAGTCGGCGTGACCACGGCGGAGTGGCCTTCATCGACCTTCGCGACGCCACGGGCCGCGTGCAGGTCGTCATCAAGGATCCCACTGTCGCGCACGAACTCCGCGACGAGTACTGCATCTCCGTGACGGGTTCGGTCGACGTGCGCCCCGAGGGGAACGAGAACCCCGACCTGGCAACCGGGGACATTGAGGTCATCGCCGACGCCGTCGAGGTCCTTTCGGCAGCGGCACCGTTGCCCTTCCCGATAGATGATCGCAGCACGGTGGGTGAGGAAGCCCGACTGCGACACAGATACCTCGACCTTCGACGCGCGGCCATCGGCGACAACATCAGGATGCGTTCTCAGGTCAATCGCATCTGCCGTGACGAGTTGTTGGCGCACGCCTTCCTCGAGATCGAGACACCGACCTTGACGGCCTCGACTCCCGAAGGCGCCCGCGACTTCCTTGTTCCGGCCCGCTTGCAGCCGGGGAGTTGGTACGCCCTGCCGCAGTCGCCGCAGTTGTTCAAGCAGTTGCTCATGGTCGCCGGGATGGAGCGCTACTTCCAGATCGCCCGGTGCTATCGCGACGAGGACTTCCGTGGAGATCGTCAGCCGGAATTCACGCAGCTCGATATCGAGATGTCCTTCGTCGAGCAGGAGGACGTACTCGACGTGGGTGAGGCCATTGTGCGCTCCCTGTGGAAGCAGATCCTCGGTATCGAGATCGGATCGATTCCACGCATGACCTACGCGGAGGCGATGTCGCGCTACGGAACGGATAAGCCCGACCTCCGGTTCGAGTGTGAACTAGTGGACCTCACCGCCTACTTCAAGAACACCCCGTTCCGGGTCTTCCAGGCACCGTACGTCGGTGCCGTGGTGATGCCCGGTGGAGCAGACCAACCACGTCGCCAGTTCGACGCGTGGCAGGAATGGGCGAAGCAGCGTGGTGCCAAGGGCCTGGCCTATGTCATCGTGGAGGCGGATGGATCACTCGGCGGACCTGTGGCGAAGAACCTCAGTGACTCCGAACGCGACGGTCTCGTCGCGGCCGCAGCTGCCGCGCCCGGCGATTGCATCTTCTTCGGTGCTGGAAAGGCGGCCGATGCCCGGGCACTTCTGGGTGCGGCCCGACTGGAGATCGGCCACCGGGTCGGACTCATCGACGAGAAGGAGTGGTCCTTCCTCTGGGTGATCGACGCGCCCATGTTCGAGCAGGTCGAAGAGGAGGACGGCAGCCTCGGCTGGACGGCGGTGCACCATCCCTTCACGTCGCCGAATCGCGAATGGCGCGACACCTTCCACACCGCGCCGGATGAGGCGTTGGCCTGGGCCTACGACATCGTGTGCAACGGGAACGAGATCGGTGGTGGATCCATCCGTATCCACCAACGGGAGATCCAGGAGAAGGTATTCGCACTTCTCGGCATGGATGCGGCGGAGCAGGAGGGAAAGTTCGGGTTCCTGCTGGAGGCATTCAAGTACGGGCCGCCGCCGCACGGTGGTATCGCATTCGGACTTGACCGCGTCTGCATGCTCCTTGCGGGTGCGAGCAGCATCCGCGACGTCATCGCATTCCCGAAAACCGGCGGTGGTCAGGATCCGCTCACCGGAGCTCCGACCCCCATCACTGCGAAGCAACGTGCGGAGGCGGGGATCGACGCCCCGAAGGTGAAGGCTCAACCCTCGACGTGACCGACGTCCCGGCGGAAGTGGCCCGCGAGGCGTTCATGCGCTGGCGCTGGGATCCCGACGGGGTTCAGGATCTGCGGCGGGTGGGAGATGCCGTCGGATGGACGCGCACCACGGCGAAGGGCGAGCGGTGGGCGACGGCCTTCGGACCCGTGGGTGACGTGTGCTCGCTTCTCTCCGCGCTCGACACCGAGCAGCGCCTCGACGGGATCACGTGCGCGGAATCCACGGCCGTGGAGGTGTTCCGGCAGTGGCCGGCTCGGGACCCAGGGCATTGGGCCGTGTGGGAACTCGCCGAAGGCCATGGCGAGCGGGTCAGTCAGGTGCGTGAGATTCCACGCGATGATCCCGGTATTTCCGAACTCATGACCCATTCCGCGAGTGCCCACATCCTGCCCGGTGATCCGAGGATCGTGCGGTGGTTGGGCATCGTCGAGCAGGACCGACTCGTGAGTGTCGCGGGGCACATGCGAGGCCCGCGGGGGTCCGCGCACATCGTGGGTGTGTGTACTCACCCCGATGCGCGGGGACAGGGTTTAGCGCGAAGGGTCGTGTCGGACCTCGTCGCTCGGGCGCGAGAGCAGGGATGCGTCGGCATCTTCCTCGAGATGTACACGAACAACGATGCGGCTGCGACGGTGTACAGCGGACTCGGGTTCCGGGAAGCAGGACGCTACTGCTCGTGGACGACGGGTATTCACCGCGATGCCTGAGGAGCGCTTCAGCGCTTAGGGTTCCACCGTGAGCCTGTTCGAGGAGTCGCTGTCGCCGAATCGACCGGGTGCACCCCTCGCGGTGCGGATGAGGCCCCGGTCCGTGGACGAAATCGTGGGGCAGGCGCGTGCCTTGGCACCGGGCTCGGCACTTCGGACGCTACTGCAGCCCGGTGATTCGTCGGTGTCGGTCATCCTGTGGGGCCCGCCGGGAACAGGAAAGACGACCTTGGCCACCTTGATTTCCTCGACATCCGGTAGGGCGTTCGCCGAGCTGTCCGCAGTTACCGCGGGAGTCAAGGATGTGCGCGACGTTATCGATCAGGCGCGTGAGAGGTTGGAGTTGCAGGGTCGAGGCACGGTGCTGTTCGTCGACGAGGTCCATCGATTCAGTAAGAGCCAGCAGGATGCGCTCTTGCCCGCGGTCGAGAACGGTTGGGTGACTCTGGTCGCTGCCACCACGGAGAACCCCTGCTTCTCTGTGATCGCGCCGCTCCTTTCTCGGAGCGTCATCGTGACCCTGGAGCCCCTGGGTGATGCCGATATCCGCACCCTGGTCGAACGTGCGGTTGCCGATCCCCGGGGGTTGGCAGGTCGGGTCGACGTCCATGATGATGCGATCGATGTGCTGGTACGCATGAGCGCCGGTGATGCACGACGTGCGCTGACGGCACTGGATGCCGCCGCACTGGGTTCCCCGGGAACCATCGACGTCGCGGCCATCGAAGCGGCCGTGATGCACGTCGCGGTCCGCTACGACAAGGATGGCGACCAGCACTACGACGTGATCAGTGCCTTCATCAAGAGCGTGCGGGGAAGCGACCCCGATGCCGCAGTGCACTACCTCGCACGCATGATTGCCGCAGGAGAGGACCCTCGATTCATCGCCCGACGACTGATGATCCTGGCCAGTGAGGACATCGGAATGGCGGATCCCTCCGTGCTGCCCGCTGCGGTCGCTGCAGCGCAGGCGGTCGCCATGATCGGCATGCCGGAGGCGCGCATCATCCTGGCTCACGTGACCATCCAGGCGGCACTGGCTCCCAAGTCCAACGCCGTGATCATCGCGATCGACGCGGCACTCGACGATGTCAATCGAGGTCGGATCGGCACGGTGCCCGCGCACCTAAGGGACGCTCACTACCCCGGCGCGGCCGGCCTCGGCCATGGCGCGGGCTACGTCTATCCACATGACACACCGGGGGGTGTCGCAGTCCAGCGGTACCTCCCCGAGGAGCTAGGCGACCGCGACTACTACCGGCCGAGTGATCACGGAGCTGAAGCCCGCTGGTCCGATGTCCTCGAACGCTTGGACGAACTACGTGGCGGAGGGTCGTCCGACGCTCATTAGGCTTCGGGCATGCGGCGACTCCTCTGGCTGGGTGTGGGCGCCGCTGTGGGCGTGTACGCCTACCGACGTGGGCAGCAGTGGTGGATCGACACGCGCGAACAGGGCGTCACCGTGACGGTGCAGCAGTTGAGCGCTGCCGCGATGAGCCTCGCCGCCACCGTGGGCCGAGCGGCGCAGGGCACGGGAAACCAGGGCGTCGTGCGTGCGCGCATCCCTGGCCGCGCGGCCGCATCGGTTGTTCGTGGGGGTGCGGATGGACTCCGCTGAAATTCGCAGCCGGTTCCTCCGCTTCTTTGCCGACCGTGGCCACCAACTGGTCCCGTCCGCGTCACTTCTCTTGGACGACCCGACCCTGCTCTTCGTCAACGCGGGGATGGTTCCCTTCAAGCCGTACTTCCTCGGCGAGGCACCGCCGCCCTACCCGCGCGCGACGAGTGTGCAGAAGTGTGTGCGCACCCTCGACATCGAGGAGGTGGGCAAGACCACGCGGCACGCCTCCTTCTTCCAAATGGCGGGGAACTTCTCCTTCGGCGATTACTTCAAGGAGGGTGCGATTCCGCTCGCATGGGAGTTGCTCACCTCGTCGCAGGACGCAGGCGGCTACGGTTTCGAGCCCGATCGCCTCTGGGTCACCGTCTACCTCGATGACGACGAGGCGATCGATATCTGGCACCGCACGGTGGGACTGCCACTCGACCGGATCCAACGCCGTGGGCAGGTCGACAACTACTGGTCGATGGGTGTCCCCGGACCCTGCGGTCCGTGCTCGGAGATCTACTACGACCGTGGCCCCGACCATGGCGCACCGGGCGGTCCGATCGCGGATGAGAACCGCTACCTCGAAGTGTGGAACCTGGTGTTCATGCAGTACGCCCGAGGCGAGGGCGCGGCGAAGGAGGGGTACCCGATCCTCGGGGAACTTCCCGCCAAGAACATCGACACGGGCATGGGCCTGGAGCGCATGGCCGCCTTGCTGCAGGGTGTCGACAACATCTACGAGATCGACACCACGCGCGGGATCCTGGATCGAGCAGCGGAGCTCACTGGCGCTCGGTACGGCTCCAACCCACGCAACGACATCATGCTTCGAGTCGTCGCCGACCACTCGCGAACATGCGCCTTCCTCATCGGCGACGGAGTCGTCCCCGGGAACGAGGGACGCGGCTACGTCCTGCGCAGACTCATGCGTCGGGTCATCCGCAATATGCGTCTCCTTGGATCCCAGGAGCCCACGATCGGTGAACTGATGGACGCCACCATCGCGGTCATGGCCCCGCAGTATCCGGAACTCAACGACGAGGCGAAGCGCATCCACACCGTGTCCGTCAACGAGGAGGCCGCCTTCCTGCAGACATTGAAGAACGGACTTGCACTCTTCGAGTCGGCGGCGGCGAGTGTGCGCGGGAGCGGCGGAAAGGTACTCGCGGGAGAGCAGGCCTTCACCCTGCACGACACCTTCGGATTCCCGATCGACCTCACGCTCGAGATGGCATCGGAGGCGGGACTCAGCGTCGATGAGGAGGGTTTCCGCTCGCTGATGTCGGAGCAGCGTGAGCGCGCGAAAGCCGATGCCCACGCCCGCAAGGCCGGATTCGCTGCGGCCACTGCCTATCGGGAGATCCTCGACACCGGGGGTGGCACCACCTTCGTGGGATACGACACTGCAATCACCGACGCGCATGTGCTCGGCATCGTCCGCGACGGTGAGTCGGTACCCGTTGTGTCCACCGGTGATCACGCCGAAGTCATCCTCGACCGCAGCCCGTTCTACGCCGAGGCGGGTGGTCAACTCGGAGACCACGGGAGATTGACCCTGGGTGATGGGACCGTGTTCGTCGTCTACGACGTCCAAGCACCTGTCCCCGGTCTGTTCGTCCACCGGGGACGCGTGGAACACGGAGAGGTCACCGTGGGAGCAGCGGCGACGGCCGCGGTGGATGTTGAGCGCCGTAAGGCGATCTCGCGTGCACACACGGCGACCCACATGATCCACCGCGCGTTCCGCGAGCGTCTGGGGGAGACGGCGACGCAGATGGGGTCCGAGAATGCGCCCGGTCGCCTTCGCTTCGACTTCCCGAACCCGGAACCTGTCGCTCCGTCGGTGCTCGGCGAGGTGGAGGACCGCGTCAACTCGCTCCTGATCGAAGATCTCACCGTGTCTGCCGAGGTGATGTCACAGGAGGAAGCGCGGGCAATGGGTGCGATGGCACTGTTTGGCGAGAAGTACGGCAACGAGGTACGGGTTGTGTCCGTCGGCGATTGGGCTCACGAACTCTGTGGCGGAACACATGCCCAGCGATCCGGGCAACTCGGTGTCGTGACATTCCTGTCGGAGGGTTCCATCGGAGCCGGAGTGCGTCGCGTCGAGGCCCTTGTCGGAGTCGATGCGTACCGATTCCTCGCGCGGGAGCACGTACTCGTCCAGAGGTTGAGCGAGATGGTCAAGGTGCCCGCCGATCAGCTCGTGGAACGTATCGAGGGCACGATCACGGCGCTCAAGGACGCCGAGCGAGATATCGGTCGATTCAAGAGTGCGCAGTTGGTCGCGAACGTTGAGGGGATCACCGGTGCCGGAGAGGATATTGGAGATGTTCGTCTCTGGACGTTCATCGCGCCCCAGGGCACCAGCCCCCAGGAACTCCGGGAACTCGTGACACATGCGCGCGGGCGCGTACAGCAGGACGTGGCCGCCGTCCTGGTGGGGGCGGCTGTCGCGGACGATTCCGTGGCCGTCGTGGCCGCGTGCAGTCCGCGGGCTCTCGAGCGCGGCAGGCAGGCACCCCAGGTGCTCGCGTGCGTGATGGCCGAAGTGGATGGTCGTGGTGGAGGCAAACCCGATATGTCGCAGGGCGGAGGCCCCCGCACGGACGGGATCGCGGCGGGGTTCGACGCAGTGCGCGCCCACCTGAGGGCCGCAGCCGACGGATGAGACCCGGTGTGCGGATCGGACTGGATCCCGGTTCCGTGCGGATCGGCGTCGCGGTGTCGGACGACGCCGGAGTCCTCGCCACACCGCGGGATGCCCTCCCCGGAGGTTCGGAGAGTTTCGAGGGGGTCGCATCCCTCGTGCAGGAGCTCGCACCCCTCGAGATCGTCATCGGTGTTCCGCTGTCCATGACCGGCGTCGAGGGGCCCAGCGCCTGGAAGACGCGTGAGTGGGCGACACGCCTCGCCGGTCACGTTGACTGCGATGTCCGTCTGGTGGATGAAAGGCTGTCCACGGTGCAGGCGCAGCGGACGTACCGTGAGCAGGGACGGTCCACCCGGACCACCCGCGATCGGATCGACAGTGCGGCAGCGGCCGTCGTGCTGCAGTTCACCCTCGACGCCGAACGCTCGAGCGGACAGGCCCCAGGGGAGGTGCTGTGACCCACCTCGATGACATGTTCACCGAGGCGGCACTTCCGCCGTCCCGGAACAGAGGTGCTGTCGGGAAGCGACTCTCCGGCCTGGTAATCCTCGGACTCATCATCGCGATGGTGGTGATTGCCTGGCGCCTGGTCGCTGGTGATTCCGCTCCCACCGATTACCCGGGCCCCGGTTCCGGGGAGGTCACCGTCGTCGTGCCCCGAGGGGCAACGCTGACCGAGATCGGCGGAGTGTTGGAGCAAGCCGGCGTCGTCTTGACCGCGGAGGCCTTCGTCGAGGCGACGGCGAACGATGAACGATCCTCGTCCCTCGGACCGGGTTCGTACTCGCTTCTCCGGGAGATGCGGGCCGCGGACGCCCTGGCCCTCATGCTGAGTCCGCAGTCCCGCGCGGAGAATCGACTCGTCCTCCCGGAGGGGCTTCGGATGACGCAGACCTTCGAGACTGCCGCCGAGGTGACGGGGTTGCCGATCAAGGACTTCGAGGCGGTTGCCAAGGATCCGGAGAATCTGGGACTACCCCGGTGGGCGGAGGACAGGCTCGAGGGCTTCCTGTTCCCGGCTACCTACGACCTCGTGGGCGACGAGGATGCGCGGCAGGTCGTGCGGACACTCGTCGGGCGCTTCGATCAGGCTGCGGCAACCACGAACCTCGCTGAACGGGCGCGCGAGATGGGTCGCGATCCCTACGAGATTCTCATCATCGCGTCGCTGATCCAGGCA
>Ga0194122_10001693_pt1 | contig 26094 bp, 76 predicted proteins | sample TA2MahCa10mmetaG_FD_155487 | JGI IMG/M metagenome (GOLD analysis project Ga0194122, IMG submission 155487) | Freshwater microbial communities from Lake Tanganyika, Tanzania - TA2015021 Mahale Deep Cast 10m | ecosystem: Environmental > Aquatic > Freshwater > Lake | place: Tanzania: Lake... | reverse complement strand
TAGCACAACCATACCTGTCACATTAGTTGCAGATTCTAACAAATAATGAAGACTAGAAATCGAACACGTCAGAGTTAATTTGAATCACATTCACTCTGGGATCATTGAACTTAACTCCGTCACCAGTGGTAGCATTACCAACCAACTCTAGAAAGGTTTCATAATCACCTGCCTCTTGTGCAAGATGATACAGATTCTCTGTATTGTTGATCCACAGAGCAACATTCCAAGTCTCATAATTCTCCCAACCATTATAGGAAATGTCGAGAGCATTGGACTGGTAAGTGAGAGTCATTGAAGGAAAAGTGTAATGAATTTGTTGTTAAGAATAAAGTTGTGAGTGTTAACTAACGAAAGGCACCAAGAGCAAGGAACTCAGAGACAATCATCTTCTCTGCGATACGCTTACCGTTAATCTGGAAAGTATAACGCAGTTGACCTTTTACGGTTTTGGAAACCTTACAAGTCAGGCAGATTTCGCCATTCTTGAATGACGGATTCCCATCAACCCAGATAGGAAAATAGTGGTTGCAAACACCATCCAAACGATAGTCAACAACTCCATTGCGTTGCTGATAGTTTTCGAGAGCAAGTTGCTCAGAGAGTTTGATAGAATCAAAGAGGTCGTTGATGTTCATTTGGGTGCTCTCCCCTTGTCTGTCTTTATAGTATGGCACAGGGGTGTGAGGTCTTGTAGTTCGTGGTGATACAAAACCAGACTTTTTTCGATCATCGTATTTGATGAGTCAAACTGTTATTGATAAGTTACTCTTATGCTCCAATAGATGTCAACAACTTGTCACATTCATGATACAATCCTGGTTTGACACTTTTTGCCTTGGTGATGATAAGATTTCGATTCAGATTTGGATGCCGATAGATCAAATGTTTGCCCGATGTGCGATGTTCATAGCAACCACGAGAGAGCAATTCTCGGAGAAAATCGTTGTACTTAATCATTGCAATCAGTAACCGTTGAGAAACTCATGCAGTGCTTCATCGTATTGTTCTTTCGTCTCAAAATACCTTCCGTAGATATATTTTGGATACTCAACATCTGGAATAGGATCTGATGGCAGATCCCGCTTCTTGTCCAGGATTTGTTGTTTGTAAGGATTGGGATTTGTCATTGGATTTCAGTTAAGAATGTGACGGTAATCAATAGATTTAACACACCAACCTGTAGCATTAGTAATCTCTTCAATGAGATCTTCTTCATCATCTGCTTCCCACATACCAATGCAACCTTCGGTTACAATGTGTTGAGTTTGTTCGGGGGGATAAACATCATCCTCCATCTCAAAATCGAGTTCGATGTCATCAACTTGGAATTGCATGATTAGAATTGAATGGGTTGATAGGATTGAACGAACCGAATTGCATCGCAAACTGAATAGAAAACGTTATACCTCATGGCATTGTTTTCATCGTTGTTATAGACAACATAATGTGTCTTTTGAGTGTCAACGTCACAGGCAAATACAGTTTCCATTTCAGTTAGCAAGAACAGCAATCCGAGAGGATGAATGAATCAAAGAAAGATCAAAAGCATAATGATCTGCCTCCTCTTTTGTGAAGAAACAAGCAAACGGAATGTGTGAGAGAAAGAGTGTATAAGTCATCAGAAGTGTGCTTCGGAATAGTCAAGTTGCTCGCTGTACTTTGCGATGGCATCATAACACTTTTTGGTCATACCTTCGTAAGCATCAGCATGGAATTGACGATTCATTTGGGTGCTCTCCCCTTGTCTGTCTTTATAGTATGGCACAGGCACCAGGGATCATGTAGTTCGTGTTGATACAAAACCAGACTTTTTTCGATCATCGTATTTGATGAGTTAAATTGTATTCGATAAGTTACTCTTATTAGAAACTATTTCAAAGAAATGATAGACTTTGCCTCCTCCCAGATCTTTTCATAAATTGCGTTGGGATTGTGTTCTACTGAAACATCTAAAAGTGTGCTAGCACCATCATAAATCATCACCACATTCTTAGGTGCTACAGAGAAACTAATTCGTGCGGTGTTTGGTGCAATTCTCCGACCATAAAAGATTGCACTCTCTACAACTGCAATGCGAGCATAGTGAGGATCAATCAGCACATAACAATCTGCTTTTGATTGAAACGTATCTGTTCCCTTTGCTTTCTTCTGAATGTCCCACTGTTTTGTGTAGAAAAGTTTATTCCCACTTTTCTGAGGTTTCATACCACTACACTGAGTTTTTGCATCAGGAAAGATGTTACCATTGAACACATAATCAGGATCATTTGCTTGTCCTTTTCGATTTGGTTTCAAGTTAATGTATTTGCCGATTTCTTCAGCAAATCCATACTCAATTCCCTCACCACGGGCAAAACAATCAATGCCAAAGGAATAGGGATACTGAAGTGAAACAACTCTTGCAATTCTCATGAAGTCCCGATACACTTCCTGCGGAACTTGTCGAAGTGCTGAAATGAAACTTTCGGTTTTGGTCATTAGAATCTCCTCGTAAGGATAAGTGAATGTTTGTTAGATTATTTTGCGTACAGATAACCACCAGACCAATCTGCATTTGCCAACAAATACTCCCGATCTTTAATCAATCGCAGATCGTAACGTACACCTTTGGCAGGAGACTTCCAGGATGCAGATTTATACACTTCACCAGTCTTTTTATCTACAAAGCAATGCACGGAACGAGAGCGACCACCGTCAATCATTACAACTTTGTGATACTTTTTGCCAGACTCGATGACATAATCAATCGGACATTCACCTGCTTTCAGTTTAACAATACAAGACTCATGATAATCAGTGCTCTCACCTTTTTGAAGAGAACGATAATGTCCACGAATCGAATAATCAACATAATTCTGCTTCAGTGCTTCAATCAGCAGATGAGTATTCTTCAGCACCGAATCTGCGATGGTTTGTTGTGCTTGCATTTGGAGAGTTGCAGTCATTGTGTGTTAAAGATCAGTCAACGAGAGAATAGTTTGCAACCCAGGAAGGAATCCCAGAGAGTGATAGCGAACCATTGCGACAATCGCAATAATCTTGTGCGTCTTCTTCAGTATAAAAGGGACCGATGTATTCTGGGGAATCCAATGATTGAGACCAGAAACAAACAGTGAAGGTTTCAGACATTTGGGTTCTCTCCCCTTGGATGTCTCTATAGTATGGCACAGGCACCAGGGATCATGTAGTTCGTGGTGATACAAAACCAGACTTTTTTAGATAAGCATTGCTTATCATTATAGATATAGAAACTCTGCAATGAAGTAGTCTACAGTGATCTCCAACTTCGATGCCATTTCTTCACAGTAATCATCAAACGCATTTTGTTGTTGTTGGCGATCATCTTCATGCTCAATGAACAGATCTGCACTTTCGTTAGTCATAATAAAGGATGCGAAGTTTAGAGTATGATTGTAACAGAATCAACAGGCAAATGCAAGTCCACCGATAGATGCACCCAATGCAGTTGCCCACCCACGATTGTTGCGATTGTTGCGAGTGCTGGTCATGGATCTACCGATTGCTCCTCCAAGTGTAGCACCTAAAAGTGTACGAACTGGATTGCAGTTAGGATTGGTTTCTCTACCATAATACCCACCACCATTGTTATAGTATTGATTGGTAGGTCTCCATCCTTGATTGATAGAATTGCATGGCACATTATAAGATTGAACACTCACTCTACCAGATACATAATTACCATATTCATCATAACCACCAGGTTGATAAACTTCCTGATTTTGAGTGCAAACTCCAAACTGATTAACCTGCTGTGCTTGCACACTTACGGTTGAAAGTGTGAGTGGTAACAGTAAAGCTAATGGAAGAAATTTCATTACCAGGTTCCTCTCTGAATGTGAATCTTTCGTATCTCAGTATGTAGGAACTGAAGAAGTTTGGTGTCTGTGGTATTGTCAAAAGCATAATAAAGTCGATTTAGATACTCTTGCTGTGTGGTGCATTTGACTACCTTTGCACTCGTTACACCGATGCCGTTGAGTGGTGAACCTGCCTTAGATTTGGGCATCCCAAAGTTACCTGTGATGCGACCAGTTGTTCTCAGTTGTGGTTTGATCTTGGAGAGATTAGAATAGTTCATCGAGCAACAATGTCAAGAGTTTCCATCAGCATCATCGCAAGTTCTGTGCGATTGTCTTGATCTACTACAGGAATGTTAACTTCCACAAAATCACTCACAAGTTCCATCAATAGTTCAGTCATTCTCTCATTTGCATACACACAAGTTGCAAGATCATACTTAAATCCATCACACAACAGTTTGAGTGACTTAGTGACAGTGAGTTCTTGCACAGAATCGACAGTAGAGTAAGTCACTTGTTCAGAGGAGAGTTAAAGAAACGACGAAATGCAGTGACAACAATAATCAAAGTTGAAACTACACCAAGCAGACCAAGAAAGGTGACAGCATCACCATTGAAAGTGTAAGTATCAGGAGTCATAATTAAGAAAGATGAATAATACCAGCAGAGCACAATGTAGACAGTGTGCGACCATAATGACCCTGCAACCATTTGTATGCTTGAGTGTCATAGATTTGCTGAAAAAGAGTCACAAACTCTTCTTCAGTTACATTACCTTCTTCGTAACGAAAAAGTAGATCTGAGTCAGGCATTGTTAGAAGTCGTAGTTAGAATTGAGAGCACCTTCAAAGGATTTATCATCATAACCGATGACATTCTCAGGATCTATCTCATCAGCAAACTCACGCATCTCAGGTAGATCAAAGATCTCACCAGGAGCATCAGCAATCTCTGACCAAAGTTCATCATACATAATGGATCTCCGTTCTTTGACTCTTTAAGTATTGCACAGAATGATGTGCTTTGGGAGTTTATTGTGCCACTTCTACATGTGGCACAAGGAGCATTTCTGCTCCCACACTTTGCCTTTGAATAACCACAAACAAAAGCACATTTATTTAGTCCAATTTTTTTCCATCACAAAGTTATGATGACTGAACTCGTGACGATTCACAAGTTTGAATGTACCATACTTGGTGCTGCGAACATAACCTTCATGCTCACACTCTTCACCGTTGACATAACACATCAACTCATCATCGGTGTGAAGAAGTAAAAAGAAAGACTCTTTGATTTTTATCACGAGATTGTAGAAGTTGAACAGGTGAACATCAGCACCAGTCATTTCTGCAAGCACCTCAGCATCAAGATCTTCACCACATTTGATGAGAAGATTCACTGCTTTCTTGATCTCTTCAACATCTTTTTTGCTGACAAATGTGACCAGAGAACTCATCTGTTTGGCAAACTTACTAAGTGTCAGCACCTCAGTGAAGTTGCCGCGGAAGTATACATCAGGTTTGACAAACAAAACAACATCATCACTGTTCAATTCTGGAATCTCAAATGATGCAACAGCATCTTTGAGTGTAGGACCAGAGTAGGAAGTATGAGGAGCAATGATAAACACCTGATTCACTTTCTCTTTGAAAGAGTAAGTAATCGTATTGGGTCGGTAAGTATCATCACCACCGAAACCAATAAAGTCACCTTGCACCACACCTTTGATGCGAGGCAGACAATCAAATGCTACGTGCAAAATGTCAGCAACTTTGGGAACATTGCCATGATTGATGTCAATGTCCTCATGACAGTAGTTGATCTTGATTTTCACTTTGTTGAACACACTTTTGGTGCCCACAAAGAACTTTCCAGTCTCAGGATCAGTGCCCCAAACTATAGCAGGAGCACCGTCAATCTTGACGGAAACTTTATCTTTAACAGATTGATTTGCAAACCAATCTAACACTGAAAGATCACCAGTGAGAATGGAATCTTCAGGATGCTCAAGATGTGTGTTTTTCATGTCTTTAGTATGGCACAGCACAGGAGCAAAGTCAACCCCTGAATCATCAGTGTATTTTATGAGTTTAATTGAAATGGATTAAACTCTCTCATCAGACGAATACGCAGGTTCAATGGTATGCTTACACTCCTCAAACAAACTTTGTAGAATCTCGTCACAGAGTTGATACGATTTACTTGTCACGCCCACTGCATTTGCTTGATAGTATCGTACTGCGTTGTAGATAACTTTCCTCTGCTCCAAGTTAAAGATTTTATCACTCATTTCGATTCAATACCTCCATAGTTGACACTAATTTATTATACAATGCAGGCAAAGAAACCTGATTTAGATTCTCTGCTATTTTCTCATCTTTACGATTCAACAGTTGAAGTGAAGTCATCAAAACATTGAGTTCGTTGACATTTAGACTGACAGACATGATAGTTTATAGAATAGGATTTGCACTCAAAACTGTTGCATTTGGATTCTGAATGAGAGCATATCTTTTTGCCTCAGCATAATCCCGAGCAACACATTCAATAAAGAATCTTGTACCAAGATAAATGCACTCAACTTTGTATTTCATGATGATTAATTGTTTTAAGTTAATTGTTATAAATTACACTGTTTGCCAGTGTTGTGCTTCTGTTGAAGTTAGATACTGCGTCGTTTTCTTGACTACTCTTATAGTATTACATAGAATCTGGGCAAAGTCAACCCCTGAATCATCACTATATTTGATGAGTCAAACTGTCATTGATAAGTTACGTAACTTATCACACTACATGGGAAGTTTACCGATTGACTTTCCTTTTTTGTGTGCTTGAATGTATTTCCGTGCAGAACCTTCAGTTCTACACAGTTTCTCAAGTTGTTGTCCATTGTGTATGATGATGTATCCTTTGTTAGCATAGGGAACTGCTGCGTATTCTCCTTTATTGACTATAAATCCTTCCATCATTTCCTCACCACACTCACAGCAGGTTCACCTTTGGTGAAAATCGTATCAACAACCGATTGAACTGCACGAGCAGTGCTGATACCAACCTTGTTATAGACAGGAATACAAACCAGACCGAACGATTTGCTATACCGACCAAGGTTGCCAGGTTGAATCAAACCATCACGAAGTCCTTTTGCGTCGTCATGATGCAACCTGATGACACGTCCGATAGTTTGACTGATGCCAATAAAGTCCATGTTGCGAAGAAACAAAACTGCCTCAAGTCCAGAGACATTGATACCCTCAGACAAGATGCTATGATGCAACACAACAAACTTCTTAGAGTTATCCTTACCCCATGCAGAAAGAGTGTCAAAGAACACCTCACGATTGACTTTGCGACCATCAATCACTGCACCAGTCTTGGCAGTAATATACATCCAAGAGAAACCACGTTGCTCTAACTCAGCACAGAAATCAGTTTCTGACACCAGTGAAACGATTTGCTTGGTTGCCTTAGCACAAATCAGAATCTTGCTGGCATTGTTATCATCAATCGTTTCCAGCAGATTAGCAGCATCACGATCAAAGTTTGTCTGCTTGCCAGTCACCATTTCCAGTTGCTTGACTACAACTTTAGGGGGCACAATGTATCCACCTTCGACAAGTTCGGGAGCAGGAACTTTGCAGATCACTTGACCATAAACATCCACATCATTCATGCCTGGTTTACCCACAGTCACGGAATGTTTCGGAGTTGCAGTAAAGAAATAGCAACGATTTGCATTGGCAGCAAAGTGCTCCGTTGCAGGGAAAAAGTTACGTTTGACCGAATTGTGTGCTTCGTCAAAGTAAATCGTATTCACATCAATACCTGCCTCCTGAATACGTTGCAGGGAGTTGTAAGTGGTGAAGATGATACGATTGCGCTTGTAAGTCTGCACCGCCCAATCATAGATACCAGCAGGACTGGTGGTGGACTCGTGATGAGTCTCCCCAGAATGCACGTGAAGCACACGAACCATAGGATCAGTGATAAACTCCAGAAACTCACTGGACAACTGCTCTGCCAGCAGAATACGGGGAGCAACTACAACAATAGTCTGAGGAGTTTGTGACTGAAACTCACGCAGAGCATCATAAATCATCTTCAGAGTCTTGCCACCACCAGTAGGCACAATCACCTGACCTTTGTTGTGCTTTTGCATAGCAGCAACAGCACGTTCTTGATGCGGACGGAGTTGAAGTTGCATGGGAATCATAATCTAATATGGGGACACTTTGCTCGCCCCCAGTTGTTTTACTTTGCTTGGGACTTTAGACGTTCGAGATCTTTAATAAGACATTCCATCGTACCTCGACTATATCCAGTTGCAAAAGGATAACTGCGTTCGCAATTATTATCAGTTGAATCTACATTATAGCACACATTCAGTGCATCCTGCAAACCCTCAATTAGAGTTTCCAGAGTTGTAACAGAAACTTCAACAGTTTTCATAATCAAACACCATACAGTTGTTCATACAGGGAAGGTTGATTGAGTTCCTTTTCACACTGCTTCAGGAACGCAATTTCACGTTGTTGAAACTCCATCTCTTTCTTTGCTTTCAGATAAGCATTGCGAGCATCATAGAGTTTGCGTTGGATCTCAATTCGGGTCATTTGGGAGGAAGTGCCTATACTATAGAGACACTTTGCTCGCCCCCAGTTTACTTACTTTTCTTTTTGTTTCTTCTGGTGATCTCAGATTGTGTGATTGGATTTTTTAACTCCGATTCACTCTTTTTGCCTGTACTCTTCAATACAACATCCCTCAGTGCAGTTTCACCTCTTTTGTATAAAGCCTTTCTTTCTTCTTTCGTTTTTCCAGATGCTTTGGGTGGAGTATAACCAGCAACTGGTTTCTTAGGTGCTTCTTTCTTTCTTAAGAGCTCAGATGCTGTCTTAGTTTTCTCTCCTGCCTCTCTACGTTTTCTTTCTAAGTATGCTTTACGTTGTGCTTCTTTTGCCGAAAGAGCTGCTGAACCTCTTTCTTTTTCTGGTTGTTGAACTCTTGTTTCTGTTTTACGTTGAGTTCCAATATCTTTGCGAAGTTTGTAATCTTTAGCGGGGACCATTTTGCCGCCACCTGCTGCTTTCATTCGACGTTTTTCAGGAGCAGATTTCTTACGCTCAGCACCGATACGTCCCCCTTCACCTTGACGACGTATCTGTGAGGATGACATTACATCCTTATCATATGCTTCAGAAATAAACTCCCGAAATGTCTTCATTGCAATCCAAACTAATCTTTTTATTATTTAGATCACCACCTCTTTACGGGTCAAAGGTTTATAAACAAGATTGTTTTGATAAAAATACTTAACTCGTTCATGTCGAGCAGCAATCAAAATATCATATTGTTGCTGTTGATCTTTAGTGAAAATGAAATCTTGCTTGCGCCAGATTTCTTTGAGTTCGTTGATGTGAGGAAGAACGTTAACGGTGTCAGTCATTGTTTAGGATACGGGAGTTTCGTTGTCGGTAGGCAATTTAGTGGACGGTTGTTTAGGTGTCACACGCAGATTGTAAGGAGAATTGAAGAATCTGCGAAATGCAGTAACAACAATTAAAAAAGTGGATGCAACACCAACCAGACCAAGAAAGGTGACAATATCACCAGAGAAAGTGTAAGTATCAGGAGTCATAATTAAGAAAGATGAATAATACCAGCAGAGCACAATGTAGACAGTGTGCGACCATAATGACCCTGCAACCATTTGTATGCTTGAGTGTCATAGATTTGCTGAAAAAGAGTCACAAACTCTTCTTCAGTTACATTACCTTCTTCGTAACGAAAAAGTAAATCAGAGTCAAGCATTGTCTTGAAAGAATTGAGCAATTTTGTAGATAACCCAGATTGCAATAATTGTTAGAGTTACTGGCCAAAAGACCATAACAATAAAAATACCAATCAACCAAAGAATTGAATTGGCACCTACACCAGAACTATCGGAGGAAGATGACAAAGAAGAACTAATCTTTCTCAGATTAGTCATAAAGATTGGATCATAAAGACGTTCAATCTCTTCTCTTGCGGTCGAATACGCATCCGCATGAACCTTTACAGGATAAATTGATCCTGTTGGTGTAGTTTTGATGTTAGCAGTCCAGGTTGCCATTAGAAATCAGTTTGAGTTGTCATCAAAAGTCATCAAAAACTCTTCCTCAGACATAGCAAAAGTTCGATGGATTTCTTCTAGTTCATCCTCAGGAATATCGAAGATTTCACCAGAAGAATCTTGGATTTCTTGCCAGAGTTCGTCAAACATTTAGATTTGCAGTTGTCTCTACACTATAGAAACACTTTACTCGCCCCCAGTTGTTTTCTCGTTATATTTTATTCCTGCCTGTTTTTTACTAATTTTGTGACTAATCAAATACTTATTAAGATGAGTTTGATCCTGAAAGTAACAAACTCTCATTGTTTTTCCCTCCTTAAACTCCAAACGAATTGGAAAGGAAGCATATGGAAAATCTGAGGATGTTTTCATTTTTTACCCTCCTTGAGTATTAGTTCACTTGGGACAAATAATAATCTCTTCTGCACCCTGACTTTTTACAACACTCTCCCAAAAAATTGCAGATTGAATATCATAAAAAATTGCAGATTGTTGAGAATAACCTTTAGTTTTCTTCCTCAAGTATTTAACCTCATATTTCATTTTTCATCAAGCAACTCAATTTTACTGAAATCTGACGCATAAACTACAACTTTAACATCTTGCGACCTATGTTTTCCTTTACGAATTAAGATCGAAATAGATTTTTCAGTAATAAAATCAATCACTCCAGTAATTGAGTTGTAGTTTACAGTTAAACCTTTAACAAACACCATTCAAATACTCCAGAAACAGAAACTCATCAGGGGATTGGCCATCCACCACATATTCGAGATAAAGTGCATCAAAGTCATCAAGTCTATCTTCTGTAAGAAGTTCACATATTCGATTGTTCCAAAAAGACTCTATTTCGATGATGTTATTCTTGTTCATATTATTCATTGAAAACATGCCTCAAGAGGATTAAATTTAATTTGCATAGCAGTGTATGGAGTTGTCTTTTCTGATTCTACAATTTTACCAACAGTTTTAGAATTGATAGGAGCATAATACTTGCTCGTTTTTGTATTCAAAAAACCCCAAATACACTTAACTGGTTCACCATTATTGTAGTCATATTTACGGTCATCACAAATCCAAATAGCAATCACATTACGTTTGAATTGTGTTTGTTCATAATGATAATTTTCTGGTGCTTTGTGAGGAAACTTGAACTTCATCAGGTTACAAATCGGTCAACCACAACAGATTCTACAGCATCAGCAAGAGCAAATCGGGGTGCCTTTGCCACATTGTTACGAAGATTTACATAACACTCTTCATAATCTCCATTGTCAGCCTTTGAGATCAAATCAAAACATTCGTTATCAGTTTCTGCAATGACATTCCATACTCCACCATATTCTGATTGAGGAAAACCAACAAAATGGTCAACAATGTAAAGGTATTTTTGCTTCATTTATCTTTATAGATTACTTTAAAATGTTAGCAGAATGATTGAGGTTAGTCAACTGCCTTTCAATCTCATATTTGACCGTGATTAACCGACTATAAAGATAGGATTCATATTCATTACCCTCCAGAAGATTTGTAATATTATTCACTTGATCTAAAACAAGAAGAAGTTTGATTTTATCAGTCATTTGTTACTACTTCATTCATCCACGTCGGTAAGTCCAACTTTCAATTCCTCTAAACGATCAGTGATAGCCTTGATAAAGTCTTCTTCTGTCCAAGTATTTAAGATACTTTCTTGCGGATCATTTTCATCCCATGAGATATCAAGTGATCCATCTTCGTTTTCTTTTACTTCAATCATGATTACTTTTACTAACTTCTACCTCTCAGGTTCCAAGGATCAACACCATCAGGAATAGGATCGTCCCACTTACTTTCAGTAGTATCTTCCCATTCCTCATAACGTGTTCGAATCTTACCATCATTCAGGAAGATATTCAAGTGTCCTGTCTTGCCTTCCATATAGAATGCCATCCATACATGATGACCTTCATCCATCACCTCATAGTGATATGCTTTGATGTTATCAAGCAGAAACTCATCTGGGTTGACGAGCATTTTATTCTCTTTGAAGTAGTCAGTGTCCCTTTCGTTCATTGATAAGGGTTCTCCATTTGATCTACGATTGCTTTAAAGAAAGCAACTCTGTCTTTTTCGTAGTCTACATCAACCTGATGATCGTCGCAGAGTTTTGTAACAGCAAGTTGATCGTGAGTTTGATAACTGCAATTAAACCTACCAAACTCAATATGATCCAGAAACTTTTGTTTCATCACCTCAAAGATAAGTGCGAGTTCTTCTTGAGTCAGTTCAGTTTCTCTTTCAGTGGGAGAATGTCCATTAAATGCGATTTTCATTAGATTAAAGAAGCAATGATTACAAGAATAAAAAATCCCCAAGGAATGTTCAAACTAATGACTTCTCCCTTGTCGTTTCTGTCGGCATATGGAACAAAAAACTTGATAATACCCAGAGTGTTCATCTCAAACTCCTCAACACCTTACGAAGAAACTGAATAGAACTATAAAACTCTTGACCATCTTGCCCACCAATCACAATCCAATCAACCTCTTCAAGAGCAAGTTTGATTCGTTCTTCTTTGGTGAGTTCTTCAAATGATTTGTTTGCTAACTCTCTTCGTGCTGCTTCCTCAAGCATTTCTTCGTGAGTCATAAGTTCTCGGATTTTCTCCTTTCCGTATTGTGTGAGTTCTTGTTTCTTACTACGAAGTTCTTGGACTTCCTCATCAGTCAATCCAATCACCCAAGGCATATCATCGTTCATCCTTACCTTTACCCTTAAATTCAATCTTCAGTGAAAAAATAAGATCGTCAATTTGTTCTTCAATATGATCCAATCGTTCCAAAATTTTTAACATCATATACTCATCAATATTTTCTTTTTTAACTGAACGGGGATCAATCGTTGTCATAGTTCCTTGTAAGAAATTGAGTAATGATTTTTCAAATAACATAAATCACCACCCAGCAAAACTAAAGATATATGCAAGTCCCCATTCTAATGTATGAGGTGGTAATTCGTCAATATGATTGAATGCAAGTCGTCTTGCTTTCAAGATGCGTTCTTTACCTACCGCAAGTAGATTTGCTTTAGAACCTTTGAGAAACTCATTATAATCTGCCTGATTATTCTGTTTCGCACCAGAGATATACAATCGTCTCATTTCAGTGAAGAGTTCCGCAGTATCAGGAGCAAATGTAATCACTTCTTCACCCAAAGGGATTTCCATTCGTTTCATACATCCCATAGAGAACTTCATCGCATCTCTGGTTTCTTCTACTGATAAGGCATCTTCATCCTCATCACGGAACTTATACTGAATAATACCATTCGTACATTCAATCACTCGCAACAGAGCAATCTTATCCTTTTCTGCGTCAGGTAGTGCTTGAAATCTTGTGTTCCAGTCAATCATTGTTCCCATACCATTTGATGTGCGAGTTTATCTCTCAAGTCGTTGACTTTTTTATCATCATACTGCTGAAAGTTTCCTTTCTTCTCTACTTTCTTATAATAATGTAAAGCATTAATAATTATACCATACTCTTCCATCGTTATATCAATTTTCATAGTGACTCCAATTCATCAGCAAGACGCAGTATAGCATCCTTGACCCAGTTTTGTCCCCGAATGAAATGATGCTTTTCAATACTCAACTCTCGGTCAGGGTCTGGTTCAATATTGAGACCTTCTACTGCTTCACGGAGAGAAGCAGCAACAGCGAGACTATCATAATAATATGGTCCTGGACTCAACTTACTATAATACTCATTCATTACTTGCTGTGCTCGGGTTTTTCTACTCATAATTAGAAATCCTCCTCGTCAAAAGTAAAGTATTCGTAGATTTGAGACATCACTGCCTCTTCAATGTGCTCTATTATAGCACCTTCGGCAGGATTTTCAACATGCTTGTGTGCTCGTGCATACCCACGACGCACACCTTCTTCAATCGCTAACTCAAGGATAACACGGATTTTAGGTTTCATTTTCACAACACCTCCCAGTGTGCGTCAGATTTATCACCAAAACGATTTACACCCTCACGGACTGATACCCAAAAGAAGTATTTGCGATTTACTGATGCGAGAAACAACTCCCCGCCAGTGTCCTGCTCCACAACACACACAGGATTACCGTCCATTGTGTTAGCAAGACGATTCTTTGCCTTGCTAGATTTAGGTTTTACAGTCACACGTCGCATCGGGAAGTACATAGTCATCGAAACCACTGCTGTAATGGGTGGAAGTCCATTCAGCATCAAACTTAACCTTGAGAGTTGCTTTGTAAGTCATGAGTCTGTTTTGAATATACTCATTATAGGGGTAGTTTCACCCTTTTCGGGGGTGAGTGTGCCAGTTTCAAGACTGGTCTCTAGGAGATCCTTCATCTAATTCATTCAAGTACTTAAAATTCCAAGTGCGGGAGAGAATATCAATATCTAGTCCAAACTTATATGCCCAGAACAGAATACCGAACAAACCATTACTTCCGAATGTAATTTGAAGATAAGGCCATCCAGGAAAGTCATTCCAACTGACTGATCCTTGAAGCAAACTCCAGTTTTTTACATTTAGGACTTGAACATACCATTCATGTCCAAAATCTTCTTTATAATTAAACTTAATTAGACTCATTTTTTTCCCCAAAATCGAACCATTCATACAAAGAGTTTATCACACTATCGACTACACAATCAACTACAGCATCCTCATGAGGATTTTCTACGTGTTTATGAGCACGATTATAACCGAAACGGACACCTTCTTCAAGAGTCATTTCTAAAACTTTACGAAAATTAGGTTTCATTGTTAAAAATTAAGTAATAGTAAATTCAGAAGAAAACCATCCTGTTGCAATGTATTTTGTATCTTTTTTAGGACTAACTCCACGATGAACATATTCCCAAGTTGCTGGAAACAATAATAATTTACCTGCCTCTGGAATAATTTTTGTTCCATCTATAAATTCAGTGTATCCTTCATCAAGGACATCATTTAAGTACCATATGTATGTTATTGCTCGGAATCTAACTTTAGGTGGAACAACCATTATGTTAGTATCAGAGTGCCAATCATAAAATTCTCCAGGTTTGGTTCTTTGAATTTGATATCCCGAATCCACAAAATTTGAATTATACTTTTCAGAATAAACGAAGGGATTGAATAAGTCATTTTTATTAAATTCTTTTTCAAGGTAATTTGTATATTCATACAAACAATTATGAATTGAATTAAAAAATACTCGATCTTCTTCATTCCATTGAGGAAAAACAGACATAAGAAGATCTAATGATCTTTTCATTGATAGATCCACTATGCTATCAGTTCCTAGCATTCCGACAATTTTATTTTCGTCAGATTCAAACTTTTCGATACAGTGCTTGCAAAAATCTTCGGATAGTTCTTTTTTCTTCTCCCATATAAATTGCTTCATAACTCGGTCATTTCTTCATCACAAATTCCCCGTGTCTGTTCCCAAGTGCTGTCAAACTTCAGAGTGATTTTTGCTTCGTAGGTCATTGTGAAGAATTCATTTCAGTTTGTGCTTTGTCCTGATAATATTTTCGAAACATCTGATCGTCTCGTTGTATCAGGAAATAATTATATGCAATGATTCCCAATAGGGAAAAAATAATAAATCTACGCATTGAGAGAGTAATGCCTATACTACATCAACACTTTGATAGCCCCCACGTTCTTCAAGAGAACGTACAAAGAGTTCTGTAAACTTTTCCATTTTATCTGGAGTTACTGTGCTTGGGTTATAATTAATTGCCTCTTTTAGGGCAGTTAATTCTTCCCATTCTTCTTTTGTAAGTTTACAATATCCAGATTTTGCAAGAGTCATAGTATTCTTTAGATTGTGAGCATATTCTAACATTATTTAATCAAAAAGTTGCGTTTCTTAATATTATTTTAAGAGTTGAGTTACAATTATTTACTCACCAAAGAATGTTCCAAAAGAACCACTATCACCAGGTTTTCTTTGCTCAAGTTTATCCATTAAACTATCAAAAGTTATTAGTTGCTCAATTTCTTGAACCATTTTTGAAATAGATAAACAAACAAAAGGTCTTTCCTGTCGTGCTGCATATGCAAGAGCATTGCGAAGAGATGCTTCTGCTTCTTTAAGTGATTCTTCTACTGATTGTGAGAGTGCCATTATTATACGGGATGATAAAAAATTGTATTTGAATTTACCTTTTTGAGAATATATGTTCTGTCGCCATTATCAACCCATTCAACTTGATCCCCCTCTTTAAGATTTGCTGCTTCTAAAAGGTCGTCGGGAAGTAAAATAAAATATTCACCACTTGAATCAATTTCAACAGGAATAATCCACTTTCTAATCAAATCTTTTACTGATTTGTTGCGATCATAATCATAATAATATTCAGAGTGTTCCACTTCATCATCGCAGAAATTGTTCCAAGACTTTTTACATTCTTCTGACGGATTATCTTTATCACAAACCGAAGAAGTTTTTTTTGAGTCAACAGCATTCAACAATGAAAGCAGTTCATATGCTTGACTCACATGATGTTTATGGTAATGGTAGTTTTCACTTACAACTTCTTTAATGACATCATAAATCTCCTGTGGTGTTGCTTCATCAGCAGACATTGCATCATGTAACCAATTCTCCAAATGTTCCAGAGAATACTTTTTATAATCAAAGTCAGTCATGTTTTTTCTTAGATGGTTTGTTGCAAGTGTTACAGTAATATGAGAACCCTGTCTTGAACGATTTTACCACCTGAAAATGGTCCTTGTCAAGTGGTTTGACCTCACCGCATTTACTACACTTCCTTTCGGTATTGTTTTCTTGCTCGTTTGAGTTCTTTGAGTTCCATTTTAATATTTTTGTAAGCTGTTTCAGCATCAATACGACCTCCCATTTCCATTGCACATATTATATCAACTCTTGTGCCAAAATGTGCAAGAGAACGTTCAAAAGTATCTAATTCCTCATACATCTTAGGAAATCCTACAATACTCGGCAAGAATATCTATACGTGCATCCAAAGAGTTTTCAAGACGATAAAGTTCATTTGTGGTTGAAACGTTTTCTTCTTCCAAAACAATAATTCGTTTTTCAAGTTCTTCTATTTTCTTAAGCAAAATATCAACAGGAACTTCTTGATTCCCCCACTTTTTCTGAAACCAATACGGGTCACTCATTACAAAACTCCAACCTCTTTAAGATAACGACGATAACCCAAAAATCTATTGATGTTTGGTTGCCCTGGAACATTGAGTTGATAACATATCTCACAGTATTCTAAAAAAGCATTCCAAGGTGTTGTAGGATCTAAAACGTGATAGAGATAATTAGAGTTTTCCATCTACTGTCCCCTGATGTGATTTTACATCTTCAAATCCTTCTTGAAGACCTTTAAGATAAAATCTTGTTGCATTAATGCAAACATCTTCAGTAAGAGAAGTAATCAATCTTTTTTCTTTTTTATCAAAGGAATGATAGACACCCCTTTGAGATTTCTCAACATAAAAGCAATTGTCAATTAGTTTCTTTTCAGTCATCATTCAACTCCACATTTTTTACAAGGTCTTCTAATCGACTTATAGTATCATCCAACGAATAAGTTTCAACCTTACCAGTTTTTACATCATCAGACATTTGTAGCAGGCTTTCGAGAAACTCTTTAGGATAAATCTCATCTTCCAAACTATCCCAAAAGTAAAGAATACACTGCTCTAATGGATCATCTTCTTTGAGAAGTGCATAATCTCGATAGTTATTTCCCATCAAGTCTGCCCAGTTCTTAAACGAATACCAGCAATTATACCATCCTTGTTGAATACAAGAAAACCAAATGTATTCTAACCAAGAAAGTTTGACTTTATCAGTATTCGTTCCTAAAAGTGGCTTGCTATACATTATATAATTTTCCTATCCTTAAAAAATTGAAGTGTTTCTTTGAGACTTCCAACATGTTTATAATCAATTGCAACCTGCGGAAAAGACGCTTGAGAACCAAATTCAGAATAAAATTGTTTCTCATTAAAATCTTTTGAAAGTTTATACTCTAAATGATAAACATTCAGAGTGTTTAAAAGCATTCGTGCTCTATCACACTCTTGACAATTATCTTTTGTATATAAAACTGCTTGCATCAATCTCTTTGCCTCCAATCCTCGGGTTTATCTTCTTTGAAGAAATCTACAATATCATCAACACTTTCAAAATGACCTCTTCCAAATCTTTCATGACCAAAATCCCCAATATCAAGTTGATTTAAAAAATCATCTAAATCACCTTCTTGCATATCAGGATTTTCTGCCTTTCTTCGTGCCTGACGAAGCATTGTTCCAGCAGAACGATTTGCTTTTGCAAGTTTTTCTGCCCAAATCATATCTTCTAACTGAACTTCTTCGTGATTTGCAATTCTGTTGCAAATAAACTCAAGACGAAGACGATATTGTGTGGAAAGCATGGTAGAATTCGATTGAATGTATTTATTAAGAGGATTTTTGGGAAAATACTTTAAAATCTTGAAGAATACCATCTACAAAATGAATTCTACATAGAGGCCAGTCTTCCCATTTACCTTTCCAGTTGGCAGGATACACTTCAATATACTTTGTGATATCATATGGTTGATACTTACCATGCACACCAGTTGGTATCCATTCAAAGTTTAAGAATCCATGTTTACTATATCGTTCATCATCCTCTTTGATTTCTTCAAAGGTATGAGTGCCGATATAAGATGGTTTCCACAATTGACCACTGGGATCTACCCAATAGTCAGTCATTGTGCCACCAATACCATCTTCAATGTCTTTGGTTTGGCACACTACATTTGTAAATTGTTCTCCTAAATCGTAAGAGCTTCTTAGATAATCAAACATCCCCAAGTCTAGTTACCTCCTGTTTTTTGTATATTCTGCCTCTTTGCCACTCAGGTCCAGGGCATTTAAATGTGTGTTTACATTCTACACCATTATTCCACCACTTCTTTCCTTATCACTCACCTCTTTTCAAGATCTTTTGCAAGTTTATCATATTTCCACTTCATCATCAAGTTTGTAATGGGATTCTTTGGATGAAATCTTATCATCCACCAAATTCTTTCAAAATTAATTTTTATAATCTTAAAGATAAGAGTGACATAAATTGCTACATTTTCATCCAAGACAATCATGACTGCCAGAATTGAAAAAACTAAAAATAAAGCGTAGTAGTATTCGTTCATCGTCTTAAAGCTTTAAGGTAATTTAAGACATCTTCCCGAATATACATGAGTTCGTTGTAACACTTTTGATTGTGAGCACAGTTTCGAAGTTCGTGATCTGGTTTTAAAACACTTTCTTCAAATAAAGTCAACCCACGATTCCATTTATCGTCTTGTGTCTCATTTTCCATCTTTTTGAATTGTAATAGGACAAAAGGAAATAGTTTTACGAATTTCTGTTAGTCCAACAATTTTTGTAATACGTTGAAGAAGTCCCAGTGCTTGGTTGCATGATATGGTTGCAGCAAGAAATACAACCATAGTTCTCTCCTATTCTATTAGTATTTAATACACTTCATATTCACTTAACATTCGAATACACTGTTGAAATTGTTCCCATTCAAAATCTGAAAAATTATCAGATGCATAAGGAATATTCACAGCATCAGCACAGAATTTGTTTGCATTGATTGTAATGTTTTCTGTTGCAAATACTGAACCAGATGTAAACAAAACAATTGATAGTAAGATTAAAGATTTCATTTTACAATTTCCCAATGTTCATTTCCATTCTTAGGAACCCAAGTACAGTATTGACGATTCAGTGAAACGAGAAAGAACATATTGTCTTTTTCTTGTTCAATTTCCATTGCATGAAAAGATCCCATGATATTCACAAAACGATTCTTTGCTTTGAAACTTTTAGGTTTGACGTTAATGAACTTTTTCTTTGTTTTCATTTGTTTTTAGAGTTACAATGTTATCTCAAACCCCACAAAGGTATTTTATAGGGATTGTGAGGTGTTTGTCAAGTAGTTTAAGTATTCCTCATAGAGAATGTTCTCCATAATGAATGCTTGTTGTTCCCAAGGTTGATCAGAATAGTCTGTATTAGAGTGATTTATGCCCCTCCAGTACCTCTTTCCCCTCTTATCCCTTAAAGCACCCTTAACATGCTGATTAACGTGCCAGAGTTCGTGTAGAAGGGTCTTAGTGTAATGCTCTGGAGTCATTTGATTGTGCAGTTCAATCTCAAATTCACGAGGTCTCCAGTCACAATCAGTTACATATACCCAACCAAAGACATAATCACGCATCATTCCTCGATGATTAACAACAATCTCAAGTTTGTAACGTGAAAGTTCTTTAGAAATGAACCAATTTACAATACGTTCGCATCGACGTTTAGAGTAATTGTACCCTTCAGTGTAGAGTGTAAGCATCAGAATAGTGCGTTCAGTGCCACCTCAGATACTTTAACACCCCAATGGGTCATCCATACGAAGGATGTGACAAAAATGAATCTGTCCAGTGCGGAGAATCTCATGCGATCCTTTTGGTTGACTGTATCTACTATAAAACCCACCAAGTCGATTTTGGTGAGTCCGTGGACGGTTTATAAACTGGTTAAAAGGATGATGCCCCAACATTACCAGAAATAGAAATTCTATAATCATCACTGGTATAAAAAGGATGTACAGAGTGATTTAATTGAGAAGGGAAAAAAACCATTTTCCACTCCCAAGTTTTATCAACATTCAAATGAATAGACTGTATTTTTCCCAAAAAATCAGTGTAATAGAAGTTAAACAGTGAAGTTTGACTATTACCATTCACCTTATCATAAACTTTTTTTTCTTCATTTAAATCGTATGGTATTTTTACCCAAATCACAAAAGAATAAATTCCATAATGAGAATGAATGGGATTAAAATCATACTTTTTAGAATAATTTACCCACAAATTAGTTAAATTATATTTTACTTGCAGGGGATTTGTTCCTTTTTTTGAATAAGAAAAATTATCCATAAAAGGAGATATTCCATTTAGAAAAATTTTATCATATTCTTCGGACATAGTTTCGATCAAGTATTTAATATTATCTCCCATGGAAAGATAATATTCTTGATTGATGTGTCCTGCTAAAGTTTCTCTACAATCATCTTCTATTTTAGAAATATTTTCAATTGCATCAAGAAGTTCTATCTTTACGCATTGAGGAACATCGCAGAGCAAATATCCAGGAGAAACAATAGAATGAGATGAAAAATTATACTCAAAAGTCATTAATTTTATTACGAAACTCAAAAATTTTATATCAATTAACCATATGTGAAACTCTTTTTTCTAACATGTTTATTTGATAAGTGTCTTCGATCTTGTGTCTGATATTGTAATGAATAAGTTCCCAACTAACGATTCCGTTAGAATCAACTTCTCTGCGATAATGATAATCTTTATGTCTAAAATAATGAACTGATTGAGGACAATACTCAAGTTCCATTTGTTGTTGTGATTGAGCAACCTCAGTTACTTTTGGAGTTTCTGGTTGTTCAACTGGAACATCTTGTTGTTCAGTTGTGTTTTCGTATTGTCGAAGGAGATGTAAAAGACTTTCAGTATTTGAACTCATGATTAACTTGGGGGTACTGGCCAACTTGGATGATTTTCATCCAATAGTAATGGTTTAGGATCTGTGATGTTTTCTGGAAGATCACGAAGTTCTTGTCTATAAACTTCCCATGCTTGTTTTTGTCGGCCTGTAATAGGAGCACCAGGTAATTGAGTCCAATCGCAAATAAAAAGTCTATTACCTCTAAATGATCTTAGTTCTGCCCAATAATCTCGTGCTGCTTCTGCTGCAGCAATCTCAGCAGCTTCTGCTAAAGATCTTCTTTCAAGTTCTTCTTCAAAAACAGTTATTGCCCGAGAAAAGACACCTAATTCAGTTACTCTTTCATTGGGTTTTTTTAATTCAGGTTCAAAAGGATGACATTTAAATTGAATTTCACCTTCATTTCTATCAACATACCAATGAAATGCATGAACATCATCTGGAATCCAATCTAAGTATTGAGAATCTATGCTCAATAAATGATGACCATCTATTGATATTATTCCATCTATAGGAACAATTATTAACATCTCATTCATAAGTTACTTTCCTCCGTATTATCGGATCCTGATTCTAACATATTTATGGGAGTATCAAGTGGAGTTACAGTTGCGGGAAGAGTATTATTCTGAACTTGTTGCATAAAATTCAAATAAAGTTGCTGATTTTCTGAATTTTTTCTTACAACTTCATTTCTGAAAGATTCAACTGCTGCTCCTGCCTGTCGTGCTTGTTGTGATGTCTCAATTTGCATCATAGGCAGCCACGCAATCGCACAGTTCCACTCATCAATCATTTCACCAGTGTTTGGATTCATTCCACGAACTTCCATGAACCAAGCACATTTAAGACCTACACAATCTTTTCTAATCAGTGGGCACCACTTTCCAGGTTTCATTCTCATTGTTTATTCTCCGTAATGTCTAATAATTTCATTTTGTACATTTCTTGCAATAAAAAGAGGATCTTTTAAAGCTGCTTTGCAATCAGTGTGATGAATTGAATCTGAATTTTTTTCTAAGTTTTGAATAATCAATTCTAATTGATAGTTCATGTTTCTCATTACAATATTTTTGATTTTACTCTTTGTCCAAAATACAGAAACATATCTTGTTCCAGATAAAACTCTATTTACTCTGTGCATGATTCCTGTTGGATAGGTTACTGCCCATCCTGCTTCAGGTTTGAATTGTTTTTCTTCATCAGTTCCAAGCAATAAACAAAGTTCCCCTCCTTCATAGGTATTTGGGTCACTCAAAAACACTGTGGTGCTAAAATCTCCATTGTCCCAATTATCAAAATGAGGATTGTAATAATTACCTGACTCTGATTTTGAAATAATATTTACGTTTGTGCTTTTTGCCGCAGTAAATGCCAGAAATTCTCTGTCAGTATCTAATGACTGCATAATACAATCATTGATTGTTTTTGACATTTGAAGATCTGAAAGTTCTTTATTGGATTTGGTAGAAGAAGTTCCTCCACCACTATTCAATCCATCATGCCAAAGATTGTGTTCTTCGGCATGTTTGAGTAGATTTTGAATTAAATCAACTTGTTCTCTTTCGAGAACTTTTCTAACATAATAGTTTGTCATACTAACCAAGTAATAATAGAGTACCGAGTTCCTTTTGTAACAGGCATAATTTCATGAGGGAACATAAAGTTGGATGGGAACATTACGGCGGAACCTTTTCCTGACCTAACTTGCATTTGTCTGTCAAAAAATCCAAAGTTACCACCTTCATAATCATTATTGAGATGTAAAGAGCAAGAAACTGATCTTTGTTGTTCTTTAAAGGAATCGGTGTGTTGAACATAAAACCCACCTTCTTGATACCTTAAAATTTGATAACCAGTGTCAATTGAAATTTCAAACTCTTTATGACACTCGTGGTATTTATGAATTGCTTTTCGTACAGATTCGTGAATCATTTCATCAATTTTCTTTCTTCTGTCATAATTCTTTGAGATAATGTCATGACCCGAAATTAAAATCTGATCACAATTTCTTGTATCTCTACTTACAACTCCTCCACCAACTAAACTATCAGACCAATCACCACTATTTTCATACTCACTTAAAATTTCATCACATAATTCATTAGGAACAATGTCATCAAACACATGAATGTATTGCTCTAAAGTATTTGCGGGATTTGGCACGATTAACTCAATTGATTTTTTAGTTTGTTTTGTTTCTTCTTTAATTTCTTCTTTGACTGTTACTTCAGAGTGCTGTTCTTCAGAATCTGATTTATTTTTAATTTTATCAAAGTAAGCATAGGCACAATCACCACGACTTCTTACATAATGAAGAAATACTTGAGTGTAATAGTCTCCATCATAAGCATTTCTCCAGTGTTCTGCAATTGTACCAAGATACATCATTGCATCTCCCGATTCCAGAATCACCGATTTTTCTTCACCACTTGGAGTTTGAATAGAAATCGGCCAGGATTTGTCTCCATTCAAGTGAAGAGTAAGTGAAATCTCACAAGCATCACGATCCTTATGCCTCTCAAGAACACTTCCATTATAATACACTCTTGAGTATGTATAAGTTGGAAGTACAGTTTCTTCCAAAATAGAAGATACCTGCTGGGTTTTCTCACAAAGTAATTCTAAAAAGGAAATGTAGTTATAATCAACTTGGGAATTTGGTGCTTGTGAGTCTCCACCATTATTCTTTGATTCTGAATAAACTTTAAAATCATTTCCAAGTTCTCGTGCTCTGTGAGAGTTAATGAAATTGGGAATAATAAGATAATTATTGGTTAGAAGTTTCTGATTCATGGCAACTATTTTATCAATTAGATTATAATGTATTTTTACTCGAATGTCAAATTATGGTTTTTTGTCCTTTTCTGCAATTACTACGTCTCGATAAAGAACTGCAAAGTTTTCTTGAGTTAGAGGCCCAGAGACTGTATGTGAATGTGATCCAGTGATTTGATGACCATGAGTAGCTGAGTTAGTAACTCCGTGAGCATGAAGTCCCCAGTTGCCAGTGTGTATATGTTGAACATTTGAACCAGAGGAACCAGAGTTAAAGGGACCAGTTAAAGTTGCATTTGTTCGTGCTACGTTTGCGTCTAAAACAGGTTGTGCACGATTTCTATTAAAAGAATGAACATGAGGGGGCAAATTAGCTAGCTCACCCTGCAGATTCAAACCTTGACCTGGTGAATACCCATGTGCTTGACCTACTGATACATTTCCAGATGCTTGCTGAAAACCCACGCCTGCAGATGCGGGATTAATTGATAATCCTATACTTTTTGTAGTTAAAACCGAAGAAAATACTGTAGATCCAGAAATCTGATTACCACTGCCACCTGTAACCACTCTGAGTGCAATGTCATTGTATGCAGAATTAGTTACTTTTGTCCAACTGACGGATGGAGTGGTTTGATTAAAAACACACATGGGTCTGGTGGTAGTTCCTGGAATATATCCTCCAAGAAAATCTTCGATGTATTCACAACCAGTAAGAGTTGTTGATCCTAAAACTGCCATTTTTTTAACTACCTCTTATTTTTATGTATAATCAATTTTTACTACAAACAATTACATCAACATACTTAATCTTAAAGTTTTGTGCTGTTGTTGTAAATCCATGAGAATGTGGTCCTTGCGGTGAAACACCGTGCGAATGTGGTTGGGCACTTAATGGATGATTATGTGGTTTCGATGCTTGCGCCGGGGTTGGCCATGCATGAGCATGACTTCCACCAGCACCAGAGCCACCAAATGAAATTGGTTCTATATTATCTTTAATACATTGTGTAGGTCCGGTTTGACCGGCAGTATTAGTACCAGGAGCTCGACGGTTATAAGAATGATTATGAATAGCTGTTTCTTGTTCATCTATTGTTACTGGTTGAATAATCCATGTTGGAAATGCATCAAAAGAACCTGTTGTTGCTTGCACCGGAACGGTTGCTCCCTGAAATGTATCAGCAGAGTCAACTGAGTTTATACTGCCAGCAACTGGTTTGTCGAACTGATCAGGAAAAACAGTTGAGAATACGGTTGATCCTCCAGGGCTAACGGGCCCAGTGACTAATCTAAGTGCCTTGTTACTATGATCTGTAGTTTTTGTCCAGCTGGATGGAGCAGTACTACTACTAAAAACCATTCTCGTTCCTGCAGGAATAAAATCAGGTATTGAAGTGCAATTGTCTAAACTATTATTGGTGAGAGTTGCCATTGGTTTCTACTTTAGTTCTTAGTACAAATTATAACGTCCATGTATAAGAGACGAAAATCTCTTGCAGTCATTGAAAATTGGTGAGTATGATTTACAGGATTAACACCATGACCGTGACTACCAGGATTAACTGGGTGACCAGCATGACCCTGGTCTTGAATTCCATGAGCATGTCCGATACCACCGCCGTAACTACTCGATGAGGGAATTGGGGTTTGATTAGTGGTAGCATCAGCCGTTCTGGTTGATAACTGTCCAGCCGCATTAGGATTTTGTCCTGTAGCTCTTTGTTGATATGGATGAGTATGTGAAATCATTTGCGGAGTAGAAAGAGGCGTTGCCGTCATACTTACAGCAGCTGGAGAAGGTTGAA
>Ga0194122_10001680_pt1 | contig 26204 bp, 25 predicted proteins | sample TA2MahCa10mmetaG_FD_155487 | JGI IMG/M metagenome (GOLD analysis project Ga0194122, IMG submission 155487) | Freshwater microbial communities from Lake Tanganyika, Tanzania - TA2015021 Mahale Deep Cast 10m | ecosystem: Environmental > Aquatic > Freshwater > Lake | place: Tanzania: Lake... | reverse complement strand
ATGACTTTCGTGCCCTGCTGAGAAGCGGCAGCACTGAGTTTTGGGTGGTTGGTGGCGAGGAGGGTGCCAATCCCATCGCCCATCTACAGCAGGTCTTTAGCGTCTGATGCTGGAGGAGGAGTATCAGGTCTCCTGTGTCAAACACAGGTAGATGCTCACAAGCGGTTGCGCCCTCCCATCCTGTTGTGCATGACCCTGAAGACCCTTGATGGCGTCCCGAACTTCTGGGTCGTATTCCAACTGGTTCGTGAACGCTGCTTGAGAACCCATCCACCAGGGGCACGAACACCAAAGCGTAGTTCGGCATCGCCAAAGGCACAGCAGTTCAGCGTCTATAACGTGGCGCTCCTGCTCACACCTTTGTGCGATTTGCGTAATCCTTACCTTTCTGCGCAAAAGAGCATCAGGTGTCTGGTCAGCAAGGTGAGGGAATGGGTCTGGTGCCTCTGGCGGCAGGGTCTTGAGAACCCGCTGAAGATCAGACGGTGAGATCGGTGGAGTCATCAGTCATTTTTTGATGACACCCTCATTCACCAATCGGTTGTGACACTGAATGGTGTCTTCCACGATGGCGGCGAGGGCAATGGGTTGATTGGTGCGCTGGCTGTGATGCTGGATTTCAGGGACCAGTTTCATCATCTCCTCACTGAGGCGGATGCCGTATTGCTTTGGGGCATCGGGATGGTCGTATGCCAATGCTGCTGGGGTGCTTGGTGGAAGGGTGGCAGGGGATTCCACCAGCACCAGCAGGAGTCATAAAGCGCATTGAGGAACCTCTGTGGATTTCCTGCCCCTCAACACACGAACTATAGCACGTAAACACCTGGTTCCAGTGCTTGATGCTGAAAAATGATCAGGCGGCAATCAGTTCGGGTGCCTTCTGTGCTGCTGCCACACACATGGCGTCTGTCATCCCTCGCTGCATCAACTGCCAGAACTTCAACGGGTGCCAGGGAAGTGACGGCATCTGCAGCGTCTGGCAGGTCGCGTTGCCTGCTCAGGTGGCGTCAAGCAACCGTTGTGAGAACTGGACGGCACCTTCGGTTCGGTAGCAGCGCAACGGTTGCGCTCCTGTGAAGTCGGCACCGTTTTGCCAATAAAAAAGCGGACCCGTCCAGGACCGCCCGATGACCAAGACTTAATCATGTGAAGTTCTGTAACGGACCGCGAGCGGTCTTGTCTGCTCATCGTTTTTTCGTCCAGATCCGCTCCAGGGACTTGCGGAACTCGCCCTCGCTCAAGGGTCGTGCCAGGTCCCTTCTGCGGAAGATGCTGCCGATCCACCAGACCTGAAGACCGCCAAAGACCAGGGCGACCAGACCCAGTTGGAGGTATCCAGCGTTCAGGTGCTCCATCACGCCGCCTGCTGCGACTTGAGGCACCGCTTGGACTGCTGGTGCTGAGCGAATGCCCACTGGGTCCCCTTGACCTCCATTCCGCAGTGCTCGCAGGTCGTTGAGGGCATCTCCTTGACCCAGTTGGCAGGACGCTCACCCACCAGTTCCCTTCTTGCTGGATCTACGCCTTGTGCCTTCTGCTAGCGGGTCAGGGCAGGAGCAGTGGTGACAAACCCCGTTTCCAGGCAACGGAACAACAGGGTCTGCCCCCGCAGGTTTTGGAGGTTGAGGACCTTTGTGGTCACTGCGACTTACTTCTTGCTGCCTTCCAGGTTCGTGTCAGACCCGTTCTGATGCCCGTTCAGGTGCTTCTCACAGGCGGTGACACTGGTGCCCAGCAGCACGGTTGCAGCGGTTAGGGCGAGGGCAAGCAGACGCTTCATGAAGTGGGGTCTGATCTGGGTTCAGGGTACTTGGGATTTCGTTGATGGGTCGCTGACCCGTGAAGAGTGATTGAGGCGACTCCTGGAACAGGACCTCAACCCTGAAACTTGAAGAAATCCTGAAGAGGCGCCTGTGTTCGGGTCCTGGTCCAGCAAGTGCTCCTCCTGCGCCAACCACTCGGGTTCGCAGCAGTCCTGCGGGTTCTGCAGGGTTTGGGGTGCTGTGGTGCTCCAGGACTCTGCGCTCACCAGGCAATGCCCCCACTGGACCAGTCGGGATGCGTTGAAGGGTGCTGTTGCCCCTGCTTGAGCGCTCGGTCAGGTCAGCATCAGCACTGCCCCCAGCACCAGTCCAGCGATATGGACCATCACGGTCTCGCTGTTGTGCGGTGGGTATGCCAGTAGCGGTCTGACGGGATGCGGTTCGCTCTTGCTTGCCCAGATCAGCACCGAGAGCACCAGGAAGCACCCCAGCACTTGAAGTGAGTGCTCCAGGACCTCGCCAGGGATGATCCGCCTGAAGTCCTCCAGGTGGGCGGCAAGGTGCTGGATCTTTTCAGGGAGCACCGTGCTGACCGCAATCAGCGGTTGAGGGTCATGCCCCTGCCCCACCTGCCATCAGACCCAACGGACCAAAAGCAAGGAACCCGCCAATGGCGAGGAAGGCAATCGCCGCTGTCTTGGTCCAGGTCACTGGCAGTTTCTTCTGCAACAGGTAGGTGCCGCCACATACCAGCACCGAACTGAGCAGAGCGCCGCTCCACCAGAGCAGGGTGCTGCTGTCTTTGGGTGCCTCCAGTCCATGGAGCATGGCGTGAATGGAGATCCCTCCTGCAACCACCACGCCGCTGATGGTCGCGAGCATGTCGGTGTTGGAGGTCTTGACGACCCTCCCCGCCAGCAGGATCAGTGCGCCCACTGCTGAGATCGCCAGTGCCGCCAGTACTTCCGCAGAGGCAAGCGTGAATCCTGTGAAACCCACAGCAGCGCCAATGACGGCGCCCCCAAGTGCCCACAGAAGCAGTTGTGAGGAGATGAAGGAAGCAGCGGTGCCCACTGCCATCAGCATGAACAGGTGATCCACCCCCAGTAGTGGGTGGGTGAGACCGCCCAGAGCGCCACCAGCAGCGGTGCCGTGTGCCAGAGCGGGATGGGTGCCCAGGATCACAGCGGATCCAGCAGTCAGGGCAACCAGGGGGGATAGGAAGCGTTTCATGGGATTCCTCGGTCCTCGCCGAGCACGAATGGGATTGGAGACGGCGAGTGTTCTGACTGAGGGGCGAACCCCATCACAGTTGCGGGACAGCGGCGGACTTGGGCGAACCCGCACCGCACTTTCCTCGTGTGACTACCCCACTGGGAGGTAGACCCGTCACTGATGAGTTTGACGCGCTATCTGCGGAAAGGCACTTGACCTCACCATCACTCCGTGAGTAGTACAGGCGTACTTGCCTGCCTGTGATGACCGCTGCTCGCCCTGTCCCCTCTGGTGCCCCTGCTGAGGAGTGGGACGACCTGGATGTGGATGTACTCTCCCCTTCCCGCTCCTCAAGCGTCTGCATCACCTGCCAGCACTTCCGCTACGAGGTCGGCAGGCACTGCGTCACCCTGCTGACCTGTCCGATTCACCAGGGTCTGATTCCCCAGGGCGAGCATCTGACCAAGCGGTGCTCTCAGTGGGTTGCTCGGCAGGAGGTGGGGCAATGGCATGTCTCTGTTGGCAAGAACAGGGCGGAAAAATCAGGAACGGTTGAAGCAAAACTTGCCAACCAACTTGCCAACAAAGAACCCCCTGCGCTAGGCGCATCAAAAAGTAATTATGATGACATGAGTATTGCGCGACGCACTGCGGAAATAGCGTTTCGCGAAGGAGATATTTAGAGGCGGCACCCAGATTCGAACTGGGGGTAAAGGATTTGCAATCCTCTGCCTTACCACTTGGCCATGCCGCCGCACAGGGAGCAAACTCCCTGCAGCGGATCGTATCAGCCATGGCATGTCCTCCCCGCCGTTGAACCGTCTGCTGGTTCTGAGCAACGGCCACGGGGAGGATCTGATCGCCCAGCGCGTGCTGCATGCCCTGCGGCAGCGGCGGCCCGATCTGATCGTGCGGGTGCTGCCCCTGGTTGGCCTGGGTGAGGCCTTCGCCGCCGACGAAGCCGCTGGCCATCTGCAGCGGCTCGGCCCCCAGCTGCAGCTGCCCAGCGGCGGCTTCAGCAACCAGAGCCTGCGGGGCCTGGCCCGCGACCTGGCCGCTGGCCTGCCCCTGCTGAGCTGGCGGCAGCTGCAGCTGGTGCGCCGCTGGGCCCGAGGGGGCGATCCGGTGCTGGCGGTGGGCGACCTGCTGCCCCTGCTGCTGGCCTGGAGCGGCGGCGGCCGTTTCGGCTTCATCGGCACCCCCAAGAGCGACTGCACCTGGGCCTCGCCGGGGCCACCCGGTTGGCGTCCCTCGCCCCTGGCGGATGCCTACCACCGCTGCAAGGGCAGCGAATGGGATCCCTGGGAATGGGCCGTGATGGGCAGCCGGCGCTGCCGGCTCGTGGCCGTGCGCGACAGGCTCACCGCCAAGGGGCTGCGCCGGCATGGGGTGGCGGCCCTGGCGCCGGGAAACCCGATGATGGATGGCTTCCCCCACGCCCCACTGCCGGCCTGGCTGCAGAGCCAACGGCGCCTGATCCTGCTGGCCGGCAGCCGCCTGCCCGAAGCCCTCGCCAACGCCCGCCGGCTGCTGGGCTGCTTGGCCCTGTGGCAGCCGCCGCAGGACACCGTGGTGCTCGTGGCCTCGGGCTCAACGCCGGGGGGGGAGGCCTGGGCCGGGCTGCTGGGCGCGGCGGGCTTCACCCCAATGCCCCTGAGCGCGGAAGCGGCCGCCATCGGCGCCAACGCCAGCTGGGAGCGGGGTCGCTGGCAGCTGTTGCTCGGGCAGCACAGCTTCAGCCACTGGGCGAGCTGGGCCGAACTGGGCCTGGCCACCGCCGGCACCGCCACCGAACAGCTGGCGGGACTGGGGGTGCCGTCCCTGTCGCTGCCGGGTCCGGGTCCGCAGTTCAAAGCGAGCTTTGCCCGCCGCCAGAGCCGGCTGCTCGGCGGCGCCGTGCTGCCCTGCCAGGGCCCGCAGCAACTGGCCCGGCAACTGCAGGAGCTGCTCGAGGATCCCGCCGAACGGGCGCGGCGCGGCGCCTGGGGCCGCCGCCGCATGGGGCCAGCCGGCGGCAGCGCTCAGCTGGCCGCCCTGGTGGAGCAGCGCCTGCTGGGATGATGCGGCCATCCCCTGCGCTTGCGCCGCCCATGGCCGGCATTCCCGATCGGGCCTACAACGCCGCCTGCGGCAAGTTGGCCAGCCAGTTGGGCATCAGCCTGGCGGCCGCCCGCCGCAAGGTGGATGTGAAAGCTTCCCAGCAAGGGCTGCGGGAGAGCGCCGACAAACTGGCCCTGGCCGAGCAGATGCTGGTCGACGCCCTCGGCAACGGCACCAACCACCACGAGCTACTCACCTCCCTGCTGGAGGCGGTGGGCAACGACGAGAACTTCATGGTTGAAGACTGAATCGTCGAAAACTGAATCGTCGAAGACTGACGCCCCGCCGGGTTGATCTCGCCCAGTCACTCTCAGCGGTTGCCGCCTGTGGAGTGCTCGAACAGCAGGTGGAAGCGCTGGCGATCGAGGTCGGCGAACACCGGAAGACAGCCGAAGCAGCGCTGGGCCAGCTCCCAACGCTCCTCGCGCTTGAGCATGGTTTCCAGCCGGTCCCGGGCCGGCAGCAGGTAGCGCACATCCCCGGCGGCATAGGCCAACTGGACGTCGGAAAGATCTTCAACCCGGCCCCAGTCGGAGCTCTGGGCCTGCTTGTCGAGCTCCACGCCCACCAGCTCCTGCACCACCTCCTTGAGGCCGTGGCGGGGGCTGTAGGTGCGACCCAGACGACTCGCCACTTTGGTGCAGAAAATCGGTGCCACCGTGATGCCGAGGTTTTCGGCCAGGGCGGCCACATCGAAGCGAGCGAAGTGGAACACCTTCTCGATCGCCGGGTTTTCCATCAGCGCCTGGAGCCGGGGCGCCTCGCTCTGGCCCCTGGCCAGACGGATGCAGCACACGTTGTCGTGGTCGTCGCAGATCTGCACCAGGCAGAGGCGATCACGGCCGTGGATCAGGCCCATGGCTTCGGTGTCCACCGCCAGGGCCCGCGCGCCGGCATACAGGGAGGCCCACTCCGCGTCGAGGTCAGCGTCGAAGACGGCGAAGCGGGCGGGTGCCGGCAAGTTGCTGGGAGCGGACGGGGCGGCCATGCAGAGGGGGCAAGTGCGTCCCCATGCTGGCAAGCCACGGCTCGCCGGGCCGGCGGCACAATGGAGCGATGGCCAACCTCGGCTCCACCCTGCTGCTCACCTTGCTCCTGGCCATCGGCCTGGTGTTCTTTTTGCGGGCCGCCAGCAAAGACCGCACCACCGTGGTGGACGTGCGCTCGTCGCGGCCGCCGCTGGAGGTACTGACCCGGCTTACCGAGTGGCTGCAGCAGCGCGGCTGGCAGACCGAATCGAGTGATCCGGAGCGGCGTCACCTGCGCTTCCGCGCCGAAGTCGCCGCCAGTCCCTGGCTGGCCGTGCTGCTGTCAGTGCTCGGGGCCGTAGGGGCCGCCTGCCTAGGGCTGGTGCTGAGGCAACTGCTGCCCCAGCTCGGTTGGTGGCCCCTGTTGCTGGCGCTGCTGGGCCCTGCGGCGGGTCTGATCTACCGCAACCGGGCGATGCGGGCCGAAACCCTGGAGCTGCGCCTGATCAGCCACGACAGCGCCACCGGCAGTGCCCTGCGGCTGCGGGCCCACCGCGACGAGCTGATCGCCCTCGAGCTGGAACTCGGCCCCCAGCTGGGCCTGTTCAGCGACGGCAAGCTGCTCAGCTCCCCCATCTAGCCCTTCCACCAGCCCTGCCATGGATCGACGTCGTTGGCTTGGTGCCGTCTTGCTCGGGGCCCTCACCCTGGGCGCCGCCGCCGCGGCCCAGGCCCCGCTGCTGGCCAACCCGGATCCTCTGACGGGCCCCCGCAGCCGGCTGAGCAAAAACTGGGTAGGCCAAGTCCCCTTGCCCAGCCGCACCGAAATCCTGGTACTGGCTGGCCATGCCGATTCCCAAGGCATCGGCGGGGCTGGTACGGCTGGCGCCGCAGTGGATCTGGCAGGGGCCCCCCCGATGCAGCGCGGCATCCGCGACGAGCTCTACTGGAACCTGCTCACCGCCAAGGCAGTGGTGGCCCTTGGGCAGCAGCGCGGCCTGGCGATCCGCTTCTACGACCCGCCCGTGCGCACGATCGCCGACGGCGATGACCCCCGCACCAACTGGAGCGTGGGCAAGGCCCATGCCGAAGCAGGCGGCTACGCCCTGGAGATTCACTACGACGCCTACGGCCCCGACGGGGTGGGATCGGGCCTGATCCCTCCGCTGCATCGCCCACCCAGCCGCCTCGACGAGAGCCTGGCGCACGCTTTTGGCCCCTACCCCCTCCTCTACCGCCAGGGCCTCGGGGCCCCCAGACGTGGGATTGCCATCCTGGAGATCGGCAAGCTGGAGGGCCGTCTGGAGGCGGCCCTGCGCAATCCCGGTAGCCGCGATGCGGCGATCGCTGCGATTGCCGAGCGGGTGGTGAGTGCGCTGCAGCAGGGCCTTGAGCCGGCGGGTTTGGCTCAGGAGCCAGCAGGTGTGGCGATCAATTCACCGCCTGATGGGGGGCGCAGCGCCCCACAAGCGAGCCGTCCTCCAACCAATTCTGGGGGCGAGTGAACAGGTCGGTGAGCAGGGCCTCGCGGCTGCCAGGTTCTGGCTGATAGCCGTATTCCCAGCGCACCAGCGGCGGTAGCGACATCAAAATCGACTCGGTGCGGCCATTGGTCTGCAAGCCGAAGATCGTGCCCCGGTCGAACACCAGGTTGAACTCCACATAGCGGCCACGGCGGTAGAGCTGGAAGTCGCGCTCGCGGGTGCCGAAGGGAGTGAACTGGCGCTTCTCGGCGATGGGCACATAGCTCGGCAGGAAGGCATTGCCGCAGGCGGACGCCAGCTGGAACAGCTGCTCCCAGCTCTGGCTCAACGCACCAACGGCCTGGCTGGCGGCCGCGGCCGGACCACTCGGGTCCTGGCCCTTGTAGAGCACGCCGCGTGGATCCTGGTAGTCGTAGAAGATGCCGCCCACACCACGGGTCTCGCCGCGGTGCTTCAGGAAGAAGTAGTCATCGCACCAGGGCTTGAACACCTGGTAATAGGCGGGGTTCACGCTGTCGCAGGCCCCCTTGAGGGTGCGGTGGAAATGTTGGGCGTCCTCCAGGAAGGGGTAGTACGGGGTGAGGTCGGCGCCGCCACCGAACCACCACACCGGGCCCGCCTCGAAATAGCGGTAGTTGAGGTGAACGGTGGGGATGTAGGGGTTGCGGGGGTGCAGCACCATCGAGGTGCCGGTGGCAAACCAGCGGTGGCCCTTGGCCTCGGGCCGCTGGCTCAGAATTGAGGGGGGCAGCTCGGAGCCCTCCACCTCGGAAAAGTTCACGCCGCCCTGCTCGAACACGCGGCCCTGCTTGATCACCCGTGAGCGGCCGCCGCCGCCCTCGGGGCGCACCCAGCTCTCCTCCTCAAAACGGCCCACGCCATCGAATTGCTCCAGACCGGCGCAGATGGAGTCCTGCAGGCCCATGAGCAGGGCCTTGGCTCGCTGGCGCGAATCGGCCGGCGGCGCCTCCAGGGCCAGCTCCTGCCCCTGGGGCTTCGAGGCCCGTCCGACCAGCTTGTTTTTGCCACGCGCCAGCAGGGCCTTGAGCATCGACAGTGCGCCGAAAGAGCGCCAGAAAGGTCTCACCCTTTCAGGCCACCCCCCACCCACACAAGTATTCGAGAGGGTCTGTCATGGCTTCGGCCATGGCCCCTAGGATCGCGGGCCTTGTTCGCAATCCCGATGGCTTCTGTGGAGCAGGCCCTTGCCGCCCTCAACGCCGTCCAGGATGCGGGCAGCGGGCGCAGCCTGATGGAGCTGGGCTGGATTCAGGAGCCCCGGCTGGAAGGCGGTCGAGCCGTGTTCCGGCTCGCCCTACCCGGCTTTGCCCAGAGCCAGCGCGACCGCATCGCCGCCGAGGCCCGGGCCGCCCTGCTTGCCCTCGACGGGGTGAACGACGTGCAGATCGAACTGGCCCAACCAGCCGGCGCCGCCCCGATCGGGGCGGCCGGCCATGGCGCGGGCGGCCAGGGACAAGTACCCGAACGCCAGGCCATCCCGGGCGTGCACCAGGTGATCGCCGTCAGCAGCGGCAAGGGCGGCGTGGGCAAGAGCACGGTTGCCGTCAACCTGGCCTGCGCCTTGGCCGCCTCCGGACTGAGGGTTGGCCTGCTGGATGCCGACATCTACGGCCCCAACGCCCCAACCATGCTGGGAGTGGCTGACCGCACCCCTGAGGTGCGCGGCGAAGGTGCCCATCAGGTGCTCACCCCCATCGAGACCTGTGGAATCGCCATGGTGTCGATGGGACTCCTGATCCAGGACAACCAACCGGTGATCTGGCGGGGTCCGATGCTCAACGGCATCATTCGCCAATTCCTCTATCAAGTGGAGTGGGGCGAGCGGGATGTGCTGATCGTGGATCTGCCGCCCGGCACCGGTGACGCCCAGCTCACCATCGCCCAGGCCGTGCCGATGGCCGGGGCGATCATCGTCACCACCCCGCAGCAGGTGTCCCTCGCCGATGCCCGGCGCGGCCTGGCGATGTTCCTGCAGATGGGGGTGACCGTGCTGGGCGTGGTCGAAAACATGAGCGTCTTCATTCCGCCGGATGCTCCCGACAAGCGCTACGCCCTGTTTGGCAGCGGCGGCGGGGCCCGCCTGGCGGAAGAAGCCGGCGTCCCCCTGCTGGCCGAATTGCCCCTGGAGATGCCGGTGAGGGAAGGCGGCGATAGCGGCCGTCCCGTGGTGCTCAGCCATCCCGACTCGGCCAGCGCCCAAGCCTTCCTGGGCCTGGCCCAGCGCATCGGAGCCACCCACCTGGTGCCAGCCTGACTCCGATGCTGGGCCAGTGGGGACGGCGAAAAAATCGATTCTTCAGCGGCCAGGGTCGGAAGAAGAGCCCTCTGGCCGAGGTCGACCTGATCCTCTGGGGGATCCCCTTGGCCATGGTGGCGCTGGCTGGGATCCTGATCGCCAGCACCCAGCGCCAGGCGGATTACGCCGATTGGTACCAGCACTGGGTGACGGCTGCGGTGGGCATGGTGGTGGCCCTGCTGCTGGCGCGACTGCCACTGGAGCGCCTGATCCCCTGGAAATGGCCGATCTACGGCGCCATGGTGGCCAGCCTCATCGCCGTGCGGATCGTGGGCACCAGCGCCCTAGGGGCCCAGAGCTGGATCAACATTGGTGGCTTCTACGTTCAGCCTTCGGAATTCGCCAAGGTGGGTGCCATCCTGCTGCTGGCCGGCGTGTTGGCAAGGCACCCGGTGGATCGACCGGTCGATCTGGTGCGGCCCGTTGGTCTCATTAGTGTGCCGTGGCTGCTGGTGTTCGTGCAGCCCGACCTGGGCAGCTCTCTGGTGTTTGGAGCCGTGCTGCTGGTGATGCTGTTCTGGGCCGGGATGCCCGGGGCCTGGTTGATCCTGCTGCTCTCTCCCCTGGTGGCGGCCATCGTGGCCGGCACCCTGCCCTGGCTTCTGCTGGGCTGGATTCCGCTGATGGGCTGGCTGGCCTGGAAGAGCCTGCCCTGGAAACGGGTGGCCCTGGCCATCAGCCTGGCGGTGCAAGGGGTGTTCGCGGTGGCGACCCCGTGGCTGTGGGAACACGGGCTGCGGCCCCACCAACGGGCTCGCCTCACCCTGTTTCTTGATCCTGCCCAGGATCCCCTCGGTGGCGGCTACCACCTTCTGCAGAGCACCGTGGGCATCGGCTCGGGCCAGATCTGGGGCACGGGGCTGATGAATGGCTCCCTCACCAAGCTGCGCTTCATCCCCGAGCAGCACACCGATTTCATCTTCAGCGCCCTCGGCGAGGAAACCGGCTTTCTTGGCTCAGTGCTGGTGGTGGCTGGGTTTGTGCTGCTGATGTGGCGCCTGCTGCGGATCGCCGGACGGGCCCGCACGGACTACGAAGCGCTGGTCGTGGTGGGAATCGGCGCGATGCTGATGTTTCAGGTGGTCATCAACATCAACATGACGATCGGCCTGGGACCGATCACCGGCATCCCGTTGCCCTGGCTCAGCTACGGACGTTCCGCCATGCTCGTCAACTTCATCTCCCTTGGCCTGTGTGCCTCCGTGGCACGCCGGGGCCGCATCTCCCAGGGGCGCTGGTGAGCCTGGCCGACCTGCGACGCTGCCTCGCCGAGGGCGTGCCGGCGGGTGGCGGCAGCGAAGACACCGTGCGGCGCCAGTGGTGGGCAGCCTTGGCCACCCTGCAGGACGATTTCCTGCTGCACAGCCAGCCCCTCGACGGACTGTGGCTGGCCGCCCCCCTGCCCGCGCTCTACGAACCGGCCCTCGTGCAGCAGCTCCAGGGCTGGGTGTGGGCCCCGCGCGAACTGGACGACTTGCTACCCGGCTCCGCACCACTGCTGCCCGGAACGGGCAGGGCAGCCAGCACGGGTGGCTTCCAGCGGCTGGTGCTGGAGGAGGAGGACGGCACCGATCCACTGCTGCTGGTGATCACCCCCCAGCTGCAGGTGGCGCTCTGCCTGGATGGCCCGCCCGAAGGCCGGCGCCTGATCGTGCGCTTCGACCCGGCAGCGCTTTCGGAAGCACTGCGGCTGATCCACGAACGGCTGCTGGCCCGCGACCCGGAAGCCTCATCAGCCCTGCGCAGCGCCCTGCAACGGCTGGGCCCCCTGCGCAGCGACGACCAGCTGGGGCTTCGGTTCTGGCCGCGGATGGGCGAACGGCTGGCCGCGATGGCCCCCAGCCTCACCCTGCAACCCCTGGTGCACGGCGGCACAGGCCGGGATAGCCCCGGCGGCGACACCCCCCGGGCCATCAGCAGCGAACTGGCCCTGCTGGAGGCCCTCACCCACGAGGTGCGCACGCCGCTGGCCACGATTCGCACCCTGATCCGCTCTTTGCTGCGGCGCGGTGATCTCTCACCCGTGGTGCGCCAGCGCCTGGAGCAGATCGACGGCGAATGCAGCGAGCAGATTGACCGATTTGGGTTGATCTTTCTGGCGGCTGAACTGCAGCGCCAACCGGGCGGCGAGACCCCCCTCGAGAATCACGCCCTGGCCCGCACCGACCTCAGCCAGGTGCTGCGCCAACACCAGGAGCTGTGGCAGCGGCAGCTGGCCCGCCGGGGCCTGGAGCTGGCGCTGGAGATCGCCGACGGCCTATCGCCGGTGCTGAGCGATCCGGCCCGCCTGGAAACCACGCTGGGCGGCCTGATCGATCGGTTCAGCCGCGGCCTGCCCAGCGGCAGCCGCGTCACCGTGAGCCTGCTGCCAGCGGGCTCACGGCTGAAGCTGCAACTCAGCAGCGAGGGCCACCGCCCGGAGGAGAGCGCCGCCGCAGAAGACGATGAACAGCGGGAGTTGGTGGGTCCGGTGCTGAGCTGGAACCCCGCCACCGGCAGCCTGCAGCTCAGCCGCCAGGCCACGCAGCGGCTGTTCCATCGCCTCGGCGGCCGCCTGACGGAACGCAGCGGCAGCGGCCTCACCGTGTTCTTTCCCGTGTGCTGAGGATCCGACGGGAGACGCCGTTTGTTGACGGGTGTGAAGACTGCAGCAGAAGCCGGGATGGGGCTAAAAACACGGTGCTAGCTTCCGGCTGAAACGATCCAAAGCCATGGCAGCTACGGCGCTCAGCGGTCAACTCCCGAAGTACATCGGCAGCACCGGCGGCCTGCTGAACTCCGCCGAGACCGAGGAGAAATACGCCATCACCTGGACCAGCCCCAAGGAACAGGTGTTTGAGCTGCCCACCGGTGGCGCCGCCCACATGAACGCGGGCGAAAACCTGATGTACTTCGCCCGCAAGGAGCAGTGCCTGGCGCTCGGCACCCAGCTGCGCACCAAGTTCAAGCCCCGGATCGAGGACTACAAGATCTACCGGATTTTCCCCGGCGGCGACACCGAGTTCCTGCACCCCAAAGACGGCGTCTTCCCCGAGAAGGTGAACGAAGGCCGCGCCATGGTGGGGCATAACCCCCGCCGGATCGGTGCCAACCCCAATCCCGCCAACCTCAAGTTCACGGGCATGAACACCTTCGACGCCTGAGCTGCGCCGATCAGCTCCTATAAAGGCGGGGCCAGGCGCCCCGTTTTTTTTGCCTGCCCGCCCGATGCCCAGCCCCGATCGCGATGGCCTTGCCAAGCAGGCGTTCCTCGAGGCGGCGGCGGCTGGCAACAGCTTCATTCCCCTGTGGAAGCGCTGGCCCGCCGACCTGGAAACGCCACTCACCACCTGGCTGAAGGTGGGCGCCAGCCACGACCACGGCGTGTTGCTGGAGTCGGTGGAGGGGGGTGAGCAAATCGGCCGCTGGAGCTTCGTGGTCAGCGACCCCCTCTGGACCCTCACCAGCCGCGGGGATCGCTCGGAGCGCCGCTGGCGCGACGGCCGCTGTGAGCCGTTGCAGGGCAACCCCTTCACCCTGCTGCGCCAGTGCCTGGAGCCCCTCACCAGCGCCCCGATCCCGGGGTTGCCGCCGGTGGGGCAGCTGTTCGGCTTCTGGGGCTATGAGCTGATCCGCTGGATCGAGCCGAGCGTGCCGGTGCACCAAGCCCCGGAGGGTGCTCCGCCGGATGGCTGCTGGATGCTGGCCGACAGCCTGCTGGTGTTCGACCAGGTGAAGCGCCAGATCACGGCCGTGGCCTATGCCGACCTGAGCAGCGGCCAGGATCCTCAGGCCGCCTACGCCGCCGCCACCGCCCGCATCGCCACCCTGGAGGAGCGCATGCATGGGCCCCTGCCGGACAGCGTCACCCCCCTGCGCTGGCATGACGCCAGCGCCCGTGAAATCGCCAGCGACCTCACCACGCGCAGCAACGTGGGCCAGGCCGCCTTCGAAGCCGCCGTGCACCGTGGCGCAGAGCACATCGAAGCGGGCGACGTCTTTCAGCTGGTGCTGAGTCAGCGGCTGGAAACCCGCATCGAGAGCGATCCGTTCGAGCTTTACCGCAGCCTGCGGATGGTGAACCCGTCGCCCTACATGGCGTTCTTCAACTTCGGCGGCTGGTACCTGATCGGCTCGAGCCCCGAAGTGATGGTGAAGGCCGAACCCACCGCAAATGGGGCCGTCAAAGCCTCCCTGCGGCCGATCGCCGGCACCCGCCCGCGCGGCGCCGATGAGACCGAAGACCTCGCCTTGGAGGCCGACCTGCTGGCCGATCCCAAGGAACGGGCCGAGCACGTGATGCTGGTGGATCTGGGCCGCAACGACCTGGGCCGCGTCTGCCAGCCCGGCAGCGTGAAGGTGAGCGACCTGATGGTGATCGAGCGCTATTCCCACGTGATGCACATCGTCAGCCAGGTGGAGGGGCTGCTGGCGGAGGGGCAAACGGTGTGGGACCTGCTGATGGCCTCGTTCCCTGCCGGCACGGTGAGCGGCGCTCCCAAGATCCGCGCCATGCAGCTGATCCATGCCCTGGAGCCGGATGCCCGCGGCCCCTATTCCGGGGTGTATGGCGGCGTCGATCTGGCCGGCGCCCTCAACACCGCCATCACCATCCGCACCATGGTGGTGCTGCCCGATCCCGAGGGGGGCTGGCGGGTGCAGGTGCAGGCCGGCGCCGGCGTGGTGGCCGATTCCAAGCCCGAAGCCGAATACCAGGAAACCCTCAACAAGGCCCGCGGCATGTTGAAGGCCTTGGCCTGTCTACTCCCGGCCCAGCCATGAGCACAGCCCTGCTGCTGAAGGGTTTTGAAGTGGAGCTGTACACCGGCCGGGCCGACGGCACGGTGGTGGGCTGCTCCGCCGAGGCGGCGGCGGCCCTGGAGGGCTTCGTGACCGAGCCGGACCACCGCAACCTCGAATACATCACCCCACCGGATGCCAGCTACGCCCGCCAGCTGCAGCTGCTGCTCGAGCCGCGCCAGCGGCTGCGCCAGTGGCTGGCCGGCCGCGATCTCACCCTGCTGCCCGGCAGCACCCTGAGCCTGGGCGACAGCCACCGCTTCGAGCGCTCCGACCCCACCAACCCGTACCACGGTTACATCGAAACCACCTACGGCACCAAGGTGGTGACCGCCAGCGTGCACATCAACCTGGGGCTGAACGCCATGGAGCCCCTGTTTGCCGGGCTGCGGCTGCTGCGCTGCGAGGCGGCCCTGCTGCTGGCCCTCAGTGCCAGCTCACCCTTCCTCGACGGGGTGGCCACCGGTGCCCACTCCCAGCGTTGGCTGCAGTTCCCGCTGACGCCCGCGGATGTGCCGCTGTTTGTGGACCACCAGCACTACATCCGCTGGATGGACCAGCAGCTGGAGCTGGGCACGATGCAGAACGTGCGCCACCTCTGGACCTCGGTGCGGCCCAACGGTGACAACCGGCCCCACGACCTCAACCGGCTGGAGATCCGCATCTGCGATCTGGTGACCGATCCGCTGGTGTTGCTGGCCATCACGGCCTACGCCGAACTGCGCCTGCAGCAGTTGCTGCGCGACCCGAAGCGCTACGACCCACTGCAGGCCAGCTGCCTCAGCCCAGCCGAACTGGCCGAGCTGGCGGATGCCAACGACCGCGCCGCTGCACGCTCCAGCCTCGACGCCTCCTTGACGCACTGGCGCGACGGAGCGCCGGTGATCGCCCGCCACTGGCTGCGCGAACAACTGGCAGAGCTGGCCCCCCTGGCAGCCGAACGAGACCTGGCCCCCGTGCTGGCCCCGCTGGAGACCGTGCTCAACAACGGCAATCAAGCCATGCGCTGGCTGGCGGGTCAGGGGGCCGGCCTCTCCATCAGGGACCTGCTCAGCTGGGAGATCCAGGCGATGGCCGACCAGGAAACAGCCCTGCTGGAGGCAACTGGACTGCTGGACGCAACTGGAACAGTCGGAGGGCCGGGTCCTTTGGGATGATCATGGATCCACGTGCTGCCGATCCGGCTTCCATGCGGCAGTCCATGCCCACCCCGCCCACCTCGCAACGGGTCACCCGCCTGCTGGGCGAGCGCCTGGAGCTGGTCGAAGACCTGTGGGAAACCGTGCTGCGCAGCGAATGCCCGCCCGGGCAGGCGGAGCGGCTGCTGCGCCTGAAACACCTCAGCGACCCCAGCGAGGGGGAGGAGAGCACCGGCGGCGATGCCAGCAGCGCGATCGTGCAGCTGATCCGGGACATGGATCTGGCCGAAGCGATCGCCGCGGCCCGGGCGTTCTCCCTCTATTTCCAACTGGTCAACATTCTCGAGCAGCACATCGAGGAGGACAGCTACCTCGACAGCCTCAAGAACCAGGAGAGCTGCAACAGCGACCCCTTCCTGCCGGCGCTGGCGAACCAGACCGACCCCGCCACCTTCCGCCAACTGTTCGAGCGGCTGCGCAGCCTGAATGTGCCTCCAGCCCAGCTGGAAAACCTGCTGCGCACCCTTGACCTGCGGCTGGTGTTCACGGCCCACCCCACCGAGATCGTGCGCCACACGGTGCGGCACAAGCAGCGGCGGGTGGCCACCCTCATCCAGAAGCTTGAGCAGGGCAGCGGCCTCAACAGCCTGGAGCGCCACAGCCTGCGGCTGCAGCTGGAGGAAGAGATCCGGCTGTGGTGGCGCACCGACGAACTGCATCAGTTCAAACCCACGGTGCTCGACGAGGTCGACTACGCCCTGCACTACTTCCAGCAGGTGCTCTTCGATGCCATGCCCCAGCTGCGCGATCGGATTCGCACCGCCCTGAAGGTCAGCTACCCCGACGTGGAGCCGCCGCGGGATGCGTTTTGCACCTTCGGCTCCTGGGTCGGTTCCGACCGGGACGGCAACCCCTCGGTGACCCCAGACATCACCTGGCGGACCGCCTGCTACCAGCGGCAGCTGATGTTGGAGCGCTATGTGAAGGCGGTGACGGAGCTGCGCGACCAGCTCAGCATCTCGATGCAGTGGAGCCAGGTGAGCCCAGCCCTGCTCGAATCGCTGGAGATGGACCGGCTGCGCTTCCCCGAGATCTACGAGGAACGGGCGGCCCGCTACCGACTCGAGCCCTACCGGCTCAAGCTCACTTACACCCTGGAACGGCTGCGGCTGACCCACCAGCGCAACCAACAGCTGGCCGATGCGGGCTGGGAATCCCCCTGTGACGGCAGTGCCCCGCCGCCGCCGATGGGCGGCAGCTTGACGCCCCCCGCCTCCCAGGAGCTGCACTACAGCACGGTTGATGAGTTTCGCAACGACCTGGAGCTGATCCAGGACAGCCTCGAAGGCACCGGCCTCAGCTGCGAGTTGCTGCAGCACCTGATCAGCCAGGCCCAGATCTTCGCCTTCTGCCTGGCCAGCCTCGACATCCGCCAGGAGAGCACCCGCCACAGCGACGCCCTCGACGAACTCAGCCGCTACCTGCAGCTGCCCGTGCCCTACGGGGAGATGGACGAGCAGCAACGGGTGGAGTGGCTGCTCACGGAGCTGCAGACCCGTCGGCCCCTGCTGCCGCCCGCGGCCCAGTGGAGCGCTGCCGCAGCGGAAACCTTTGCGGTGTTCCGCATGCTCCAGCGGCTGCAGCAGGAATTCGGCTCCCGCATCTGCCGCACCTATGTGATCTCGATGAGTCACACGGTGTCCGACCTGCTGGAGGTGCTGCTGCTGGCCAAGGAGGCCGGCCTGGTGGACCCGATGGCCCAACGGGCTGGCTTGCTCGTGGTGCCGCTGTTTGAAACGGTCGAAGATCTCCAGGGGGCCCCGGCGGTGATGGGCACCCTGTTCCGCCATCCCTTCTACCGGGCGTTGCTGGCCAGCGACGGCGGCCAGCCCCTGCAGGAAGTGATGCTGGGCTACTCCGACAGCAACAAGGATTCCGGCTTCCTCTCCAGCAACTGGGAGATCCACAAGGCCCAGATCGCCCTGCAGCGGCTGGCCATCGAACACGGCGTTGCCCTGCGCATCTTCCACGGCCGCGGTGGCTCGGTGGGCCGGGGCGGCGGACCTGCCTACCAGGCGATCCTGGCCCAGCCCGGCGGCACCCTCAGCGGCCGGATCAAGATCACCGAGCAGGGCGAGGTGCTGGCCTCGAAGTACTCCCTGCCGGAGCTGGCGCTCTACAACCTGGAAACGGTCACCACCGCCGTGCTGCAGAACAGCCTGGTGAGCACCCCCGTCGACGACACCCCCAGCTGGAATGACCTGATGGGCCGGCTGGCGGCCCGCTCCCGCGACCACTACCGGGCCCTGGTGCATGACAATCCCGACCTGGTGGCCTTCTTCCAGCAGGTGACGCCGATCGAAGAGATCAGCAAGCTGCAGATCTCCAGCCGCCCGGCCCGCCGCAAAGGTGGCGCCAAAGACCTCTCAAGCCTGCGGGCCATTCCCTGGGTGTTCGGCTGGACCCAGAGCCGCTTCCTGCTGCCCAGTTGGTTTGGGGTGGGGGCCGCCCTGCAGGAGGAGCTCCACCAGGACCCCGGCCAAATGGAGCTGCTGCGGCTGCTGTACCAGCGCTGGCCGTTTTTCCGCATGCTGATCTCCAAGGTGGAGATGACCCTCTCCAAGGTGGATCTGGATCTGGCCCACCACTACGTGCAGGCCCTGGGCCGCAGCGAACATCACGAGGCCTTTGAGCACATCTTCCAGGTGATCGCTGCCGAATTCGTGCTCACCCGGGATCTGGTGCTGGCGATCACCGGCCACAGCCGGCTCCTGGATGGCGATCCGGCGCTGCAGCTGTCGGTGGATCTGCGCAACCGCACGATCATTCCCCTGGGCTTCCTGCAGGTGGCCCTGCTGCGGCGGCTACGCGATCAAAACCGCCAACCGCCCATGAGCGAAGCGACCGCCGCCGCCAGCGACGATGGCCGCACCTACAGCCGCAGCGAACTGCTGCGGGGGGCCCTGCTCACCATCAACGGCATTGCCGCGGGCATGCGTAACACCGGCTGAACCCAAACCTGGAATCCCTCTTGCTTCCCTTTCGCAGCCAGCCCCCAGCCCCGCGCCTGCGGGAGGGCTATCGCCTGCTGGCCGATGGGCTGCCCAGCGCCGACGCCCTCAACCGGCTGCTGCTGGCTAGCGGGGATCGGCCCCGCGCGGCCGACCGCTGGCAGCGGGTGCTGGAGCGCAGCCTCTGGCACCTGGGGGTGGAAGCGCCCGATGGGCGACTGGTGGGCTTCGTGCGGGCCACCAGTGATCTAGCCCTCAACGCCAACCTCTGGGACCTCTGTGCCGATCCAGCCGAACCTGGCCAGGGCGAGATCCTGGCGGTGCTGGTGCATGGCGCCCTGGGCCGGCTGCGCCGGGAGCTGGCGGGGTGCAGCATTTCCCTCTCCGCACCGCCGGAAGCCCTCACGGCCCTAGAGCGCTATGGCTTTGCCGTGGATCCCGGCGGCATTCGGGCGATGGGGCTGCGACTGGAGAACTAGCGCCCACAAAAAACCCCCGCGCCGAGGCTTGGGCTGCCGGGGGCGCTGGGGGCTAGTGGGGTGACGAGCATGGAGGGACTCGAACCCCCGACCCTCAGAACCGGAATCTGATGCTCTATCCAACTGAGCTACATGCCCAAGGCCGAACCCCGGTGGGTCTACCTTAACCGCTCACCGCGTCTGACCCATCCGGCTGCACCGCCTGGAGCTGCTGCGTTTTCGCAATATCAGTCGACTGGAGCTGGCCCTGGAGGCTCCCCGGCTGCTGGTGATCGGTGCCAACGGCGAAGGCAAATCCAATCTGCTCGAGGCGGTGGAGTTGCTCGGTTGCCTGCGCTCCCACCGCACCGGCAGCGACCGCGACCTGATCCAGCACGGGGAGTCGAGCAGCCAGGTGCGAGCCGCCACCGGCAACGGTGATCTGCTGCAGCTCAACCTGCGCCGCAGCGGCGGGCGCACCGCCCAGCGCAATGGCAAGCTGCTCGAGCGCCAGCTCGACCTGTTGGGCTCCCTGCGCTGTGTGGGCTTCAGTGCCCTCGACCTGGAGCTGGTGCGAGGCGAACCGGCCGTTCGCCGCCAGTGGCTGGACCGGGTGGTGCTGCAACTGGAGCCCGTCTATGGCGACCTGCTGAGCCGCTATGGCCGGCTGCTGCGCCAACGCAGCCAGCTGCTGCGGCGCGGCCTGGGCGGCGGCACGCTGCAGGCCCTGCTTGACACCTTCGATCTGCAGATGGCCGTGATCGGCACCCGACTGCACCGGCGCCGCTTCCGGGCCATCCAGCGCCTGGAGCCCCTGGCGGCAGCCTGGCAGCAACGGCTGAGCGGCGGTCGCGAACAGCTGCAGCTGCACTACCAGAGCGGCACCGCGTTCAGTGGCGAGGACGCGGAAGAGCCCTGGCGCCAGGCCCTGCTCGCCCAATTGCAGCAGCAGCGCAGCGAGGAGCTGCGTCTGGGCCAGTGCACGGTGGGCCCCCACCGCGACGAACTGGGGCTGAGCCTGGCCGAGCAACCGGCGCGCCGCTACGGCTCAGCAGGCCAGCAGCGCACCCTGGTGCTGGCCCTCAAGCTGGCCGAACTGGAACTGGTGGGCACGGTGCTGGGGGAGCCCCCCCTACTGCTGCTCGACGATGTGCTGGCCGAACTCGATCCGGTGCGACAACAACTGCTGCTGGAGGCCGTGGGCGAGGGCCACCAGTGCCTGGTGAGCGCCACCCACCTGGGAGCCTTCAGCGGCGGCTGGCAGGCCCAGAGCCAGGTGGTGCAGATGCGCGCCGGGTTGCTGGAGGGGGGCGGAGAGCGTGCAGCAGAGTCCTAGGCACTTTGACCGGTCCCACCACGTATGGTGGTCGACTTGTCGATCGGATTCGATGACCCAGACCCTGCCCTGCCTCCACCCGAACCCGGGATGGACTGAGGCCACCGCAGCGACCAACCCAGCTGCCCCCCTCCCCCACCAGGTTTCCGATACGGTCGGGAAACACTGCATCCTCGAGCTCTACGGCTGCGACAGCGACCGTCTCGACGACGAAGCTTTCCTCAGGGACACCATCACCGCAGCAGCGAAGCGTGCCGGTGCCACCCTGCTCAATCTGATCACCCACCGTTTCGAACCCCAGGGCGTCACGGGGCTGGCCCTGCTGGCCGAGTCGCACATCTCGATCCACACCTGGCCCGAATCGGGCTATGCCGCGGTGGATGTGTTCACCTGCGGCGACCACACCATGCCCGAGAAGGCCTGCGCTGTGCTCGCCGAGGAGCTTGCCGCGAACGACCACAAGCTCACCAGCTTCCGTCGCGAAACGCCGTCAGCCATCGCCGGCAGTCCGCGTGATCCGTTGCAGGAGCAGGCTTTCACCGCTGCGGTGACCCTCTGAGGGTGAGCTTCTGAGGTCGGGCCTGGTGAATCGGATCCGCTCAACCGGGGCGCTGGGCTGATGCCAGCTCCCTGTTGAGCTTGCCGCTCACCAACCCTTCCAGATCCAGCCCCACGGCGCTGAAGCCCAACGCCAGAAAGGCCGCCACCAGCTCCTGCCGGGGGGTGGCCTCAGCCCAGAGGCTCAGGGCCTCTGCCAGCTGATCGGCCGGCAACTCGATGCGGGCCGTCTGGCCCTGGGAGCGCACCCGCACCTGGGGCCAGCCGGCAGCCAGCAGCCAGGCCTCGGCCGCCGCCACCCGCTGCAACCGCTCCGCCGTGATCGGCTCGCCATAGGGGAACCGCGACGCCAGGCAGGGCTGGGCCGGCTTGTCCCACCAGGGCAGCCCCAGGGCCCGCGACAGTTGGCGCACCCCAGCCTTATCGAGGCCGACTTCGGCCAAGGGGGAGCGCACGCCGAACTCCCGGGCGGCCTGGATGCCGGGCCGGTGGTCGCCGAGGTCGTCGGCATTGACGCCATCGACCACGGTCGCCCCCGCCCCACCCGCCGCCGCCGCAATCGGCGCGAGCAGCCGGTGCAGCTCCCGCTTGCAGGCGTAACAGCGCTGCTCGGGATTGCTGGCATAGGCCGGATCCTCCAGCTCCGCCGTGGCGATCTCCCGATGCTCCAGATGCAGCCAGGCCGCCTGGGCCGCGGCCTCAGCCCGCAGATGGGGGGCCAGGGCGGGTGACACCCCAGTGATCGCCAGGGCCGCCTCGCCCCGCTGCTCCACGGCCAGGGCCGCCACCAACGCACTGTCGACGCCACCGGAATAGGCCACCACCACCTGATCGAGGGACGCCAGCTGCTGGCGCAGGGCGGCCAGAGCTCCATCCAGCGGCGGCGGCAGCGGTTCAAGCAGGGAAAAGTGCATCAAGCCCCGAATCCAACCCCGATCCTGGCAACCCCAACCCAACAGCGCCGGTAACATCGCCCCATGAGCAGCACCCAGACGCCGCAGCGGGGTACGGGCCGGGGCATCGGCATCCGCACGGCGGCCGGCAGCGATGAGCGGGCCCATGGCCAGCTGCATGTGTATGACGGCGACGGCAAGGGCAAGAGCCAGGCCGCCCTGGGAGTGGTGCTCCGCACGATTGGCCTGGGCATCTGCGAGCAGAAACGCACCCGGGTGTTGCTGCTGCGCTTCCTCAAGGGGCCCGGCCGGGCCTACGACGAAGACGCCGCCATCGAGGCCCTGCAGCAGGGCTTTCCTCACCTGATCGACCAAGTGCGCACCGGCCGCGGTGAGTTCTTCAGCGCCGAGGAGGCTACCAAATTCGACCGGCAGGAAGCCCAGCGGGGCTGGGACATCGCCAAGGGCGCCATCGCCAGCGACCTCTACTCCGTGGTGGTGCTCGACGAGCTCAACCCGGTGCTCGATCTGGGGCTGCTGGACATCGACGATGTGGCTCGCACCCTGGCGGCCAAACCCGCCGGCATGGAAGTGATCTGCACCGGCCGCGGCGCCCCCCGCCCCCTGGTGCAGCTGGCCGACTTGCACTCGGAGATGCGGGCCCACCAAGGGCCCGGTGGTCTGGATGGCGTGGAGATCTACACCGGTGAGGGCAAAGGCAAATCCACCAGTGCCCTGGGCAAGGGGCTCCAGGCCATCGGCCGGGGCATCTCCCAGGACAAGAGCCACCGGGTGCTGATCCTGCAATGGCTCAAAGGCGGCGCCGGCTACACCGAAGACGCCGCGATTGCCGCCCTGCGCGAGAGCTATCCCCACCTGGTGGATCATCTGCGCTCCGGGCGCGACGCGATTGTGTGGCGCGGCCAACAGCAGCCGATCGACTACATCGAAGCCGAGCGGGCCTGGGAGATCGCCCGGGCGGCGATTTCGAGCGGCCTCTACAAAACGGTGATCCTCGATGAGATCAACCCCACGGTGGATCTCGAGCTGCTGCCGGTGGAGCCGATCGTGCAGACGCTGCTACGCAAGCCCGCCGAAACCGAGGTGATCCTCACCGGCCGCTGCAAAAATCGGCCCGCCTACTTCGACCTGGCCTCCGTGCACTCCGAGATGGTGTGCCACAAGCACTACGCCGAGCGCGGCGTCGACCTCAAGCGCGGGGTGGATTACTGAGCGGCACGGTCAAGGCCCCAGGGCCCCAACCGGCACCACAGCAATCCCATCGCGCCGCCGGTAGCCATAGCCAGAGCCGCACACCACCGCCAGAAAGGCAGGGCTGCCGGTGCGGCTTGTATCGATCTGGCTGCGGAAACGCAGCAGCGCGGCTGCAGCCTGGTCCACCTGGGATGGACCGAGCTTGACCTCAAGCGCCCCCCAGCGACCATCGCGAAACTGCACGATGGCATCCACTTCGCGGCCACTCTTGTCGCGGTAGTGGAACACCTCGCCATCCAGCGCCTGACTCAGCACGCGCAGATCACGGATCACAAGCGACTCAAACAGCAGCCCAAGCCACTCAAGGTCCTGCAGCAGTCGCTCAGGGCTGCCGCCCAGGGCTGCCACCGCCAGCGAAGGATCGCAGAAATGGCGCCGCGGGGCCTGACGCAGGGCGGTTTTGGAGCGCAGATGGGGCTGCCAGGCGGGCTGATGTTCGATCACCATCAGGCGCTCGAGGGCCTGCAGGTGCTCCGCCACCGTGCGCGGATCGAGGGGGCCATCGGCGCCACCGGCATCAGCAGCCAGGGTGGAGAGACTCACCTCGGTGGCCACGTTGCGTGCCAGCGAGCGCAACAGTGCTCCCAGCCGCTGGGGATCGCGCCGGCGACCATCCAGGCGCTGCACATCCACCTGCCGCACCTGCTCGAGGTAGTCGCGGGCACTGCGGCAGGCGGCCTGCAGGGGTCGCTCCAACTGGGCAGGCCACCCACCGCGACAGATGAGTGCGCTCAGCTCGGCAATGGTGATACCGGGATCAGCGCAGTGGGGGGCTTCTCCAGCCAGCAGAGCCGCCAATGACACGGTGCCAACACCGGCGCCGCTCTCCAGCAGGGTCATCGGCCGCAACCGCAGAAAGGCAAATCGGCCAGCTCCGGTGTGCCGCAACGCATCGTCTGCCGGCACCGCCGAGCCGGTGAGCACAAACTGCCCGGGTGCCGCCGCCGCATCCGCGGCCCGCCGCACGTGATTCCAGAGGCTGGGCTCCACCTGCCATTCATCCAGCAGCCGCGGCCTGGAGCCGGCCAGCACCAGCGCCGGATCCACCGCTAGGGCTTGACGGGCAGCGGCATCCACATCCAACAACACCGCCGATGCGGCCAGCTGCTGGGCCATGCGGGTCTTTCCGCAAGCCTTGGGCCCTTCGATCACCACCGCACCGCTGGCCTGCAGGCAGAGCTGGAGTTCCGCATCGGCGATGCGCGGGCGATAGCCGGAAGCCATGGCGCGCAGCCGCCAATGCGTATTTTGGCGCAAGCTTAATGCATGTTTTGGCGAGCTTCCGATGCTGGAAATGGCTGCCCGCGACAGCTCCTGTGCCGAGGCCTAGTAGCGCGGCACGCTGGGATCCACCTCCAGGCTCCAGGCGTCGATGCCACCGGCCACATTGATGCCCTCGATGCCGTGGCGCTTGAGGGCGATCAGGGCCTTGGCGCTGCGGCCGCCCAACTTGCAGTGGGCATACAGGGTCTTGCCAGCGGCCAGTTGCTGGATGCGCTCCACGGCGGTGCCATTTTCAATCTGATCCAGCGGGATCAGTGTGGCGCCAGGGATCACGGCGATCTCAGCTTCAGGCGGGTTGCGCACGTCGATCAGCACCAGGCCGGAGGTGTCGCCATCGAGCAGCGCTTTGAGCTCGGTGGCGCTGATGCTCTCCACCGAGCCCGCCTCTTCCTGGCCAGGGGCGGTGCCGCCCACGCCGCAGAACTCCTGGTAGTCGATCAGCTTGTCGATCACCGGCCGCTCGGGGTTGGGCCGCAGCTTCAGCTCCCGGAACTTCATGCCCAGGGCATCAAACAACAGCAGGCGACCGCTGAGGGTGGTACCGATGCCGGTGATGATCTTCACCGCTTCGGTGGCCTGGATCACGCCGATGATCCCGGGCAGCACGCCCACCACGCCGCCCTCGGCGCAGGAGGGCACCATGCCCGGCGGCGGCGGCTCGGGGAACAGATCGCGGTAGTTGGGGCTTTCGGCATCCAGGTTGAACACCGTGGCCTGGCCCTCGAAGCGGAAGATCGAGCCGTACACGTTGGGCTTGCCCAGCAGCACGCAGGCGTCGTTCACCAGGTAGCGGGTGGGGAAGTTGTCCGTGCCGTCGCAAACGATGTCGTAGGGCCGGATGATCTCCAGGGCGTTGTCGCTGGTGAGGGCCGTTTCATAGAGATCCACCTGGCAGTGGGGGTTGATCTCGAGAATGCGGGCCTTGGCCGATTCGATCTTGGGCTTGCCCACCCAGCTGGTGCCATGGATCACCTGGCGCTGCAGGTTGGAGTGATCCACCACGTCGAAATCGACGATGCCGATCCGGCCCACGCCGGCCGCGGCCAGATACAACAGCAAAGGCGAGCCCAGGCCGCCGGTGCCCACGCACAGCACCGAGGAAGCCTTGAGCCGCTTCTGCCCCTCCATGCCCACCTCGGGCAGGATCAGGTGCCTGGCAAAACGGGCCACCTCATCGGGGCTGAGCTGAACGCCGCTGGTATCGGGGGGAAGCATGGCCGCTGGGATCAGCTCTCCATTCTCCATGGCAAGCGCTGGGGCTGGGCGGGCGACTCCGGCAACCACCAGGCCACCAGCTCCTGATCCTGGTCCTGCTCTGGGGCACGCCCCAGGATCAGCATCAGCGCCGGCTGCAGCGTGAGGTTGCGATCGGTGCTGGAAGGCACCGCAGGACTGCGGGGATGGCTGTGGGCCGCCCCCAGCACCTCCAGCCCCCGTGCCCGCCCCCACTTCTGCGCCAACAACTGCTCGCGGGGATCGATCGCGAAGCGACGGCAGCGCTCACCAGGCACCGGCCAGACGTTGCAGCAGGGCCAGATCCGGCGCAGCCGCCAGCCATCGTCCATCCGCTCGCCGAGCAGCAGGGCGCATCCCTCCTGGGGGGCAGCTGACAGCAGGATCTGAC